>Ga0209161_10001957_pt1 | contig 16886 bp, 15 predicted proteins | sample GraSoiAngelo_155_FD_186169 | JGI IMG/M metagenome (GOLD analysis project Ga0209161, IMG submission 186169) | Grasslands soil microbial communities from the Angelo Coastal Reserve, California, USA - 14_1009_13_30cm (SPAdes) (version 2) | ecosystem: Environmental > Terrestrial > Soil > Grasslands... | reverse complement strand
GATGACGAGCCTTCAGCTTGTCGGGGAGCGGGAGCGCGAAGAACTCGTGGGCACGCCGCCGCAAGCCTTCCACGAGACCATCGGGCACGCCGTGGCCTCTGACGGCGAAGAGGCCGATCTCACGACAGGCTTCGTCGATGGCGCGCGCGACGGTCAACCGCGCGGTTCGATCGCCGTGCCGCGCCGGCGCTAGATCGATCAGCGGGACCTCGCCGTCCGGACGCATCTGTCGCGCGAGCATAGACGACGCTCCGGAGGGCGTCAACGCGACCGGTATCCAACCTCTTGACGGCGCGCGGGTCGTGGGCGCACGATCCGTCAACGTGCGTTCCCCGGTGCGGGGGCGAAGTTCCCGGAACGTGGAGGCCAGGGAGAGAGAGCGAATGTTACTGACCCGCGATCAGATCCGCCAGGACAAGTCGTTCGACCTGCTCACCGACGCCATCCTCGAGCGCGACCAGCCGCGCACGGCGGATCTGTTTTTCCGGATGGTCGCCCGCAACGGCCGCTCGATGAGCGACGCGCTCAGCGTGGTGACGGCGGCCGAGGCTCCGTTCGTCCAGGTCCCGAGCCACATCAACGTGCGGGACGGACAGATCACGCTGGTGAACAACGACCACACGATCCTGGGGCTCCGGACGTCGATGAGCCTGGTGCCGTACGTGCCCCAGGAGTATCGCCTGCTCCCGATGCTCCAGAGCGTCTGGTACATCCCGGCCGGCCTCGATATCTGGAACCAGCTGCTCGGCAAATATCCCGGCCGCTACGCGACGATGAAGGGCATGAACGTGCCGCCGCCCCGCTACGGGCCGGCGTTGTGGAACCAGGACCAGCCGCCGATCATGCAGGAAGGCTCGACCGACGAGAAGCTTCAGGCGCACATGGTCGCCACGATCAGCGGCGACGCGCGGCAGTCGTACGGCCTCTTCCTCGGGCTGGCGGCCGACGAGACGATTCGCCAACGCCTGGCCGATCACCTGTTGTTCCTGGGGCTCATCGACCTGCAAGACACGGTCGTCGGCCGCAAGGCCCGTAACACCGGCCACAAGGCGCTCCGCGCGCGCGCCGTCACCGAGCTCGCGGACTTCATCGGCTGGGAACGGGCGCACGGCGTCTACTACATCGGCGTGCCGGACATGGCCATCGGTCCGCTCTACTACTCGCTCTATGACGCGGCCTGCGTGACGGTGAGCGCCGATCTGCCCGACGCCGGGAAGCAGCTCCGGCAGACGAACCAGACGCCGCTGACGCCGGCCGAAGTCGAGGAGATGATCCAGCGGCTGATGACGGCCGACGGGCCGACCGTCTGGTCCCAGCTCACGACGCACCTGCGCAACGGCAAGTCGCTGACGAGCCTCGGCGACACCATCCAGATCGCGGCCGCCGAGCTGATTTTGCGGACCACGGTGCCGCGGAACTTCACCGACGGCCAGCACCCGTTCGACTACTGCAACACGGCGAACTACTGGATGCGGCGGACGCCGAGTCCCTATCAGGCGCGCGTGCTGTACCTGATGGCGAACTTCGTCAACGACGTGGCGCGCTCCAACAAGCTCTTCACGTCGCTGATCGAGAAGGAGTGCGCCGGGTTCAGCCTGGACGATCGGACGCCGCAGTCGCTCCTCACCGAGCTGGACGAGGCCATCCTGGCGTACGACGTCCCGCGCACCACCGCGATCGCCGACGCCTACCTGCGCTCGGGCGCCGACCGCAAGGCCTACCAGGCCACGGTCGCGATCGCGGCGTGCAAGTTCCAGGACGATCCGCACAATCAGAAGATCACGCACTCGACGTTCGAGGAGTACGCGCACAACTCGACGCACCTGCGGGATCGTCTGCTGCTCGCCACCGTGCGGCTGCTCGCCGGCTGGCCGAAGATGCCGGGCGAGCGCGACTGCTACGCCCGCTTCATGAGCGACTGGATCAACTCGTAGAGTCCGGGGAGGGACCTCCCTCCCCGGAGTTGTTGCACTCGCCCCGTCGCAACGGCCGCAGATATGACGGACCCCGAGGGCGGCGACGCTATAATGGATCTTGCCCCGGCGCTCACAGGATTTTGGGGATTTGAGGCGACCGTGAAGCCCTTCATATTTGGTGCACTGCTCGTGGCGGCATTGGCGGGTCCCGTCGCCGCGCAAGTGCGGATCGATATCGGCGTGCAACTGCCCGGTCCGCCACTCCTAGTCGTCATCCCGGGAACGCCGGTCTACTATGCTCCACGGGCCCCGGCGAACGTCTTCTTCTACGCGCATCAGTACTGGATCTTCGCCGAGACCGGGTGGCACGTCGGGCCCGGCTGGAATGGTCCATGGGCCGTGGTTCAGCCGGTGTACGTTCCCGTACCCCTCCTGCAGATTTCCATCGGCCACTACCCCGTGCCCCCGCCGCCCTGGCGCGGACGTCGCCCCACCGAGCGGCCGCCCTGGGACGCCCACTACGGGCGTGAGTGGCGCGAGGCGACCCACGAGCGCGACTGGCGCGAAAACGAGGAGCGGTGGGACAAGGGCAAAGGGAAGAGTAAGGGCTGCCCGCCGGGACTCGCCAAGCAGGGACGCTGCTGACGCCGTCCGCCGGCGGGCCTGCCGCCGCCGCCTGTGGCGCCATCCTCGGTCTGCGTTCCGATCAGCGCCCAGCCCGCGAACCATCCACGACGGGTTGGAGGAGGCTCGCCATGATCGTTCCTCTCACGCTGGCTGATTTCATTGATCGCGCCGAGCTCGTCTACGGAGGTCGGGAGGCGATCGTCGACGAGCCGAATCCTCCGGGCGGCGGGCTTGGCCGGCTCACGTACGCGGAGTTCGCGGCCATGTCACGGAGCCTCGCGGTCGCGCTCGACGAGCTCGGCGTCGGCGAGAGCGCGCGGATCGCGATAATCTCGCCCAACGCGGCGCGCTTCCTGGTGAGCCTCTTCGGCGTCAGCGTCTACGGCCGGGTCCTGGTGCCGGTGAACTTTCGGCTCAACGCCGAGGAGATCCGCTACATCGTCGAGCACTCGGGATCGACGGTGGCGCTGATCGATCCCGAGCTCGACGAGCCCCTGCGGCATCTCGCCGTCAAGCATCGCGTCGTGCTGGGCGCCGCGACCGATGGGCAGCTCTTCGGCCGGCGCGGGGCGCGGCCGCGGTGGACGGTGAGCGACGAGAATGCGACGGTCTCGATCAACTACACCTCGGGCACGACGGCGCGCCCGAAGGGAGTCCAGCTGACCCACCGCGGATGCTGGCTGAACGCCGTGACCTTCGGCTGGCATCTCGGCCTCTCGGACCGTGACGTCTACCTGCACACGCTGCCCACCTTCCACTGCAACGGCTGGGGCATGCCGTACGCGGTGACCGCCATCGGCGCGCGCCAGGTGATCGTCCGAAAGATCGACGGCGAGGAGATCCTGCAGCGCGTGGAGCGGGAAGGGGTGACGATCCTCAACTGCGCCCCGGCGGTCATCGCGGCGGTGCTCGACGCCGGCGCCGCGCGACGCCAGCGCGGCCAGGCCATTCCCGGGCGCGGCCGGGTGCGCGTCGTGGTGGCGGGCGCGCCGCCGCCGTCGAAGACCATCGAGCGCATCGAGGCCGAGCTCGGCTGGGAGTTCATCCAGATCTACGGCCTCACCGAGACCTCGCCGCTCCTCACCATCAACCGGGCGCCGGGCGAGTGGGACGGGCTGGACGGGGCCGAGCGGGCCCGGCGGCTCTCGCGAGCCGGCGTGCCGGCCGTCGGCGTGAAGATGGCGGTGGACGGCGGCGGCGAGATCCTGGCGCGCTCGAACAACGTCTTCGAGGGGTACTGGGCGCAGCCAGCGGAGACGGCCAAGGCCGTCGTCGACGGCTGGTTCCACACCGGCGACGGCGGGCACGAGGAGGGGCCCTACGTCGTGATCGCCGACCGCAAGAAGGACGTCATCATCACCGGCGGCGAGAACGTCTCGTCGATCGAGGTCGAGGACTGCCTGTTCCAGCATCCGGCGGTCGCCGAGACGGCGGTCATCGGCGTGCCGGACGAGAAGTGGGGCGAGACGATCAAAGCGCTCGTCGTGCTGCGCCCGGGCTCGGCGTCCACGGAGCGTGAGCTGATCGACTTCTGTCGGGGCCGGCTCGCGCACTTCAAGTGCCCGACCTCGATCGAGTTCCGCGACGCGCTCACGCGCACCGCGACCGGCAAGCTGCAGAAGTTCAAGCTCCGCGAGCCGTACTGGGCCGGCCGCGAGCGCCGCGTGAACTGACGCGCGTCCCCCGTTCTTGACCGTGCCGCGCTCGCGTGCTACTTCTCGGCCGAGATGCACGGTCGAGAACATCGGCTCGCGGTTCGTCACAAAGTCTGGCTCGATGCCGGCGGGCGCTTCGCCCTGGGCGACGGCGGCACCGAGCTGCTGCGCGCCATCGAGACGACCGGCTCGGTACGGGCGGCGGCCCGGAGCGTCGGCTGGTCGTACCGGCACGCCCTGGCCTACCTGGACAACGCCGAGCGCGGCTTGCGGTGCGCGCTGGTTGAGCGCACCCGCGGCGGTCACGAGCGCGGCGGCGCGCGCCTGAGCGCCGACGGACGCGACTTCCTGCAGCGCTACTCGCGGTTCCGGCGCCGCGCCCGGTCGGCGGTGCTCGCGTTGTACCGCGTGGCGTTCGGGGGCCGGCCGGCGGCGCCGCGCGCCCGCCACCGCGGCTGATGCGTCGCCACGGCTTCACGGCGCCGACCAGGCGATAAGAAAGAGGCGATCTCATGCTCCGCGCGCTGGTGCTCACGATGCTGCTGCTGGCGACGCTCGTTCCGTCGAGCGGGGAGGCGCAGCGCGCGCCGGTCATCCTGTCGACGACGACGAGCACCCAGGACTCGGGACTGCTCGAGGTGCTCGTCCCGATGTTCGAGCGACAGACGGGCTACGCCGTCAAGACGATCGCGGTCGGCACCGGCCAGGCGCTCACGCTGGCGGCGCGCGGCGAGGCCGACGTCGTGCTCGTCCACGCCCCCGCGCTCGAGAAGAAATACGTCGCCGAGGGTAAGATGCTCAACCGGCGGCTCGTCATGTACAACGACTTCGTCGTCATCGGCCCGGCCGAGGACCCGGCGAGGGTCAAGGGCACGAAGAAGGCCGCCGACGCGCTGAAGGCCATCGCCGACGCCGGCGCGCGCTTCGTCTCGCGAGGCGACAACTCGGGCACGCACGTCCTCGAGAAGTCGCTCTGGAAGCTTGCCGGAGTCGAGCCCGGCGGCGGCTGGTATATCGAGTCGGGGCAGGGGATGGGCGCGACGCTGGGCATCGCCGCCGACCGGAAGGCCTACACGCTCACGGACCGCGCGACCCTTCTGGCGTTTCAGAAGCGCGTGCGGCTGCCGATTCTCCTGGAGGGCGACCGCCCGCTGTTCAACATCTATTCCGTGATGGAGGTCAACCCGGGCAACGGCCCCAAGGTCAACACGTCGGGCGGCAAGGCCTTCGCCGACTTCATGCTGTCGGCCGACATCCAGAAGGTCATCAAGACGTTCGGCGTCGACAAGTACGGCCAGGCCCTCTTCGTGCCCGGCGCCGGGATGAGCGAGGAGCAGGTCGGGAGCTAGCCGCGCCGCGCGCCCGGGCGCGGGCCTACTTCTCGAACGCCCGCTTGATCTCGTTCTCCGCCCAGAGGATCGCCTCCTTGGGCTTCGACGTGTTCGTGACGACCTTGGCGAACATGTTCGGGATAATGTAGCTGTTCGTGATGAGCTGAATCCGCTCGTCCGGCGGTGCCGGCCACCCGTAGAGATGCGAGTACCGGGCGATGGACTTGAGCGGCTTGTACTTCTTGTCGATGTCCCACACCGGGTGGTTTTCCATGTCGCGCCACATCGGGTGGTTGTAGTTGTCACCCGACATCACCCACTCGTGATACTGCTGCGGCTCGAAGAACCACTGCAGGAACTCTTTCGCGGGCTCGACGTTCTTGCTGAACTTCCAGATCCCGAGGCTCCGTGGAACGCCGACGGTGTGCCGCCCGGCGGGACCGGCTGGCGAGGGGTGAAAGCCGGTGAGCTCGGCGACCGGCAGCTTCTGCTCCTTCGCGACCACATAGTGGCTGATCGGGTTCTGGATCCACGAGCCCTTGCCGGAATTCAGCCACTGGTTGTTGGCGGCGTTGTCCCATGAGAGCACCGCCGGATCCATCGCGTCGTCGTAGAGCGCCTTCACGTAGTCGACGGCGGCCTCGGTCGCCTTGGAGTTGAGGGCCACGGTCTTGCCGTCCTCGGCGATGTCCTTGGCGCCGTAGGACCAGAGGATGGAGTAGAGGGACGAGACCGAGTCGGTGGTTTGGCTGATCGCAAAGCCCACCGGATGGCCGAGCTTCTTCAGCTTCCGCCCGGCGCGCAGCAGGTCGTCCCACGTGTCCGGCTCACGCTCGCCGACCTTCTCGAACAGGTCGATGCGATGGCTCCCCGGGAACGAGATGAACAGGTAGGGAACGCCGAGCCACTGGCCCTTGACCAGCGCGTGCTCCTTGGCAAAGGGATACCAGTCGCCGTGCTTCCGGGCCAGGTCGTTACAGACGTCGGACACGTCGAGCAGCCCCGGCTGAAAGAGCCACGGATAGTGCATCTCGAGGCTCACGATGTCGTGGCCGGACCGGCCCATGATCTCGGCCGAGAGCTTGGCCGGCATCTGCACGGACTGGATGTGGTCGATGCGCACGTTCACGCCCGACTGCTTGGTGAAGCGCTTGGCGAGCTCGGCCAGCTTGGCGTCCGAGGTGGGCGCGTAGTTGACCGCGGTCAGAAGGCGTACCTCGCGCGCGGCCCAGCTGGCCGGCGGCTGCCCGGCCGCGAGGATTCCCGCGACCCCGGCGAGCGCCCGCCCGCCCGTCCTCAGAAACGCGCGTCGGCTCTTGTCAGCCCGGTGAGCTGCGCGGGTGCTCCCTCGTCGTGTCTCGCGCATCGCAGATCTCCTCGCGTGGACAGACCGACCTCGTGGCTGTGCGCGCCGCAGGCCGTTGCGCGGCTGGGGCTCCGACGGCCGAGGCGCGGTTACAAAATGCGCGTGGACTGTAGCCGCCGCTCCGGCCGGCTGTCAAACAATCCGTCGGCCGAGAGGCGCTAGCGCGGCTGGCTCAGATCGCGGCCGGCTTCGAGGTAGGCGATCTCCAGATCGATCGAGGTGAGGATGCTCTCGAGTTTCATGACCCACTCGGGATAGCCCGCTTTCGCGAGCTCACCCTCGGCGTGGCACAGGTGGGCGGCGGCGCGCAGGAGCTGTCGAACCTGCTCGGGACTGTCCATGCCGGATCGGACGGCGGCAAACTCCGTGCCGAACTCCTAACCCCGTGATTCTCGGGCCGGGGCCGAACCGGCAACCGAGCATCCCGGTCCGGCTCGACGTCGGCCGGCCTACAGAGCGTCAGGGCCTCGACACTCCCGACAGCCCGGAATGTTACGATTCACGGTCATCGTGAAGCCATGGATCGCCCGGCCCTCCAGCCTCGTACCCGCCGTGACCAGCGCGTGACCGACCGCTTCGGCTGGACCACCCCTGAATGGCGGGCGTTGCGGGCGCTCCGGACGCCCGTCGGGATCCAACGGGCGCTCGAGGCGATGCCGTATCACGTCGCCGCCACGGCCTGGTCTCCGCGCAGAGTGCTGCGCGAGAGAACCGCCCACTGTCTCGAGGGCGCCGTGTTCGCGGCCGCGGCGCTTCGCGCGCTGGGCTTTCCGCCGTTGCTGCTCGATCTGGAGGCCGTGCAGGACACCGATCACGTGATCGCGGTGTATCGGCAGCGCGGCCACTGGGGCGCCGTCGGCAAGTCGAACTTCTCGGGCCTGCGCTATCGGGAGCCGGTCTACCGGAGCGTGCGCGAGCTGGTGCTGAGCTATTTCGAGAGCTACGTGAATTTGCGGGGCGAGCGGACTCTGCGCGCCTACTCTCGTCCGATCAACCTGGCCCGCTTCGATCGGACGTATCCGGGCTGGATGACGTCGGCGGACGATCTCTGGTGGATCCCGGAGCACCTGGCCGGCGTGCCTCACACCCGGCTACTCACCGGGCCGATGACCCGGAGCCTTTCGCGCGTCGATCGGCGCTCGCTGGCCGCCGGGCTGGTCGGGTACCGGGCGCATTGAAGGAGCGCCCGGTTTGATTTGTCCGTGGCGATTCGGGTATAACCCGAATGTGATCCGCGTCGTCACGCGGGTGGTGTTCATCGCGGCTCTCGTCCTGGTTTCGAGCCATGGGTCGGTCGCGCTCGCCCAGACCACCGAAGCTGACGTCTACGTGGCACAAGCCGTGCTCGACTTCGACGAGAAGCGGTACGACCAGGCGCTCGCGAACCTGCGCCGCGCCCTCGAGCTCGAACCCGATCACGTCGAGGCGCTCTATTTCACCGGCGCCGTCTACGCGGCGCAGCGGCGGCCCGATCTGGCCGCCCCGTTCCTGGAGCGGGCGCGGGCGAAGTCGCCGCAGGACACGTCGATCGCCTTCCAGCTCGGTCTGGTCTACTTCGCGCAGCAGGAATTCGAGAAGGCCGAGAAGATCTTCGAGCCGCTGTTCAAGACGAGCCCCGAGCTCGACGGCCTCGGCTATTACGTCGGATTCCTGCGCTACCGGAAGAAGGACTATCGCGGCGCGCTCGCCGCCTTCCGCGGCGGTCGCTCGGCCGACCCCGAGCTCCAGCAGCTGACCCGGTTCTACACGGGCCTGGCGCTCGGCGTCCTCGGCCTGCCGGGGCAGGCGGCGGCCGAGGTCGAGCAGGCGCTCCGGCTGGCGCCCGGCTCCCAGCTCACCGGGCCGGCCGAGCGGTTGCGCGACACGATCGTGGCGTCGCGGCAGAAGGAGCGGCGGTTCTTCCTCGAGGCGCGCCTCGGCGCCACCGACGACGACAACGTGATCGTGCGTCCCACCGAGAACTTCCGCGAGACGCTGGTGCCGGACCTGCGGCGCCACAAGCACGAGTCGGTCGGCGAGCTGTTCGGCCTGACCACGAACTACGTCTGGTGGCGCACCACCGATTGGGAATCGTCGATCGGCTACTCGTTCTTCACGACGTACGTCAACGAGATGCCGAAGTTCAACGTCATCAGCAACCTGTTCAGCGCCGACGTCACCAGCAAGACGACGGTCTTCCAGCTGCCGTTGCAGACCAATCTACAGTACGCGTGGGACATCCTGCTGCTCGGCGACGAGGAGCTGCTCACGCGCCACAACGTCGCGCTGTCGTCGGTGCTCGTCGAGGGCGCGCATCACTTCACGCAAGGCTTCGTGCGCTACCAGGCGAAGAACTTCGCCGAGCCGGTCAATCCGCGGCCGGTGCCGGACGAGCTCCGGGACGCCGACAACTACATGGCCGGCTTCCTGCATTTCATCCGGTTCGCGGAGGACAAGCACTTCATCAAGGCGGGCTATCAGTTCGACTGGGAGGACACCGAGGGACGGAACTACTCGTACCAGGGCAGCCGGTACAGCCTCGGCGGCCAGTACACGCTCCCCTGGCACGCCATCCGGTTGAAGTACGACCTGGACCTGCACCTGCGCTCGTACACGTACAAGAACACGATCCTGCCTTCGTACGCGCCTGGCTCGAAGTGGCGTGAGGACCAGGAGATCACGCACATCGTCCGCGCCGAGCTGCCCTTGCCCGGCAACTTCACGCTTTCAGCGGAGTATCAGAACTCGCGGGTGTTCTCGAACGTCGAGCTCTTCGACTACACCCGGAACGTGGTCTCGCTGATCCTGTCCTGGTCGTACTGATCCGCGGGTCTTACTGATGCGCGGCCGCGCTCACGGGCCGATCTTCACCTCGCCACCGGTCTGCACGTCGACGAGGCTGACCCGAGCGGGTCATTGATCGGCGGCCTCATCGGGGGCCTGTTGAGATCGCCCCCTACTCCTCCATGGACCGGAGGCCCGTTGGGATTGTTCACTGGCGGCTGCGGCAGTGTCGGCAGTGTCGGCAGTGCCTGCCGTGATGGCAACGACGGCGCGCCGCCCGGGAGAATCAGGTTCTGGGCATTCGTGTTCGGGCCGGGCGGCGGCGGAATCGCCGGCGGCGTGAAGTTGGGCAAGCCCGTGCTGAACGTCGCGACCGACGCGCCCATCACCACGTCGCGGGCGCCGTCCTGACCGCCGTTGACCGCTTGCACGCCGGCGATCGTCAGGCCGCCCCAGGCACCCTTGTGCATGGCCTGCGTCATCGGCCCCGAGTTCACCAGGGCGCCGGTAGCGGTCGCGAAGGTGTTGGGGCCGATGTTGAGGAGCTGCGTGCCGACGGTGAAGAGGACCTGGCCGGAGAACGTGAAGATGTTGGTCGTGGTGCCGCCTTGGGCGCCGCTCGCGTCAGCGGTCGACCGAATGACCTCGACCACGAAGACGGTGCCGCGGACCGCGGCGACCGCGTTCGGTGTCTTGACCTCGATCTGATCGCCCGGCTGCATCCGATCCTTGGCGACAGCGACGGCGATCTTCCCGGAGTCGAGATCGATGGTCGTGCGGCTGGGAATCTGGGTGATGGTCAGCGCCGAGCGCTCACGGACGGTGACGACGGCCCGGCCACCCAGGAACAGACGCGCGAGGGAGCGGTCGCCGGCGACGACGCGGTCGTTCAGCAAGACATCGTCCTTGAACTTGAGGGGTACCGGCTGAGGCTGGGTCGTGCGGACAGCGGTGACGTTGCCCTGGAGATTGGTGACGACGCCGGCTTTCGTTGCCTGACCGAGTGCGAGCGAGGGCCAGATCGTGGCGAGCAGAGACACTGCGAGAACGTTTCGATAGACACCAGCCATGCTGCGCTCCCCTCAATCCGGGAATTCCCGGAGTCGGGATGTACGAATCAGACCAATGGCGGAACTATTGCCTCTGGATAAAGGCTTGTCAAGTACGTATCAAATCAGCGATTTCCTGAATGACTGGAGAGTCATTCGGCTGCAGCTTGGGGTTTGGCCGGAATGCTAACGGTGGCGTAGAGTTGCGGATGATGGGGCGGCGACTCAGACGCCTTTGGAACCTGACGCGCAGGCATCTCGGCGGCATCGGCGCCGCTGTTCTTACTGTCGGTCTGGTTTACAGCGGGTCGGTCGAATGGCTCGAGCTCCGGTCGCTCGACAAGCGCTTCGAGCTCCGCCCCAGGCGCGCTCCCACCGCGCCGATCGTCATCGTCTCGATCGACGAGGCATCGGTGAGAGAGCTGAACGAGCCCTGGCCCTTCCCGCGGCGTCTGCACGGCCAGCTCATCGATCGCATCAGCGCCTGGAAGCCGCTCGTCATCGGCTTCGACGTCCTCTTTCCCGAGCCCTCGTCGCGCGGCAGGAAGGACGACGAGGTGCTCGGCGCCGCGGTCACGCGTGCCGGCAACGTCGTCCTCGCCGCCTCGTGCATCAAGGAGATGCAGGCGTTGACCGACATCCAGATAGGGTACGTCGTCGTCGATTGCAACTTGCCCATCCTCGAGGTTGGCCGCGGCGCCGTCGCCGCCGCCCCGGTCGATTTGTATCAGGATGCCGACAGCCATGTCCGCCGTGCACCGCTGAACGTACTGGTCGGCGACAAGATGGAGCCCGGCTTCGACCACCAGATCTATCGCCAGGCCGTTGCCGCCGGACTGCCGGCGAAGGCGTTGCCGGATGCCGACACGATCCTGGTCAATTTCAGGGGCGGCCGTGACTCGTTCCCATCGATTCCGTACTACCGGATCGTCAAGGGCGAGGTGACGCCCGAACAGTTCCCCGGGGAGCTCACCGGCAAGATCGTCCTGATCGGCTCGACCACCCAGGCGGAACACGACGTCTTTCCGACGGTGTTCAGCGGCGGCGTGGGCATGTCGGGCGTCGAGATCCACGCCAACGTGCTGGAGACACTCATTCGCGGCGATCCGATTCGCGAAGTGCCGCGGACGGTGTCGACCGCGCTCGCGCTGATCGCCGCATTGGCCGGATCGGGGCTCGTCGTGCGCTTCCGTGCGCTCCGAGCGCTCGTGGTGACGGCGCTGGCGTGGGTCGTCGTCGCGGGACTCTCGTACGCCATCTTCGCGACGGCCGACGTCTGGCTGCGTGATGCGGCGTTCACGGTCGGCCTGATGCTCGGCTACGGCTCGACCGCGACCGAGCACTTCATCCGCACCCAGCGGGAGCGGCGGCGGATGTCCCTCTTCTTCTCCCAGGAGGTCGTCCGCACCCTGATGCGGGAGCGCGACGAGGGAAGCCTCACGTCGAGCCGCCGTGTCGTGACCGTGCTCTTCTCCGACATCCGCGATTTCACCTCGCTCTCGGAGAAGCTCGCGCCCGAGCAGGTCAACGAGATGGTGCTCGACTACCTCACCGAGATGACCGAGATCGTCGAGAAGAACGGCGGCGTGGTCGACAAGTACATCGGCGACTGCGTGATGGCGCTCTACAACGCGCCGCTGCCGAACCCGGACCACGCCGCGAACGCGGTCCGCACCGGGCTCGAGCTCCAGGAGCGCGTGCTCAGCGTGTCGGCCAAGTGGCACGCCAAGATCGGCGTACCGATCCGCTGCGGCGTCGGCATCAACACGGGCGAGGCGGTCGTGGGCTTCCTGGGCTCACGGAAGCGCCCGGCGTACACGGCGATCGGCGACGCCGTCAACCTCGCGGCGCGGCTCGAGCCCCTCACCAAGGACCACGGCGCCTCGATCATCATCAGCGAGTACACCCACCAGCTCGTGCAGGGACGCTTCCCGACGCGCCCGCTGGGCGAAGTGACGGTCAAAGGCAAGCTGCTGCCGGTGAAGATCTACGGCGTGGTGCCGACCAGCGTGCGCCAGCACACTCGCGTCGCGCTCGACGCGGCCGCCATGCTCACCACGATCGGCGACGGGCAGAGCTGGCGCGCCCGAACCGCCGATATCAGCGAAGGCGGGCTGGCGCTCACCGGCCTGCCGCCCGACTGGGACGTCGGCCGCAAGATCCAGATTCGACTCGACGGCGGCGGGCTCTCGCGGCAGGTCCTCGCCGAGGGCACGATCGTCTCGCGCCGCGGCGACGCCGCCGGGGTGCAGTTCACGACGGTGGAGGGCGACTCGAAGCCCGCGATCGCCGATTGCGTGGCGCGCGGGCGCGAGACCGCGCTGGACGACGATCAGTAGCGGCGGCGCGCTGCGCCTCTCACGCCCCGGTCGAGCCGAAGCCGGCGGCGCCGCGCTCGCTCGGCGGTAACTCGCTCATCTCGGCCAGCTTCACCTGCTCGACGCGCTGAATGACGAGCTGCGCCACGCGTTGACCGCGCTGCACGGTGACGGACTTCGCGTCGTGGTTCACGAGCAGGATCTTCACCTCGCCCCGGTAGCCCGCGTCGACCAGCCCCGGCGTATTGAGGATCGTCAGCCCCTGCGTCAGCGCGAGGCCCGAGCGGGGTAGCACGAGCCCGGCGTAGCCGGCGGGAATGGCGACGGCGAGGCCGGTGCCGACGACGCCGCGGGCGCCCGGCTCGAGCGTCAGGTCGTGGGCGGCGTGCAGGTCGAGTCCCGCGTCGCCCTCGCGCGCGTAGGCCGGCAGCGGCACCGACGGGTCGAGCCGCTTCACCGCGAGCGTGATCACGGGATCACCACGACCTTGCCGTGGCTCTCGCGTGCCGCGATCGCGGCCAGCGCCTGCGGCGCCCGCCGGAGCGGGAACGTCTTCCAGACGATGGGCTTGAGCTGACCGGCCTCCGCGAGGTTCAGGAGCTCGACCATCCAGCGCCGCACCATCGTGGGCTCGCGCTGGCGGTAGAGCCCCCAGTGGACGCCGACCACGCTGATGTTCTTGAGGAGCACGCGGTTGGCGGCGACCTCACCGATGCGGCCGCTGGTGAAGCCGATCAGCAGCAGCCGGCCCTCGAACGCGATGCAGCGGGTCGAGCCCTCGAACACGTCGCCGCCGACCGGATCGAAGACGACGTTCGCGCCCTGGCCGTGCGTCTCCCGGCTCACTCGCTCGACCCACGCCTCGGTCTGGTAAGTCGATGCCACGTCGGCGCCGGCGGCGCCCGCGATCTCGAGCTTCTCTCGCGAACCGGCGGTGGCGATGACGCGCGCGCCCAGCGCACGCCCGAGCTGCACTGCCGCGAGGCCGGTGGAGCCCGCGGCCGCGTGGACGAGCAGCGTCTCACCGCGGCGCAGCGCGGCGCGATGGACGAGCGCGCACCATGCGGTCAGATACGCGAGGCCGAAGGCCGCGCCCTCCTCGTAGGTCATGAACTCCGGCAGGGCGTAGACGTGGCGCTGATCCACCGCGACCGCCTCCGCGTAGCCGCCCCACGCGAGGGTTGCGAACACGCGCTCCCCGAGGCCGACCTCGGTCACGCCGGCGCCCACGTCGCGCACGACCCCCGCCACTTCGAAGCCCGGGCTGAAGGGGAACTGCGGCCGGTGCTGATAGGTGCCCCGCACGAGGAGGATGTCGGGAAAGGCGCAGCCGATCGCGCGGACGTCGATGACGACCTCGCCGGCTTGCGGCCGGGGCATCGGCATGTCCGCGTACTCGAGCGTCGACGGCTCGCCCCACCCGCGCGCCAGCATCGCTTTCATCGTCTCGACCCGCGCGAATCCTAGCACGAGGCGGGGAAGATGAGCGCGTGCCCGACTCCCCCCGCGCCGCTCTGCGCGACGTTCTTCGGCGAATTCGGCGCCGAGGTGATCAAGGTCGAGCAGCCGCGCGTCGGCGACGATCTGCGCCGCCTCGGCCGCAGCGCCGACGGGCCGGGCGGCGTCTCCTACGGGCGCGCGGAGCTGGAGCGGCTCCGCGCCCGCGGCGTCATCTGACGCTGGGCGCCTGCGCGCGCTCCTGGTCGGTGGCGACGACGAGATTCGCGAGGCGCCTGAGCAGCTCGATGGCGAGCTGAGGACGGTTCCGGACGAGCCACTCGAGCCGCTCGTCCTTGATAACGAGCAGCTCGACGTCGTCCACGGCGACGGCCGTCGCGGAGCGGGGCCCCTTGCGAAACAGGCCGATCTCGCCGAGGGGCAGGCCCTCGCCGGTCCGGTTCAAGACCTTCTCGACGCCGTCGAAGCTCCGGCGGATCTCGACGGTGCCGGAGTGGATGACGAATGCCTCGTCGCGAGCATCGTCTCCTTCCTTGAAGATGATCTCGCCCGGCTTGAACTTCCGCCGCTCGATGTCGCCCAGCGACAGGTTCTTGTAGATCTCGAGGCCGATCGACGGCAGCGCCGACTTGCCCTCGACCGGCAGCCGCGCGTTGGTCCACCCGCCGAGGCCGCCCTTGAGGATCCGCACGTGCTTGTAGCCCCGCTGGCGGAGCACGGCGGCGACCCGCTCGCTGGTCGCCTCCTCGGGGCTCGTGCAGTAGGTGACGATCATCTGCGTGGGCTCGATGTTGAGCGGCGCCTTGTCCGCCTCCTCGGGCGCGAGCCGGATCGAGCCCGGGATCCGGAGCGGGCTCGTCTCGAAGTCGGCCTTGGTCCGCACGTCGAGCAGAGCCGGGTTGAGCCCGCGCTCGATGAACCCGATCACTTGCGTCGGCACGACCCGGAAGCGATTCTTCCACCAGCGCTTGCCCCACATCCCGCCGTAGACGCCGACACTCACCAGCGTCACGCCCAGCGTCGCCAGCGCCCACGGGAACGGCTCCGGCGGCGGATTCTTCGCGAGGCGCTCGGCCTTCTCCAGCTGGCGCTTGACGTCGACGAGGTTCGGCACCAGCTTGTCGGCCTCGGTGAGCTTCGCGACCGCCGCCCGGTAGCGCCCGTCGAAGATGAGCTCGATGCCGGCGGCCCACACGGGGTTGAACATGCTGTCGCCGGGCTTCTTGACCTCCGACCCCTGCAGGAAGGCGGCGACGTCCCGCGCCGGGATGAGGAAGTTGAACCCCTGCACGGGCGCGCCCGACGCCGATAGCGTCACGGCCACCATCACGCCGACCAGCGTGGCTTCGTCGCCGATCGCCGGGCCGCCGCTGTTGCCGTGGGACGCGGAGGCGTCGGTCTGAACGAGGTCCTGACCGATCTGGTCCTGCTTGATCCCGGACACGGCGCCGCTCGTGACCGAGGCGTCGAGCATGGCGCTCTTGTTGAGCAGCTCGTGCGACAGGACGACGCCCGGGAAGCCGAGGATGTGCACGGCATCGCCGATCTGCGGCTCGCGCTTCGCGAGCCCGATCGCCGGGTACAGGCCATCCGGCACCCGCAGCAGCGCCAGGTCGCGTCCCGAACCGGGCAGCGAATTGCCGGCGTTGTCGAGCAGGAGCAGCGGGCTGAACTTCTTGACCTCCGCCTTCAGCGTGGTGCCGTTGGAGAGCAGGACGGTGATCTGTGGCTGCGCCTCGACCTTGGCGCCGGCGAGCGCGCGGCCGATGGCCTCCCGGCGGATTTCTTCCTCGATTTCGGGCCGCGCCCCGACCATGAGCCCGCGAGCGCGGAGCTGCGGCACGACGCACGCTTCGTCGATCGCCTTCTTCTTCAGCTCGTGTATGACCCACGCCGGCAGCCGGTGCGCGGGATCCACGACGTGCGCGTTGGTGATGATGAAGCCGCGGCCATCGACGAACCAGCCGGTGCCGGTCTCCCGGAACGGCGGCGGGGTGACCGTGGTCGGCCCGCGCCCGCAGTTCAGCGTCACGTCGGCGCCCACCTCGGCGGTGATGAGCACGACGGCCGGCTTCACACGGAGAATGGCTTCCTGGACGGACAACGCCTCGACCGGCGTGGGAGCAGCGAGCCCGGCGCTCGCGAACAGGAGCGCGGCGATCAAGGCTCTCATCGGCTCGCAACGTATCACGGAGCGCGCGCAGCGTACAATGACGGCCCATGACGTCCAACTACGCGTTGCGACTGTGCGAGGACGCGCTGCCCTCCGACGGCCGACTCGCGCTGCCACCGCGCGCGCGTGTGATCTACGTGAAGCGCGGCGGCGTCGTGGTGGCGAGCGCGGGCCGCGACTCGCGCGTCGTGGAGGACCAGGCGTGGCACGGCGCCGTCGCGTGCTCGGTG
>Ga0209161_10001955_pt1 | contig 16892 bp, 16 predicted proteins | sample GraSoiAngelo_155_FD_186169 | JGI IMG/M metagenome (GOLD analysis project Ga0209161, IMG submission 186169) | Grasslands soil microbial communities from the Angelo Coastal Reserve, California, USA - 14_1009_13_30cm (SPAdes) (version 2) | ecosystem: Environmental > Terrestrial > Soil > Grasslands... | reverse complement strand
GCACCTGCGGGACCTGGTCGCGCCACTTGGCGGGGGCGTTCTTGACCCAGAGATCGCCGGGCATCCAGGTCATGTCGATGTGACAGTCGGCGGAGATGACTTGGTATTCCATCGGCCTGACCTCGCGTCCGATCGAACGTGCACCGCGTCGCGCCGAGCGCCCCCGGAGTATACCTCGCCGAGGCCTTGCTATCCTGTGAGCCGTGTCGAGCGCGCCCCCGGCCGTCGCGGGGCGGGGCCCCGCCGGCCGAGGCGCGCCGACGAACCATGACGAGCTCTGGCATCGGCGCGTCGGTCAAGCGACGGGAAGACGTTCGGCTGGTGACCGGGCAGGGGCGCTACGCGGAAGACTACGACGCGCCCGGCCAGGCTTACGCCGCGTTCGTGCGCTCGCCGCACGCTCACGCCGACGTGGTCGCGATCGACGGCACGCCGGCGCTCGCCGTGGCGGGCGTGCTCGGCGTGTTCACCGGTCGCGATCTCGCCGACGGCGGCGTCGGCGCGATTCCCACGTTGATCGCCGAGCGCGGCGGCGGCATCCGGAGCCGCGACGGGTCGGCGTTCGCCGAGCCGCCGTGGTACGCGCTGGCGACCGATCGTGTCCGCCACGTCGGCGAGCCGATCGCGGTCGTCGTCGCGGCCACGGCCGCGGCGGCACGCGACGGCGCCGAGGCGGTCGTCGTGCGCTACGCCGCTCGCCCGGCTGTCGTCGACGCCGTCGCGGCGCTCGCCTCCGGCGCCGCACGGGTGCACGACGGCGTCGCCGGCAACCGCGCCTACGACTGGGAATGCGGCGACGCCGAGGCCACCGCGCGGGCGCTCGCCGCCGCCGCGCAGGTGACGCGGCTGACGCTCGTCGACAACCGGCTCGTCACCTGCTTCCTGGAGCCGCGCGCGGCTGTCGCCGAGTGGCATGCCGCCACCGGCCGCTACAGGCTCCACGCCGGGCTGCAGAGCGTGCACCAGCTGGCGACGAATCTCGCGCGCGTGCTCGGTGTCCGGACCGAGCAGGTGCACTGCCTGACCGAAGACGTCGGCGGCGGGTTCGGCTCGAAGATCCAGCTCTATCCCGAATACGTAGCGCTCGCGTGGGCCGCGCGACGCCTCGGCCGCCCGCTGAAGTGGGTCTCGAGCCGCTCCGAGGGCTTCGTCAGCGACGTCCAGTCGCGCGACCATGTGCTCGAGGGCGAGCTGGCCCTCGACGCGACGGGCCGGATCGTCGCGCTGCGCGTCCACTCGACGTCGAACCTCGGCGCCTACGTCGCGCCGACCATCCCGATCTCGACGCTCTCGAACATGGAGCGGATGATCTCGAGCCTCTACGCGATCCCGGCCATTCATTTGCGGGTCGTGGGTGCCCTGACCAACACCGTGCCGATCAACGTCTACCGCGGGGTGGGGCGGATCGAGTGCGTCTACACGGTCGAGCGGTTGATCGGGCGCGCGGCGCGCGAGACCGGGCGCGATCCGGTCGAGCTCAGGCGCGCCAACATGGTGCGCGCGTTCCCGTATCGGACGGCGACCGGCGCCCTCTACGACTCGGGCGACTACGTGGCCCGGCTCGACGAGGCGATCGCCCGCGCCGAGGTTGCTGGATTCGCCGCCCGGCGCGCCGAGGCCGCCCGCCGCGGCAAGCTGCGCGGCATCGCCGTCGGGCCCTACATCGAGGGCACTGGCGGCGTGCCGCAGGAGTTCGCCGAGGTCCGCGTGCTGCCGACGGGCATCGTCGAGGCGCCGATGGGCAGCAACTCCCAGGGCCAGGGCCACGAGACCGTCTTCGCGCAGGTGATCGCCGAGCGGCTCGGCGTTCCGTACGACGCGGTCCGCATCGTGATGGGCGACACCGACCGGGTGGCGAAGGGCGTGGGCACGTTTGCCTCGCGGTCGATGGTCAGGGCGGGCAGCGCGGCGGTCGAGGCGACGGCCGCCGTCGTCGCGGCCGGCACGACCATGGCGGCCCATCTCCTGGAGGCGGCCGCCGCCGACATCGAATTCGCGGACGGCGCGTTCCGCGTCGTCGGGACCCACCGGTCGATCGCGATCTTCGACGTCGCGCGCGCCGCCGCCGCCGGAAAGCTGCCGCCCGCACTCGGCACGACGCTCGGCGCCGCGCGGATGCACGAGAACGCGGCGTTCGCGTTCGCGAACGGTTGCGAGGTGTGCGAGCTGGAGGTCGACCCGGAGACCGGCGCGATCGAGATCGTCGCGCTGACGGTGGTCGACGACTCCGGCCGCGCGGTGAACCCGATGATCGTGCACGGGCAGATGCACGGCGCGGTGGCGCAGGGGATCGGCCAGGCGTTGATCGAGCGGTGCGCGTACGATCCGGCGACGGGCCAGCTGCTCTCCGGCTCGTTCCTCGACTACGCGATCCCGCGCGCCGACGACCTGCCGGCGATCTCGGTCACCAGCCGCGACGTGCCGAGCCCGACGAACCCGCTCGGCGTCAAGGGCGCCGGGGAGGGAGGGACGGTCGGCGCGCCGGGCGCCGTGATCCACGCGATCCTCGACGCGCTCGCGCCGCTGGGCGTGACCCACCTCGACATGCCCGCGACCCCCGAGCGCGTCTGGCGGGCCATCCGCAACGCGCGCGCGAACGCTTGACCTCAGGTGCTACATGTAGCACAATCGCCCCATGCGCACCGCAGGCATTCGCGAAGCCCGTCAGAATCTGTCGATCCTCCTCGACGAGGTCAAGAAGGGTCGAGAAGTCGTCATCACGGAGCGCGGGCGTCCGGTGGCGAAACTGGTGCCGCCCGATCCGCCCAAGAGGCGAGGCGTCCCCGACCTGACCGCGTTCCGCCGGACGATGCCGGTGCTCGATCCTCCACTCTCGTCGACGATCACCGGAGAACGCGAGGATCGCGCCTAGACCGCGGGCCCGGGCAGCCGTTCGCGAGCGGCGTGCGGCCTACCAGGCCGCGCTGCCGGGGCCTCTCTACTGCGACACCAGCGCCCTGGTGAAGCTCTATCTGCCGGAGCCTGGAAGTGACGAGCTCAACCGACTGGTGGAGGGGCGGGTCGATCTGCTGGTTTCCGATCTTGCCGTGACCGAGGCGGCCTCCGCGCTGTCACGTGCGCTGCGCGAGGGCTCGATCACTGAGGCAATCGCGCGACGCGTGCACCAGGCGGTCGTGGGACGCCTCGACGAGGGAGTGTATCGGCGCGCGGAACTGACGCGCGACGTGCACCGCCGCGCGGAGCAGTTTCTGCTGCGGCTCGTGGCGACTCCACTCCGCGCGGCCGACGCGCTTCATCTGGCGCTGGCGACGACCGCCCGAGCGGCGTCGCTGGCCTCGTTCGACGCGCGGTTGGGGGCCGCGGCCCGCGCCGTCGGTCTGGCGGTCTACCCTAGCTGAGCGCGCCGGATCAGATGCCGGAGCCGAACCCGCCGGCGGCGCGGACGGTCGCCGCCTCGCCCATGTGGCCCGCCGAGTGGAAGAGCGCGATGCCGCTCAGCACCGCGGCGCGGGGCCGGCCGGGGAACATCTTCGTCATCTGCTCGGTCCGGGCGCCGAACCCGCCTTCGGCCGCCGCGCGCTGAACGCCGTCGGCCGTGACCTGGCCTTCCCAATCTTGAGATTTGAAGGCACTGACCACATCGCGCGTGCGGAGCCCGACGGCGTCGCGGTACTCGCGGAGCGCGCCGAGGTCGATCTGCCGCGTCAGCTCGGTGACTTCGGGGCTGGTCATGCCGATGCCGAAATCGCGACGATTGATGCCGAGCTTCTTCATACGGGCGTCGTCGAAGACTTGTGAGCGCCCCGCGAGGATCACGTTGACCATGATGTCCTCGGCGCGCGCGATGTGGAACATCAGCCACGCCAGCGAGTTCAGGTCCTCGCGCGGGCGCACCCGCATCTGCTCGTCGGTCAGGCCGGTGAACGCGCGCTCCGCCGCCGACATCTTGTTGCCGCCGACGGCGGCCGAGTGCATTGCGGCGTGCTGGTCCAGGAACAGATCGCGGATGTCCATGTGAATCCTCCTGTCTGCAAGCGACTCTGCCCCGACCCCGGAGTGGTGTCAAGCGAGGAGGTCTACAATTCCTCTGACGGGAAGGGGAGGACGCCATGGACGACCGGCAGCTCGAAGCTCGCGACGCGGCCACCGTCGCGCATACGCTGGAGCGCGCCCACGATGCGGACGTCGCCGAAGCACTGAACGTCATCGATCCGCCGGCGGCGGCGCGCGTGCTGGCGGCGCTGCCGTTCGATCTCGCGGTGCGCGCGCTGAACCAGCCGGAGCTGGATCGCCGCGCGCGGCTGTTCGAGCACTTGTCCACCGACAAGGCGGCCACGCTGCTCGGAGCGATGTCGGCCGATCAGCGGACCGACCTGTTCCGCGAGCTCCCCGAGCGCACCGCCGCGCGACTGCTGTCGGCGGTCGACACCGACACGCGCGAGTCGCTGCGCGCGCTGCTGAGCTACCCGCCCACCACCGCCGGCGGCATCATGACCACCGAGCACGTGGTGGCGCTGGCCACGTGGACGGTCGAGCGCACGCTCACGCAGATCCGGGCCGTCGCCCAGCCGCGCCGCCCGGTGTATGCGGTGTACGTCGTCGATCCGGTCGACCGCCGGCTCGTCCACGTCGTCACGCTGCGCGAGCTGGTCCTGGCCGATCCGACGCTGACGCTGCTGGAAGTCGGCGATCGGCGCCCGCCCGTCACCGTGACGGTGTGGACCGATCGCGAAGAGGCGGCCCGGCTCATCGCCAAGTACGACTTGCTGGCGGTGCCGGTGATCGACGAGGGCGGCCACCTGCTCGGCATCGTCACGGTCGACGACGTCATCGACGCGCTGGTAAAGGAGCAGACCGAGGACGTTCACAAGCTCGGCGGCGTGCAGGAGCTGGACGAGCCGTACACGCGGATCAGCTTCGGCACCATGATCCGCAAGCGCGGCGGCTGGCTCTGCGCGCTGTTCCTCAGCGAGATGCTCACCGCGACCGCCATGCAGCACTTCGAGGGCGAGCTGAGCCGCGCGATCGTGCTGACGCTCTTCATCCCGCTGATCATGAGCTCGGGCGGCAACTCCGGCTCGCAGGCGACCTCGCTCATCATCCGCGCCCTCGCCCTGCGCGAGGTGCGGCTCCGCGACTGGTGGTGGATCGCGCTGCGCGAGCTGCCGGCGGGCATCGCGCTCGGATCCATCCTCGGTCTCATCGGGATCGCGCGGATCGCCGGCTGGCAGCTCTTCGGCTTATACGACTACGGGCCGCACTGGCTCCTGGTCGCCCTGGCCGTTGCTCTCGCGCTGGTCGGCGTCGTGACGTTCGGCTCGCTGGCGGGGTCGATGCTGCCGTTCGTGTTGCGTCGCGTGGGGTTCGATCCGGCGAGTGCGTCGGCGCCTTTCGTGGCTACCTTGGTGGATGTGACGGGGCTGGTCATTTACTTCACGGTCGCGTACGTGGTTTTGCGTGGGACGTTGCTGTAGGCGGGTCGCTGAAACAGGCCCATCTGCTTCGTTGACGCCCTCGGCCCTCCCTGCGGCGTATGCGGCATACGCCTCAGTCGGGCTCTCGGGCGTCGCCTCGCATCTGGACCTGTTTGAGCGACCCGGTTGCGCTTGCCGCGCCGACTGGGGCGAAACGTCGGCGACATTGCGTACTATAGCGGCGCGGTAGCGATGCACGTGGCTGAGGGTTCTGGAACGAGATAGTTGACGAAGTCGGAGAGGGGAGAACTCGCTTGGGGACCGAGGCGCGGATGGTGACGTTGGAGAAGGATGGGATTCCTGGGTACATGGCGAGGCCTGAGGGGCCGGGGCGGCGGCCTGGGGTGTTGATGGTGCACCACGCGCAAGGCGTGACCGCGGACTACAAGATCGACGCGTATCGGCTGGCCGGGCTGGGATTCAACGTGTTCGCGCCGAGCTTGTTCAACATGTTCGGGGTCCTCGGCACCACGCACATCGGCCAGGGCGCCGAGCTTCAGGCCAAGCACTCCGACGGCGAGTTCCTCGGGAAGATGGACGAGGCGTGGCGGTATCTCGTCGAGCGCATGGACTCGGATCCGGCGCGGACGGCGGCGATCGGACACTGCATGGGCGGCCGGCTGCTGATCCCGTTCGCCGCCGACCATCCCTCGCTGCGCGCGATCGTCCTCTACTATCCGTCCGTCCGCGACGAGCCCGAGACCTCGCACCGGCCTCGCCACGCGTTCAAGCTGGCGCGAACGCTCACGTGCGCCTCGCTCGTGTTCGCCGCCGGCAAGGACTTCATCGCGACGCCGGCGATCCAGGGGCCGCTCTGGCAGAGCTTCATCGCCAACGGCCAGCTCGTCGAGTGGCACTTCTTCTCGGACGCCAACCACGGCTTCCGCCATCCCGACAACGACGGGTTCCAGCCGTACTACGCCGACCTCGCCTGGCCGCTCGTCACCAGCTTCCTGCAGCGCGTGGTGTAGGCCGCGACCGGTGGTCGTCTGCCCTAGCGGGTGTCAGACGCGCTGCGGCTCCGACGTCGCCACCGCCGTCCGGCTCCGCTCCCACAGGCTCGCGCGCCACTTGAGGCCGATGAGCAGGGTGAAAACGAGCCCGACCGCGCAGTAGACGCCGATCGTCAGCACGTAGCCCGCCAGCTCGATGAGGGCGCCCGAGGCCATGAGCCCCACCGGCATGCCGTAGATCGCGAGCGTCCGGACGCCCATCACCCGTCCGCGGAAGCGGGCCTCGGAGGCGGCGAGCAGGCTCGCGGTCATGGAGATCATCGCCACGCTCTGGGCGACGCCCGCGAGCAGGAGCGTGAGCAGTCCGATGCCGAAGGTCTGCACGGAGCCGAAGGCGAGCAGCAGCGCGTACCAGATCATCGTGTGCACGAGCACCGTGCGTTCCGGGTGGCGCGTGCCGCCCGTCGCCACCATGACGATCGACGCCAGGAGTGCGCCGAACGAAAAGCTGGCGACGAGCCAGCCGAGGCCGGTGGCGTCCGCCCGGTAGACGTTCCGGGCGACGTAGGGCAGCAGGCCGCTCGACACCGGATACGCGGTCAGGTTGATCAGGAACGCGAGCCACATCAGCGCGAGGAGCCGCGGCGTCGTCAGCACGTAGACGAGCCCGTCCTTGAGCTCGCGCCAGCTCGAGGTGCGGAGCGCCCCCACCCCGCGCGGCGCCTCGGCCGGATCCGGCATCGCGGGCCGCCGCGACACACCGAACGTGAGCGCGAGGCTGGCCAGGTAGAAGATCGTGACGACGACGTAGGCGTAGCCGAGCCCGAGCAGCGTGGAGAGCCCGGCGCCCACGAGCGCGCCGGCGATGCGCGCCGAGTCCGCGTTGGCGCGCGACATGCCGACGGCGCCCATCACGCCGTCCGGCGGGATCGTCTCGCCGATGAGCGCGTGGCGCATCACGAGGTCGTTCGGCCGCACGATGCCGGTGAGGGCGGCGACGATGAACACCCAGAGGGGCGTGAGCATCCCGGTCAGCCCCAGCACCATCACCACGGCGGCGAGCGCGGCGCAGATCGCGCGCATCACGCACAGCAGGGTCCGGCCGCCGAGCCGGTCGCCCAGCACGCCGAACATCGGCGCCGCGAGCGTGCCGAGCAGCTGCAATGAGCCGAACGTGGTGAGCAGCAGGACCGAGCCCGTCTGCACCATGACGTACCAGCCGAGGATGAGCGTCTCCATCTCGAACGCCCAGGACATCAGGAGATCGGCGGGCCACTGATAGCGGAAGCTACGGACGCGGAAGGCGGCGAGGATCAGAGGGACTCGATCGCCCGTACCTCGTCGGCGGAGAGGGACAGGTCGCGGCTGGCCAGATCCTGCTTCATGTGCTCGGCATCGGTGGTGCCGGTCAGCGGCAGCATCCCGATCGCCTGGGCGAATCGGAACACGACCTGCGCCGGCGTCGCCCGCGTGCGCGCGACGATCCGGGCCACCAGCCGATCGCGCAGCACCTCCGGGTTGGCGGTGAGCAGTGAGAAGCCCTGATAGACGATCCGCCGCGCCGCGCAGAACGCGCGCACGTCTCCATCCCAGCCGAGGCGAGCGAAGCAGCGGTTCTGCACGAAGGCCGGCGGCTCGGCGCCGGTGGCGGCCATCTGCTCGAGGTGCTGCAACGACACGTTGCTCACGCCGAGGAAGCGCGTGCGGCCGGTGTCGCGCTCCTTGATCATCGCGGCCCAGACCTCGACGTCGTGATGGCTCCACCCGTAGCCTGACGAGGGCCCATGCAGCACGTAGCTGTCGACGTAGTCGGTGCCGAGATGCTCGAGCGAGCTGGCCATCGACTGGGCGACTTGCGTGGACAGGCTGGCGGTCGGGTCGTACGGCAGCCGGTGGTCCTGGCCGCCCTGATAGGTGAACTTCGTCTGCAAGAACAGATCCGCGCGCGTGACGACGCCCGCGCGGTAGGCGGCGGCGAGCCCCTGACCGACGCCGGCTTCGAAGTAGTGGCGCCGCTGGTTCGCGGTGTCGATACCGCGGAAGCCCGCGCGCAACGCGAGCTCGGTGAGCGCGGCGGTGCGATCTTCCTTCCAGGCGGTGCCGTAGAGGAAATCGGGGGCGGATCTAGGACGTTGAGCCGGCGTCATTGACGGAGCGTCCGCAGCACGAGCCTCAGTCTACCCGATAGCGTCGGATCGCCGCTTCATCAAGCTCGAGGCCGAGGCCGGGCGCCGGGGGCGCGACGAGCTCGCCGTTCTCGATGCGTGGCATCGCCGCGAGAATGCCGACTGACCGGGGCACGTACTCCACCATGTGGCCGTTCGGGACGGCCGATAGCAGGTGCACCTGGACCTCGGGCACCACGTGGCCGCACACCGGTGTGCGGTGCGCCTGCGCGAGCGCCGCGATCTTTCGCCAGGGCGTCACGCCGCCGACCCGCGCCAGATCCAGGATCACGACGTCGACGGCCCGCATGTCCAGAAGTGTACGGAAGGCGTCCAGGTGGTACAGGTGCTCTCCGCCGGTGATGGGAACCTCGAGCTCGCGGCGGAGCGCGGCCAGCCCGGCGACGTCCTGATGGTGGACGGGATCTTCGAGCCACGCGATGCCGGCGGCCTGCAGCGCGCGGCCCGCGCGCCGCGCGCGCGTCAGCGTCCAGCTCTCGGTCGCGTCGACCATGATGCGCACGTCGGGCCCGACGGCGTCGCGCACCGCGCGGACGCGGCGGACTTCGGCCTCCGGCGTCGCCTCCTGGCCAAGCCGCAGCTTCACCGCGGAGAACCCGGCGGCGGCGTGACGCTTCGCCGCGGCCGCCAGCTCGTCGGGCGAGAGACTCACCCACATGCCGTCGCTGGCGTAGGTCGGCACTCGGTCGCGATACCCCCCCAGCAGACGGTGCAACGGCTGACCCAGCGTCTTGCCATTGGCGTCCCACACGGCGATGTCGAGCGGCGCCAGCGCGGTGTGCAGCAGCCCGCCCGGCCCCACCCAGTCGCCCCGTCGGGCCAATCGCTCCCACGCCGCTTCAGGCTCCAGCACGCTCATCCCGATCAGGTGCTCGCCGAGCTCGCGTGCGGCGTGGCCGATCGTCGTCATCAAGTCCGGACGCGGGTAGACCACGTAGCCGAACCCGCCGACGCCGTCGGAGGTCGTGATCCGGGCCAGCACGTGCCAGTTCGCGTCGACCGTCCGGCCACCCGCCGTATAGGGACGATCGACGGGAACCCGCAACACGTTCACGGTCACCTGCGTGATCTTCACCGGGCTCTCCTCCCTGATCGAGCGCTCACGCCGCCACGGCCTTGCAGGCTTCAAATACAACGAAGCGGCCCGCCGGGCAAATCGGCTACGATGCACCCCGCTGGTGGGCCGCCACCCGATACATCTTTCCGAGCCAGGAGGTCGTCATGATTCTCGAGCGCTTCAAGGTTCCCGTGAAAGACCAGGTCTTCGTGTCCGAAGCGGCGCTGCGCAAGACGGTGACGCAGATCTTCGAGAAGCTCGGCCTGACCCCGGAGGACGCGACGGAAGGCGCGGACGTGCTGACGATGACCGACCTGCGCGGCGTCGAGACGCACGGCGTGTCGAACATGCTGCGCGCCTACGTGCGTGACTACAAGGCCGGCAAGCTCGACCCCAAGCCCGGGTGGCGCATCGTGCGCCAGACGCCGGGGACGGCTGTGATCGACGCCGAGCGCCGCCTCGGCATCATCGTCGGGCCGAAGGCGATGCGCCTGGCGGTCGAGAAGGCCCGGACGGTCGGCGTCGGCGCGGTGACCGTGTACAACAGCGGCCACTTCGGTGCGATCGGCCACTACGCGATGCAGGCCGCGCTCCAGGGCATGGTCGGCGTCTGCTTTACCGGCGCCGGGCTGAGCGTGGTCCCGACGTTCGCGGCGAAGCCGCTGCTCGGCACCAACCCGATCGCGCTCGCCGCGCCGGCGCGCCACGAGGCGCCGATGCTCTTCGACGCCGCGACCTCCGCGATCGCCGGCAACAAGATCCGGCTCGCCATGCGCGTGGCCTCGCCGCTGCTGCCGGGCTGGGTCACCGACAAGGACGGCATCCCGATCATGGAGGAGAAGCCCGTCTTCGATCGCGACGAGTTCTACCAGGCGCCGCTCGGCGGCACGCGCGAACAGGGCTCCCACAAGGGCTACGGCTTCGCGCTCATGGCCGAGGTCCTGTCCACGATGCTGGCCGGCGCGCTCCCGACGATGCTGGCGCCCGGCAGCGGCTCCAAGAACCATTTCGCCGCGTACAACATCGAGGCCTTCACCGACGTCGAGAAGTTCAAGGACACGATGGACCAGATGCTCAAGACGCTCCGGACCGCCCAGCCGGCGCCGGGCCAGGAGCGGGTCCTCTATCCAGGCTTGTCGGAGGCCGAGGAGACCGCGCATCGCCGCGAACACGGTATCCCGCTGCACAAAGAGGTCGTGCAGTGGTTCGCGACGTGCACGGGCGAGATGGGCCTCCCCGCGCTGGCCGTGATGCGCTGAACGCGCACGCGCGCTCATTCGAGCGCGCCGCGCTGCCGCAGCAGCTCGGCGATCCGCGGCTGGTCGCAGTAGACGGCCCAGCCGAACACGGTCGCCTCGTACTTGTCGTCGCGGAGGTTGGGGTCGGCGCCGGCGTCCAGCAGCAGCCGCGTGAGCTCGAGCGCGCCGCCCTCGGCGGTGACGTGCAGCGCGGTCTGGTTGCAGTCCCACAGCACGCGCCGGGCGTTCACGTCCACGCCGTCGGCGGGGCATGGCCCTCGCGCTGCGCCCGGTGTCCGCGAGTCGCGGGCAGGAAGTCAGGCAAGTGGTGGTGGCTGGTCCTCGCGGCGAGCGTCGTGTTCAACGTGGTGGCGGCGCCGGTCGTTCTTCCGTCGGCGCCGACGTACACCGAGGTCTTCTATCCGAGCGCCGGCCTGCGGATCCAGGCCTATGTCTACAAGCCCGAGGGCGACGGACCGTTTCCCGTCGTCATCTACAACCATGGCTCGCGGACCGGGCGGGAGCGGCAGTCCGTGCCGTTCGAGTACGTGGGAGCGCTCCTCACGGGCGCTGGATACGCGGTGCTCGTCGCCGAGCGCCGCGGCTACGGCCGATCCGACGGGGCCACGTGGCCCGAGGACGTCGGCAAGAGCAGAGGCCGGATGGTCGCCAGGCTCGACGAGGAGACCGACGACGTCCTGGCCGCGGTCGACTATCTGCGGACGCAGGCGTTCGTCGACGCCAGGCGGATCGGCGTCATGGGCTGGTCGTTCGGCGGCATCGTGACGATGTTCGCGGTGAGCCGCGGCAACGTCTTCGCCGTCGCCGTCAATCAAGCCGGCGGCGCGCTGACCTGGAACGGCAATCCGGACGTGCGCACCGCGCTCGCCGCCGCCGCCCAGAAATCCGCGACCCCGACGCTCTTGCAGGTGGCCGAGAACGACCGCACGACCGACTCCATCACGACGGTGGGCGAGATCCTCAAGACGCGGGGCGTGCCGCACCGGATGGTGATCTACCCGCCGTTCGCGGCCACCCGGCAGCCACCGTCGTTCACGACGGGCGCGCCCGGTCACACGGTGTTCTCCGAGCGAGGCGTGAGCGTGTGGGCCAGTGACGTGCTCGAGTTCCTGGGCCGGTACCTCGCGCGGCCCGGCGCAGGGAGTTCGCTACGGGATGGACCGTCCCAGCCGCTCCCAGCGGGGCCAGCGTCGCTCGCGATCCCACGAACCAGTAGATCAGGGCGGCCTGCCATGCGCTAAATCTCGACGACCTTGCCGTCCTCCGCGGTCTCCTCCGGCACGTCGCCGCCGTGGGCGAGCATCTCGGGGCCCATGTGGGTCAGGATCACGCGCCGGGCGCCGATCCGAGCCAGGCTCGCCTTGAGCGTCGCGTAGTCGAGGTGATACTTGACCTTCCGCTCGTAGAACAGGGCCTCGGCGATCAGCAGATCGGCGCCGCGGCCGACCGCCAGCAGACTTTCCGTCCACTCCGTGTCGCCGGTGTAGGCGAGCACCTTGTCGTCGCAGGCGAAGCGATAGGCGAAGGGCGGCGCGCCGCAGACGTGCTGCACCGTGTACGGGGTGACGGTCACCCCGTTGATCGTCACGGTCTGGTCAGGCGGAATCTCGCGGATCTCGGTGACGAACTTTCGCTCGACCTTCGACGAGCCCGGGAAGAGCACCTCCATGGCCTGGGTGAGGCGCTCGCCGAGCCCGGGCGGGCCGACCAGCGTCAGCGGCGCCGTCCGCCGGCTGTAGAATTGCCCGTCCAGGATCATGAAAGGAAGGCCGCCGAAATGATCGCCGTGCAGATGCGAGACGAAGACGGTGCCGATGCGATTGGGATCGACGTGGAACCGTCGCATCGCGATCATGCTCGAGGCGCCGCACTCGACGAGGAACGTGCTCGCGGTCGTCTCCACGAGGAAGCAGGCGTTGAATCGTCCGCCGCTCCCGAAGGCGTCGCCGCTTCCGAGAAACCGGAGCCTCATGGAGGTATCCATCGTACCCGGCGCAGGTCGACGATGCTCAGGCTCGGTGTGGCGCTGGTCGGCGCGCTCGTGTTAACGTCCAGCGCCATGGCAACCGGAATCACTCCCGCGATCCGCTCCGAGCTGGCGCCGTCGGGCAAGCTCCGCGTCGGTCTCAACCATGGGAATTTCCTGCTCGTCACGCCGGGCTCGTCGGCGACGGACCCACGCGGCGTCGCGCCCGACGTGGCCCGGGAGCTCGGCCGGCGCGTCGGCGTGCCCGTGGAGTTCATCCGCTTCGACTCCGCCGGCAAGCTCGGCGACGGCGTGAAGACCGGCGCCTGGGACGTGGCGTTCCTCGGAGCCGAGCCGCAGCGCGCCGCCGAGATCGCCTTCACGGCGGCCTACCTCGAGATCCCCTCCACGTATCTGGTGCCCGCCGGGTCGCCGATCCGTTCCGTCGCCGACGTGGACCGCGAGGGCGTGCGCATCGCGGTGGCGGAGCAGAGCGCCTACGGCCTCTACCTGAGCCGCACGATCAAGCGCGCGCGGCTGGTGCTCACCCAGGGCGTGGACGCGTCGTTCGACGTGTTCGTGGCCCAGAAGCTGGAAGCGCTGGCCGGGCTCAAGCCGCGCCTGCTCACCGACGTCCAGAAGCTTCCGGGGTCACGGCTGCTCGACGGCCAGTTCACGGCGGTCCAGCAGGCGATCGGCACGGCGAAGGCCCGCGTCGCCGGCGCCGCGTTCCTGCGCGCGTTCGTCGAAGCGGTGAAGGCCTCGGGCTTCGTGGCCGAGGCCATCTCGCGGAACAACTCTCAGGGCGTCTCGGTCGCCCCGCCCGGGCCGTAACCAGCTAAGCCACGTCGCGCTGGCGCGCGGCGTTGTAGTTCGCGTCGTACCACCAGTCGAGGTACTGCGCGTAGGTGATCGGCGCGTACCGCGGCGGGTTCCCCGCCGCCTGGCACGTCGGCAGGCACGCGATCACCGTCTCGAGATGCGGTCCCATGAAGTAGGGGATCGCGTAGCGCTCGCGGCCGACCGGCGGCAGCGCGCGGTGCGCCGTGGACTTGAACCGGTGATTCGTCCAGCGCTGCATCATGTCGCCCGAGTTCACGGCGAACGATCCCGGCACGTAGGGCACGTCCATCCACGCGCCGTCCGGCATCCGCACCTGGAGCCCGGGCACCTCGCTCTGGGCGAGGAACGTCATGAAGTTCGCGTCCGTGTGCGGAGCGATGCCGAACTGGTTCAGCTCGGCGGCGACCGGCGGGTAGTGGGTGAGCCGGAAGCTGAACTGGCTCTCGGCGAACGCGCCGTCGAAGGTGTCGGGCGCGAGATCGAGCGCGGTCGCGCAAAGCGGCAGGAGCTTGCGGCCCAGCGCGTCGACGGCGTCGGTGTAGGCCAGCACCGTCTCGCGAAAGCCGGGCAGGTTCTCCGGCCACCGATTGGGCCCGGCGAAGCGCCGGCCCGCCTGCACCAGCGGGTCGTCGGGCGCGCGCTCGCGCTTCACGAAGAACGCCTCGTTCAGATCCGGCTTGTCGTTCGCGTTGACGTCCGACGTCCACACCGCGTAGCGACCGAGCATCATGTAGCCGTTGTTGTGCTCGTTCATGCGCAGGGCGAGCTTGGCGTCCATCGGCTGGGCGTGGAAGCGTCGGGCCTCGGCGAACGCGCGGTCGATCAGCGCCTGCGGAATGCGGTGGTTCACCACGACGAAGAAGCCGACGTCCTCCAGGGCGTGACCGAGCTCGACGGCCGTGGCGGCGAAGGCGCGCGGATCGCCCGACAGGAACGGCTCGAGGTCGATTACCGGAATCACGATTTCAGGAAGTAGCACCAACGGCGGACTCCGGTCAACAGGGGAGCGTAGACTGAGGTATTATCACCCGAATGTTTTCGCGCGTCTTGACCCTCGGTGTCGCCGCTCTCGCGCTCGGACTGAGCGGCTGCTCGGGGGGCAGCACGGTCGGCGCCCAGGAGCCCAAGGCGAACGCTCCCGCCGCGGCGCCGCGCGAGGTGAAAGTGACACCCGCCGCGGAGCGCACGGTCGCGCGCACGGTGTCGGCGACCGGCACGCTCGCCGCCGACGAGCAGGTCGTGCTCGGCACCAAGGTCGCCGGGCGGCTCGCCGAGATCACCGTCGACCTCGGCAGCCGCGTGCGGCGCGGTCAGATGGTCGGCAAGCTCGACCAGAGCGACTTCAAGCTGCGCGTGGAGCAGTCCGAGGCCGCGCTGCAGCAGGCGCGCGTGCGGCTCGGCCTTCCCCCCACCGGCTCGGACGAACGCGTCGATCCCGAGAAGACCGCGATCGTGCGCCAGGCCCGGGCGATGCTGGAAGACGCGCGGCTCGTCCGCGATCGGAGCGTCAAGCTCATGGAGATGGAGCTGATCGCGCGCGCGCAGCTCGACTCGGTCGAGGCGAGTCTGCAGGTCGCCGAGGGTCGCTACCAGGATGCGCTCGAGGAAGTGCGCAACCGGCAGGCGATCATCGCGCAGCGCCGCTCCGAGCTCGAGCTGGCCCGCCAGCAGCTGGCCGACACCGTGATCACCTCGCCGCTCGACGGCGCCGTGAGCTTCAAGCAGGCGTCGGTCGGCGAGTACCTGCCCGCCGGGACGCCGATCGCGACGCTGGTGCGCGTGCATCCGCTCCGTCTGCGCGTGCCCGTCCCCGAGCGCGAGGGCGCCGGCGTGCGCGCCGGCCACGCGGTCACGCTGACCGTCGAGGGCGATCCGACCGTGTATCGCGGGCGCGTGGTGCGCCTCTCGCCGATCGTGCAGGAGCAGAATCGCACGCTGATGGTGGAGGCGGACGTGCCGAACGAGCGCGCGTTCCTGCGGCCGGGCTCCTTCGCCCGGGTCGACATCATGACCGAGGTCAGCCAGCCCGTAGTCACCGTGCCGGCCGGCACGGTCATCGTGTTCGCAGGTGTCGAGAAGGTGCTGGTCGTTCGCGGGGGCAAGACGGCGGAGGTCCGCGTGACGACCGGGCGCCGGCTGGGCGAGGACGTCGAGATCGTCGACGGGCTCAAGAAGGGCGAGCCCGTGGTGACCCGCCCCGGCAACCTCACGGGCGGCCAGCCCGTCAAGGTCGTGCCCTAGGCCATGCAGAAGCTCGCCGAGGTCTGCATCAAGCGCCCGGTGTTCGCGACGATGCTCGTCATGGCCTTCGTGGTCGTCGGCGCCGCGAGCTGGTTCCGCCTGGGCGTCGACCGCTTTCCGGCGGTGGACCTGCCGACGGTCAACGTGCGCGTCGAGCTGCCGGGCGCCTCCAGCGAGGAGATGGAATCGCTGGTCGCGCAGCGGCTCGAGGAACAGATCAACACGATCCAGGGGATCCAGGAGCTGCGCTCGATCTCCGGTACCGGCACCACGATCGTCATCGTGACGTTCGCGCTGAGCCGCCAGATCGACGTGGCCGCCCAGGACGTGCGCGACAAGGTGGCCATCGCCGTCCGCAGCCTGCCCCGCGAGATCCTGCCGCCGGTCGTCTCGAAGTTCGACAACGATCAGGCGCCGGTCGTCACGATCGCTCTGTCGGGCGACCGGACGCTCCGCGAGCTGACCGAGCTCGCCGACAAGGTCGTGCGTCCCCATCTCGAGCGCTCGACCGGGGTCGGCGAGGTCCGGATCGTCGGCGGGCTGCCGCGGGCCGTCAGCGTCTGGGTCGATCCCGATCGGCTGGCCGCCTATCAGATCCCGATCACCAGCGTCCGCGACGCGATCGTGCGCCAGAACGCGGACCTGCCGGGCGGCAACGTCACCGCCGGGCTGAACGAAGCGTCCCTGCGGACGATGGGACGCATCGCCGAGCCGAAGGACTTCAACGACCTGGTCGTGGCCACCCTCAGCGGCGTGCCGGTGCGCGTGCGCGACATCGGCTACGCCGAAGACGGCACCAAGGAGCAGCGATCAGCCGCCCGCCTCAACGGCGTGCCCACCGTCGTCCTGGAGGTGCGCCGGCAGTCGGGCGAGAACACGGTCGCGGTGATCGAGGGGGTGAAGGCGAAGCTGACGCGCTTGCGCGACCAAATCCCGGCCGATGTCACCATGG
>Ga0209161_10001949_pt1 | contig 16942 bp, 15 predicted proteins | sample GraSoiAngelo_155_FD_186169 | JGI IMG/M metagenome (GOLD analysis project Ga0209161, IMG submission 186169) | Grasslands soil microbial communities from the Angelo Coastal Reserve, California, USA - 14_1009_13_30cm (SPAdes) (version 2) | ecosystem: Environmental > Terrestrial > Soil > Grasslands... | reverse complement strand
CAACTACGCCACGGAGAAGCTGACCGAGCGCGTCATGGAGCTCACGGACGGTCAGGGCGCCGACGTGTGCTTCGACCCGGTCGGCGGCGATCGCTTCGACGCCGCGCTGTCCTCGCTCGGCTGGGGCGGACGCATATTATTGATGGGCTTCGTCGGGGGGATCCCGAATATTCCCGCCAACCGGCTGCTCGTGAAGCACCGGGCGGCGCTCGGCTCGTCGTTACGCTACTTCCGTTGGCACGCGCCGGACAAGCTCCGTCGGTCTGTCGAGGAGCTGCTCGAGTGGTACGCGAAGGGCACGCTGAAGCCGCTCGTCACACATCGGCTGCCGCTCGAGCGCGGCGCCGAGGCCATTCGCCTGCTCAGCGACCGCAAGGCGCACGGCAAGGTCGTCATCATGCCGGAGCTTCGCGCCTGATGGAGCTTCGCGCGGAGCCACACGGGCCGCACGTCGTCGTCGTCGCCATCGACAACCAGCCGCGCCGCAATGCCATGCCCCGCGCCATGATGGCGGAGCTCGCCACGCTCTGGGACAGACTCGAGCGCGACGGCACCTGTCGCTGCATCGTCCTCACCGGGGCGGGCGCGCGCGCGTTCAGCTCGGGCGCCGACGTGAGCGGCGATCTCTCCGCCGACCCAGAGACGGCGCGCATCGTCAATCACGCGCTGCTCAAGAATCGCGCGTACGCGAAGCCCATCGTTGCGGCGGTGAACGGGGATTGCGTCGCTGGAGGCCTCGAACTCCTGCTCTCGACCGACGTCCGGGCGGCGGCGCCGCACGCGCGTTTCGGCCTGCCCGAGGTCCGCTGGTCGATCTATCCGTTCGGCGGCGCGACCGTGAAGCTGGTCCAGCAGATCGGCTACGTCCACGCCATGGAGCTGCTGCTCACGGCCCGGCTGATCGACGCCGCGGAGGCGGCGCGGATCGGGCTCGTCAACCGCGTGGTGCCGGCGGACGCGCTCATGCCGTGGGCGCTCGGGACGGCGGAGACCATCGCCGCCAACAGCCCGACCGCCGTGCAGGCGGTCAAGCAGCAGATCAGCAGCACCATCGCCGACCACGCGGCGTCGCGCGAAGCGCTGGAGCAGGAGCTCGGCGACCGCGTGCGGAAGAGCGATCACTTCAAGGAAGGCGTGCGGGCGTTTCTCGAGAAGCGCAACCCGAACTACACGTGAGGAGAAGACCGATGAAGCCACTCGCGATCCTGCTGGCCGTGCTCGTCGCGGCCCCGATGCTGCTCGCCCCTCCCGTCGCGACCGCGGCCGACGACTTCACGATCGCGCTGGTGGCGCCGCTCTCCGGCCGGTGGGCGCGCCAGGGCCAGCTCAAGAAGATGGGCGCGGAGATGGCCATCGCGGAGATCAACGCCCAGGGCGGGATCAAGGCGCTCGGCGGCGCCAAGATCGTCCTGCGCGAAGCGGATGCGGGCGACAGCGTGGAGAAGGCGGTGAGCGCGGCCCAGCGCGTGCTGGCGCGCGAGAAGATCAGCGCGGGGATCGGCGCGTGGCTCAGCTCCTTCACCCTCGGCGTCACCGAGGTGGCCGAGCGGCTCGAGGTGCCGTGGTTCACGCTCTCCTACGCCGACTCGATCACGGAGCGCGGCTTCAAGTACACATTCCAGACGAGTCCGGTCTCCTCGCTGCAGGCCGAGCAGGCGCTGGATCTGGTCGTTGATCTGGCGAAGCGCAACAAGCAGACGCTCAGGAAGGCGGCGATCGTCGGCGACAACACCGCCGCCACCGTCTTTTTCTTCAAGCCGCTGCGCGAGAAGCTCCTCAAGGCCAAAGGGATCGAGATCGTCGTGGACGAGATCTGGACGCCGCCGCTCGCCGATGCGACGGCCATCGTCCAGAAGGTGCGCTCGACCCAGCCGGACATCGTCTTCTACGGCGCCACCAACTTCCCGGACTCGATCCAGGTGCTCCAGAAGGTCAAGGAGTTCGGCCTGAACGTGCCGATCCAGGGGGTGGGCGCCTGGCTGGTGACGCCGGAGTACGTCAAGACGGTGGGCAAGGAGCTGCTCGACAACATCATGACCGTGACCGCCGCCCACCCGCTCAAGGGCCAGGAGGAGCTGGTCAAGCGCTTCACGGAGCGCACCGGCGAGCCGTTCATGACGCAAGACCCGCTCATGACCTACGCCCACGTCTGGATCATCAAGGAGGCGGCGGAGATGGCGAAGTCCGCCGACCCGAAGGCGATCCGCGACGCCGTGGCGAAGCTCGACCTCAAATCGGGGCCGGCGGCGAGCACGCTGGCGCCGGGGCGGATCAAGTACGACGAGCGCGGCCGCCGCGTGGGCGCCGCGCCCATCATCGTGCAGTGGCAGAACGGCGAGCCGTTCACCGTCGTGCCGGTGGAGTACGCCACCAAGAAACCCATCTGGCGCGGCGCCAAGTAGCGGCGTCATGTCGGTCAGCGACCTCGCGCAGTACGTGGTGACGGGCCTGCTCGTGGGCGGCGTCTACGCGCTCATGAGCATCGGCCTGGCCCTGATCTTCGGGGTCATGCGCGTCGTCAACTTCGCGCAGGGCGACTTCATGATGCTGGGGATGTACCTCACGTACTTCCTGGCGGTCGTCTCGGGCGTCGATCCCCTGCTCGGCGCGCTCCTGACGATCCCGCCGTTCTTTCTCGTCGGGGTCGGGGTCCACCGTGCGCTGCTCGTCCGCGTCACCGGCGGCGGCGACCCGCAGCGCCTGATGGACGCGCAGCTCATCCTCACGCTCGGGCTCTCGCTGATCATCACCAACGGCACCACCATGCTGCTCACGCCCATGCCGCGCGGGATCAAGACGGCTTACGCGACGCAGGCCTTCGCCATCGGCCCCGTGTTATTGAACCAGGCGCGCTCCTACGCCTTCCTGATGGCGCTGGTGCTCGCCGGCGTCGTCTACGTGTTCCTCACGCGGACCGATCTCGGCAAGGCGCTGCGCGCGGCGGCGGATGACCCGGAGGCCGCGGGCTACCAGGGGATCGACGTCCGCGCCATGCACGGCCTCGCCTTCGGCGTCGGCATCGCGCTCGTCGCGGCCGCGGGCGGGCTCCTGGCTACCTACCACCCGATCGAGCCGACGGTCGCCGTCAACTTCATCGTCCTCATGTTCGTCGCCGTCGTGCTCGGGGGCCTCGGCTCGATTCCGGGCGCCTTCGCCGGCGGGCTCCTGATCGGGCTCGTGCAGTCGCTCACGCTGCTGGTGCTGCCGTTTCAGCTGCAGAACGTCGGCGTCTTCATCACCTTCCTGCTCGTGCTTTATCTCCGGCCCCAGGGTCTCTTCGGCCAGCGGCTGCGCGCCGTCTGATGCGACGGCTCCTGCCGATCGCGCTGGTCGTCCTCGTCGGCGTCGCGCTGACGTTCACGCTCGCCGAGCGCTACCACCATCGCGTGCTGACGCTCGTGCTCGTGTGGGCCACGATGGGGCTCGCCTGGAACATCATCAGCGGCTACGCGGGCCAGACGTCCTTCGGGCACCAGGCGTTCTTCGGCATCGGCGCCTACGTCACGGTCTTGCTCGTCGTCACCACGGGCCTCACCCCGTGGATCGGGATGGCCGCCGGGATGGTGGCCGCCGTCGTCGCCGCCGTGCTCATCGGCCTGCCCACGTTCCGGCTCGCCGGCATCTACTTCGCGCTGGCCACCCTCGCCTACCCGCTGATCTTCCGGATCGGCATGGAGTTCCTGGGCTACCAGGAGGTTCCGATCCCGATGATGCGCGACCGCCCCGCGGCGTACATGCAGTTCCGCGATCCGCGCGCCTACGACCTCCTCGCCCTGGCCGCGCTGGGGGGCACGCTCCTGCTCTCGCACTGGATCGAGGGCTCGCGGCTCGGCTACGCGCTGCGCGCGCTGAGGGCGAACGAGGAGGCGGCGGAGGCGGCGGGCGTCGACACGTTCCGGGCCAAGATGGTCGCCTACACGCTGAGCGCCGCGCCGGCCGCCGTCATCGGCGCCATTTACGCCCACGCCATCCTCTTCGTCGTCACGCCCGACGCCGTCTTCGGCGTGCTCGTGATCGTGCAGACGCTGGTGGTCTGCCTCGTGGGCGGCGTGGGCAGCAAGTGGGGCCCGCTCATCGGCTCGGCCATCATGGTGCCGATGAGCGAGACGCTGGACGCCACCGTCGGCGACCGGCTACCCGGGATCCAGGGCGTCGTGTACGGCGCGGCGCTCGTGCTCGTGATGCTCTTCGCGCCCGAGGGGATCTACTGGCGGCTCCACGCCTTGCGTCCGGCGCGGCGCGCGGTCGAGGCGCCGCGCGTGAGTGCGGCGGCGCCGCGCACCGACACGACCGTGGCGGGCCGCGCGCCGGTGGAGCGCGGCGCCGCGCTCCTGGAGGTGCGGGGCGTCTCGCGGGCGTTCCTCGGCCTCTGCGCGCTCGACGACGTGAGCTTCAGCGTCCGCGCCGGCGAGATCCTCGGCGTGATCGGACCGAACGGCGCCGGCAAGACCACGCTCTTCAACGTGCTGAACGGCTTCCTGCTGCCCGACGCGGGCCAGGTCCGCTACCGCGGGACTCCGATCCACGGTCTGCGCCCGAGCGCGATCTGTCGCCGCGGTATCGGCCGCACCTTCCAGGTCGTTCGCACCTTCCCGCAGCTCACCGTGCTCGACAACGTCATGGTCGGCGCCTTCGCGCACGGGACGTCGCCGCCACGCGCGCGCGAGCGCGCCCTGGCGGCAATGGCCGCCGTCGGACTGGGGCGGGCGGACGACGTCCCCGGCGCGCTGACCACGCTGGATCTGCGGCTGATGGAGCTCGCGCGCTGTCTCGCCAGCGCGCCCGACCTGATCTTGTTAGACGAGCCGCTGGCCGGGCTCTCGCGCGACGGGGTGGAGACCATGGCCGCGCTGGTGCGGCGCGTGCGGGACGCGGGCGTGAGCGTGGCGATCATCGAGCACACGATGTACGCCGTGGTGCAGCTCGTCGACCGGCTGGTCGTCCTCGACCACGGCCGCCGGATCGCGGAGGGGCTGCCGAACGACGTCGTGCGCGATCCCGCCGTCATCGAGGCCTACCTGGGCAAGCGCTGGCTCCGCCATGCTGAAGGTCTCCGGACTGGTGCACTCGGGGCGGCCCCCCGCTCGGGGCGCCGCGGCGAAGCCGCGTCACCCCTCGATCCATGCTGAAGATCTCGGGCCTCAGCGTCTCGTACGGCGGGCTCCATGCGCTGGCCGACGTTTCCCTGGAGGTCGGCGAGGGCGAGTTCGTCACCATCGTGGGGCCGAACGGCGCAGGCAAGACGACGCTGCTCAAGGCCATCGGCGGCGGCGTGCCGGCGGTCGGGCGGATCGAGTACCGCGGCGAGAACATCGCCGGGCGACCGTCGCACGTGCGCGCGCGGCTCGGCATCGCGCACGTGCCCGAGGGCCGCAAGGTGTTCTCCTCGCTGAGCGTGCTCGAGAATCTCGAGATGGGCTCGTACCGGTCGGCGGCCCGGGCGCAGCGCGCCGAGGGCCTCGACAGCGTCTACGGGCTCTTCCCGGTGCTCCGCGAGCGCCGCACGCAGCTCGCCGGCTCGCTGTCCGGCGGCGAGCAGCAGATGCTCGCCATCGGCCGGGGGCTCATGGCGCGACCCGACCTGCTGCTGCTCGACGAGCCGTCGCAGGGACTCGGGCCACGGATCGTCGAGATCATCTTCGAGGCGATCGCGGCCAGCCGGCGCGCGCGCCGGCTGACCATCCTGCTCGTCGAGCAGCGCGTCGTCGAGGCGCTCGAGCTCTGCGATCGCGGCTACGTGCTGGAGACCGGGCGGGTGACGCTGGTCGGCGAGCGCGAGACGCTCCTGGCCGACCCGCGCGTGCAGCACGCCTACCTGGGCGCGTGATCGTCAGCCGAGCTCATCCCTGAGCCTCGGTTTCTGCACCTTCCCGGTCGGCGTGCGCGGGAACTCGTCCGCCTTCCGGAACACGAACCGCGCGGGCACCTTGTAGCCGGCGAGCCGCTCCCGGCAGAACGCCGCCAGCGCCTCCGCCGACGCGGTCGCGCCGTCGTGGAGCTCGACGGCCGCCACCACCAGCTCGCCCCGCGCGCGATCGGGGACGCCGACCACGTAGGCCTGTTTGACCGCGGAATGGCTCAGCAGCACGGCCTCCACCTCGAGCGGGGCCACGTTGATGCCGCCCGTCTTGATCATCTCCTTCAGCCGTCCGCGGAAGCGCACCCGCCCGTCGTCGCCGATGAGGCCGAGATCGCCGGTGACGAAGGACCCCTCGGCGTCGAAGGCCGCGCGCGTCTGCTCGGCGTCGTTGAAGTAGCCGGGCGTCACGTGGCCCTTCACGCGAAACTCGCCGACGTCGCCGGGCGGCAGTGCCCGGCCGCTCTCCGGATCCACGACGCGGATCGTCATGCCGGGCAGCGGCCGCCCCTGCGTCTCGAGCCGCAGCGCGAGCGCGTCGTGGGCGTCGGTCACCGCGCAGTTGCCGTAGGTCTCGGTCGAGCCGTACACGTTGCAGAGCTCGCGCGCCGCCACCGCCTCTATCGTCATCTGGATGTCCTCGGGCAGGCCGATCGTGAGGCCGGTCCGCATCGCCGCGAGCGCGCGGTGCGGCCGGTCGGGATGCTCCAGCATCGCGCGCGCCATGTGGGCCATGCCGTAGTAGACGCTGCAGCGCTGCTCGTCGAGGAGGGCGAGCGCCTCGCCGGGCTCGAAGCTCTCCTGGAGCACGAAGGCTCCGCCGTGCGTCACGATCGCCGGCAGCGCGTTCGCCGAGCCGAACGACCAGAAGAGCGGCACCGCGAGCCAGACGCGATCGGCGGTGGTCAGGTGCTGGCGCTCGCCGATGTTGAAGCCGTTCTCGACCACGCTGCCATGGGCGAGCACGACGCCCTTGGGCGTGGCCGTCGAACCGGACGTGTAGAGGATGTAGCACGGGTCGCTCGCCGTAACCGAGGCCTGCGCCGCGCGCAGCGCCTCCGTCCGGACCGCCGATGCGCGCGCGACGAAATCGCCGAGCCGATAGACGCCGTCGTGCCGCCGTGAGTCGAGGCAGACGACCGCGCGCAGCTCGGGCAGGCGCTCGCTGCGGAGCTCGCCGGGCGACGAAGTCGCCAGCTCAGGGCAGGCCGCGTACAGCGGATCGAGGTAGCTGCGCCCGCGGAAGGCCTCCATTGTGATGATGACGGCGGGCCGGCAGTGCTCGATCGTCCACGCGATCTCGCGGGGCGCGGAGAAGGTGCTGACGCCGACGGTGATGGCTCCGAGCTTGCCGATCGCGAAGGCCGCGACGAGCCACTCCGGACGGTTGGGGAGGAGGACGGCGACGCGGTCGCCCTTCCGGACGCCGACGGCGAGGAGCGCGCGCGCCAGCTCATCGGCCCGGGCCAGGAGCGCGCCGTACGTGAGCCGCTGATCGCGGACGATCACGGCGTCTGCGTCGGGACGCGCCCGCGCCGCCTCGTCCAGCAGGTCGCCGAGTGTCCGGCTGCGGGTCGGCATACTGGCCTCGACTATAGCCGGCTCTCCGGCGTTGGGAACGCCGTTACACGCAATGCCTTCCGCCTCCGCTCATCGCGTGCTGAGGAAGATACACCTCGTGCCCCTCCTTCTCGAGAAGGTGGGCAAGTTCCTGGGAGGTCGTTGAAGCGTCACGAGGAAGCGCAGAGCCAAGAGGCGACCAGCGCCCCGAGCCCGGCCAACGCCAGCATCCATTGCACCGACGGGCGCGGCGCTCTCGGCAGCGCGAGTCCAGCGGCCAAACCGAGCACGCCGCCGACCAGGAGTCCGAAGAGATGGGCAAGGATGTCGGCGTCCGGGCTCGTGCCGAGGAGGGCGAGCAGGGCGAGGCACGCTGCGAGGACCACCCACGGTTTTCGCGCCGCCCGACCGCCCCGTCCGCGCGCCACGACGCGCGTGGTCGCGAGGATCCCGATGGCACCGAAGATCGCCGTCGAGGCCCCGACCGAGGCGTGATGGGCGCTGTGCGCGACGGCGGTGAGGGCGTTGCCCCCGGCGCCGGCGAGGAGGACCAGCCAGAGGCCGAGACCAGGCCCAAGTTCCCGGCTCACCGCGCCCACCAGAACGACGCTCGCCGCCGCGTTGCCGAGCAGGTGGGACGCGTCGGCGTGAAGCGTCAGCGCGGTGACGGTCCGCCACCACTCGCCGGCGACAATGCGATCGGTCGCGGCGCTGCCACGCGCGAACCACGCGCTGTGTCGAGTGCGCGGCCCGGTGACGGCGAAGAACCCGATCAGCAGGAGGGCGACGGCAACGCCGAGGGCTGTCGCGCCGGCCACGGGGGTGGCGACAGCGGCGACAGTGTCGGCGCGCTCGTCTTGCCTCTCCCGGTCGTAGCCGTCGAGGGCGTCGAGAGCGGCGTGCGCGTCGAGCGGCGCGACGATGAGCGCCCAGCCGTCCGGTCGGCGTCGCAGCCTGTGCGGAATGCCAGTGGCGGCGAGCACGACTGCCCATTCGTCGGCGCGCTCGCGCTCGGGCGTCACGCGCACGGCGGCCCCTTGGAGGTCCTCCATCTCGAGCAATCATAAACTTCCCACGGGTACCGCGGGAGGGGTTCGCGGTAGGGACTCCTTCAACCGGACGAGGGCCTCGTCCCAGACGTGGTCGCGTCCCTCAAGGCGTCGCATTCGCTACCGTCGCGAGAACGCCGAAACTGAAAAGCCGAACGTCAGACCAATCGTGAACTGCCAGTCGGGCGCCACGTGACTGATACCGTGTCGAACGCCAGCGTCCAGAAACAGGCTCTTGGACGTCGGCTGCCAGATGATGCCGAGTAGAGCCGAGTTGTTCGGCCGCTCGCCCTGGGTCGTCTCGCCATTGACCTCGCCGACGAGCCGAAGCTTCGAATGGAGCGGCAGCTCGCCGATGACACCCCAGATCCCGAACACCTGCCGGTCCCGGTCGAGACCACCGCCTCCGTTGACGTGCAGCGTGACGGCCGCCAGCTTTCCGCTCACGATACCGATCGCCTCGAATCCGACGCCATGTTCGTGAGGAAGCGTCGACGGAAGCAACGGGCCGGCCTCCACGGCGATGCTCAGCCCTGGCTTCTCCTGGAGCACCCCCTCCTTGAGGACGCCTTTCAGGGACAAGCCCGGGTCAGTGATTTCGACCTCCGGACTCACCTCGAGACGAAACTCGCCGACCAGCTCCAACCGCTTCGCGAAGCCATAGTTGAGCACCATGCTGGGAGTCGCGATCGTGTTCCTCCGGCGGGTCCGCTCGAGGTTGAAATAGCCGAGCTCGATCTCGACTTCTCTCGGGTCGGCAACGGCCGCGTCCGTGGAGACGAATGGGCGGTAGGCCCACGCTGATGCCGGGATGAGTAAAACGGCGCACAGCGCCAGGAGGACCTTAATTTCGGTGCGGGCCGACCCTTTTCTTGTTCCGCCGGCGCGTACACTCGATGGGTCCGTGGGTCGACGGCGAGGCTGTGAATCTTCGGCTCTACTTGCGGCTGTTCGTATGGTCGAGCGCCGCCTTCAGCGCCTGTGCCAGCTTCGTCGGGTCGTCGTTGGCCCAGAAGTGCATGTAGAAGAGGCGTGGCATGTCCAGGAGCGCGTGATTGTGGATCGCCGTCACGTCGACGCCGTGCTGCCCAAGCGTCTTGGCCACGGCGTTCACTTCCTGGTCGATCAGTACGAAATCCCCCGTGATGGCCGCTTTGCCGTCGCTCGTCGGCTGAAAGTTCATCACGGTCACGACGCCCATCGCCGGCAGGAGCGCTTGGCCCATCTCCGTGATCGCTTCCGCTCGCGGCACGGTGACCTGGAAGACGCCGGCACCGACATCCCGCCCGGAGCGCCCGAGCGCCTGCTCGATCGCCTTCGTGTCCAGCGCGGGACCGGGAGCCGGCGCCGCCGCTGGAGGGCCGCCGCCGAGTGGAGTGCCGCTGACGGAGAGGGCCTGGCGGAGCGCGCGCGCCATCTGCACCGCGTCGCCATGCCCGCTGTAGTGCATGTACATCACGTGCGGCGACATCTCGTTGAGGTGGTTGTGGATCGCCGTCACCTCGAGACCACCGGCAAAGAGGCCGGACATCACCGCCGGGACCTCCTGATCGAGCAGGACGAGATCACCCATGACCATCGCGTGGTCACCGACCTGCTTGAATGCCGCGTACGATCCCAGAGCGAATCCCGCCTTCACGGGGATGCCCTTCACCGTGACGGTGAGGTCCGTGCGGGGCATGCCGATGCGGAAGACATCGCCCGGTTGTATCTGTCCTGACTTGCCCAGGGCTTGCTCCACGGCCTTCCAGTCCGGATCAGCGGCCAGGGCAGCCGCTGGCACGGCGGCTGCGACCAGGACACTGAACCCGATGACGGCATATTTGATCTGTCGTAGCGTGATCACAATCGCTCCTTCATCGCGCGTGCGCCTCATGAAGGCGCACGACATTCGGCCAGTTGATGTTTTCCATGGACGCGTCGGCCGCGAGATCCAGGCCAGCGAGCTGCGCCGTGATAGCGTTGAGGCGCTTCACGGCGCCGTAGTTGCTGTCCCGCTAGTCCAGCTTTTCGGACACCGTCTTGAACTCATGGCCCTTGACGAGGATCACCTCGGCCACCGGGTGGCCATCCTCGAGGCCGGGCATCACACTCACCACCCGGTAGCCCTTGTTCTCCTTGGCGGCCTGATCGGCCGCCGTCCGAAGCGAGCGCTTGGCCTTGACCATCGCCTCGCTCTGGGCCTTGGCGGCCATCAGGTCGTCGCCGCTCGTGATCGCCTCCGTCTTCGCGACCTTCCCCGTCGTGTGGTCGACAACAACCTCCGAAAATCCAGAACCCTCCTTCGTGTAGACCGACAGCTGCAGCTTGCCGTTCTCCACCTCATACTTCGCCGAAATTGGCGTCCCGGCTGTTGCACTGGCCGAGAGTCCGGTTTGCAACGAGACCTTCGCCGCGCTGAGCGCTTTGGCGAGTTCGGCGTGCTCTTTGGCCTCGTCCTTCTGGGCCCATGCCGGTTGTCCACTCAACAGCCACCCTGCGGTGATCGCCAGCGCGATGCTTCGCTTCATGACCATGTCCTCCTTCATTTGGGTTTGGTGCCCTTCACCTGACCTCTTGTTGAGACGAGCGCATGGGACGCGATGTCACATCGATGGCAAAGAATTCGCAAGGACGCGCTAGTCGGGGAGGGCGGATCTCTTTCCGCCGTGAGGAATAGGTCGGCCTGACCGTCACCACCACGGGGATCATGGACCACATCAACCTGAGCCCCTACATCAAGCAGCGCCTCTGGAAGGTGTTGAACTCGGCGCCGCCGAAGGTTCCTTCCTAAATGGCCGAGAACCTGGTGGGCAAGGACTCGCCGATAGCAGGATTTTTGATCCAGCGCGCGGTGGCACGTAAGCGATTGAAATGGCGGGCTCGACGGGATTTGAACCCGCGACCTCTGGATTGACAGTCGAAATCGGGGCCCCTCACCCGCCCACACGCTCCAACACCCGACAAGAGAATCGCTGCCTTACGCCGATCCGCCTTGTCACCTGACGGGGGCTTTTGGCTGGTGTACACGGACAAAATACGGACAGGCGTCCTGTCCGACTCCTGAACCGAATGACTTACCGAGTACGCTCTCTTTCCCCCGAGGCACTGACCGCCGCGCCGGCCGCCCGCGCCGCGCCGATCGGCGGTCACACGAGCCGCGTCCGGATGTTGATCTCGGACGTGAGGGTGCGGTGCACGGGACAGCGGTTGGCGATGTCGAGGAGCTTGGCTCGCTGGTCCGGGGTGAGGGCGCCAGTCAGGGAGATCTCCCGCTCGATCCGGTCGAGCATTCCCTCCTTGGTCTCGCATTCGGCACAGTCCGCCGCGTGAATCTTCGAGTGCTCGAGCCGGACCGTGACCTCCTCGAGCGGCCACCCCTTGCGTCGCGCATACAGCGCGATCGTCATCGAGGTTCAGGAGCCAAGCGCCGCGAGGAGCAGATCGTAGGGCGAGGGTCCGCGATCCGTGCCTCCTGCCGATTCCGGTTCATCTGCAACGAGGCGATGCCGGCCGATGTTGATGTCCTGGAAGAACCCGGACACTCCGCCATGCACGACGATGTCGCCCATTCTGGTCCCCCTCCAGGGACAGTACTCCACACGCACGCCCACCTGCACTAGCACGTTCGTAGACATCAGCGGCCCGAACAGTCTTGACGCGTTTCTCCGGCGCGGCTAGGATTCCCATATGCCCAAGAGTCAGACAATCAGGCGATCTCGGACGGAGACCAGCCGCGTCGGCAAGCGAGGCGCCGTCGTCGTCCCCGCCCGGCTGCGCAGGAAGTTCGGCATCGAGGAAGGCGCGCTCGTCATCGCTGAGGAGCGCGAGGATGGCGTCCTCATCCGGCCCGCCGTTGCGCTGCCGGTCGAGGTCTACACGCCCGCCCGAACCGCGGAGTTCCTCCTCTCCAACGCCGTCAGCTCGCGGGACTACCAAGCGGCCCGGCGCGAGGTCCGGAAGCTGGGTCTCGATCCCGACGCCATCAGCCATCATCGTCCGCGTCGGCGTGCCTAGAGCGCACGTCGGGCGCGGATGGATCGCGTCTTCCTTGATGCCAAGGTGCTGTTCTCGGCAGCCTATCGGGCTGACTCTGGCCCCGTCGCGCTCTGGCGGCTCAACACCCCACAGCTCCTCACGTCTGCGTACGCGCTGAGTGAGGCCGAGCGGAATCTCACGCGTGAGGACCAGCAGCGGCGTCTGGCCGCGCTGGCGCGATCGTGTGAGATCGTTCCGACACCGTCACTGGCGAGGCTGCCACCCCGAGTGAACCTCCCCGACAACGACGACCAACCCATTCTTCTCGCGGCCATTGCCGCCGAAGCCACGCATCTGCTCACCGGCGACAAGACTCACTTTGGGCGCTACTACGGCCAGCGGCTCGCGGGAGTCCTCGTCCTCCCACCGGCCCAATACCTCCAGCAGCATCGGCCGAGATGACCGTCGTAGGCGGAGTCAGGAGGAGCTCCAGCGCGTGCTGCGCATAAGCCCGGAGACCACGAGCCGCCGGGTCCACGAGAATGTACCGCCCGCGCACGTCGAGCTTGAACTCGACGGCGGCCCCCCGCCCGGCTCCTCTCGCCTTGCCTGGCCCCCGCCACTCAGTGGGATCCGGCACGGTGTTCAGCACTACCATGTTCAGGAATGAGCCCGACGACTCCGGCGCCCTCGCCCCTCGCGGCCAAAGCCTCCTCCAGAGGTGGACACGCTGCCCGTGCTCGGCTTCCGAGGCACTCCGGAAGAGATGGAGCGTCAAGTGGTACGAGCAGGTCTACCGTGGGCGCGGAGACCGCATGCCGCAGCTTACATGGCGCGCGGTACTCATGGGCACAGCGTTGGGAGGCGCACTCTCGCTCACCAACCTCTATATCGGTCTCAAGGCGGGCTGGGGCTTCGGGGTGGCGATTACCGCCTGTATCCTCTCGTACGCGATCTGGACCACGCTGCACCGGGCGCGGATCGTCCGCACGCCAATGACGATCCTCGAGAACAACTGCATGCAGTCCACGGCGAGCTCGGCGGGCTATTCCACGGGCGGTACGCTCATCTCTGCCTTCGCCGCATACATGCTCATCACCAACACTCCCTTGTCGTTGCCCGTCATGCTCGCGTGGGTGTTCTTCCTGTCGGTGCTCGGCGTCACCATGGCACCTTCCACTGGTACTACGGGCTACTTTTCGGTCTTGGCGGTGTACTCGGCTGGTGGTTCGAGAAGAAGTATCCAAAGTTGTCCGCGGAGTTCACCTTCCCGGTGGCGTCGGGTTGGATCGCCGGCGAGAGCCCCATGGGCGTGGTGCTCGTGGTCTGGGAGAACGGGCCCGAGCTCGTGGGCCGATTGCGCGGCCACTGATCGCTAAGCCGGGAGCACAACCTCAAGCACGATGGGGAAGCTGATAAGAAGCAACATCGACAGTCGGAGCTTCGGAAAGTGTTGCTGGGTGACGTCAGGCGGTGCCGTTTGCGTCTCCGCCAATCTGCGCGGGTCTCTCGGCTCGAGGGCGGCTCAGTCCATGTTCTCCCGGCCGCTACCGGCGAGCACTCTGTCGACGACTCGTTCGGCGTCCTCCGCGGCAAAGGGTTTCTTCAAGTACGTGGCACGAGTTGTTTCGAGGAATTGAGCGGCCGTCGGGCTAAGCGTGTCACCGGTGATGAACGCGAATCGCCGCAGGAGCTCGGGGCGACGCATCTTAATTTCTTGATAGAGGCCAGGGCCATCAAGCACCGGCATCTTCAGATCGCTCAACACAACGTCGTACGCCTTCTCAGTAATTTTCCGTACCGCGACCCTGCCGTTTTCCGCGGTGTCCACACGGTAGCCAGCGCCCGAGAGCATCTCCGCCAAGAGTTCCGCCACGTCGGGCTCATCGTCTACGACGAGCACAGTTTCGCCGTGTCCGGTGCGCGGCGCCTGGGCCTCATCCTCACGGAGGCTGCGAGGCTCCTCGCCCGGCGGCAGCCACGCGCGGAACAGAGCGCCGACACCGGGACGTCCCTCCACTTCGAGCATACCGCCGTGCGATTCGATGATGCCCTTGCAGATCGGCAGGCCGAGTCCAGTTCCCTGGCCCCGCGGCTTCGTCGTGAAGAATGGCTCGAAGATCCGGGACTCCACCTCGGGAGCGATTCCCGGTCCACTGTCAGAGACCTCGAGACGGAGCATGAATTTCTCGGGGTCGAATCGCGACGCAATGGAGATGCGCCGGGGCATCGACGACTCGCGTACCGCGTGATGCGCGTTCGTGATCAGGTTCACCAGAACCTGCCGGAGCTGATGCGGATCGGCCCAGAGAAGCGGGAGGTCGTCCGAGAGGTCCAGCGTCACGGCCGCGTCGTCCACGCGGAGCTGGTACGCCAGCAGCTCGACCACCTCCCGGACGATCGCGTTCACGTCGACTCGATCATGCTCGGGCGCGTGCTGACGGGCCAGCGATAGGAAGTTCTTCACGATCCGCGCGCACCGGGTGGCGGCGTCTTTGAGTTTCACGCCCCTCGCCTTGACGTTCGGGTCGTTTACTCTTTCGAGAAGCGTCGCGTGGCCGATGACCACCGACAGGGGGTTGTTGAGCTCGTGCGCGACGCCGGCCAGGAGTTCGCCCAGCGCCGCCAGCTTCTCCCGCTGGGAGAGCTGGGCCTTGAGCTTCTGCTGGAGCTCCTCGGCCTGGTGTCGTTCCGTGATGTCTCGCACGGTGACCACCACTCCCTGGTGGGCTTGGCCTGTGGAGAGGTTCTTCCCCACTGCCTCCACCCGGCGCCAGGAGCCGTCCCGGTGTCGCACGCGATATTCCGCTGGCCCGATGAGGCCGTTGTCCCGCGACCCGGGCGCGAAGAGCCGCGCGACCCTCGGCACGTCGTCGGGATGGACCAGCTCTAGGGCGGGGCTGCCGACCCGCTCCCGAGGCGCGTAGCCGAGCGCGCGCTCGACCGACGGGCTAGCGTACCGATTAATACCGTCTGCATCGACCACGAAGACCATGTCCTGGATGTTCTCGATGAGAGACCGGTAATGGGCCTCCTGCTGGCGCAGGGTTGCGGCGAGGCGCCTCTTCTCGGTGACGTCATGTTTGACCGCGACGAATCCGGTGATTCTTCCGTCCTCGGCGGCGACGGGCGTGATCGTCTGTTGCTCCGTGTAGCGGGTCCCGTCCTTTCGTCGGTTGACCATCTCGCCACGCCAGGTGGAACCCGACAAGAGCGTCGCCCACATCGCGCGATAAAAGTCCGCGCTGTGCTCGCCCGACTTCAGGATCGTCGGCGTCTGTCCGATCGCCTCGCTTGCCGCCCAGCCCGTCAGCCGACAGAAGGCCGGGTTGACCCACTTGATCTTCCCGGTCTCGTCGGTAATGATCATCCCGTCCGCGGCCGCCTCGAACGCGGCCCGTTGAAACCGGTTCTCGATGATCTCGCGCTGCAGGGCCTCGTTCGCCGAGGACAGCTCGGATGTCCGCCGTGCGACGAGCCGCTCGATCCGGTTGGCGCGCGCCGCGGAAAGGAGGTACGCCACCAGCGCGGCCGTGACGAGGAGGCCGCCGCCGAGGACCCCCAGGCTCCAAGCGCTCTGCTCGGTCGAGAGATAAGCGGAAGTCGGGTAGAAGAGGAGCTCCCACTCGCGCCCTCCCACTGGCATGACGGTGCTGAAGTGCAACCCAGAGCGGATCGTGGGCTCGTCTTCGACCAGCTTCCCGGTCTTGCTCGCGGTGTCCGATCCGTAGCGGTAGAGGACGCGCTCGCTCTGGTCCGCGCTCCTGTCGAAAATGAGCATGTTGATCCCCTGCCGGTGCGTGCCGGGCAAGGCCGTATCGACAAGGTGCCTGACGCTGAACACAGCCTGCGCAAACCCGAGGAGATTGGCCTGGCGCGCCTCGAGCGTGCTCAGGTGGAGACCCTTGCGATAGACGGGCACGATGGCCAGGAACCCGAATTCCTTGCCGTCGGACACGAGGGTGGCGACTCGGCCGCTCGCGGTGAGCACGCCAGTATCACGCGCCCGCGCCATGCCGTCTCGTGATGCCGCCTTCGAGGCGACGTCGAATCCGAGAACCTTCTGGGCGTTCGGCTCGACGACCGACTCGCGGTAATGTATGACAAAATACTCTGGACGTGAGGCGGCACGGACAAGCTGCCCTCGCCCGTCCCGTTCGAAGATCTCGAGTCCGCGGCGCCTCGTCGCTCGGACCTCGGCTTCATACGCCGCTCGCGCCGACCCCGGCACCCGTTGCACCCAGATGAGCGACAGCAGCGCTGAATGGCGCTCGAGCATAGGCTTCGCAAATAATCGGAACTGCATCGCGTCGACGTGGCGAGCGACCGCAAAAAAGTCTGCGAGTGAGTAGGCGTCGTCGAGGCTGAATTCGACCGAGCCCTTCAGGGTCGCCGCTATTCGGCCCGCCCTCTGTTGGAAGTCGTCTTCGAGCTCGGCATTTTCTAAATTCCGCACCGTGACGAAGGCGGTGACCGAGAGCGCGAAACCGACGGCAAGGATAACGTCGGCCGGAGCGAA
>Ga0209161_10001947_pt1 | contig 16947 bp, 17 predicted proteins | sample GraSoiAngelo_155_FD_186169 | JGI IMG/M metagenome (GOLD analysis project Ga0209161, IMG submission 186169) | Grasslands soil microbial communities from the Angelo Coastal Reserve, California, USA - 14_1009_13_30cm (SPAdes) (version 2) | ecosystem: Environmental > Terrestrial > Soil > Grasslands... | reverse complement strand
CACCGTACCCCAGACGGTCCCGTCGACCGGGTTCACGCCGATGCCGTAGAAGGCCGCCACGACCCGTTTGTCCTTGGTCGGATCGACCGCTTGATTGGGCTCGACGTAGTCGTCCCGCTTGCCGTTGCCGTTGGTGTCGAGGACGAGCGGTGTCCACCCCTGGGACTTCTGCTCGTCGCCGGTCTCCTCGAACATCTTTCGGTCGAGCCAGCCGATGACGCCGCTGCCCGGGCCGCCCGCGCTGGTCCACAGCGTGTTGTTGGCGTCCTCCGCGAAGACCAGGTGGTGGGTGGGGAAGCACGTCCTGATCAGCGTGATCTTCCCGGTCTTCGGATCGTACATGGAGAGATGGCGGTTGGACTGTTCGACCGGGAACAGCTTCGCCGACGGGTGCTCGGAGCCCTTCTTGCAGAAATCGGGATTTGCCGGCGCGCCGACTCGGGAGGTGAACCAGACGCGGCCTTTCTCGTCGAACATCGGGTTGTGCATGCTCGTCTGGCTGTCCCAGATCCGCTCGTCGCCCCAGTACGGCGACGGCGTCAGCGGATTCTGCTTCGACGAGGGCGTGTTCGGATCGCGCACGAGCATCTTCACCTGGGTGGCCTTGTGGCCCACCGGATCGAGCACCGGGAAGAGATCCGTGCTCTCCTCGGTCGCCCCGTAGATCAGGCCGTTCGCGTTGACCGTGGGCTTGCGCTTGTCGGTCGAGATCTCGTCGTGCAGGTAGTCCTTGGGACCGGCCCAGTCCCACAGGGTGATGACGACGTTGCGCTCGGCGCCTTGCGGGCGAGTCGGCTTCGACGTCGGCAGCTCGCCGGCGGCGATCCGATCGGTCCAGTCGGCGAACAGCTTGTAGGCGCGCTGCGGCCCGATCCGGCTGACGTTGTTGACCATCTGGGTCATGGCCTGCCCGGACACAATGCGGCGGGCCCACGCCTCGGCCGAGGAATCGAAGCGGCCTAGCTCTTTCGGAATCGTGCGCGTCGCCTTGTTGCCGAGCGCGTGACAGGTGTAGCAGCCATTGGTCTTGACGACGTCGAGCCACTGGGCCTGGCTCTTGAGGGCGACCGGCACGCCGTTGCCTTGCGGTCCTGTGCCGGGGAACTCGCTCTTCTCCGGAACTCTCAGCATCGAGTACCAGTAGATGGCCGGGTAGTATTCGGCCGCCGCGGCCGCGTTCGGCGCCACCACCGCGCTCAGGTTGAGGAGCTTTCCGGGCGCGGTCCGAATCTTCGGTGAGTCGATGAGCCCGTAGCCGCGCACCCACACGCTGTAGCCGGCTTTCGGCAGATCGGGCATGACGTAGCGTCCACGGTCGTCGGTCACCACGATCTTGGCGAACTTGGTGGGAAGCTCGGTCGTCTCCGCGATCACCCAGACCCCGGCTTCCGGCCCACTCGCGCTGGTGACCACGCCGCCCAGGTCGCTCGGGCCGATCCGGATCGCCGGGTCGGCGCTCTGCTGGGCATCAGGCCCGGCGGGCCAAACGGCCAACAGCGCGGCGATACCCACCGCGACGACGTAGGAGTACGACGGCTTCGTCGTTCTCATGCCAGCACCCGGCGAATGGCTGCCGCGATGCGCGCCCGGTCCGGCAGCGCCGCCTGCTCGAGCGGCGGGCTGAACGGCACCGGCACCGGCGCGGCGCACACGCGCTGCACCGGTGCCCGGAGCGCCCGGAACGTCTGCGGGTCTTCGGTGACGAGCGCGACGATCTCGGAGGCCGCCGAGCAGGTGGCCGGCGCCTCGTCGACCACCACGAGCCGCCCGGTCTTGCGCACCGAGGCGCGGATCGCGTCGGCGTCCATCGGCACGAGCGTGCGCGGATCGACCACTTCGAGGGAAATGCCCTCGGCGGCCAGCGTGTCCGCCACCGCGAGCGCGTCGCGCACGTAGTAGGCGAGCCCGACGACCGTCACGTCGCGGCCGGCGCGCTTCACGTCGGCGACGCCGATCGGGACCACGTGCTCGCCGTCCGGCACGGGCCCGGTGGTCGAGGCCAGCCGACTGCACTCGAAGAAGATCACCGGGTTGTTGTCCCGGATCGAGCTCTTCAACAGGCCTTTGGCGTCCGCGGGGGTCGACGGGAGGATGATCTTCAGCCCGGCCAGGTGCATGAACATGGAGTACGGGCTCTGCGAATGCTGGGCCGCCACCTGCATGCCGCCGCCGGTGGTGCACCGATAGGTCACGGGGAAGTCGGCCTGGCCGCCGAACATGTAGCGGATCTTGCTCGCCTGGTTGACGATCTGGTCCATGGCCACGAACGAGAACGTGACCATGCCCCAGTGGACGACCGGACGGAACCCGCTCCCGGCCGCCCCGAGCCCGATCCCGGTGAACGCTGCTTCGGAGATCGGCGTGAACCGCACGCGCTTGTCGCCGAACTTGTTCTCGAGCCCCGGCGCCCGCGTGGTGGCGAGGGTGATCACACGCTCGTCGCGTTCCATTTCCTCGATCAGCGCTTCCTCGAGAGCCTGGGCGAACGTGATCTCTCGCACGGTAGGCACTCCTTATTCGGCGAACATGTCGACCAGCAGGTCGTTGGGATCGGGATACGGGCTTGCCTCGGCGAAGGCCACCGCCGCGTCGAGGTCGCGCTTGACCGCGTCGCGGATCTGCTGCAGCTCGGCGGTCGTGACAGTCCCGCCGCCGGTCAGATGGTCCTCGAGGCGGGTGATCGGATCACGATCACGGCCGCGCCACGCGGCGAGCAGGTCGTCCGGCCTCGTCTCCGGCGGCGGCACGTCGCGCATCGCGTGAAAGAGCGCGCGAAACGTCTTGCAATGGATCAGCGTCGGTCCGTCGCCGCGCCGCGCCCGCTCGGCGGCCTCGGCGGCGGTGTCGCGGACCGCCAGCACGTCGTTGCCGTCGACGGAGATGCCGGGCATCCCGTAGGCCGGCGCGTGCAGCGTGATGTCGGCCTGTGCCCGCACCGACTCCACCGCGTTGCCGGCGCCGTAGCGGTTGTTCTCGCAGACGAAGAGCAGCGGCAGCTTCCACAGCGAGGCGATGTTGAGGGTCTCGTGGAACTCACCCTCGCCGGTGGCGCCGTCGCCGAAGAAGCACGCGGTGACCTTCCCGGCGTCCTCGAGCTGCGCCGCCAGCGCGGCGCCGCACGCGATCGGCATGCCGCCGGCCACGATGCCGTTGGCGCCGAGCATCCCGATGGCGAAGTCGGCGATGTGCATCGAGCCGCCCTTGCCCTTGCAGTAGCCGTCGACCCGGCCGAACAGCTCGGCCATCATCCGGTTGATGTCGGCGCCCTTCGCGATGCAGTGTCCGTGGCCCCGGTGGGTGCTGGTGATGCGATCGGTCGGGCGGAGCGCGGCGCACACGCCGACGGCCACCGCCTCTTCGCCGACGTACGGATGCACCGCGCCGTAGATCCGCTTGGCCTTCCGAAGCTCGATGGCGAGCAGGTCGAACTCGCGGATCAGGACCAGCTTGCGAAAGATCTCGACCAGCTCGGACTTGGTCAGTGACACGCTCGTCCCTCCCGCGCCCCTAGCGGCAGTGCGGCCTCACTTCTCGAATAGCGTCATGGAGCGCATACCCCTCCTCGAGGGACGGCAACGATCGCGCCCGAGCGGGGTCGGGCTCGGTGGCCAGCCCGCCCGGGCGACGACCGACGCGGCTGACTACTGCAGGGGCGAGAACGACGCCGGGATGAGCAGCTTGTTTTCCTGGCGGACCGGTCGCACGCCGGACTGCGGCGGCCACTGGCCACCCTTGCGGGATTCCTCGCGGATGCGATTCCGCTCGTTGGAGTCCTTGTAGACCCACACGTGCACGAACTTGTTGAGGCCGCCGATCTCGCTGGTGAAGCAGGCGGCCAGCGGGGAGAGCTTCTCGCGCCCCGGCACGGCCTTGCCCCACGCCTCGAGCACCTTCGGGAGGTCGCCCGGCGAGTAGGTGTAGATCCGCATCTCGTAGAAGTTGCCGGAGCCGAAGTTGCGGCTGCCCAGCGGCTGCATGAACGGCGCGGGGATCATGATGTCGGACTGCTGCTCGACGATCAGATCGCGCCCGCCCGGCAGCGCGTTGAGCTCGGCGTCCTTGGCCATGGCGTCGCGCACCTTGGTGCGCTGCGCCAGGTCTTCGTAGGGCCACACGTGAATCACCTGGTTGAGCGGGCCGAAGTCGGTGTGCCAGAAGGCGCCGAGCTTGGAGTGCTTCTCGCGCAGCGCCTTGCGCTTGGCGAAGCGGTCCTCGAACTCGGCCACGGCCCCGGTGCGCAGTGAGTAGGTGCGAACCTCGTAGATCATGAGCGTCTCCTCCTTTTGTAGCCGCGCCTCGGCCGGCGGGGCCCCAGCCCCACGACGGCCTGCGGCGCGCACTACTTTGTTATGGCTACCGCCTCGAGACGGCGGCTACGGTCTGAACGCCACGGCTAGGGTCTGAACACGGCAAAGACCTTGTCGGAGTTCGTGATCCACGACTCCAGGAACACGGACTCGTCGGGCTTGCGCCGGAGTTCCGCCATCGCGCCGGCGAGGCAGAACCAGTTCAGCAGCTCGTGGTGGCCGCGGTCCTCGGCCTCCTCGATCTTCGTGTTGCGCCACGTCTCCCAGTCGCCGTCGCGCAGCGCCTCGTAGTAGCGCTTGTCCGACTCGACGTCCGGGAACATCAGCGCGTGCTTGCCGACCAGGAACGAGTGGCTCCAGCTCGACGATGCGATCACCGCCACGCGCCACGGACTGCGGGTGAGCGCGCGCGCCACCGCCGCGCCGACCTGGAAGCAGCGCCACGGCTGCGGCCCGGGCGGATCGAGCTCGGTCTGGCCCGCGAGCTTCGCGGCCTGCGAGGGCGTCATCGGCGCGCCGTGGGCGCCGACCAGCCAGCGCCCGTACGAGTTCACGGTGAACGGCACCACCGGGTAGGCGAACCCCTTCCGGTCCATGTCCAGGTACAGGACCGAGTTCACGAACGCGTGGCCGAGCGGGTGGTGCAGGGGCTTGTAGGCGTACGCGAGGTCGATCCCGTCGTCGAGCAGGGCCGAGGCGAGATACTTGGCGCCGGCGCGATGGCCCGTGATCGTGAACGTCTTGTCCTTGGCCTCGTCCCACCAGTTCTCGCCGCGATGCCCCTTCCACGGCTGGACGTCGACCGAGTCGTAGGCCAGCACCGAGAACGGCGGCACGCAGTCCTCACGGTAGTTCTCGTATTGATCATCGCCCCACAGCAACACGAAGTCGGGCTCGAACGCGTCGAGCTCCGCGCGGATCTTCCGGAAGTGGTGGATCAAATCGCTTCGATGCCTATCGGAGTGGGCCGCGCCTTCGTCGGTGCTCCACTGCTCGCGCATCGTCGGATGCCAGCCCTCCGGCGACCGCAGACGCTCGGGCAGCATCGGGTCGGCCAGCAGCATTTTGATCCGGCCCGACATGTTGCCCTTGTACGACATCGGGGGATAGTGGGTGATGCCGAGCCCAAGGATCTGTCCCATGGGTCGTCCTCCTCGTCGCTAGTCCTTGTCGTCAGTCCGCCAGAGGGATCGTGACCGAGAGGCGGGGCTGGTCGCCGACGACGCGCGTCGTGTGCCCCTTGCCCGTCAGGTCTTCCGCCAGGGTCACGTGCCCCGGCCCGTAGCGATGCTTGGTGCCGTCCGCGAGCCCGATCTCGACTTCGCCCGCCAGCGTGATCACGAACTGCCGGCGCGGGGCGTTGTGCCAGTCCGAGAAGTGGCCGGGCTTGGTCGTCCGGAACACGATGCCCTTGGTGCCTTGAAGCGTCGTGAGCTCCGGATGGGTGGCGAGGTCCAGCTCCTCGATATGGGTCTCGCCGTCCTTGCCGGTGTACAGGCGGATGATGTGGCTCATCTCGGACCTCCCGAGCCGGCTCGCCCCGTCAGAGCGTGGGCGGGTCCGCGGCGGCCACCATAATACGCCCGTTCCGTTTGCGATGGGGGGCTCGAAGGGCCTCGGGGTCACCTTCCTGTTTCTGACCTGAGGGTCCCGGCCGGGGCGCTGGTGCCCATACCGGTGTTCGGCTAGACTCCCCGCCGAAGTGCCGATAGGCGAACAAGAGGTGAGACGGTGAAGCGCCGCTTGATGCCTGCCGGGCCGATCATCGAAGCGGCTGGTGGGAAAGCGAGCGCTACTACGGCACGCGCAGGACGAGCTTGCCGAAGAAGTCGCGGCCGGCCATGACCTCGTGCGCCTTCGCGGTGTCGGCCAGGTCGAACGTCTTGCCGACGACGCCGCGCAGGCCGCCGTAGTGCACCATGTGCATCATCGCGGCGAAGCTCCGCCGGCTCCGGGCGCCGCTGCCCATCAGCGTGAGCGGCCGGCTCTGCAGCACCGAGAGATTGAACGGCAGCTGGCTTCCCGCGGTCGTGCCGGTGATGACTAGCCGGCCGCCGGGCTTGAGGCTCGCGCAGCTCTCGTCCCACACCGTCGCGCCGACGCAGTCGAACACGACGTCGACGCCACGGCCGTCGGTGAGCTCCTTCACGCGCTGGCTGAACTTGGGCGTGGTCGTGTAGTTGACGGCCTCGTCGGCGCCGAGCTCCTTGGCCTTCTCGAGTTTCCAGTCGCTGCCGGCCGTGACGATGGCGCGGGCGCCGATGCCCTTGGCCATCAGGAGCCCGAAGCTCCCCACGCCACTGCCGACCGCGTTGATGAGCACGTCTTCCCACGGCTGTAGCTTCACGCGCTCGACGAGGCAGTGCCACGCCGTATGGCCCGCGAGTGGAAGCGTCGCCGCTTCCTCGAAACCCATCCATTCCGGGATGCGCTGCAGATTGGCCGCCGGGACCTTGCAGTACTGCGCGTGGCCTCCGTCGAGCTCGCCACCGAGCCGCTTCTGACGCTCGCAGTACTCGTCGCGCCCCTGCACGCACGGCGTGCAGGTACCGCACTTCACGCGGTTCTCGACGACGACGCGTTCGCCCTCTTTCCACCCCGTCACGCCCGGACCGAGGCGCGCGATCTCGCCGGCGATGTCGAGCCCGAGGATGCGCGGCAGCCCGCCCGTCGCCGAGCGTCCGGCGCGGATCGCCAGGTCCGCGTGGTTGACGGCGGAGCCCCGGACGCGAATGAGGACCTCGCCGGGTCCGGCTTCGGGGTCGGGGCGATCGCCGAAGATCAGCTTCTCGGGGCCGCCGGGCTCGGCGATGTAGACGGCTTTCATCGGAAGACCGCCATGCACTTGGGCGCGTTGAACATCCAGGTCTCCGCCCAGTCCACCAGCTCCATCTTGTGGCCGAGCTCGGCCGCCGCGCCGGCGAGGCACATCCAGTTGAGGATCTCGTGCTGGCCGGAGGCTTCGAGCTGGTGCAGGGGAACGTCGCGCCAGGCGTCGTAGTCCCCGGCGCGCAGCTGCGCCAGCAGCGCCCGATCGGCTTCGAGATCGGGATAGAGGAAGTGATTCTTCTCGGTCAGGAACGCGTGCGACCAGCTCGACGACGCCATGACGACCACGCGCCAGGGGCTCTCGCGCAGGATGCGCGCGGTGGCGCGCCCCAGCTCGAAGCAGCGGCGCGGCGACGGCGCGGGGGGATCGGCCTCCTCGCTGTGCTGGCTCCCGCCGCCCTGGTAGCGCACGACGTCGCGTCCGTAGCAGTTCACCGTCACCGGCAGGATCGGATAGTCGAAGCCCGTGCGCTCGCGGTCGAGGTACAGGAGCGTGTTCGCGAACGCGTGGGCCACGCCGTCGCCGTGCAAGGGCTTGTACGCGTACGCCATGTCGATGCCGGCCTCGAGCAGCTTACTGGCGAGGTAGCGTCCAGCGCGCGGCTGGCCGCGCCACGTGAACACCTTGTCGCCGGGCTCGCCCCAGATGTTCGGGCGCTTGCCGAGCCGCTTGAACGGCTGGAACGAGAGCGTGTCGTAGGCGAGCACGCAGTAGGGCGGAATGACATCGTCCTGGAAGTTCTCGTACTGATCGTCGCCCCACATCAAGATGAAGTCGGGCCGGAACGCGTCGATCTCCTCGCGCTGGGCGCGGAACGCGCGGAAGACGCGCTCGCGGTGCGCCTTGAACGCCGAGATGCCCTCGTCGTTCCCCCATTCGGCGCGCATGGGCTCGGGCCAGCTGGCGGGGTCTTTCAGGTGCGCCGGAATCCGTGGGTCACTCTGGAGCATGCGCGCCAGCGGCCACGGCTTCAGCTCGTCGGGCACCAGCCCCGGCGGATAGTGAGTCGTGCCGATCCCGAGGATGTCTCCCATGTCAGGCCCTCCTGGAATTGGTTCTCACGCGCGGGAGGATCGCACGAACTCTCGCCAGATCGCAACGCATTGGTCCGGCGCGGAATGCTGCACGTAACCGCTCGCCCCGGGCACCTCCACCAGCGTTCCGCGCGGCAGGAGCGCGGCCATGCCTTGCGCCCGATCCGGCGTGTTCATGGTGCTGCGCTCGCCGACTAGAATCAGCGCCGGCGTCGTGATCTTCGGGAGGATCGGCGTCAGGTCGACCGTCGCCAGATACGCGAGTGTCTCGAGCACCACGTGCTGTGCCGTGCGGCTCATCTCCTGTGCGTACCACTCTTGGTGCCCGGGATCGGACGCGCCGGGCTCGAGCCGACGGCCGGCGGTCTGGCGCACCCACGCCTCGACGCCCTGTTCCTTCACGATCTTGTGGTAGTCCAGGTAGGCCTGCACGCCGCGGAACTTGTAGGGCGAGGTGCACGTGGTCACGGTGCGCAGGCGGTCGGGATATCGATGGGCGAACTCGAGGGCGATCGTGCCCCCGATGGTCTCGCCGATCAGGTGCGCCTTGTCGATGCCGAGGTGCTCCATGAGATGAAGCAGGTCCGTCGCGAAGCCCTCCAGCGACCACGGATAGCCGGGTGCTGGAACCGAGGATCTCCCGAAGCCGCGCGCATCGACGCGGATCACCCGATAGTCGCGGGCCAGCAGCGGGACCCACCGGTACCAGAGCTTTCCGCTCTTGGCGTTGCCGTGATGCAGGATGACGGTCTCGGGCGACGACCACGGATCGGTGAAGTTGTCGTCCTCGTAGTGCATCAGCAAATCGCCGGGGAGGCGCTCGGTCGGCATTTACTCTCGACGGCCCTCCGCGCCACTCAATCAAATCACTCCGCGCTTGCTGAGATCCGCGATCTGCTCCTTCGTGTAGCCGAGCGACGTCAGGGTCTCGTCGTTGGCCTCGCCCAGCTCCGGCGCCGCGCTGCGCAGCGGATTGCGCTTCTCGCCGTGCGAGACCGGGTGACCGAGAATCGTGAGATCGCCCAGCACCGGCGAGTGAACCGGCTGCGCCATGGCCAGGTGCTGCACCTGGGGATCGGCGAACGACTCGTTGATCTTGTAGATCGGGCCGCAGGGCACACCGGCGTCGTTCAGGATCTTGATCCACTCGGCGCTCGTCTTCTGTCGGGTGACCGGCATGATGACGTCCATGATGATGTCGCGGTTCGTCGAGCGCGCCTTGGAGGTCGAGAAGCGCGGATCGGTGAGCAGGTCCGTGCGCTCGATCGCTCGACAGAACCGCCCGTAGATGTCGTCGCCGGCGGCGGCGATGTTGATGTGCCCGTCCTTCGTCTCGAAGACACCGGTGGGAATGCCGGTCGGATGATTGTTGCCCGCTTGCGGCGGGACTTCCTTGCTCATCAGCCAGCGTGAGGCCTGAAAGTCGAGCATCGACAGCATCGCTTCCAGCAGCGAGGTGTGCACCCACTTGCCCTGGCCGGTGGTCTCGCGCTCGATCAGCGCAACCAGAATGCCCTGCGCCAGGAAAATCCCCGAGCACAGGTCCGCGATCGGAATCCCGACTCGCACCGGCCCTTGTCCGGGAATGCCGGTGATCGACATCAGGCCGCCCATGCCCTGGGCGATCTGATCGACGCCCGGGCGATCGCGGTACGGGCCGGACTGGCCGAAGCCCGAGATGCTGCCGTAGATGATGCGCGGGTTGATCACGTGCAGGGCCTTGTAGTCGATGCCTAGGCGCTCTTTCACGCCCGGACGATAGTTCTCGACCACGATGTCCGCGGTCTGCGCCAGACGCTTGAAGATTGCCACGCCCTCGGGATCTCTCAGGTTCAGCGTCATGCTGCGCTTGTTGCGGTGCAGATTCTGGAAATCGAAGCCGTGACGATTGCCACCCATCCCGTCGCCCGTACGCCCGCCGGGCATCTCGATCTTGATGGCCTGAGCACCCCAGTCGACCAGCTGGCGGACGCAGGTGGGGCCGGCCCGGGCGCGCGTGAGGTCGAGGACTTTGTAGCGGGACAGCGGCAATGAGTTGGTCGTCATGGGCCGGTATCCTAGAACGAGCGGGCGCGCCGCGCCAGTGGGTCGCGGAGGACCGCGACCGGGGTCAGAGGAAGGGGGTGGTGGCCTCCCCGCCGCGCTCCAGCAGGCGCAGCGCGCCTCCGTCGGTATCCACGACGGTCACCGAGCAATGGGCGGGCGAGAACGAGTTCACGCGATCGTCGCCGGTGGCCGTGCCGGCGGCGACGTTGATCGCGATGTAGTGGGTGAAGATCACGCTCGACTCGCGCAGCCCCAGGAGCGCATCGACGACGCCGCGCCGCCATGCGTGGAGCTCGGGCTCCACGTCACCCCAGCGCGCTTGGAGGATTCGACGGAGCCAGGCGCCCCGCGCGGTCGGGTCGGCGACTGAAGAAGGGATTTCGCCGATGGCGGGCTCGACGGTACCCGGCCGCCCCCACGTGCGCTCGAGCGGCGCGGCGGTCTCGCGCGCCCGCCGAAGCGGGCTCATCAGGACGACCAGAGGTCCCAAAGGAGCGAGCCCGGCCGCGACGGCCTCCGCCTGGGCAACCCCTATAGGGTCGAGACCGACATCCCGCGTGTCGGAGTAGGTCGCGGTCGGCCGTCCGTGACGTACGAGATAGAGACGCGGCACTCCAGCATGCTACTGCACCTTGGCCCGTCCTGTAGAATCGCTGCATGCCCAGAGACGCTACCGCCAGCAAGCTCGAGATCGTGACCCAAATGCCGGACAAAGCGATGGTGATCTTCGCCCATCCCGACGACGCCGAGATCGGCTCGGGTGGCGTGGTGGCCAAGTGGGCGGCGGCGGGCTGCGAGGTGACCTACGTCCTCTGCACGAACGGCGCGGCGGGCACCGCCGATCGCGCGCTGGGGCCAGCTGCGCTGGCCAAGAAACGGGCAGCCGAGCAGCGCGCCGCCGCCGACTTCATGGGCGTGCGGCACGTGGTCATGCTCGGCTACCCCGACGGCGGGCTCGAGGACACCCGCGGGTTCCTGGGCGACGTCGTGGGTGCGATCCGCCGGTACCGGCCGCACACGGTGTTCGTCCACGACCCATATCGGATCAAAGGGTTCCAGCACCGCGATCACCGCAAGGCGGGAATCACCGCGACGGACGCCGTGTATCCCTACGCCCGGGACCATCTGCATTTCCCGGAGCACCTCACGCGGGACGGCCTCGAGCCGCACAAGGTGCGTGAGCTCTGGTACTGGGGCGCCGACGAGTCCGACGTCATCGTCGACGTCACCGAGTCGATCGATCGACAGATCGCCGCGCTGGTCCGTCACGAGAGCCAGATTCCGGGCTTCAACGTGCCGGCGGGCTCGACGATCGGCGACCGCGTCAAGAAGAACGCCGCCGAGCACGCCGAGGGCTACGGCTTCCAGTACGGCGCGGTGTTCCGGCGGCTGCTCGCTCGGCGGTAGCGCAACGTAACACGGCGGCCTAGATCCAGGGAGGCGCTGACATGGCGGTGGAGTTCGGCGTGCTGATACCCACGCGCGAGGCGGTCATGTCGGGCCGCCCGGAAACGGCACCGCTCCTGACGATGGCCGAGCGCGCCGAGGCGGCGGGCTTCGATTCGGTCTGGATCGGCGACTCGCTGATCGCGCGGCCACGCCACGAGCCGCTCACGCTGATGGCCGCCGTGGCCGGACGCACGCGGCGGGTGCGCCTGGGCACCGGCGTGCTCCTGCCGGCGCTGCGCAGCCCGGTCGTGCTCGCCCACGTCGTGGGCACGCTCGATCGCGCGGCCGAAGGCCGGATCATCCTCGGGGTGGGCTTCGCCGCCGACAATCCGTCCATCCGCAGAGAGTTCGCGGCGGCGGGCGTTCCGTTCGAGCGCCGCGTCGGCCGGTTCCTCGAGACGCTCGAGATCTGTCGGGCGCTGTGGCGCCGCGATCACGTCAGCTTCAGCGGCAAGCACTTCACGCTCGAGGACGTCACGATGGAGCCGAAGCCTCAGCAGCCCGGAGGCCCGCCCATCTGGATCGGCGGCAGCGGGCCGACAGCCCTGCGCGAGGCGGCGCGCTTCGACGCGTGGTTCCCCACCGGCCCCCACGTCGAGTTCTTCGCCGAGCAGTTTCCGCGCGTGCAGGCGGCCGCGCGCGCCGCGGGCCGGGCGCCCGACGCGGTGACAGGCGCCGCGTATGTCACGCTCGCGCTCGATCCGAACGGTGCCGCCGCCGAGCAGCGGCTGAACAGCTTCCTCGAGACGTATTATGCAGCGCCGGCGAAGACGATTTTGGCTCGCCAGGCGACCTACGCGGGGCCGGTCGAGGGATGCGTGGAGTGGCTACAGCGCTGGATCGACGCCGGCGCCCGTCATCTCGCCCTGCGCTTCGCGGGCGGCGACCAGCTCGCGCAGGTGGACGAGGCGGCGTCTCGGCTCCTACCCCGGCTCCGGCGCCGCTAATACGCGTCGCCGACACGACGTCGCCGACACGAAGGGAGATCGCGCGATGAAATTCGGACTGCACTCCGTCAACCTCCACACGTGCGGTTATCCCGACGCGGCCGCACGGTTCGCGCGCTCCGCCGAGGGCGCCGGCTTCGAGTCGCTGTGGGTGGCCGACCACGTGGTGCTGCCCGACCCGCCGGTGCCCGGGCGCCCGATGCCGCCGGATCAGCGGCTGCTCGATCCGATCGTCGCGCTGACGTTCCTGGCCGCTCACACCTCGCGCATCTTGCTCGCCACGGGCGTCATCATCCTGCCCCAGCGCCAGGCGCTCGTGCTCGCCAAGCAGCTCGCGTCGCTCGACGTGCTGTCGAACGGCCGGCTCATCTTCGGCCTCGGTGTGGGCTGGTGCGAGCCCGAGATGAAGTCGATCGGCGTCTCGTTCGCCGATCGCGGCCGCATCGCCGATGACTATCTGGCGGCGATGCGCGCGGTGTGGACGCAGGCGAAGCCGTCGTACCGCGGCCCGTTCGTGTCCTTCGAGGGCGTCCAGGCGATGCCCCGACCGGTGCAGCGACCGACGCCGCCGATCGTCGTGGGCGGCCGCACGGCGCCGGCGTTCCGGCGCGCGGTCACTCAGGGCCACGGCTGGTACGGCTTCGGCCTCGACGTGGCCGAGACGCAGAAGTTGGTCGCGGCCCTTCGCGACGCGGGGAAGAGGCACTCGCGGCCGGTGGAGCTGGGGCCGCTCGAGATCAGCGTGACGCCGCCGGGCTTCGACCTTCCCGACAAGGCGACGATCGACGCCTACGCGGCGGCCGGGGTCGACCGGCTCGTCGTGCGGCCGCGTCCGGACATGGACGCGGCGGCGCTCGAGCGCTTCGCCGCCGAGGCCGGACGCAGGCTCGGTCTCAAGGCCGCGTGAGGGCCGCGGTGATCGGGACGGCCCAAGGCCGTGGTCGCACGACCCGACCCCCACCCCGCCGCCACCACCGCGCCGCCGAGCGAGTGGGCTAGCAGCGAGTAACGTGAGCGGAGACGGCTAGCCAGCGGCCGCCGCGCCGCGCCCACACGTCGGTGTAGCGACCAGCACCGCGCTGGCCGTCCGGACGGGTGTACGCGGTGCGCGCATGGATGATCGCGAAGTCGCCCATGATGCGCACGTCGACGTCGAGGGCTTCGAGGCCCGAGATCGTGACCGTGAGCGCCGTCTGCTTCAAAAATCCCTGGCGATCGACGATCGAACCGTCGGGGTTCGAGCAGCGGAAGTCCTCGGCCAGGATCTCGTCGAACCGGCGAACGTCCGAGGTCTGCACCGACCGGATGTAGTCGCGGTTGAGCTCCAGCAGCGTGTCGAGGTCGGATTTGATGGTGGTGGTACTCATGTCGCTCCTCAGTCGCGCAGGCGCGCGATCACGTCTTTTCCGTAACGCAGCACGTCGTCGGGCGTCCCGACCTGGGCGGGCAGCCCCGCGGCGCCGCTGACGGGGACCGCCACCCGCGACACGCCCCGCTTCGCGAGCGCCTCGATCTCGGCGATCTCGGTGGGCGCCTGCGCGGTGATCTCGATGGCGTCGGGGTTCCGGCCCGCTTCGACGGCGGCGCGCCGCATCTCGTCGTAGAGCTCGGCCGGGGCGCCGCGAGCCGGGAAGTAGCCGTCGCCGATCCGCCCGGCTCGACGGGCGGCGGCCTTCGTGTCGCCGCCGACGATGATCGGGATGCGGCGATTGGGCGGAAGCGGCCGGCAGTAGACGTCGCGGAACGACACGAAGCGCCCGCTGAAGCTCGCGCGCTCCTGGCTCCACAGCGCGCGCATCGCCGCGACGTACTCGTCGGTGCGCGCGCCGCGATCCTCGAACGGCACACCCAGCGTGGCGAACTCCTCGGCGAGCCAGCCCACGCCGATCCCCAGCAGCACGCGCCCGCCGCCGGCCAGATGATCGAGCGAGGCGACCGCCTTCGCGGTGATCACCGGATTCCGCTGGGGCAGGATCAGGATCGCCGTCCCGAGCTTGAGCGTCCGCGTGGCCGACGCGATGTAGGTGAGCCAGATCAGCGGATCGGGAATCGGGAAGTCTTCGAGCCCTGCGCCCATGCGGCCCGTGTCGGAGTAGGGATAGCGGGACTGGTAGCCGTGAGGCACCACGACGTGCTCGACCGTCCAGATCGAGTCGAACCCGGCTGCCTCCGCCGCCTGGGCGAGCTCCACGGCGGCCGGACCGTTCGCGTAGCGGCCGAGGTTCGCGTATCGCAGTCCGAACTTCATTTATCGGTTACTCGAGGCCGGCTCGGACCGAGGGTGGCGAGTGATAGATACTTGTGGCTCCGATCGTCGGGTCAACCCTTGTGATCCTGCAGACACTGGAGGGCTAATCCGCCATGACTCCACGCGGCGCCGGCGGCCATCGCCATCGCGACGAACGTCGTCTCCGCGATCTCGGCGTCGGCCGCGCCGGCCGCGGCCGCTTTCTTCGTGTGCGCGTCGATGCACCACGGGCATTGCGTGATGTGGGCGATGCCGAGCGCGATCAGCTCCTTGGTCTTGGCCGGGATCGCTCCGTCCTTGAAGGCCTTCTGATCGAACTCCAGGAATGCGCGGTATACCTCCGGGGCCAGCTCGCGCATTTTCTTGAACTGCGTGCGGACGTCGACGCCGTGAAAGTCCATCCAAGCCTCCTTGAGATAATGGGGGGCCTCGAAGGGCCCCCCAAGCCCCCCGACGCTCGGAGGCGCCCCGGCGTAGCCGTGGCGCCCCTCGATGTCGCCCCGACGCTCTCCGCGCCTAGCTCAGGCCGTAGAAACCTTTGGCGCCGCCGGCCAGGATCTGGCGCTTCGTCTCGGCCGACAGCTCGGGCCGGTCGGCGATGAGCTTCGGCGCGCCCGGGAAGAAGCCGTCCGGGTGCGGGTAGTCGGTGGCCCACAGGATCTTGTGCGGGCCGATGTAGTCGGCGAGGACCGAGAGGCTGCCCTCGACCGGCTCGAACGAGATCCAGCAGTTCCGCCGGAACAGCTCGCTCGGCCGCATCGTCAGCCCGGAATCGTTGAAGCCCTGGTCGTCGAAGTGGCGGTCCATCCGGTCGAGCCACGGCGCGATCCATCCGCCGCCCGACTCGAGGAAGCCGATGCGCACCTTCGGATGGCGGTCGCACACGCCCTCCCAGATCACGCTCATCGCCGCCAGCATCATCTCCATCGTGTGCGAGATGATGTGCCGCGCGCCGCGGTTCTGGAAGCGATCGACACCCACCTGGGGCATGCCGCCGCTGGCCCCCTCGTGCAGGCCGATGGAGAAGTCGAGCTCCTCGACCTCCTTCCAGAACGGCGTGTAGTCCGGATGGTGGAGCATGCGGTTGTTGTACGGGTTGGGGCGCAGGAAGCCGCCGCGCATGCCGAGCTCTTTGCGCGCGAAGCGCATCTCGTCGATGGCGAGCGGGATCGATTGCATCGGCAGCATTGCGACGCCGAAGAGCCGGTCGGGGTAGGGCTTGCAGTAGTCCGCGAGCCAGCGGTTGTAGGCACGGCACATCGCCGCGGCCAGGCCGGGATCCTGCACCGCGCCGCTGAACAAGCCGAGGCTCGGATAGAGGAACGCGGCGTCGATGCCGTCGAGGTCCATATCCGGGATTCGCGCGTGCGGGTCGAAGCCGCCCGGGCGCCCTTCGACGTACTTCATCGTGACGTCATCGACCGTGCCCTGACGGGCGCCGATCCCGCCGATGAGACCGAGCCCTTTCGGGCTGCCCAGGATCTTGCCTTCGACGAGGAGCCGCTCCTTGCCGTCGGTGTCGACGATCATCCGAGGCGCGCGCTCGCGATAGGCGGGGTCGATGTACTTCTCCCAGATGTCGACCGGCTCGAGGATGTGTCCGTCGGCGTCGATGACGTTGTACGCGCGCGCCATGGTCTGTCTCCTCCTGTCCCAGCGGTTAGACGAGGATTGCGCTCCTCGGCGGCGGAGTCAAGGACGCGATTCCGCTATTTGCGCTTGCGCCACGCCTCGTGGCGCTCGGCGCGCTCCGACGTCTGGGCGAGCGCCATGAAGCGGTAGAGGTCGCCGTGCGCCGTCGCGGGTAGACCGCCCTCGTAGCCCTGGCGCAACGATTCGCGCGCCAGGCGCACCGCCGTCGCTGGCATGTCGCCGATCGCCTGCATCTGCCGGAGCGCTTCCGGAATCAGCTGATCCTGGGGCAGCACGGCCACCACCATGCCCATCCGGAGCGCCTCGTCGGCGTCGACCTTGCGGCCGGTGAGCGCGATGTTGAGCGCGTTGCCGCGGCCGACGAACCGCGCCAGGCGCAGCGTGCCGCCGTAGGCGGGAAGAATGCCGAGGCTCACCTGGGGCAAGCAGAACA
>Ga0209161_10001945_pt1 | contig 16961 bp, 18 predicted proteins | sample GraSoiAngelo_155_FD_186169 | JGI IMG/M metagenome (GOLD analysis project Ga0209161, IMG submission 186169) | Grasslands soil microbial communities from the Angelo Coastal Reserve, California, USA - 14_1009_13_30cm (SPAdes) (version 2) | ecosystem: Environmental > Terrestrial > Soil > Grasslands... | reverse complement strand
CCCTATAAAAGTCAGTAACGTCTAAATATTGTGCTCAGATTCCATAAAGGGACAGGCGGCATGAGGACGGTGTCCCAGTTCGGGGTGGACAGGCGACGCTCGCGCATCGAGGGGAGGGACGGCCGAACGCTCCTCCTGGCGATCGACCATGGCCTTCCGGCCGGGCCGATCCCGGGAATCGAACGGCCCGCGGAACTCCTCCTTCGGATGCGGTCCGTCCCGTTCTCCGGCCTCGTGGCCAATGCGGGTCTGGTCCCTTCTGTTTCAAAGGACATCCCGCCTGATTGGGGCTTGGTCGTGCATCTCTCGGCCGGCACCCTCCTTGGTTCCCGCCCGGCATCGAAGGTCCTCAGTTCCACGGTCGAACAGGCGATCTCGATCGGGGCTGACATGGTCTCGATCCACGTCTCCTTCGGTGCACGCGAGGAGGACCGAATGATCGCGGACGCTGGTCGCGTCACCGATGCGGCTCAATCGTTCGGGGTACCGGTCCTCATCATGGCCTATGCCCCCGCCGAATCGGGAAGGTCCTCCGACGATGCCTTTGCCGCCGCCCATGCCGCTCGAGCCGCCGCCGAGATCGGAGCGAGCATCATCCAGACGAATTTCGCGGGGAGCGCCGACGGGGTCCGAACGATCATCCGAGGCTGCCCGGTGCCCGTCGTCATGGCGGGCGGACCGAGGACGGTGTCCGAGGACGCATTCCTTGAGAGCCTGCGGGAGTCGGTCCGCGCCGGAGCGGCGGGCATCGCCGTCGGTCGTCAGGTGTTCCAGGCCCCGGACCCTGCCGCCGCGGCCCACCGCATCGCTGAGGTCGTGTTCGGAAGCAATCGCCCGATCCCGCTGGAGGCGGCCGGATGAAGCGCGTCCCGCTCGATCCGGGCCTCGATCCCTATTCGCTGTTCGCCGCCTCGCGGGACGACCACCCGCATGCGTTCATCCTCGAGAGCCTCTCCGGGCCGGCGCGGCTTGCGGAGCGGACCTTCGTGGGCTTCGATCCCGAGATGATCATCTCGTACCGCGCCGGGGTGCTGCGGTCGAACGGCGAGACAATCAAGACGGACCGGCCGATCGCGGCGCTCCGGTCCATCCTCGCGAAACATGACGCGTCGGGCATCCCGGGACGATATGTCGGCGGCCTCGTTGGATACGTGTCGTACGAATTCGTTCGCAATCTCGATTCGGTGCCCGCGCACGCCGACTCGCCCTTCCCGGAATTCGAGTTCGGGCTCTATCTGGACGGCGTGATCGTCGATCATGTCCTCCGGCGGGCGGAGTATTTCAGCCACGGCCGCTCCCGCGTGAAGGACCTGCCGAAGGCGGCGAAGACCGAACCGGAACTGCACGCCGATCCTCCGAAGCCGCAGATCGGCCAAGGGCGGTTCATGGAGGCGGTCGGGACCGCGAAGGAGGCAATCGCGGAAGGCGACGCATTCCAGGTCGTCCTGTCCCGCCGGGATTACGGTCGCATGGCGGGGGATCCCCTCGCCTTCTACGAGGCTCTCCGGGCGACGAATCCCAGCCCCTACATGTATTACCTGGACTTCGGTGTGCGACGGGTGATCGGCGCAAGCCCGGAGATGCTCCTGCGGGTGGAGGATCTCACCGCGACGACGTTCCCGATCGCGGGGACGAGGCCCTCGGGAACGACCCTCCCGGAGACGGAGCGGTTCCGGCGGGAGTTGTTGGCGGACGAGAAGGAGAGAGCTGAGCACAACATGCTCGTGGACCTCGGTCGGAACGATCTCGGGAAGGTCTGCCGGTTCGGAAGCGTCCGAGTCCCGCAATACATGAGTGTGGAGCGATACAGCCACGTCCAGCATCTCGTCTCCCGGGTGGAGGGGGAACTCGCTCCCGGGAGGGATTCCCTCGATGCGTTCGCAGCCATGTTCCCCGCCGGAACGGTGAGTGGCGCGCCGAAGCCGCGGGCGATGGAGATCCTCCACGCCCTCGAGGGGACCGCTCGCGGTCCTTATGCCGGGGTCGTCGGGTACCTCTCGCTGAACGGCAATTTGGATACGGCCATCGCGATCCGGACTTTGTTCGCGGACGGTCCGACGTATTACATGCAGGCCGGCGCGGGGATCGTGGCGGATTCGGATCCGGCCCGCGAGTGGATGGAGACGGAGCAGAAGCTCGAAGGCCTCCGCGTTGCGCTCCGGGAGGCGGCCGTATGAGGGTCCTGGTCATCGACAACTATGATTCGTTCGTATACAACCTCTATCAGGCGATCGGGCAGCTCGGGGCGGACCCGTCGGTCTACCGCAACGACGGGATCACCTTGGAGGAAGTCCGGCGGTTCGCGCCCGACGCGATCGTCCTGTCGCCGGGACCCGGGCGTCCGACGAACGAGCGGGATTTCGGCGTGTGTGCGGACATCCTGCGGGAGCTCAGCCCCTCGACACCGACGCTCGGCGTGTGCCTCGGTCATCAAGGCATCGGGACGGCCTACGGCGGGACGGTCGAGCCCGCGGCGAGGATCCGCCATGGGAAGGCGAGCGTCGTCCGGCACGATGGTCGCACGATCTTCGAGGGCTTGCCCAACCCGATGGCCGCAGGCCGCTATCACTCCCTCGCGATCGTCCGTGCGTCCTTGCCGCGCGACCTGGAGGTGAGCGCGACCGCCGACGACGGGGAAATCATGGCGGTGCGGCACCGGAAGCATCCCGTCGAAGGCGTCCAGTTCCACCCGGAATCGATTCTGACGCCGGAAGGTCCCGACCTCCTACGGAATTTCCTGAAGGGGGCCCGCCGATGATCCGCGAGGCAATCGCGGACCTGGCGACCGGGAGATCTCTCGGATACGAAGGCGCACACGACGCGATGGCGGAGATCATGGACGGACAGGCGAGCCCGGCCCAGATCGGCGCGTTCCTCCTGGGGTTCCGGATGAAGGGGGAGGGGCCCGATGAGATCGCGGGCATGGCCACGGCGATGCGGGAACGATGCGCGGCGATCCGTCCGCTACCGAACGGCCGCGTCGTCGACCTCTGCGGCACCGGAGGCGCTCCCCTCACGACGTTCAACGTGTCCACGATCGCCATGTTCGTCGTCGCCGCGGCGGGCGTGGTCGTCGCCAAGCATGGGAACCGGGCGATCACGAGCCATTGCGGCAGTGCCGACCTCCTCGAAGCCCTCGGCATCTCCATGGATCTCGAGCCAGCGGCGGTGGAGCGAGTCCTTCAGGCCCACGGCCTGTGCTTCATGTTCGCGCCGAAATTTCATCCCGCGATGCGGTACGCGATGGGACCGCGCAAGGAGATCGGCTTGCGGACGGTCTTCAACATCCTTGGCCCACTCACCAATCCGGCCGGGGCGAAGGGACATCTCCTCGGCGTCTTCAGTCCGGACCTGGTCCCCTTAATGGCCAAAGTCTCGGCTCGGCTCGGGCTCGAACACGCCCTGATCGTCTATGGCCAGGCGGGGATGGACGAGATCTGCCTCTGCTGCCCGACGATCGTCGCGGAGGTCGTCGACGGGGTGACGCGTCAGTTCATGCTGAAGCCGGAGGACCTCGGCTTCGAGCGCGTGGACCCGCGAAGGCTCGCCGGGTCGGACCCGGAGAGTGCCGCGAACGAGGCGTTGCGGATCCTGCAAGGAGAACGCGGACCGAAGCGGGATATGCTCCTTGTCAATGCGGCCGCCGGGATTCAGGTCGCCGGGAAAGCTTCCTCGCTCCTCGAAGCGATGCCCCTCGCGACGGAAGCCTTGGACTCCGGGAAAGCGTTCGAGACCTTGCGGACCCTTGTGAAGGCGACGAACGGCGATCGTTCGGTGGTCGATGGCCATGGATGAGCTGGAACGTCTCGTCCGGAATGCGGAAAGCCTTCTCGACGAAGGCTACTACGATGTCCGGCCCTCGGGAGCCCGAAGTCCCCCTCTCTCCGGTATTCTCCGCGCCGCGCCCCGCCGCTCCGACGTGATTGCCGAGATCAAGTTTGCTTCGCCCACGATTCCGCTCGTCAGAGACCCCGCGGAGTTCGATTTCCTCCTGGCCCGGATCGTGGCGGCAAATCCGCTCGCGCTGTCCATCCTCACGGAGCCGCGGATCTTCCGGGGCCACCTCGATCTCCTGCGGCGAGCCGCGTCCACGGGCTTCCCGGTCCTCATGAAAGACATCGTCGTGGACTCGCGGCAAATTGCCGCGGCGGCGTCGAGTGGGGCGGGGGCCGTGCTCCTGATCGAGACGCTCTCCCGTCGCGGCCGGCTCCGTATGGGCCGGCAGGCCCTGATCGAGGACGCGCATGCCCGGGGCCTCGACGTTGTCCTCGAAGTCCATACGCTCGCCGAGTGGGATTCGGCAATCGAATCGGATTCCGATATCCTAGGGATCAACAACCGGGACCTCGCCACGATGGACATCGATCGCGGCACGACGACTCGGATCCTCTCGGAGCGAGTGAAGGACCGGCCCGTCATCGCGATGAGCGGGATTGAGACCCGGGCCGACGTGGATGCGATGCTCCGGGCAGGCGCCGACGCCGTCCTCGTCGGGACGTCGATCATGCGCCACGCGGACCCGGCGGGAAAACTGCAGGAGCTGCGGCATGGTTGAGGCGTCCGTCCTCCGGAAAAAAGGTCGCTTCGGGCAGTTTGGCGGGCAATACGTTCCGGAGACCCTGATGCCCGCGTTGCACGAGCTCGAGGAGGCCTACGAGGAGGCGAAAGTGGATCCATCGTTCCGCGAGGAACTGGAATCTTACTACCGCTACTACGGCGGGCGCCCGACGCCGCTGTACTTCGCCCGACGTCTCACCGAGCACATCGGCGGAGCCCGGATTTACCTGAAGCGGGAGGACCTCTGCCACGGCGGCGCCCACAAGTTCAACAACGTGATGGGTCAGGCCCTCCTCGCGAAGCGCATGGGGAAGGGCCGGCTCATCGCTGAGACGGGAGCCGGCCAACATGGCGTGGCGACCGCGATGGCCGGGGCCGTCCTCGGCCTCCCGGTCGAGGTGTACATGGGCTCGGTCGATGTGAAACGACAGTCTTTGAACGTCTTCCGCATGCGCCTCCTCGGCGCGGCGGTCCATGAGGTGTCGGAGGGGACCCGGACCCTGAAAGATGCGATCAACGAGGCGCTTCGCGATTGGGTCACGAACGTCGGGACGACGTACTATCTGCTCGGGAGCGTCGTCGGCCCGCACCCCTATCCGACGATCGTGCGGGATTTCCAAAGTGTGATCGGCGGAGAGATCCGGGAACAGTCGAAGGCTCAGATCGGTCGGCTGCCGGACGTCCTCGTCGCCTGCGTCGGCGGCGGGAGCAATGCGATGGGCACTTTCGCCCCGTTCCTCGGCGAAGAGACGGAGCTGCTCGGTGCGGAAGCGGGAGGCCTCGGGCTGGCGTCCGGGAAGCACGCCGCCTCCCTCACCGGCGGCCGCGTCGGGATCCTACACGGAGCGCGGTCGTACCTCCTCCAAGACGAGGACGGACAGGTTCTCGAGACGCACAGCATCTCCGCGGGCCTCGACTATCCAGGCGTCGGCCCGCAGCTCGCGGAGCTGAAGGACACGAAGCGCGCGTCATTCGTCGCGGTCACGGACGAACAGGCGCTGGAGGGATTCCGCGCCCTCGCCCGGCTCGAGGGGATCCTGCCTGCCCTCGAATCGGCTCACGCGGTGTTCGCGGCGATGCAAAAGGCGCGCGACATGGACCGGGACGCGGTGATTATCGTCACCCTGTCCGGGCGCGGCGACAAGGACATGGCCACCGTGGCGGATGCGATGGGGGTCACCTTGTGAGCCGCCTGGCCGGCGCCTTCGCGGCGGCCCGTGGGGAGGGGCGCGCGGCCCTCGTCACGTACCTGATGGCGGGGGATCCGGATCTCCACCGCACCGAGGCTTTCGCCCGGGCGTGCGAGGAGGGAGGCGCCGATGTCATCGAACTCGGGATCCCGTTCTCGGACCCTATCGCGGACGGCCCGGAGATCCAACGGGCCGGGCAACGCTCGCTGCGTTCCGGGACGCGAACTCGCGATGTGCTCGCCCTCGTCGCATCCCTTCGTCGACGCACCGAAATTCCGTTGGTCCTGATGAGCTACGCGAACCCCGTCTTCGCGATGGGCCTGGAAACCTTCGCCGAGCAGGCTCGTGCGGCCGGCGTGGACGGAGTGGTCGTCCCGGACCTCTCCTGGGAAGACTCGGACGAAATCTCGGGAGCGTTGGACGGATGCGGATTGGACGGAATCCAGCTCGTCGCTCCTTCAACCCCCGTCGGGCGCGCCGCCGCGATCGCGGAATCGTCGCGGGGTTTCCTGTATGTCGTTTCGCGATTCGGGACCACTGGCGCAAGGCCCGACCTGCCGAACGATCTTCCGGCGAGGATTTCGGACCTGCACCGTGTGACCGATCTCCCCCTCGCGGTCGGTTTCGGGGTGACGACGGCTCAGCATGTGCGCTCCTTGGCGGACGCGGGGGCCGACGGGATCGTCGTGGGCAGTGCGATCGTGCAGAAAATCGCCGAGGACGCCAAGCCGGAGGCCATCGCGCGGTTCGTCGCGGAATTGACCTCGGGCTTGCCGGCATGACATGCGGCCGAGCGCGTAGGTCCGACGGGCTCATGGCCCCGACGTTACGCGATACTCGGGCCTTGACTGCGCACGGCCGGCAGGGGACCGCTCGCCGGGCGGGATGCATACGGAAATAGACGAAAGCGCTTTCTCGTGCGGTCCGGAGGGTTCGGGAAATCCTCTCGATCCCCCAGGCATCGACTCCGGATCCCACGTCCCGAGGGGGAATACTCGTGAGCGAAGCGGAAATTGCGCGGTTGCGCGACGAAATCGCGGATGTTGATCGGGGGATCGTTGGCCTCGTGGCGAAGCGCCTGCACATCGCGGAGCAGCTCGGCGTGGAGAAGAAGCTGCTCGGCCTTCCCGTCGTGGTGCCGGACACGGAGGATCGGGTGTTCACGCGGCTCCTGACGGAAAGCGCAACGCGGGGCATCACCCTCTCCTTTGCGGAAGGTCTCGCGCGCCTGTTGATCGACGAGAGCGTGCGGGTGCAGGATCTCGTGCGTCTGCCGCCTTCGGCGAAGCGCCGGATTCTCGTGGTCGGCGGCGCGGGCTCCATGGGCCGCTGGCTAAGCCGCTACTTCCGCTCTCGCGGATACGAGGTCGTCGTCCACGACATCGCGGGTCCCGTCGAAGATTATCCGTTCGAACCGGACCTCAGGAAAGGCGTCCGCGCGGCGGACGTGGTGGCCGTCGCGGTCCCGATGACCGCGTGCGGCGAGGTGCTGGAGCAGATCGCCGCGGTCGAGCCGAGCGCCCTTCTCTTCGACGTCGCCAGCCTGAAGGCGCCGATCGAGAAGCAATTGCGATCGATGGGGGCCGCCGGCCTGAGGATCGCCAGCATCCACCCGGTCTTCGGCCCGGATCTGTGGCCCCTATCGAGCGGGAACATCACGTTCAGCGATGTCGGGAACAGCGTGGCGGTCTTGGAGGTGAAAGAACTCTTCCGCCCGAGTGGCGCATCCTTCGTCGATGTCTCCCTGGATCACCACGACGAGCTCATGGCTTTCCTGCTGAGCCTGAGTCATCTCTGCTTGCTGACTTTCGCCCGATGCGTCGCCCAGAGCCCGTTCGATCTCGCGGGCCTGCGTCGGTCCGCCGGGACGACCTTCTCCCGGCTCTCCGATGCGGCCTCAGGCCTGCTCGCCGACCAGCCGGCGTTGCTCCGGGACATCCAGGCCCTGAACCCCCACACCCCGCTCGTCCACCGGCGAATCCGCGACGTCTTGGATGATTGGAAGAGGGCCGCGGAGTCGAACGACGGGACGGAGTTCTATCGTCTCCTCGAGGCGGCGCGAACGTACTTCGGAGACGGGAAACCTCTCTGAGATGCCACGCGAAACGGTTGCAAACGTCAGCGGATGGAGTTTTGCGACGCGCAAGGCATGCTTTCGCACCCCGAATTCGGTACCACTTGTATTCCTGAGACCTAAATATTCGTGACTCCGGTCGGGAGGACGAGGCGAGCCCATCGGTCGGATCCTGAGGGATCTATCTCGGGACATCGTTTACGCGATCGAAGGAAACGTGTTCCAGTTATTCGAGACGTTCGGCCAGATCCCGAATTCCATCGTCGAGTCAGGCCCCAACATGCTCCGCATCAAGACCGGGCTCCCGCATGAATTCCTCAACACGATTTTCCGGGCCCGGATCCCGGAAGAGGATCCGGTGTCCGCGATCAATTCTGCTTTGGAGATCTTTCGCTCCGATCGGACGCCGATGATGTGGTGGGTCGGGCCGTCGACGGAGCCGCAGCACCTCGGCAAGTTCCTGGAGAACTGCGGGCTCGTCCACGCCGGCGACCTCAGCGGCATGGCGATTGACCTGGAGAGCCTGCACGTAAGCCCCACGGTCCCGCGAGAACTGTCGATTGAACCGGTGGAAGACGACGAGACGTTGGAGAGATGGGTCCGATCATGGGCCTCCGCGTACGAGATCCCCGAGGGAGTCTTGCCGGTCCTCGTGCCCTTCTTCCGGAAAGTCGGTTTCGAGTCGAGGAGCACCTTCCGCTTCTACCTGGGAGAATGGAAGGGGCACGCTGTCGCCACGTCGACCCTGTTCTACGGTGGGGGCGTCGCCGGCGTCTACATCACCGTCGCGCCCGCGTACCGTCACCAAGGCATCGGGATGGCCATGACCTTCGTCCCGCTGAGGACCGCCCGCTCCGCGGGATTCCGAGTGGCCGTCACCCACGTCCCCGTGGACCGCCTGGGGCCCAACCGCAAGCTCGGCTTCAAGCCGCACTGCACCCTAAGCACCTATGTCCCGCGGGACTTAGACCGTCATGCGAAAGACGTCGCCTAGATCGGGTTGCCGTCCGGGTCGGCGACCGCAACGGCTGAGGTCCGGCCGCGACCTGCTACGGAATTTTCCCGCTCGAATTCGCGGCTAGGGGACCGCCGCGACCTTGATTCGGATCTCGCGCGGGTGTAAGTCCCATTCCTCCGCGAGGTAGTCCCGGATCGCCCCGATCGGGTCCATGTCCCCGTTCCAATCCCCCAGGATGGAAGCGAATCGCCCCTCGAGGTTGTGGACCATGCGGATCACGCGCCGTTCGAGCCGATTCGATTCCCGGCCGCGGTAGACGACGTAGAGGAGCACGGAGTGGCCACGGCCGAATGCGACGTGGTGCCGGTCCCCCATCTCGATGCTCCGGACGTCCCCGATGCCCATGCTGTGGAACGAATCGTCCATGAAGTTCTGGATCGCGGTGAACATGGACGCGATGAGATCGGGATCCTTGTCGGTCGGGAACCGGCGGGAGAGATGCACGAGGGGCGTGCCACCGACGTCCGTCAGGTAGACGTGCTCCACGATGCGGCGGAGCGGGTGCAGGAAATCGGCCACATCCCGTCGTCATGTTCACGGGATTAAGTCCCTCGGATGCCATTATCCGCATCGATAGGACCGAGTCGGAACCACTCGACGGTGGGGGTCCGCGACGGATGACTAAGCCGCCGCAGGCCGCTCGTTTCCGTGGGCCATGCCGAGCAGGTACCCGCCGAAGCCGATCCCCCAGGCCAGGACGGGGTAGACGATCATGCGCTCCATCCCGCCGTTCCCGAGGTCGAAGTAGTTCTTCGAGATGTACAGGCCGAGGGCCAGGAGGGAACCGACGCCGAGCAGGACCGAAAGATACGAGAGAGGCGGACGGAGGACCCGGAACGCGAGGATTGCCGACAGGGCCGCGAAGAGGAACGTGATGAAGGACACGATGCTGTGGAGCCCGTCGGGGGCGTTCTCCGTGAAGACGCCGACCCCGACCGCGCCGGCCCCGGCAAGCAGGACGACGATCATCAGGATCCGGTCCTTGAACGCCCGGAAGACGAACCAGGACGTGGCCAGGATCGCGATGCCGAGGAGGATGATCGAGGCATTGAAGATCGGGGCACCCGCTCGCACTCCCAGATCGCTGATGTAGTTCGTCGCGACCGAATATGTCGGGTCCACCGCTTCGGCGATGATCATGCCGATCGCGAACTGGACCGTGCCCGCGAAGAGGAACAGGCCCGCCCACTGTCGGTCCTCGAGGCGCATCGGCGGGGGAGTTGGGCCCTCCGCCTTAATCATTTCGAGGGACCGGACACGAGTCGTCGGACTTCCTTCTCATCGACCTCTTGGATCGCGGTCCGGAACCATGCGACCGCGTCGCGGTATTTGGCTTCAAGGTCCTTCGTGTCCGCGACGAACGCGAGGCGCTCCAGTCGCCGGACGAGATCCGGGCGAAGCTCCCGATGGACGTACCGCATGCGGAAATCGTAGTGCCTGGGGCCGTGGCGCATCCGGAGCGCCTCGACGAGGGACGGAAGGACGAGCGCTCGATAGAACTCTAGCGCCTCGAGATGGTTCCCTCGAAGGATCTCCTTCTCGACAAAGGGGCCGAAGAGGGCCATGCGTTCCACGAGACGTTTGCGACGATCGAGGAGCCCGCGGATGAACGCCTCGGCGTCGAACGATGGAATCGAAATTGCATTCTGCTTGTTGAAGAGGAACACAGCGTCTCCGTGGATCTGCGGGACGAGGAACTTGTCGGGGGCAGACGCTTTTAATACCGCGAGATCGATGAGAAGGAATTCGGTCGCCCTCTCCAGGCGGTAGAATCTCTGGGAAATCCCCGACCCCGCGGGCCACGCGACCTCATGCCGGATCTGGATCGGAGAGAGGGCGGTCAACGACTTCTCGACGACCTCGAACGTCGCCGGGACCATGCCGTCGTCGACGACCACATAGAGGTCGAGATCGGACCACTTGTCGACCCGATTGAATGCGGCCGCCCCGCCCTCCCAAAACGCATGCACATAGGGGAGTTCACGAAAATCCTCCGCCATTGATTGGATGATCGTCTCCCGCGATAGGGTTCCCTTCCTGGCCATCGTCGGCCCCGCAACCCTCCCGCGGACATAAACACGCCCCGCCCAAACTCGGGCGCGGTCGGATTCGTGAGCAGAAGCCGTCACGGCTCTTCGGCGGTTTCCTCGCTGCCAATCGTCGTTGCCGTTACCGAAACGTGGCCATCGGGGATGGGCGTCGGTGCGGACGGAATCGGCGATCTCGCGGGAGCGGTCGTGAGGCGGACCGCCAGGGCCACCGACCCGAGCATGAGCAAGGCCGCGAGGAAGAACGCCAGGCCTGGCAATACGAGAGGAGCGCTCGGTTGGATCGAGGCGGCGAAGAGGACTCCGTACAGGACCGGTCCGATCACCGCCGTCACCCCATTGATGCTCGCGTTCGCCCCTTGCAGTTGGCCCTGCTGCGACGGGCTGACGAAGCGGGTCATGAGGCTCTGCAACGCCGGCTGGACGAGGCCGATCGGCGCGAAGACGAAGATAGCGACGACGAAGATGATCCAATTCGACGCTAACCCCCACACGAGGAGCGCCGCCGTTCCGAACAGGATCCCCACGATCATCGCGATCCGCTCGCCGTACCGCTCGATGAAACGTTTGACCACGAGGACCTGCACCGTGATGCTGAGGGCGCCGACCAGCCCGAGGGAGAGCCCGACCTCCGTGATGCCCCACCCGATCCGGTAGTTCGCGTAGATCGTGAAGATGCTCGGGAGGACCTGGAAGGCGAGGTACTGGACGAAGATCACGGCTCCGAGACTGAAGAGCTGCGGGTTCGATCTCAACAGGACGAGCGAACCGAGCGGGTTGGCCTTCCGCCACCGGAACCGCTCCCGGTTCTTGAGCGACAGAGACTCGGGCAAGAGGACAAGGCCGTACGAGGCGCTCGTCAGCGAGAAGGCCGCCGCCGCCCAGAACGGATACCGCGGTCCGAGGAGCGCGACGAGTCCGCCGAAGGCCGGTCCGATGATGAACCCGATTCCCCAGGCCGCGCCGACCATGCCGAACGCCGCGGCGCGTCGCTCGGGCGGCGTGACGTCCGCGACGTAGGCACCTGCGGCCGCGAAACTGGACGACGTGATGCCGGACAAGATGCGGCCGACGAACAACCATGCCAGGTTCGGCGCGAGGGCCATGATGATGTAGTCTACGCCGAGGCCGAATCCCGACAGGATGAGGACGGGACGCCGGCCGTACCGGTCCGAGAGGGCCCCGAGGACCGGGGCGAACAGGAACTGCATCAGGCCGAAGATTGTCAGGAACAGGCCGTTGATCGCGCCGGCCGCGGCCGAATCTCCTCCGGTGAACTGCTTGATCAACAGCGGGAGCGTCGGGATCGTGATGCCGAACCCGAGGGTGTCCAGGATGATCGTCACGAAGATGAACGCCAGCGCCGCCTGTCGTCCGCGAGGAGCGATGGGCGTCGAACTTGGTGCGGTCAAGGCCCGGCGCGATGCCGAGCGCAGTTAATGAAGGTTGAGGGGAGGGGTCGGCGAAGCCGGGCGGAGGTCAGGAATTCACGCCTCGGGCGGCGCTGCATCCGCCGGACGATTCAGGATCCGAAGGTGGTCCGTCGCGACGCGGCGGAAGGCGGCCTCCACGTTCGCGCCGGTCTTGGCGCTCGTCTCGAACCAGGGCCAGCGGAGCTCCTTGCATAGGACCTCGATTTCGTTCGGTGGGATCGTCTTGGGCCCTCGCTGGTCCGATTTGTTGGCGAGGACGACGACCGGGACCTGAGGTCCCGCGACGGAGGCGACGGCCTCGTACCACTGGGGGAGGTCGTACAACGTCTCCGCTCGGTTCACGTCGCAGACGAGGAGGACCCCGCCGGCGTTCATGAAGAACGCATCCTTGAGGAGTTCCCGGAACTGGTGGTTCCCCATGATGTCCCAGATCGCGGCGCTGACGGTCACGGAAGTCCCGGGCCGCGAAGGATCGTCGACCGCGAATTCCTTCGAGCTGAGCTTGGTCCCCAGGGTCGAGATGTACCTCTCTTCGAACGTGTTCGTCACGAACCGCCGCGTCAGGGAGGTCTTGCCGACTCCCGGGTTGCCCGCGAGCGTGATCTTGAGGGTCAGGTCGGCCTGCGTCCGTCCGCGACCCTTGGAGCGGGGAGCCATTCGCTGGTCAGCCGACGCGCGGGCCCATAAGCGTTTCCGGTACGGAATCACGCGTGGTAACGGACTGCTCCGCGCCGGGCGATCGCGTGGTACCCCTTCCGCAGGAACCAGGAAAGGTCCGCATCGAGGTCTCCCGTGCTCGACCGTAGACCGTCCCACTTCTCTAGGCGGGGGCGGTAGGCCGTCTCGAGCCCGGAGAGGAACTTGACCAGCCGCGACGCGAGGGCCCGCGGCTTCGTGCCTTTTCCGACGAGCGCAAGGTACAGGAAGGCGCCCTTCGCGATCGTCACCTCCTTGTCGTCGACTTGGAAGCTCTTGAGCTCGCCGCCGGTCCCCTGCGGCCCTTGGAAGGAGTCGCGGACGAACTGGTGGACCAAGGTCAGCATCGCGGAGGTGGCCACCTCGTCCCGCGGCCCGTCGGCCCCCGCGTTCCCCACGACTCGACCGTCCGCGTGGATGAGCAGGAGGCCGGTCGCCGCGAAATGCCATCGAAGCCGGAGAAGGACGAGGAGGGTGAGGAAGGCGAAGAAGGCGATGCCCCAGGAAACCGCGGGATTCCCGAGAGCGCCCGAGGCGATGCGGTAGCGGAGGGTGACGCTCTCCACCCGGGGACTCACAAGTGTGTCATTCGTGGCGAAAGTGATCTGGAGGCGGATGCCGTGAACGAGAGCCGCGGATAGGTCCTGGTCGCTGGATGCGGGAAGCCAAGAGGTTCCGTTGTCGGAAGAGTACGCCGCACTGACGGAGGTGCCCGCCGGGGCCGTCGAGTTGATCGTGAGCAGTCCCCACGAGAGGAGCGAGTCTGGGTCGAATTCCTCGGTCTCAACGGAGCCGGTGAGGGCATATCTCGTAAACGTCGCGGTGACGTCCTGCACGCTCGGCGAGGTGGCGGACGGGGTGAAGAGGTCGAGGAGATATTGGAGGTAGTGCGTCGGCGGGACGGCGATCGGCATCCCGAAGATCGGGAGCGGAGCACTCCAGGGACTCCAGGCGGCGTCGACGGGGACCGAGTCGCCGGTGCGGAAGCGAAGCGTCACGTTCGCGCCGGAGGGGACGGTCGCGTTCCACCAGAGGCCCGTCCATTGCGCGAGGCCGCCGGCTGCGATCGGCGCGGACAAAAGGCGGCCGTGGGAGCTCGGGGTGGTGTACGCGAGTTGGAGTCTCGGCCATCGAGTGGTGTTCGGATCCTCAGAGCTCGAGAAACCCTTCTGACCCATGACCGCGCTCGTGTCGCTCACCTGTCGGACCATCAGTCCGTCGTCAGGCACGGCCGAGGTCCACCACCCGACGACAAGGCTCGTCACGTTCCATCCGTACCAGCCGGTCCCGTTCGTGATCCCGGCCACGGTGGCGACGGCCGTCGGGTCGAAGTCCCCGCCGGCGGCGTTCCAAGGCGCGATGCCGTCCGCGCTGTTCCAAGTGGAGCCGAACTCCGTCCAATTGCTCGTGACCGCATGCACGCTGATGTCCATCGGTGTGGCGTCGATCACGAAGTTGTAGTAGAGCTCTAGCTGGGCGCTAACGATCGTTGCATTCGCGGGGAGCGGCAAGGCGGGGAACTGGAGGAACGATCGGGTCCAGGTCCCGTTGCTCCAGTTGCCGACGAACAGCTGGGCCGCATTGCCGTAGTTCTGGTTGCTGCTCCCAGCGTAGAGGAAGCTGTCCGCCATGGAGGCGGGGTCCGGCTGAAAGGTGATATTCTGCAGGGGGCCCGCCTGGGACGTGTCGGCCAAGAGCACCCGTCCGGGGGTCCTCACCAAGTCGATGTTCGCGAGGCTCGAGGCCAGCGAGAAGTCGGAGCGAGTCGTCTCGCGATGGCTCAAGGAGAGCCAGGTCAATGAAGCCCCTGCCGGACCCAAATCTACGTCCGAGGCCGTGTAGTTCGCGGGGTTCGAGAATCGCCACTCTGCCAGGACCTCGTCCGCGGCGGCTCGGCTGATCGCCGGGTCGGCGCGCACGATCGGCGCGAGGACGACAGCCACGAGGAGGATGGCCCCCACAAGGGCGAGGGACCACCGGCGACCCATGCCGGTTTCGTAGGAAGAGGGCCACCTAAACCCTCTTGGACGATTATCACGAAGGTCACAAGGCCTCGATGGCCAAGATTCGGCGGGAGGGTGCAAGATGATGCATCGGTCGCGGCCCGCACGCGATCCGAATTATCGGGAAGCGCTCCAGAGCATCGCCCCGAGGCCGATCGCCTCGAAGGCGCCAATCCCGAGCAGGTACGGATCGAGGGCGTTCGGGACGATCGACATCATCGTGGCGAACGAGTAGACGACGAGGACGTTCTGCGCGAGGAACGCGGCCGCGAACAGGAGCAAAGCCAATGTGAACGGGGCGTTCGTGCGCGCATAGACGCCGCGGTACACGACGAGGAGGGCGGCGGCGAGTCCGATGTTGACGAGGCCGACCAGGATGCTGGCCGTCATCATCTCGCTCATGGGGCGCACTCCGATACCGCGGTGAAGCCCATGGATGTATCTCCGGTCATCGATCGGATCCTCCCGACCGCGGCAATCCGCGTCGAACCTCCTCGAACATCGAGTAATTGGCCTCGAGGTACGCGGTCAGGAAGTACGGCGCCGCATATTCCTTCCCCGCGGGCTGCTTCACGAGTCCGTTCCGTTCGAGGAGGCCGAGATGATGTCGCACCGTCCGGTAGTCGAGGCCGAGGATCTCCGACAGCTGGTTCGCGTTGCACGGTCGGCCGTGCAGCGTCTCGAGGATCCTCGCCCGGTTCGGACCGCCCCGCGTGCCCGCGATCAGGAACCAGAGCAGCTGCCGCAGCGCCGCGCTCACGGTGGATCGCGCGCCGTACGGAAGGACCGGCTAAAGAGGGTGTCGTGGCTCAGCTCACCACGGGACAGTTCACGTAGATCATCGTCGGATCGATCGTGAGTTGGCCCGCGTCGCGCGCCGCGAGGATCGAGCGGGCATCCTTCAGGCTGTTCGCGACGTAGGACGTGTCGACGACGACCTTCATCACGTGCCAGAGGTCGCTGTAACCGGGCGAGCCTGGGAGCGCGTCGATCACATTCCGCTGCCCGGCGACCGGCGTCCCGTCGGCGTGGAAGAATGCGTAGATCGGCGCATCCACGACGACCCAGCCGTCGACGGGGGACCGGGTGCCCTCGTCGATGTAGGAGACGTCGCGGTTCTGATACCAGCCTGAGACGAGCGTGGCCGCGGAACCGCCGACCGTCGCGTTCGGATTCACGACGGGACAGTTGACCACGGTGTCCGTCATCTGGATCGTGTATCCGGAGGCGACGGCGTCGGTCAGGGATCGGATCGTGTTGGCGACGTATCCGCTCGGGGCGAGGACTTTGAAGACCCGCCAGAAATCGTTATATCCGGGCTGGCCCGGGATCGTGTCGATGATGTTCCGTTGACCGGCGACCGGCGTCGACGGGGAGGACGCCTGGAAGAACACGAGGATCGGCACCGCGACGTTCGCCTGCGGGCCGAAGTCGAGGTAGCTGACGGAGGCATTCCGGAACCAGCCGTCGACACGAGGTATCGCGCTCGCTCGGGCAAGACTGTTCACGGGCCCGAGAGGCGCGGGAGCGGCGGGTCGTCCGAGGACGTAGCCGGCTCCGATCCCAACGAGTAGGAGGGCGATCGCGACGATCGCGAACAGGACGTTCGACCGGCCTTTCCGCGAAGGCGGACTCGAAGGTTCCATGGCTTTGCGAGCCGACCTCCGGGTCAAATCGCTATGTCAGAATTCGGCCCGAATTGGATGCAGTGGTCCGTATTTCTCCCCCGCGCGACAAAGAGCTTCCGGCGTGAGTCACGTTCGCGGCCAGACTTCGATGCGCGATCAAGCGCGGAGCGAGGCCCGGTCACGGACGAGCTCGTCGCTTGGAACCCGCGGTCGGTTTCGTCCCTTTCTTTGGCAGGGAGGCCGCGTACGCGACGCCGCGAGCGACCCATGAATGGAGGGCCGCATCGGTTCGAAAGCCTGCGGGCCCGACCAAG
>Ga0209161_10001942_pt1 | contig 16973 bp, 14 predicted proteins | sample GraSoiAngelo_155_FD_186169 | JGI IMG/M metagenome (GOLD analysis project Ga0209161, IMG submission 186169) | Grasslands soil microbial communities from the Angelo Coastal Reserve, California, USA - 14_1009_13_30cm (SPAdes) (version 2) | ecosystem: Environmental > Terrestrial > Soil > Grasslands... | reverse complement strand
TGAAACGGGTTTGCCATGCACGAAGGATGTTTTTTTAACCTATGGTTTGTACCCGTGTTGTAAAGCACATGCGGATAGCCCAATCTCATACGTGCACTAAATGAGTGCGACTTGTTTGTCAAGACTAATTGTACTGCTGGCATCAGAGCGACAAAGGAGGTGGCTGCCACTATGCAGGCATGAGCATGCTGTGTACCGAATACAATGCAGGTCGTCGGTGGTTGATTTGTCATTTTCGGCGTAAGTACCTTTAAAGGATTGTTAAGCATTCCTTCCGATGGACGGGGTGCCAGACGCCCCCTGGGTCAGTCGTTCCGTGAGTCCGTTGGGCCAACGCCCGTCTCTCAATCAACCGCTTACAGAAAAACCGTCAATTGATGACATTTTTTTTGGTACTAATTCGCGCTTTTTGCGATGGTGGGTTCATAACCGACTCAACTGCTGTTGATAATAAGTGACTTACACGGCTTTGTGATAGGCAGCCGACACAAACCATCAAAATGTTTACTAATTAATACCTATTTAAGATGCATATTTGAGGGGTATTTGTGGGGGTCAAGGTGTAAAAGTGTGGGTTGCCTACTCGCCGCCTACCAACCTACGAATAACGATTCATAGCGCCGCCGACCGCTGAGAATACTCTGTAATCGCAGGGATGACTTGAGACGAAGCCTGGATGAGTTGACTGCTGACACCCCTGACTCCCACACAAGGGTGGTCTTTAAGGTCGATGACATGACCCCCGTCAGGACGCCCCGCCGTGGTCGCTCGATGTGGGTGCGAGGCGAATCGTCGCGATGAGTGTGCGGGATCCTCGTATGCACTCCTGCGAAGGCCACCGGCGCTCGCGCATGAAGTGTCAGCACAAGGGTAGCCACGGCCAATGCAAGAAAGACGACTGCCAATCCAAACGAATAGTCCCGCGCACGCAGGTGCGTAACGAGGGCGCCAACGAAGAAGCAAACCAGGCCCAGTGCAGCGGACGCCCCTACGAATGGCACGCCGATGCCGACCAGCAGTCCAACCGCAGCCGCCCCTTTGAGGATCCCCAGCAGGGGCATCCAGGATTCCGGCACGCCCACTCTGGCCATGTTGATGCTGATCTGTTTGTAGCGGATGAAGTCGAGTGTGGCCGAAAATACGTTAGCAGCAGCGGTCACGACAGTAACAATGAGATAAGCGATAAACATGAGTTACGCTCTTCCTTTTTCAAACTCGCCGATGGTGTCAATTGCTGATCCCTACGATCTTGTGCTTCGAGACGTGATCCTCCGCAGCATTGAGCATGAAATCGGCGACATCCGCCCGCGAGATTTTGAAACCAAAACGGGGCAGGTGGCCCTCTCGCACGCGGTACTTTCCGGTGTAAGGCTTGTCTGTAAGTTCCGGTGGTCGCACCATCGTCCAGTCGAGATCGCTTTCCTCGAAAATTCGTTCCATGGCGGATGCATCGGCGACAATGGCTGGAAAAAACAACCGCCCCAACAGATATGCCGGGGGCACGATGGAATCCTTGAACAGGAAAGCTACGGACTCGACCACGACGCGCTTGACTCCGGCCTGCAGCATGGCGTTTGTCAGCGCAGTGGCAAATCGTTGAAGAAGGTTCTGGTCGGTTTTCGACACAGGCGTCCGTGGACCGAATGCCGACACAACAGCATCGTGACCGCGAATAACCTGTTCAAGCGCATCACTGTTTAGCAAGTCTCCTTGCTGAACGCTAACGCGACCATTAAACGCCCTGAGCGGATCGGGCGACCGAACAAAAACCGTTACAGCATGACCCCGTTCAATTGCCTGCCGCACGATCTCCACGCCCGTTCGCCCTGTCGCGCCCAGTACCACCAGCTTCATTCGCTCCCGTGCTCCCATAAAACTTCTCCCGAAGAAATTGTCCTAACCTCGCTGTCCTCGCGGTCTTGATCTACTGCATGTTGATGGAGGTCATCCGCCGCCCCGAAACAGTTTGACTGCTTGTGCGGTGCGACCCTGTGCGCAGACCGCACCGTCACCAGGACCCTGGCTATCTCTCGCGTGCTTTATTAGCCAACCTGTCGTCGATTGGAATGACCACCACTGTAAAGGGCGTTCCAGCGTCGTCGCTCACTTGCGGGAGCACACTCCCGAACTCATTGGCTCCGACCATCGAGTTTTCGTAATAGGGGCAGAAGATCATCATGTGCGGGTGCCAATGACCAATTCCCGATCCGAGATTCTGGTCCGCAGACCACATGTAAGCAAAACTGATACTGTCTCTTCTCGGAAGGTCGCCTTTGACGTATGCCGCTTGGACACCTTCGGCAATTTGGTCCGGTCCCTTTCCCTCGATGGCAAGTTTCGTTCGCAGTTCGTAATAGGGCAGTACCATTCGCGCCGCTGGCGCGGTGAAGCAGATCGGTGCACGAATGGTTGGGTCGTAGACGATCTGGCGGAACTGCGCAGGGGTGTATGTAGGCGCCGAGAACCCGCGCATGACCATGCAGACGGAGCCGTTATCGCCCTGCTGCGCAACTTGGAATCCGGACTTCGTCAGCACCTTAATCGTGGCGTGGTCCGAAATCGAAGCAGGGGCAGCGCTCCGGGCAAGGACTATCTCCGCGTCCTGCGGCATCAGATACTCGCTGATGGGTGGATACTTGGCCTGCGCGCGAGCAGCAGACGCATTGAGGATCGCCGATATCAACAACAACAATGTGATTGTCAGTTTTTTCATGTTCGACCTCCTTCTCCTTTTCCGAATTCTTGTGTAGCGATGATTCGCGTTTATTCTTCCTGTCACGGAAGCGCGACTGATTGCCACCCGCCGCCCAGGGCCTTGTACAAAGCAATTAAATTGACCGCCTGCGCCGCGCGGCTCTGAGCGAGCAGGTCTTCATTGGCGTAGAGTTCGCGCTGCGCATCGAGCACGGAAAGAAAATCCGTAAGACCGGCTTTGTAGAGTTCCGAGGAAAGACGAACAGCTTCTTCGTTCGACTTCACTGCGTTCTCCAGGCGCTCACGCCGCGATTGCTCCTCGGAGTAGTTGACGAGCGCGTTTTCGGTTTCCTCTAAAGCGGAGAGCACCGTCGAGCGATATCCAATGACCACCTGCTGCAGGCGTGCATCCTGCACGCGAATGTTGGAGCGGATGCGCGCGCCGGTGAAGATGGGCAAACTGACCGCCGGTCCGGCGGAAAAGAAGTTGCCCATGCCCAGAGTGATCTCGTGCAATTGCGAAGCCTGGCGGCCTGCAGAACCAAAAAGCGTAAAGCGCGGGAACCATTCTGCTTTGGCTTCGCCTACTCGCGCTGTCGCTGCTGCGATTTGTGCTTCGGCCTGGCGAACGTCGGGTCGGCGCTCCAGCAATTCAGAACGCAGCCCCACCGGAACCTCAGGCGGGATCATCGGCACCGGCGCAGTTGGCGACACTTCCGCACGCAATGCGCTGGGCTCCTGCCCGAGCAGAACACTCAGGCGGTGAATCGAAATTTCGATTCCGCTCTGCAAACTCGGTACAACGGATCGCGTTGTCTCAAGTTGCGCCGCCGCACGAGCAACGTCGAGTTCGGTTGCCAGTCCGGCGGTTGCGCGCGATTTCGTTAGATCAAGCGTGTCCTGCTGAGTCGCAATGTTCTTCTGCGCGATGTCCAGCCGAAACTGGAATCCGCGCAGTTCAGCGTAGGTGCGGCCAACCTCGCCCAATACCGCAACCAGCACGTCGCGACGCGCCTCTCTGGCTGCGGCGACATCAGCGTTGGCTGCCTGCAATCCGCGACGTACGCGTCCGAACACATCCAATTCCCAGGAAGCATCAAAGCCGCCCTGGAAGTTGTTGAATTCGACCGGCACGATTGCCGCTGCTCCATTTGCTGGCGCGATCACCCTTTGCCGATTGCGAGTAGCGGACGCGGACGCCTCGACCGTGGGAAACAGCCCTGACTTCGCGATCCCGCGCACCGCTCGCGCCTCAGCAATGCGAGCTGTCGCGAGCTTGAGATCGAGGTTGGCTTTCACTGCGCGCTCGATCAAGCTGCGGAATTCGGGATCGTTGAATGAAAGCCACCATTGTTCGACTGGCTCGCCTGTGCTCGTGCCTCGCGCCTGCTCACCACTCCACTGCTGCGCGACGGGAGCTGCTGGTCGCTTGTACCTGGGGCCAACGGCGCAACCCGATAGGAACAGTAAAGCGGGACTCAACACCGCCAAGACTCGCCGCGTCATTGGGTCCCTCCCGAGGCCGAGCTGCCGGCGTTCCTGTGAGCAGTGCCCGAAGGAAGAGGCGTCTCTATGTAGACATCCATCTGCTGCCCCACGTACACAGGCGCGTTGGCATCACTGATTTGGTAAATGGCCTGCAGTACGCGAGTGTCCACGCGCTCGGTGCTGTCGCCGGTCAGCGACTTTTTCGGAACGACGTATGGCTCGAAATGGACAAACTCAAGAGGAAATTTCTGCTTCGTATCGCCGCGCACGTAGGCAACGGCAGGCGTGTTCGGGCGCACACGCCAGGCGTCGTTCTCATCAACATCGGCGCGGATGTTGAGATGTGCGCCGCCGCCCATCATGATCAGCGGCTCACTGGTTGGTCCGCACTGCGCAAACTGACCGACGCGAACTTTCTTCTGCAGGATGACGCCGTCTATCGGCGCAGTCATTGTTAGCCGTTCGATGTTGATCTTGACTTGCTTCACCTGCGCCTCGGCCTGGTCGACCTCTGACCGCGCCACTGCAATATCGGGTCCCCATGCCCCTGCCTTCAACAGCGCAAGTTGAGCTTGGGCTTCATTCAAACGCGCCTGCGCAGCTTGATAAGCAATGCGGCGGCGCTGCACATCTTCTTCGCGCACTGCGCGGCGATCCGTAACGCTCTCGATCAGCTTCATCTGTACTTCGGCGTCGGCCAGAGCTGCTCGCGCCTCGCGCACTTTGGCTTCGGCGGGCGGAATGTCTTCGGCGCGTGGTTGCTCTTCCAACTTCTTGAGCTTCGCCTGGGCCGCTTCCAGTGCCGCCTGTTTCACCCGCAAGTCGGCCTGAAGATCGCGATCGTCGAGCGAAAACATTTTCTGACCAGCATGGACCCGATCACCTGCGTTTACATACACAGCGGTTACCAGCCCTGAAACTGAGCAACTGACCGCTATGTTTTCCGTTTCCGGCTCAACCAGACCAACAGCCGCTACCGCCTGCTGTGAAGAGGGAATCGGTGGAGCAGCCAGAGGTTCGGTTGCGGGGCGCTGCGGCCGAGCCGCGACAGTCCAGCTAACTGCAAACGTGATACTCAGCAACGCGAGGACAGGAAGTATCAATCTCTTCATGACGGATTCTCCTCTTACTGGATTGCGGGAGCCGCGGCTCCGAAATTTGCGATCTGGCGCGCTCGCGCGGCCCCCGGTTCGATCTCTTGAATGCGGCCGTCGTCCATGTGCGCAATCGTGTCGGCAAACTCGAACACACGCGAGTCGTGCGTCACCACGATGACTGCGCGTCCCGGCCGCACAGCGACTTCGGAGAGCAATTCCATGACCGCGTGGCCGGTTTTTGCGTCAAGCGCAGATGTAGGCTCATCGCAGACGATCAGGCGCGGTTGATGAATCAGCGCGCGTCCCAGAGCAACCCGCTGCTGCTGACCACCGGAGAGTTCCGAGGGCAGCGCTGCGGCGCGGTTCTCCATACCCAATTCGGCGAGGAGCTTCGTGGCCTCTCTTACGGCGTCAATGCGATTGAAACCCGCAGCCAGCAGGGGCACGGCGACGTTCTCCGCCGCCGTCAATGCCGGCAACAGATTGAACTGCTGAAAGACAAAACCGAGATTGCGACGGCGAAACTGAATGCGCTCTTGCTTCGTCATTCGCGCAGGCTTCTCGTCGAGCACTTCCAGTTCGCCGCCGTTACTGTCCAGCAGCCCCGCGATCACCGAAAGGAGAGTGGTTTTGCCACAGCCGCTCGGCCCCACAAGCATGCTGAGTTCGCCCATGCGGATTTCCAGATCCACACCTCGGAGCGCATCTACGCGGGAAGCGCCTTGGCCGAACCATTTGGTTACATCGCGGCAAACAACTGCGGTTTCATTCGCGTTATTCATGTTTAGCCTCTGAAAACAACTGCCGGTTCGAGCACCAGCACCTTGCGTATGCTCACTAGGCTGGCGACAATCACGATTAACAGCACGATGGCTGCATCTCCGACAATGACCTGCCAAAGCAGCACGATGCCGCGTGTGGCGATCTTGTGAACGAAGATTGAGAAGAAGCCCGCCGCCATCCCCATTCCGAGCGAATAGCCGATTGCGCCCACCAGCAGCGCCTGCAGCACGATCATGGCGACAATGCGACGGTCGGAAACGCCGATCGCTTTCAACGCGCCGAATTGCTTAAGGTTCTCGATGGTGAAGATGTAGAAGGTCTGGCCGGCCACAACCGTGCCCACGATCAGCGCAATGGCGACGGTCAGGCCGAAGTTGATTGGAATGCCGGTGTGCTTCAGGTAATAGACAATCGTGGCCCTACCAAACTGGGTACTGCTCATCGCTCTCAGGCCAGTTGCACTTTGAATGCGCGTGCTGAGTTCGGCAATCGACACTCCTGCCTCGGGCTTGGCGAGAACGAACGAAAGCAGATTGCGTTCGCGCCCGACATAATTGAGCGCCTGGCTGTAGCGCGTGAAGACGACTGGAAAGTTGGTGAACGGCGCCGAAGCATCGCAGATACCGACCAGGCGCACACGATGATCATTCATCTCCAGCGTGTTGCCGAGCTGCAGTGGGCCATCAGGAAAAAAGAAGCGGTAACCTGCTTCGTCGATGATGGCGGCGTCGGGCTGGCGCAGGTCGGAAGCGGAGCCTAGAAGCATTTTGTGAGGCGTGCCTACCAGCGTGGCATCATCCAAGCCAAGCAAAATTACGACGCGAAACTTGCCGTCCGGGCTCTTAGCGCGCGGCTGCCCTTTGAACAATGGCACGGCCCACTTCACTCCAGTCACACCACGCACGCGGTAGAGGTCGTCGTCCGTGAGAGCGCTGACCTCGTCGAAGTACTCCGTGTTGCGGTCCATTACCCAGACATTCGCATCGGTGATGTCTACGATCTGGCTGCGCGTACGGTCCATGATGCCCGCGAAAATCGAAGCCTGGTGCGCCATCAGGAAGGAGGAGAACGCGATGGCAAAAATCAGGCCCAAATACTTGGCGCGATCGCCGGTAAGCATCTTGAGTGCGACAAAGTTCACAAAGCCTCCTTGATTCTCGACCGGGCGCTTAGGCAGCACTATGTAAAGGCCATTAGCCTCGGCTCCTGCCCGGTGTTGCCAGTAAACGTCGCTGGCTGGAGATCTCGACCAGTTCCGCTGATGAGTTGCAGCGCTCGGATGCGAGCTTGCTCTACGTCACGCGCGCCGCAGTTCAGGAGTGTCGCGCATTCCGGAATGCTGTACCGCTCAAGCACTGCCATGGCGAATACGAATCGCGTGAATGCGGGGAGCTGCATCAGGCGTCTACGCACTTCAGCGATTTCGTCTCCGACCGTGTCGTGCCAAGTCTCTACTGAGCTTTCTCCGCCGTTGGGCCTGGGGTTAACAACCTGGATCGCCTGCTTCACGATTGCTCGCCTGCTCCACGACCGTGCTCGATCGGGAAACACATCCGCTCCTTATCAGACAATGATCAAGCGCAGCAAGAAAGCACTGCTGAGCCATTTCGTGATCGGCCGTCAGCAAGAGCGCCAGCGAGTAGAGCGCGCTCATGTCTTCGTTGAAGATCGCGCAGAAGTCCTGGGGAACTGCATGCATAAACCGAGGATTGCCGGCCGCTGCCATTTTGCTCATCATTGGTTGCCTACCTTTCTGCTGTGGGTTTCCCGTCTGCGTTCGACCTGCTGTAGAACGTGCTTCGTGAGAACGCCGCGGCAGCAATTGAACGTTGCGCCGTCGGCCATCATTTGGAAGAGAAGGTTCTCTCCACGCTGACTGATTGCGGTCACGTCCTTCAGATCAACGACGATGGTTCGCGTTCCGTCTGCGCGCTTGGCCTCTGCCCAACTCCGCTCCAATTCGGCAATCCACGGGTCGACCAATCTGCCTTCCAAGACCAGCGTCCGCCGGTGCTCGTTATCGATGGCTGTGATCTTCAACATTGCGTACCCGCCGGTAGAGAAGGCACGGGGAATGCCATTGTGGGCACACTGACGTGCAACGCAGAAGCAATGCAAAATCACGAGCTTGCGGATGCGTGGACAAGCAAGCGAGGAAGAAGTGTCGAGCTAGATGTCGAGAAGCTTCGACGAATGACGATGTCAGTGGTGTCTTGATTTTCTGCAAAAGCTATTCGCGGATGCGGTCAACTGCGCAGAAGGGGCCGACAATGTGAAGGGGAGTGCCTGGTGGTAACTCAAACCGAAACAATCACAATGCTTTGGATCAGCAAAGAAAGTGTTATTAGCCTGCCCGTCGCTTGGGTGCGATCTCTTCCAGGAAGCCATCGCGCCAACTGGACCAATGGGGATGCCAGCTAAGTTCGCGTTTAGCTTTTGTGTTCGACGCGCCCCGTACTTCTGTCATGAGAACAATGCCGGGTTCACCTACAGCAAGCCGCGCGAGAAATCGTGGAACGTGCCGTGGTGGTGGGGCGGCGAGCGCTTCGGCAAGATACGGCAGCCATTCGGATACGCGCGCCGGCTGGTCATCGGTGATGTTGTAGATGCCCGATACGTCGCGCTCGACCGCCGCAAGTGTCGCTTGCGCTGCATCATCGATATGAACAAACGACCAAACTCCGCCTCCACCATCAACGACAGGGAAGCGGCGCCGGCGGATATCCTCAAAAACAGAGCCGCCCAGTCCGAATGAAGTTCCCGGCCCGTAGAACGCTCCATACCGCAGAACAATGCCTTTCATGCCCTGCGCGCCGAGTACAGCCACTTCCAGGTGAACGATGGCTTCCAACGTCTTGCGCATCGCGGCGGGTGGATGCGGATCGAGAGGATCACTTTCCGACTTGATCGGTCCACCTACTCTTGTATAAGGCCATGCCGCGTAACTCTGCGCGACGAAGCGGCTTGTTCCTGCTGCCTGCGCGGCGACAATGAGATTGTCGGTCCCTTGTGTTCTCAAACGGTTAGTCAGCTCGAACTCCCGATCGAATTGGCGGACGTTGAGGCGCTCGGGGATAGCGGTGAGCTCGTGCACGACCACATCAGGGTTCGCTTTGCGAAGCGCAGCCATCACTGCGTTCGCATCGAGAACGTCGAGCACCTCGGCTTCCGCGCCCATCAACCGCAGCCCTTGCGACTTGGCGAGCGTTCGCGTTATTCCGATTACCTCATGGCCGGCCTGCACGAGAAGTGGAACAAGTCGCCGTCCGATAACTCCCGTTGCTCCTGCTACAAGAATCCTCATAACAACTCCTAATTGGCGGGTTCGCATAGCAACACGTCCCGATGACCCGTCTGAGGCACACGCTTTTTTTCCAGCCAAAAAGCGACTCCTGCGAGCGCGAAGTAAAGGACGAGGGCGGTTATGGCAGCCCCACGATCTGAGGTCGGCGGTTCGCCAAAGAACACTACTGCCTGGATCGCAATCATCACCACCCCGAAGATCAGCATCCCGTAACAACCGCCACGGGTCACCGCTTCTGTTCTTCTCCAGTACAAGTACATCCCACCGAAAAGGAATCCGATTTCAAGAGCAAAGGCGGCCGCAGGATGGTTCCATAGTCCAAGACCCACCTTCATGCTGTTATCGTAGAGCGGCAAGTCGGGACGGTGAACGATCAGATCCAATATCCAGTGAGAGAACACGGCCACACCGACGATCGCTCCGTTGCCCCAACCATCGGCTCTGCGGACCAGCGAATAGACAACGCCTGCGGCAACGGCCCACAGGAGCGCTCCATCGAGGCTGTGTGTGTACGGCATGTAATAAAGATCGAGGGGATTCGTCGCCGTAATTCCGGGGACAATGCGTACTTTTTCAATCCCGAGAATTACGAAGATCGACCAAAAGACATCGAGCAGTTGCACCGCGAGAAATAGAACCCACAATGGGATCCGTTTCTGGAGAGCCTTTGCTGCAAAAGTGGGTCCGTAATGGCCTACAAACATTTGCCTGATCCTCCCGCCCGGCACACAGCTATGAGAGCAGGTCGCTTGCCAGTCGGCAGTGGGTCGAGGTTGGTGGCAAGTGTTTGAAAATGCGGATCTATAGGGCTGGTCAGAATGAAAATTTGGAGGTAGTGTCGATTGACCGGTACGGTACGGTCGACAGGTGTCGAACGTTTACGACACCTGTCGAGCGGAGACGTTGATGCCCAGCTTCTTCATGCGCGAAATCAGCGTTGTGCGTTTTAGCCCAAGGCGGGTGGCCGCGCCGTCGGGACCGCCGACGCGCCCATTGGCCTCTCTCAGTATGCGCACGATTTCGTCACGTTCACTGGAGCTGCTCTTGATAACCAACAGTGGATGAGCAGCACCGTTCTTCAACTCTTCGATTGGGAACTGAAGAGTTGTGCCCCGCGTGAGAATCACTGCCCGTTCCACGAAGTTTTCAAGCTCACGGATGTTGCCCGGCCAGTGCCATTCCGTCAGTTTCGCCATGGCTGTTACTGGAACCCCGTCGATCTGCTTCTCCATCCGACGCGCGTGCTTTTGCGTGAAATAGTGGACGAGCAGCGGAATGTCTTCGGGGCGCTCACGTAAGGGTGGAATGCGGATCGGAAACACATTGAGGCGGTAGAAAAGATCGCTCCGAAACTGCTTTTCTTCCACCATCTTCTGCAAATCGCGGTTTGTGGCAGCGACAAGCCGAACATCGACACGTTTGGTGTGCGTGCTGCCCAGGCGCTCGAACTCGCGCTCCTGCAAGGCGCGCAACAGCTTCGGCTGAATCTCGGAAGGAATATCCCCCACCTCATCGAGGAACAGCGTGCCGCGGTCGGCAAGCTCCAGGCGTCCGATCTTCTGCGAGATGGCGCCAGTGAACGCTCCTCGTTCGTGACCAAAGAGCTCGCTTTCGAGAAGTCCCGTCGGAATCGCTGCGCAATTCATTTTCACAAGCGTGCGGTCTTTCCGCCGACTACGGTCGTGGATGGCGCGAGCAATCAACTCCTTCCCGGTTCCAGTCTCGCCCAACAGCAAAACCGTCGAGTCACTGGCTGCCACGGTTTCGACCATCTGTAAAACATGTCGGAGCGCGGAACTCTGGCCCACGATCCCTTCGAAATCCATCTCTCCGCGGATTTCGTCTTCGAGGTACAGCTTCTCCTGCGCGAGCTTCTCTTTCAGTTCTGCGATCTCTTTGTATGCGAGCGCGTTTTCAATAGCGATAGCGACCTGCCGCACGATCTGCTCGAGGAAATCAACATCGTCTTGGGAGAATGGCTCTTCTGCGAATCGCGACAGCGCCAATACTCCTAGCACCCGGTCTTTACTGATGAGAGGCAGGAAACAACCCGACCGCAAGCCCTCGCGCAAAGCCGAGGCGGAGCAAGCTTCGGGACAATCTGCCTGGATCTGCGATCTGCTTCGCAGTTCCACCTTCCCAGAACGAAATGCGGCGCCGAGCGGCGAGCCTTCCACCGGGATTCGGGTGTCCTCCGTCAGGAATCCCTTGCTGTCCGGGAAATCCAATGCATAGACGCCGAAGCAATCGCCATCCGGCTCAGGTAGCGCGACTGCTGCGGCATCGCATTTCATCACCCGGCGGACATTACCGGAGACTTCCCGGAGCAGTTCGCGAAGCTCCAGATTTGACACCAGTCGGTTCGTCAGGTCGAGCACGAGCTCCAAGCGATCATTCTTATCTTTAAGCTCTGCCTCCGCCTGCCGTGAGGATTCGAGATTCAACGCGTTATCAAGTGCGAGAGCGAGATGATTGGCCACTGAAGAGAGAAACTCGACTTCCTCTGCCGAGTACGCGGCTGGACGCGACACTCCAATTGCGAACACTCCGAGGCGTCGGTGTACGGTCGTGAGAGGCAAGACGCACGACGAACGGATATCGTATTGCTTGAAGTACTCCCGCATCCGCGGGTACCGCGTCTCGCGATGCCAATCGTGGATGACAATCGGCACCTGGTTCGCATACACCCATCCAGTAGGTGTTTCGTGCGGCTGGAAGTCCGGAACGTGCACTTCCTCATTCCTGCCAGGCGCGTGGAACATGCGCCACTGTACCGCCTGCGTGGCCGGGTCCAGCAGGATCACAAGCACATAGTCGAAGGCAATGAAGCGCTGTAATTCCTCAGCAAACCGCTCGCGAAAAGTTTGAATGTCGCGATATCCGGCAATCGCCGTGGTGGCCCGAAGCAGATCCTCGTAACGGCGCACCGGTACGTCTGGGGACAGTTGGACTGCTTGCGCGTCGGTAACCATGGTCGGGACGCCCACCCCTCTTGGCAAACTTCTCCGTCGTCTGCGTTAGATTGAAAGGGGCCGACACAGGATTCGCATATTTTCTGCAGCGCATTTCACACTGCCAATCTTCGTCTCAGGCTGTCAATGGTTCGCCTGCCCTTTGGGCATGAACTGTTCGAGCAAAGACTTGAAATGGGTGCTCAATTGCAGCGCTTCGCTCTCCTGCTCAAACAATGTGCGAGGGTCAGCAGAGCTCTTGAGCGCATAACGTAGATACGACAGCCGCATGAGCCAGAGCGCGTGCTTGAGGTCTTGATCGCTCTTAACGCGAAACGTCACCCAGCCTGAGCCGGGTGCCCAGTGGTGCTTCTCGGCGAGACTCTCTGCCAGGAGCGCATCGTGGATCGATCGCGGAAACGGAATGTCCACGACACCGCCTGCGTGGACGTGCCCAACTTCTGCGCTCCCGAAGCGGAACTCTCGGCCTCCCCTCACTTTGGATACCTTGATTTGACACTTCGATTCAATCTGCTCGCATCGCTGCACTTGGGTTCGCTACCAAAGTTCTGATCGGTCCACCATCGACAATCAGATCCGCCCGATCATATACGCCGGCATTGATTCGAAAGGGGAGTTCCTCCGGACCTAACGAATTAGGTAGCAACTGGGGAACAGCGTGGTGCGCTGGTAATCGGCATTAAAATAACAGGAGTTGGTGAGCGCGGAAGGAATCGAATGCAAAGCTAAACGCAAGCTGAGGAACTTACGAGGAATGGAGACTGTCTGAATTAGACGGCAATTACTTCATCTCGAGAATTCTGAGGTCGGCGATTCGAAACGATTCCGGCGAGGAGAACGAGCAAGGGAGCGTAAAGTAGTCCAAGTTCGTAGAAAGGAATGCTTATTGTTCCCCCAAAGTTCCCTTGTTTGTTCGCTTAATGAATCTGCGGCACGCATGGCAAATTGCAGGTTTGTTACTGATGCATAAGGGACCGTTCAGTAGTTTCTGCACATTCTAAGTCTCCGTTCTGGGTCCACTTGCGAAACTCAGCTTTCTTTGTGTGGAAAAGCAATCTTTTCGGCTCAGTTCCCGAGCAGGCGAGCATCGGGGAGTTATCACGCGGCTCGAATCGACGGCCGCTTTACGGGTAGTAGCCCGTTTATCGGGAGCTAACCGATGAGTCCCGAATTGACCTGTATCTGAGGGTTGGCCTACCATTTCCTGCGAAATGGCCGTCCCTGCCCATCTCGTCGGCCAGACTCTCGGACACTACGTCGTTCTCGAGCAGATCGGCGCCGGCGGAATGGGCGTGGTCTACCGCGCTCACGACGAGCAGCTCGATCGCGACGTGGCCCTTAAGGTTCTGCCCTTCGGCATGCTCGCTGACGACGCTGCCCGAAAACGGTTCCGCAAAGAAGCCCTTTCGCTCGCCAAGCTGAACCATCCCAACATCGCCACGGTATTTGAATTTGGCAGGCAGGGTGGCATCGATTTCTTAGTGACCGAGTACATTCCCGGTGTGACCCTGGATGCCAAGCTGGTGGCAGGGGCTCTCCCCGAAAAAGAAGTGGCACGTCTGGGCACTCAGTTGGCGGAGGGACTGGAGGCAGCCCATCAACAAGGGGTAATACACCGCGACCTGAAACCGGGCAACCTGCGCATTACACCCGACGGGCGGCTGAAGATTCTCGATTTCGGGCTGGCACAACTGATGCCACACGCCAGCCAAATAGGCCTTACCGTCACGCTGACGCAATCGCAACAAGTCACAGGCACGCTTCCCTACATGGCTCCCGAGCAATTACGCAGCGAACCTCTCGACTTCCGCAGCGACATTTATGCCGCTGGAGCAGTGTTGTACGAGATGGCAACCGGGCGGCGACCCTTTGAAGACAAACTCTCGACCATACTAACCAACAATATCCTGCACAAACCATCCCCTCCACCGGGACTGTTCAACCCCACGCTGTCGCCGAGACTCGAAGACATCGTCTTGAAGTGCCTAGAGAAAGAGCCGGACAATCGGTATCAGTCCGCCAAGGAGTTTGCGGTCGATCTGCAACGGCTTCAAAGCCCCAGCATTGCTCCTGCTGTCGCCGGGGCGCGAATCCAGCTGCGACGCCCAGTCATGATGACAGTGATTGCGGTGCTTTCGGTGCTGGCGCTGCTCTTCGCGGTGAACATAGGCGGATGGCGGGAGCGGCTGCTTCGCGGGCCTACTCCACAGATTCGCTCCCTTGCCGTGTTGCCATTCGAGAACCTCTCCCGCGACTCCGACCAGGAATATTTTGTCGATGGAATGACTGAAGCGCTGATTACCGACCTGTCCAAGATCGGGGAGCTGCGGGTGATCTCCCGAACGTCAGTGATGGAGTACAAGGGAGTCCGCAAGCACCTGCCAGACATCGCAAAGGAACTGAACGTGGAGGCAATTGTGGAAGGTTCGGTGCTCCGCTCCGGTGAACGAGTGCGGATCACGGCGCAGTTAATCCGCGCGACCACCGACGAGCACCTGTGGGCTGACAGCTACGATCGGGATTTGCGTGATGTGCTAGCTGTGCAAAGCGAGGTGGCGCGAGCAATTGCGGGAGCAATCCACGTCACGCTGACACCACAAGAGCGCCTGCGACTGCGGCGTACTCGCCCGGTTAACCCCGAAGCACATGAAGCCTACCTGAAGGGTATCTTTTACTTGCACCAGCTGGGTCACAGAGATCCCGAAAAAGCGACGCAATACTTCCAGCGAGCTACCGACATCGACCCAGTCGATGCTCTGGCTTACGTCGGATTGGCTGACACCTACCTGTTCGGCGCTGTGCGATCAGACCAAACCTTCTCGTCCCGCGAGGCCCTCCTTAAGGGCAAGGCGGCCGCGTCAAAGGCGTTAGAAATCGATGGCACGAGCGGTGGCGCTCACGTAGCATTGGCGCGGATCAGGGAGTACTTGGAATGGGACTGGCCAGGGGCGGAGGCCGAATTTACACGGGCTCTGGAGGTTGACCCCAATAATGCCGATGCACATCGATGGTACTCGACCTACTTATCAGTGATAGGGCGGCACCCAGAAGCCATCGCGGAGATGAAACGGACGCAGGAACTCGATCCGCTCTCACGCGTCGTCAATGTGGAATTAGGTTGGTCTTATTTGTACGCACGGCAGCATGATCGCGCAATGGAGCAATGGCGCAACGTGCTTGAAATCGAGCCGAACTACTATCTGATTCACCATTCCCTCGGGCTGGGATATCTCGCAATGGGCAAGTACCACGAGGCTCTCCCAGAGTTCGAGAAGGCCATCACACTTGGAGGGGGATTCGATCTGTGGAACCTCACCCCACTGGGGCGCGCATATGCCCTGTCAGGTAACCGAGTCAAAGCACTCCAGATACTGAAACAGATAAACCAGTTATACAAGCCACGAACTGTTCCCCCTGTAGCAGTCGCAATGATTTACTCGAGCCTCGGCGAAACAGAGCGCGCCTTGGCGTTTTTAGAAAAGGCTTATGAGGAGCACTCGACTGATCTGGTCTACCTGAAGGTTGATCCCGTCTATGATCCCCTCCGCTCCGAACAGCGCTTCGAAGATCTTATGCGGCGTATGGGACTTCCGCCATAATTTACGGTCGCCGGCGCACTTGACAAGGCGCACCGCGCCGGCATCGTGCATCGCGACCTGAAGCCCAGCAACGTCATGCTGACCAAAACCGGCGCCAAGCTGATGGATTTTGGTCTGGCAAAACCAACTGCGCCCGCGCTGGGCGCAGCGGTTTCTGCTGGCGGGCCGCTTACTCCTTCCCCGCCCCCACCATGACTCTTCCCTCGCTCACCTCGCCGGCTTCGCCGCTCACGCAGAAAGGACATGTTCTAGGCACATTTCAGTACGTGTCTCCGGAGCAGTTGCAAGGCCGCGAGGCGGATGTGTGGAGCGACATCTTTGCCTTCGGCGCGGTGCTGTACGAGATGGCGACTGGCAGGCGGGCGTTCGAAGGAAAATCGCAGTTGAGCGTCGCCGCTGCCATCCTGGAGAAGGAACCGGAGCCGGTCAGCAGCTTGCAGAAAGCTTCGCCTCCTGCACTGGACCACGTAATTGCAACTTGCCTTGCCAAGAACCCCGATGAGCGTTGGCAGTGCGCCGCCGACGTGGCCCGTGAGTTGGTCTGGATTGCGCAAGCCCCGACTCGTGCACCGGCGGCCAAGAACCGTCACCAAATTCACAAGGGCGCTCTGTTTGCCGCAGCCGTTGCGCTCGCGGTTGCGCTCGGGCTTTGCCGGCCATGGCAGCCCTCTGTACCACCCGCGAAAATCGGATGCCGAGATGCCTCACGACTCGATCGAGCAGGTCATCTTGCGACGGGGTTCTGCCCGCAGGTTTGCCCAAGTGCCGATCAGTTTGGCGCAGTTCTCCACCATGCTCGATCGAGCCACCCGCGGCGTCCCCGCAGATTTCCTCGATCCGCCGGGAGCTCAGCTCAATCAGATATACCTGATTGTCCACGCAGTGGAAGGTCTGGAATCTGGAGCCTATGTCTTCTATCGCGATCGCGGCGTGCTTGAGTCACTGAAGCTGGGAAACTTTCGCGCCCAGGCCGGTCACCTCGGATTGGACCAGGAGCTGGCCGCGGACGCCGCCGTGGACATATTTTTCTTGGCAG
>Ga0209161_10001941_pt1 | contig 16974 bp, 16 predicted proteins | sample GraSoiAngelo_155_FD_186169 | JGI IMG/M metagenome (GOLD analysis project Ga0209161, IMG submission 186169) | Grasslands soil microbial communities from the Angelo Coastal Reserve, California, USA - 14_1009_13_30cm (SPAdes) (version 2) | ecosystem: Environmental > Terrestrial > Soil > Grasslands... | reverse complement strand
GTTCTGGCAGCGGACGTGATGTGGCCATGTGCGGTGAGTCGCGCCTTCCCGAGCCACGCCGCTTCACGCGGCGCACGGCGCTTCAACGTGCGTGCGCGTGGAGCGTGTGTGGCCTCACCGGCTGGCTCGCGCGCGAAGCGCGCGCCAACGACCTCAAGGTCGGCGCGGCTGCGCCGGCGGCGACTCTCGTGACTCTCGACGGACAGAGCATCTCCACTGCCCAACTGCGGGGAGACGTCATCATCCTGACCTTCTGGGCCACCTGGTGCGCGCCGTGCCGCGAGGAGCTTCCGCTCCTTTCCGGGTACGCGACCCGGCATCGCGAGGCGGGGCTTCGGGTGCTCGCCTTCACGCTCGACACGCCCGACAAGCTCCCCGAAGTGAGGAAGATCGCCGAGTCGCTGAGCTATCCGGTCGGGTTCCTCGAGCGTTCCAGCGCGCCGGGATACGGCCGGATCTGGCGGTTGCCGGTGAGCTTCACGATCGACCGGGCCGGGCGCCTCGTCGTGGACGGCTGGAAGGAGAAGAACCCGAGTTGGACGGCAGAGCGTCTGGAGCAGGTCGTGACGCCGTTGCTGGCGACGGCGAAGGGCTGAAGTTCAGCGCTGTCGGGGCGCTCGCGAGCGCTCGGGTATACTGACCCGACGTACTTTCTTAGACGGCGCACCATGTCCAGAGTCCTGTCACTTCCCGGCAAGGGCGCGGCGGCGCCCGAGGGTCCACCGGCCGTCAATTCCGTCGAAGAGATCCTCGCCGAGCTTCGCGCCGGACGCATGGTCGTCATCGTCGACGACGAGGACCGTGAGAACGAGGGCGACCTCATCATGGCGGCCGAGTACGCGACCCCCGAGGCGGTCGCGTTCATGATCCGCCATACGAGCGGCATCATCTGCGTGCCCATGGAGGAGCAGCAGCTCGCGCGGCTCGATCTCCCGCAGATGGTTCCGGTCAACAGCGACCAGCAGCGCACCGCATTCACGGTGTCGGTGGACCTGCGCGTGGGGACGACCACCGGCGTGTCATCGGCCGATCGCGCTGCGACCATCCGCGGGCTCGCGGACGAGGCCTCGGCGGCTTCCGACTTCGCCCGTCCCGGGCACATCTTCCCGCTGCGCTCGCGCCGCGGCGGAGTGCTGGTACGCGCCGGGCATACCGAGGCGGCGCTCGACCTCTGCCGTCTGGCGGGACTGAAGCCCGTGGGCGTGCTGTGCGAAGTGATGAACGACGACGGCAGCATGGCGCGCCGCCCGCAACTGCAGGAGTTCGCGCGCCGCCACCAGCTCAAGATCGGCACCATCGCGGACCTGATCCGTTATCGGCTGCGCACCGAGCGCTCGGTGGAGCGCATCTTCGAGCAGAGCGTTGAGACCGAGCTCGGGGAGTTCCGCCTCTATGCCTACCAGGACCGCGCCAGTCTCGAGGTGCACCTCGCTCTCGCGCGCGGCCGGCTCGACGGCCCGGAGACGCCGCTCGTTCGCGTGCACCTCGCCGACACGCTGCGCGACCTGATCGGTGTCCAGGCGGGCTTGCGCGCGTGGACGCTGCGGGCGGCCCTGCAGCGCATCGTCGAGGCGGGCCACGGCGTCATCGTCGTGCTGCGCCAGCAGGACTCGGCGCGCGAGCTCACGGAGACGCTGCGCTCGTTCGCCGCCGCCGCGGCGCCGGATGCCGCGCGCGCGGACAAGGGTGAGGGGGCGGTGCTGCGCACCTTCGGGGTCGGGGCCCAGATCCTCAAGGACCTCGGCGTGCGGCGCATGCGCGTGCTGTCGGCGCCGAAGCAGATGCACGGCATCTCCGCCTTCGGCCTCGAGATCGAAGGGTACGTCGGGGAAGAGGGGTGACCTCGCCGCAGCTCCTCGAAGGTGAGGTGAGTGCCCGCGGCCGCCGGATCGCGATCATCGCGGCGCGCTTCAACGACTTCATCGTGGCGAGCCTGCTGAAGGGGGCCCTCGGGGCCTGGGTCGAGCGCGGCGGCGCCGCTTCCGAGCTCGCGGTGGTGCGCGTCCCGGGCGCGTTCGAGCTGCCGGTGGCGGCGCGCCGGCTGGCCGCGAGCGGCCGCTACGACGCGCTGGTGGCGCTCGGGTGCGTGATCCGGGGCGACACCCCGCACTTCGAGTACGTCGCCGGCGAATGCGCGCGGGGGCTTCAGCTCGCGAGCCTCGAGACCGGCGTGCCGATCGCCTTCGGGGTGCTCACCGTGGACTCGGTCGAGCAGGCGCTCGAGCGCGCCGCGACGAGCGCCGGCAACAAGGGGGGCGCGGCGATGGAGAGCGCGCTCGAGATGGCCGGCCTGATGGCGCGGCTGTGAGCGAGGCGAGCGGTGCGCGCACGGTGGCGCGCAAGCTCGCGCTGCAGGCGCTGTACCGCTGGCAGCTGAACGCCTGCCCGTGGCAGGACCTGGTGCAGGAGTTCGGCGACGCCGAGGACATGGCGCGCGCCGACCGGGATTATTTCCGCGCGCTGATCGAGGGCGTCGCGGGCGCGCTCGATGCGCTCGATGCGCGCCTCGCCGCGCTCGCCGACCGCCGACCGGACCTCCTCGATCCGATCGAGCACGCGATCCTCCTGATCGGCGTGTACGAGCTCGCCGCCCGGCCGGAAGTTCCCTATCGGGTCGCCATCAGCGAGGCGGTGGGACTCGCCAGGCGCTTCGGCGCGACCGACGGACACAAGTTCGTGAACGCGGTGCTCGATCGCGCGGCGCGCGAGTTGCGGCCCGCCGAGCACTGAACGGACCGCTGCCGCGTGCCACTCACCGAATTCGAGCTGATCGAGCGCTACTTCCGGGACTGCGGAGCGGCGCGGTCCGACGTGATCGCCGGCATCGGCGACGACGCGGCGCTCGTTGCGGTGCCGCCCGATACGGAACTGGTCGTGGCGACCGACACCCTGGTCGCGGGCGTGCACTTTCCGGAGGGGTCCCCGGCGGCCTCGATCGGCCACCGCGCGCTCGCCGTGAACCTGAGCGACCTTGCGGCGATGGGCGCGCGGGCGGCCTGGGCGCTGCTCGCACTCACGATCCCCCGCGCCGAGGAGGCGTGGCTCGCGGAGTTTGCGGCGGGCCTCGCCGCGCTGGCGCGGGCTCACGGTGTGGCGCTCGTAGGCGGGGATACGACGCGCGGGCCCCTCACGGTCACGGTGCAGCTTCTCGGGACGGTGCCGCCGGGGGCTGCCCTCAGACGCTGCGGCGGGCGCGCCGGGGACGCGCTGTTCGTCTCCGGTACTCCCGGCGATGCCGCCGCGGGACTCGCGCTCGAGGAGCGGCGGCTCGCGGCGGAGCCCCTGGCGCTCGCATACCTTCGCGAGCGGTTCCTGCGGCCGACGCCGCGCATGGCGCTCGGTGAGCGGCTGCGCGGCCATGCGAGCGCCTGCATCGACGTCTCGGATGGGCTCCTCGGGGATGCCGGCAAGCTGGCCCAGGCGAGCCAAACGGGGGTCGAGATCTCCTTCGCCGCGGTGCCGGTGTCGGAGCCGCTGGTCCGCGCGGTGGGGGAGGAGCAGGCGCGCACTCTCGCGCTCACCGGCGGCGACGACTACGAGCTCCTGTTCGCGGTGCATCCGGAAAAAGTCTCCGCCATGCTCGCCGACCTCCCGCCGGAGCGCTGGGGCTATACCCGCATCGGCGCGCTGCGCGCCGCGCCGGGCGCCGAAGTGTTGCGCGAGGGGACTGTGATGCAGTTCTCGCATTCCGGTTATCAACACTTCACCTGATACATCCTCACCGCCCTCGGGCCTGCATCACAGCAGCTCGGCGTGACCTGACCGTATGCTTGCGCGCCTTTGTCAGTTTGCCGCGCACGATGTCATTAACGGCCACAAAATCCGTTCCTCCCGCCAGACCTCAGGGCCGCATGCCGGACAAGATCGGCAAGTACGCGGTCATCCGGGAGGTGGGGCGCGGCAGCACCGGGGTGGTTTACCTCTCGCACGACGCCTACTACGGCCGCGACGTCGCCATCAAGGTCTACAACATGGACACGGGCGGCGACGAGGAGCGCGCGCGCATCGCGCGCAAGATGTTCCTCTCCGAGGCGCACCTGGTCGGGATGCTCCAGCACCCTCACATCCTGCCGATCTACGACGCCGGCGAGGAAAACGGCCACCGCTATATCGTGACCGAGCACGTGCACGGCGCGCGCACGCTCGCCGCCTACTGCCGTCCGGACAACCTGCTGCGCATCGACGACACCGTCGAAATCATGTTCAAGTGCGCCAAGGCGCTGCACTACGCGCATTCGCGCGGCGTGATCCATCGCGACGTCAAGCCCTCCAACATCATGCTCACGCAGGACAGCGACGTGCGCATCATCGACTTCGGCATCGCGCTGGTGTCCGATTCCGACGTCTCGCGCATCGAGGGTATCGCCGGCAGTCCCTCCTACATGTCGCCCGAGCAGGTGCAGAGCCTCGAGCTCACCAACCGCTCGGACCTCTATTCACTCGGCGCCATGATGTACGAGCTGCTGACCGGCGCACGTCCGTTCCGGGCCGGCAATCTCCAGAAGCTGCTCCACCAGATCGTGTACGCGACGCCGCCGCCGATCCACACGCTGCGCAAGGACGTGCCGGAGGAGCTCGAGACGGTCGTGGCGACGGCGCTGCAGAAGGATCCGCAGAAGCGCTGCAAGAGCGGTCTGGACTTCGCCGCCGACCTCACGCGCGTGCACCAGCGGCTGCGCGAGGCCAACGCTCGCATCGACCGCCAGGAGCAGTTCGGCGTGCTGCGGCGCCTGAAGTTCTTCCACGAGTTCTCGCACGCCGAGATCTGGGAAGTGCTGCGCGCCAGCAGCTGGCAGGACTATGGGGCGGGGGAGGAGATCGTCAAGGAAGGCGAGATGGACGATCGCTTCTACATCCTGGTGACGGGCGGCTGCGTGGTGGAGCGCCACGGCCGCAAGGTCGGGGCGCTCGATACCGGCGACTGCTTCGGCGAGGCGAGCTACGTGCCGGGCGCCAAGCGTACCGCCACGATCCGTGCGGCCTCGGCGGTGACGGTGCTGAAGGTGAGCTCGACGCTCCTCGAGCAGGTCTCGGCCTCCTGCCAGCTGCGATTCAACCGCGTGTTCCTCTCCGCGCTCATCGGGCGGTTGCAGAGCGCCGAGCGCACGCCGCCGCCCGCCGCGCGCTGAGCGGCGCGAAAAGCGCCGACCTCACCGCGCGCCCCGCGCTCGCCCGCGGCGGCGGTGGCGCCGTGCTAACCTGCTCACGGACGCGGGGGGGGCGCGCCCCGCCGGGTAGGCTCTATCTCCAGTGCACGTGCTGCTCATCGAAGACGATACCGAGGCCGCGCGCTTCCTCGTCAAGGGGCTGCGCGAGAGCGGCTACACCGTCGAGCACGCCCCCGATGGGCGCGAGGGGCTCAACCGCGCCGCCGAGGGGCAGTTCGATCTCATCGTGACCGATCGCATGCTGCCGCAGCTCGACGGCCTCGCGATCATCGAGCGGCTGCGCGAGCGGCGCATCGAGACTCCGGTGCTGGTGCTGTCCGCCCTCGGCAGCGTCGACGACCGCATCCGCGGGCTCAAGGCGGGGGGCGATGACTATCTCACCAAGCCGTTCGCGCTCGCCGAGCTCCTGGCGCGCATCGAGGCGCTGCTGCGCCGGCGCGCCTCGCGCAGCGAAGCCTCGCGCCTCAAGGTCGAGGATCTCGAGCTCGATCTGATCGCCCGGCGGGTGACCCGCGGCGGGCGCGAGGTCGAGCTCACGGCGCGGGAACTTAAGCTCCTCGAGTTTCTCATGCGCCGCGCCGGACAGGTGGTGACGCGCACCATGCTCCTCGAGGGGGTGTGGGACCTGCACTTCGACCCGCAGAGCAATCTCATCGACGTGCACATCAGCCGGCTGCGTCAGGCGATCGACCGCGGCACCGATCACCCGCTGATTCACACCGTGCGCGGCTCGGGCTACGTGCTGCGCGCCGACAGTTGAAGAGCGTGCGACTCGATCTGTTCAACACCACCGCCTTCCGCCTGTCGGTGGGCTACACGCTGCTCGTCACGCTGGCGGTCGGCGTGACGCTCGGCAGCGCCTACCTCCTCACCGAGAGCCTGATCACCGACGAGATCGATCTCATCATCGCGACCGAGCTCAAGACGCTCGAGGACCAGTACGCCCGCGCGGGCGTCCCGGGAGTCACCGACGAGATCAACCTCAAGATCGACAGCTGGGGCCGCATCGGCGCCGTGTATATGCTCGCGGACGGCAACTTCGAGCGCATCGCCGGCAACGTGACCCACTGGCCCTTCGACGGCATGCCGACCGAGCGCTGGCCGGAGTTCGAGATCGCCACCATCGAGCCGGGACGGCGCGCCGTGCACCCGGTGCGCGCCGCGGTGCGGACGCTCCCGGGTGGGGATCTGCTGCTGGTCGGAACCGACATCTCCCAGGGGCGGCGCTTCGCCGACAAATTCCGCTTCGCGACGCTCTGGGGCATCGGCCTCTCGACGCTCGCGGCCGCGCTCGCCGGCTTGTGGTTCAGCTACAAGCTGGCGCGGCGCGTCGGGGAAGTGACCCGCACCTGCCAGCGTATCCTCGCGGGCGAGACCGGGCGGCGTCTGCCGGTGGCGGGCGTCAATGACGAGTTCGACACACTGGCGATACTGGTCAACCGGGTGCTCGACCGTCTCGAGGAGCAGGCGGGCACGCTGCGCGCGACCTTCGACAGCGCTGCACACGACCTGCGGGCGCCGCTCCACCGACTGCGCACGCGGATGGATGCCCTGCTGCTGCGATCGCCGCCGCTCGAGCCCGCGGTGCACGAATCGATCGAGTCGGCGTTGCGCGAGGTCGATCACCTGCAGCGCACGCTCGCGACGCTCCTGCAGATCGCGCTCGCCGAGTCCGGCGCGCCGCTCGCCTCCGCCGCCTCGGTGGACGTCGGGGAGCTCGCAGCCGAGCTGGTCGAGCTCTTCGAGCCGGTGGCGGGCGACAAGGGCCTCGCGCTCGACTGCCGCCACGATGCGCCGGCGGTGGTTCAGGGCAACCGGCAGCTCCTGGCGCAGCTCCTCACCAATCTCATCGAGAACGGCCTGAAGTACGTGCCCGCGGGCGGGCGCATCGAGGTGGCGGTGCGTCGCTTGAGCCACAGCGTGCGGCTCACCGTGAGCGACAACGGTCCGGGCATCGCCACAGAGGACCGGCTGCGCGCCGCGCAGCCGTTCGTGCGCTTTGGCACCAGCCCGAGGGGGGAAGGGAGCGGCCTGGGCTTGAGTCTCGTTGCGGCCATTGCGCGGCTGCACCGCGGGCGGCTCGAGCTCGAGAGCAACGACCCGGGACCGCTTAACCGAAGCGGCTCATGAGCGGCCGCCGCCGCGGCACGCCTTCACGAACCTGGCGCGCCCGGGCCCCGTGAGCTTCTTGGCGTCAGCCTGCTTGTTGCAGACCGCGACCGAGGTGTGCTTCACCGGCGTCGCCGAGGGCGCCGCGGGCGGCTCGGCGGCGACGGCGGCGCCGCCGGCCACGAGGCATGAGGCGGTGAGTGCGGTGAGGATCTTCATGCGCGAACCTTTCCGGTGCACGACCGGGAGATGAGTGTCATGAAGTGAGAAGTTAGAGGGCCGGGCTGCCCGCTGCAACGCACGGCGCATTAAGAAATGTTCATGCGCGGCGCGGCGCGGTGCGCGGTGCGCGGTGCGCGGTGCGCCGGCCGTGAGCTCGGTCCTCAGGCGTCCTTGTCGTGCTCGATGAGCGCGTAGGCCGAGTGGTTGTGGATCGATTCGAAGTTCTCCGATTCCACCACGTAGGCCCCGACGCGCGGATCGAGGTTCAAGCGCGTGGCGACGTCGCGCACCATGTCCTCGACGAACTTCGGGTTGTCGTAACCGCGCTCGGTCACGTGCTTCTCGTCGGGGCGCTTGAGAATGCCGTACAGCTCGCAGGAGGCCTCGCTCTCGGCGATCTGGATCAGCTCCTCGATCCACATGTGGCTGCGCAGCCGCGCGGTGATGGTGACGTGCGAGCGCTGGTTGTGGGCGCCGCGGTCGGAGATCTCCTTCGAGCAGGGACAGACGCTGGTCACCGGCGCGGTCACGCGCACCCACAGCCGGGTGTGGCCGCGGCGATGCTCCCCGATGAGGGCGGCGCGATAGTCCATCAGGCTCTCGACGCCCGAGACCGGCGCGCGCTTCATCACGAAGAACGGGAAGCTCATCTCGATGTGCCCGGTGTCGGCTTCGAGCCGCTCGGTCATCGCGCGCAGCATGCCGCGGAAGGACTCGACCGAGATCTCGCGCCCCCCGTGCAGGATCTCCACGAAGCGCGACATGTGCGTGCCCTTGAAGTCATGCGGCAGGCTCACGTACATGTTGAAGGTGGCGATCGTGTGCTGCTCGCCCGCGGAGCGGTCCTTGACGCGCACCGGGTGCCTGATGTCCTTGATCCCGACCCTGTTGATCGGGAGCGCGCGTGTGTCGGGGCGCGACTGCACGTCCTCGACCTCGGGGACGGAGTGCGCGGATCCTGCGGTTGCGAGCTTCGAGGTCATACGGTGAGCCGGATAATGGTGAGCCGGATAATACGGTGAGCAGGGATTGTCATCGGGCCGGCCGGGCCGCCGGAATCCCTCTTATTGCGTAGGCGCCCTACGCTCCGCCGGCGGAGCGCAGCCGCTCCCGCGACTGCATGGCCCACCAGCGCTCGACGCTCGCGCTCAGGGACGCGGCATCGAGGCCCGCGGCGGCAAGACAGCCCTCGCGCGAGCCGTGCTCGATGAAGCGGTCGGGAATGCCAAGCTGCAGCAGCGGCAGCTGCAGGCCCTCGGACGCCAGCACCTCGCCGACCGCCGAGCCCGCGCCGCCCTGCGTGACGTTCTCCTCGATGGTGACGAGGGCGCGATGCCGCGCGGCGAGCGCGACGATGAGGTCCTCATCGAGCGGCTTGACGAAGCGCATGTTGACGAAGGTCGCGTCGAGGCGCTCGGCGATCGACTGAGCGGGCGCGACCAGGGCGCCGAAGGCGAGCACCGCGAGCCCGCTCTTGCCCTCGCGCCGCAGCTGCGCCTTGCCAAGCCCAAGCGCGGTGAGCTCGGATGCGACCGCCACGCCGGGTCCGCAGCCGCGCGGATAGCGCACCATCGCGGGCCCCTCGAGCGCGCTCGCGGTGTAGAGCATCTGCCGGCACTCGTTCTCGTCCGCGGGCGCCATGATCACCATGTTGGGAATGCAGCGCAGGTAGGTCAGATCGTAACTGCCCTGGTGAGTCGCCCCGTCGCTGCCGACGAGGCCCGCACGGTCGAGCGCAAACACCACCGGCAGGCCCTGCAGCGCCACGTCGTGAATCAGCTGATCGTAGGCGCGCTGCAGGAACGTCGAGTAGATCGCGACCACCGGCTTCAGCCCCTCCGCGGCCAGCCCAGCGGCGAAGGTCACCGCGTGCTGCTCGGCGATCGCGACGTCGAAGTAGCGATCGGGGAAGCGCTTGGAGAATTCGACCAGCCCCGAGCCCTCGCGCATCGCCGGCGTGATGCCGATGATCCGCGGGTCGCGCTCGGCCATGTCGCACAGCCACTGGCCGAAGACCTGCGAGTAGGTGGGGCCCGAGCTCTTCTCCTTGAAGATGGTGCCGCTGGCCGGATCGAAGGGCCCGGGTCCGTGCCACTTGATCGGGTCGGCCTCGGCCGGCGCATAGCCCTTGCCCTTGCGCGTCACGACGTGCAGGAACTGCGGTCCGCGGAGCTTGCGGATGTTACGCAGCGTCAAGACCAGCGCCTTGACGTCGTGACCGTCAATGGGGCCGATGTAGTTGAACCCCATCTCCTCGAACAGCGTGCCGGGCAGCACCATGCCCTTCAAGTGCTCCTCCGAGCGGCGCGCGAGCTCCCACACCGTCGGCATCTGCCGCAGCACTTTCTTGCCGCCCTCGCGCAGGTGCGCGTACACGCGCCCCGAGAGCACGCGCGCGAAGTGGTTGGAGAGGGCGCCGACGTTCTCCGAGATCGACATGTCGTTGTCGTTGAGGATGACCAGCAGGTCCGCGGGGAGCGAGCCCGCGTGGTTCAGCGCCTCGAAGGCCATGCCCGCGGTCATCGCGCCGTCGCCGATCACGGCCACCACGCGCCGATCCGACCCGGTGCGCGCCGCCGCCACCGCCATGCCGAGGGCCGCGCTGATCGAGGTGCTCGAGTGTCCAACGCCGAAGGTGTCGTACTCGCTCTCGTGGCGCGCGGGGAAGGGCGCGAGGCCCCCGTTCTGCTTGATGGTGTGCAGCCGGTCGCGGCGTCCGGTCAGCACCTTGTGGGGGTAAGCCTGATGGCCGACATCCCACACCAGCCGGTCGTGGGGCGTATTGAACACGTAGTGCAGCGCGATCGTCAGTTCCACGGTGCCGAGGCCCGCGGCGAAATGCCCGCCGCGCGTGCTGACGCTCTGGATGAGAAACTCGCGCAGCTCCGCGGCGAGCGCCGGCAACTCGCCGAAGGACATGCGACGCAGATCCGCAGGCGACTCGATCGCGTAGAGCAGCGGGTACTTGTCCGGCGCGGGATTCATCGCGACCCAGAGTGTACACGGGAGCGCGCGCCGCGCCGAAACGGGGTACCCGCCGGCATTACAGGCCCTCAGCGCGCCGCGCGCTTCAGCTGACGCGACTCACCATGAGCCCGGCCAGCTGCGCGAGCGCCGCGCCGCGCTCCCCGAAGGGGGCGAGCGAGGCGATCGCCGCATCGCGCAGCTCCGCCGCGCGCAGCCGGGAGGCAGCGAGTCCCGCGGTGCTCGGGTAGGTGGGCTTGGCGTGCGCCGCGTCGGCGCCGATCGACTTGCCGAGCAGCGCCGGGTCGCCTTCGACGTCGAGAATGTCGTCCTGGATCTGGAAGGCGAGCCCGATCTCCGCGCCGAAGCGCCGGAGCGCTCCGAGCTCCGCGGCGCCGCTCACCCCCGCCGCCAGCGCCCCGAGCAGCACGCTGCACTCGATGAGTGCGCCGGTCTTGCGGCGGTGCATGTCCTCGACCGCGCTCACCGAGAGCCTCTTCCCCACCGCCGCGAGATCGACCGCCTGGCCTCCCGCCATGCCGCGCGTGCCGATGGCGCCAGCGAGCACACGCAGCATCTCGAGCCGCGCCGCGGATGCAGTTCCTGCCATCGGCTCGCTCGAGAGCACCGCGAAGCCGAGCGCCTGCAGGGCATCGCCGACCAGGATCGCGGTGCCTTCGTCGAAGGCGCGATGACAGGTGGGCCGGCCGCGGCGCAGGTCGTCGTCGTCCATCGCCGGCAGGTCATCGTGCACGAGGCTGTAGACATGAATGAGCTCGACCGCGGCGGCGGGAACATCGAGCACCGTGAGCGGTGCGCCGAGAGACTCGCCCGTGAGATAAACCAGCGTCGGCCGCAGCCGCTTGCCGGCCGCGAGCACGCTGTAGCGCATCGCCTCGCGCAGCCTCGAGGTCCCCGCATCGGGCAGCTCGAGCGCGCGATCGAGCACGCCCTCGATCCGCTCCCTGAAGGCCTGGATGCGCGCGGTGAAGGCGGCAGTGGGGAGCGCAGGCGAGCCTGGCAGCGCGCTCATCACTCGGGATCCGCCGGGCGGTCCGCCGTCTCGTCGGTCGGCTCCTCGAACGGCACGATCTGCGCCTGGCCGCTCTTCTTCAGGAGGATCTCGACTCTCTGCTGCGCGGCCTGGAGCGAGGCCTGACAGTGGCGGGTGAGGGCCACGCCGCGCTCGAAAGTCTTCAGCGCCTCGTCGAGCGGCAGGTCGCCGCGCTCGAGGCGCTCGACCAGAGCCTCGAGCTCCGCCAGCGCCTTCTCGAAATCGGGGGGTTTGCCGTCGCGCGCCAAGTCCATCTGCTCCTCGAGCTGCCAGCGGAGCCGTCCGTCAGGGCGCGCCACGTTACACAGCGCGCCGCGCGAGGGTCAACGCGGGGTTGACGTCCCCGGCGCTCGAGCATAGAGTCGCCGCCTATGTTAGACCGAGTCTAAGAGAGGAGTGACATGAATCTCAAAGGCAGCAGGACGGAGAAAAACCTCAAGGATGCGTTTGCCGGGGAATCCCAGGCCAACCGGCGTTACCTCTATTTCGCACAGAAGGCCGACGTCGAAGGATTCAACGACGTGTCGGCCGTGTTCCGCTCGACGGCGGAGGGTGAGACCGGTCACGCGCACGGACACCTCGAATACCTGGAGGCGGTGGGCGATCCTGCGACGGGCCTCCCGATCGGGGAGACGCGGCTGAATCTCAAGGCCGCCATCGCCGGCGAGACCCACGAGTACACCGACATGTATCCCGGCATGGCGAAGGCCGCGCGCGAGGAGGGTTTCGGGGAGATCGCCGACTGGTTCGAGACGCTGGCGAAGGCCGAGCGCTCGCATGCCAATCGCTTCCAGAAGGCCCTGGACAACATCTGATGGGCGCTGAGGGTTGACGGGCGCATGAGCCGCCCGCCGGAGGCTCCGCCCGATCTCGCCCTGGCAGACCGCGAGGGGAGCCTCGAGGCTCCCACGCGGCGGCCGCTCGCCTGGCGCGACGCGGAGTTCTACGACGTCGAGGCGCTCGAGAGGGAGCTCGAGCGCGTCTACGACATCTGCCACGGCTGCCGCCGCTGCTTCAGCCTGTGCAACGCCTTTCCAACGCTGTTCGATGCGGTGGATGCCTCCGCAGGCGGCGAGGTCGCGGGCATCGAGAAGAAGGTGTACTGGCAGGTCGTGGACCACTGCTACCTCTGCGACATGTGCTTCATGACCAAGTGCCCGTACGTGCCGCCGCATCCCTGGAACGTCGACTTTCCGCACCTGATGCTGCGGGCGAAAGCGGTGCGCGCGCGCACGCACGGCCTCACCTTCCGCGAGCGCGCCCTCGCCGCTACCGACAGCGTCGGCCGGATCGCGGGAATTCCCGTCGTCGCGGAGCTCGTCAACGCGGTCAGCCGCACCGCCGCCGGGCGGGTGCTGCTCGAGAAGACCCTCGGCGTCGCGCGCAGCGCCCCCCTCCCGACGTTTCACGCACGCACGGCACGCCAGCGCCTCGCGCAACTCGGCACGGTCGCGGAGCCGGCCGCCGCGCGCGCGGCGCAATCCGCGGCGCAACCGGCGCCGCAATCCGCAGCGCCGGCCCGCGGCCGGGTCGCCCTCTTCACGACCTGCTACGGCAACCGCAACGATCCCGCCCTCGCCGAGGACCTGGTGGCGGTGTTCAGGCACAACGGCATCGAGGTCACCCTCGTCGGCGCGGAGCGCTGCTGCGGCATGCCGCGGCTCGAGCTCGGGGACCTCGAGGCGGTCGCGAAGCTGAAAGAGCACAACATCCCGCAGCTCATCGCGGCGGTCGAGGCAGGCTACGACCTGGTGGCGCCGATCCCCTCCTGCGTGCTCATGTTCAAGCAGGAGCTGCCGCTCATGTATCCCGAGGACGCGCAGGTGCGCGCCGTGGCCGGGCGCTTCTACGATCCGTTCGAGTACCTGATGGCGCGCCACCAGGCGGGGCTGCTGCGCACCGACTTCAAGGCACCCCTCGGCAAGGTGAGCTACCACGTGCCCTGTCACCTGCGGGTACAGAACCTCGGACTCAAGACGCGCGACGTTCTCAGGCTCGTGCCCGGCACGACCGTCGAGGCGATCGAGCGCTGCTCCGGGCACAACGGCACCTACGGCGTGAAGCGCGAGTTCCGCGCCGCCTCGATGAGGATCGGCCGTCCCGTGGTGCAGCGGGTGGAGAGCGCGGCGGCCGATCACTACTCGAGCGACTGCCCGATGGCCGGCGAGCAGATCGCGAGCGGCCTCGCCGAGGGGCGCCTCCCGGAGCACCCGCTGCGGCTGCTGCGGATTGCGTATGGCCTGTAGGGCGGGGCGCGCGCTCGGCCGGCGTGCGCGGGCTTAGGAGGCTTCAGTGAGCAAGCTCGCGGCGGGCGATCTCATGTCGCTCGAGCAGTACGCGCGCGAGCGGCCGGCGTTTCGCGCCCAGGTTCGGCGCCACAAGGCCGAGCGTCAGCTCGCCGTCGGCCCCAATGCCACCTGGTGCTTCGAGGACCGGCTCACGGTGCAGTACCAGGTGCAGGAGATGCTGCGCGCGGAGCGCATCTTCGAGCCGCAGGGCATACAGGACGAGCTCGAGGCCTACAACCCGCTGATTCCCGACGGCGGCAACTGGAAGGTGACGCTGCTGATCGAATTCGCGCAGCCCGCGGAGCGGGTGCAGGCGCTCGCGCGGTTGCGCGGCATCGAGGATCGCTGCTGGGTGCAGGTGGCCGGCCACGAGCGGGTGTTCGCGATCGCCGACGAGGACGTTGCGCGCACGAACGAGGAGAAGACCTCGGCGGTGCACTTTCTGCGCTTCGAGCTCGAGCCCGCGATGATCGCGAGCCTGCGCGGCGGCGCGCGACTCGCCGCCGGCATCGATCACGAGCACTACCGGTATGTGGTGCACGAGGTGCCCGCGGCGATGCGGCTCGCGCTGCTGGCCGACTTCGCGTGAACGCAGGCGGCCGCGCGCGCCTCTGCTAAGATCGCGCGGCGCGTACGTCGCGCTCAGTCACGGATGATCCCCGCAGCCGGATGACCCAGTCCTACACCGCCTCCGATATCGAGGTCCTGAGTGGACTCGAGCCCGTGCGCCGGCGGCCGGGCATGTACACCCACACCCAGCGCCCCAATCACCTCGCGCACGAGGTCATCGACAACAGCGTCGATGAGGCGATCGCCGGCTACTGCAAGCAGATCGACGTCACGCTCTTCAAGGACGGATCGTTGCAGGTGGAGGATGACGGCCGTGGCATGCCGGTCGACATCCATCCCAAGGAGAAGGTGAGCGGAGCCGAGCTCATACTCACGCGGCTGCACGCCGGCGCCAAATTCTCCGACAAGAACTACCAGTTTTCCGGCGGCCTGCACGGCGTCGGCGTCTCGGTAGTGAATGCACTGTCGAAGCACCTCGAGTGCTGGATCAAGCGCGCCGGTAAGGAATACAACATCGGCTTCAAGGACGGCAAGGTCAGCTCCAGGCTCGAAGCGATCGGCACCGTCGGCCAGCGCAACACCGGCACGCGCATACGGTTCTGGCCGGATCCGAAGTTCTTCGACTCGGACAAGTTCTCCGTGCCGCAGCTCAAGCACACCCTCAAGGCGAAGGCGGTCCTGTGCCCGGGACTGCGCGTGACGTTCAAGAACGAAGCCAGCGGCGAGCAGGACGAATGGTTCTATACCGGGGACTTGGGCGCCTATCTCATCGAGGAGCTCGGCAAGCACGAGCGCATCCCCGTCGAAGCCATCACCGGCACGCGCGAGGGCGACAACGATGCGGTGAACTATGCGCTGTGCTGGGCGCCGGATGCGGAAAGCGCGATCGGCGAGAGCTACGTCAACCTGATCCCCACCATCGAGGGCGGCACCCATGTGAATGGACTGCGCGCGGGCGTGGCGCAGGCGGTGCGCGAGTTCTGCGAGTTTCGCAATCTGGTGCCCCGCGGCATCAAGCTCACTCCCGAGGACGTGTGGGACAAGGCGAACTACGTGCTGTCGGTGAAGATCCACGAGCCGCAGTTTGCCGGGCAGATGAAGGAGCGACTCGGCTCGCGCGATGCCGCTGCGCTGGTCGAGGGCTTCGTGCGCGACTCGCTCGCGCTGTGGCTCAACCGCCATCCGGATGCCGGCGAGCGCATTGCACAGTTCGCGATCGCCAACGCCCAGGAGCGCGCCAAGGCCGCGCAGCGCGTGGTACGCAAGCGCATGACGGGCGGCCCGGCCTTGCCCGGCAAGCTCGCCGACTGCACCAGCCAGGAGCCGAAGCGCTCGGAGCTGTTCCTGGTGGAGGGCGATTCCGCGGGCGGCTCCGCCAAGCAGGCGCGCGACAAGGACTTCCAGGCCATCATGCCGCTGCGCGGCAAGATCCTGAACACCTGGGAGCTGGATCCGGGCGAGATCGCCGGCAGCCAGGAGGTGCACGACATCTGCGTGGCGCTCGGCATCGAGCCGGGCTCGACGGACCTCTCCCAACTGCGCTACCACAAGGTCTGCATCCTCGCGGACGCCGACTCCGACGGGCAGCACATCGCGACGCTGCTCTGCGCGCTGTTCCTGCGGCACTTTCGCCCGCTGGTGGCGCATGGGCACGTGCACGTCGCCATGCCGCCGCTCTACCGCGTTGACGCGGGCAAGCAGGTGCTGTACGCGCTCGATGACGCCGAGCGCGACCAGCTGCTGAAGAAGATCGAGAACGAGAGCCCGCGCAGTAAGGCCACGGTCACGCGCTTCAAGGGCCTCGGCGAGATGAATCCGACGCAGCTGCGCGAGACCACCATCGACCCGCGCACCCGCCGCCTGATACAGCTCACCATCGAGGGCAAGGACAACACCGATCAGCTGATGGACATGCTGCTCGCCAAGAAGCGCGCCGCGGACCGGCGCGAGTGGCTCGAAAAGAAGGGCAACCTCGCCGAGGTGCAGGTGTAAGGCATGTCACCCGGGAACCAGGAACTCAACTTCGAAGGCATCGAGCGCCAGCCGCTCTCCACCTTCACCGAGAAGGCCTATCTCGACTACTCGATGTACGTCATTCTGGACCGCGCGTTGCCGGCGCTCGGCGACGGGTTGAAGCCGGTACAGCGGCGCATCGTCTACGCCATGAGCGAGCTCGGGCTCTCGGCGGTCTCGAAGCACAAGAAGTCCGCGCGCACCGTGGGCGATGTGCTCGGCAAGTTCCACCCCCACGGCGACACGGCCTGCTACGAGGCGATGGTGCTCATGGCGCAGCCCTTCGCCTATCGCTATCCACTCGTTGACGGCCAGGGCAACTGGGGCTCGCAGGATGACCCCAAGTCCTTCGCGGCCATGCGCTACACGGAAGCGAAGCTCACGAAGTACGCCGAGGTGCTGCTCGGGGAACTGTCTGACGGCACGGTCGACTGGACGGCCAATTTCGACGGCACGCTGCAGGAGCCGGTGATCCTCCCGGCGCGGCTGCCGAACCTGCTGTTGAATGGCACCTCGGGCATTGCGGTCGGCATGGCGACCGACATACCACCGCATAACCTGCGCGAGCTGGCCGCAGCCGCAGTCC
>Ga0209161_10001935_pt1 | contig 17018 bp, 13 predicted proteins | sample GraSoiAngelo_155_FD_186169 | JGI IMG/M metagenome (GOLD analysis project Ga0209161, IMG submission 186169) | Grasslands soil microbial communities from the Angelo Coastal Reserve, California, USA - 14_1009_13_30cm (SPAdes) (version 2) | ecosystem: Environmental > Terrestrial > Soil > Grasslands... | reverse complement strand
GAAGCTGCTGCTCCTCGTGCGCCTCAACTATTGAAGAGATAGTCAAAGGCATCAATCAAGCCCAAACTGGTTTCCCTACGTTATATTCTCACCAATGAGACATACATATATACTCGTCAGGAGAACCAATACTCGAACGGCCTATGAGGGTAGAGCCATCGCTCGCTGTAGTACAGAATCTGAGAGACAGCCCCGCATATCGAGTCAGCGAACTCTACCAGCTAGCCGGGTCGAGAGCGACCGCTTACAGGCTCCTAGAACGCCTCCTGGAGCTTGGATTGGCCGAACGGCTAAACAGGGGCTATTTCTCGTTGAGATCCTCAGCTTTCCAGCCGTACAGGCTCTGGCCGCACCTCGTCCCATCGTTACAGTCGTTCAAGGAAGCACGCCATTTTGGCAGAGCCTATGATGAGAGCGATGTAAACTACGCCAAGAAGACACTGCACGGCTTCCTATCCCTCGACTACCGCGCATACGAACTAACACAGCTACAGACACCGCATCAATACTACCTCTACGTGGACAGGGTCGAAGAAGCAGCCCAGCTACTAAAGACGAACGGCTTTTCAGAAGGCAAAGCCGGAAGAGTATCAATAACCCCCAAGTCGGGCAATTTCGAGAACGGAATCCAGAGAGTATACCTGGACTGTCTCGCAGCCGGCGGCAGAAGCACCTTGGACGCGATCGCGATCGAAATCCGCTACAGAGACCAGTTAGCCATCACAGGAGAGTTCCCAGTCGACCTCGTCACCAAAGTAGAGGAAGACCTCCCAGCTTGAACCTTGATAGGACAGCAGTCCAGATCGCCAAGGACCTCAAGCAAGTCGTCTTCATAGGAGCATACGCCGCCATCCAATACGGCGTAGCCAGAAGCACGCGAGACATCGACATAGCTCTGGCCACACCTAAGACTGACGAGGAATTCGAAAGACTAGGATACAACACCTACCAAGAACGCGGAAAGAAAGTAATCAGAACCAGAAACGGAATCAAGATCGACGTGTACACAAAGGACGTTAGTGGAATCCTGATCCGAGAGATATTTGCGAGCGCACTCACAGTTCGAAAGGCCGATTACCCGATAAGGATCATGTGCCTCGAAGCGCTCCTGCTCGCGAAGATGCGCGCCGGAAGGCCTCAAGACAACGACGACATCAGACAGCTGTGCAAGCTACGAGGAAAAGCCATACGATGGGAACTGGTCGAGTCGATGGCGAGAGGCCTTGAAACCATACAGTTACGACAGTACGTCAGCGCCCTTTCTTGACCAAGGAATGAGCCTCTCGTCAAACGCTGCGTCGCCGAGCCTGGCACACCCTCTTTTCACCGTGCATAAGCCCGTTCTCATTCCCGTTCTTCTCGATTCCGCAATGGATAATCTACTTGTACGCTGGGCTTGCGTTAGCCGCAGTAGCCAGTGGTCGTTACAATTCTCGTCTTGGAACAGAGGAAGCGGAAAAAAATCCTGTAAAACGATAGCCCGTCGAAACTGAGAAAAATGTTCGTAGTCAAATAGGTAATTCTTCATCTTTCCCTGCCCGCTGCCACCAGTTTCGCAATCTTGGACCTTGAGAAGATCTTAGCTCCAAGCCTCTTCAGTACCTGATCCGATGACTTCTCTCCCAACAATACAATACCTAGAAATTCCACCAATCTTTTTGGCATAGCTCAAACCGTTCCTGAGGTATTCTTCCGAATGATCCGTGGAGGCTGTCGCGAAAGTTCTTGGATTGTACGTCTCGACTAGTCGAACGGCTCCTCTTCCCCATCAGCTCCCGGCTGCATTTCGCCCAGACCAGTTCGGAGACCAGGTCCCACTTCAGGTCTCCGCCTGCGAGCATGAACATGTCGCGAACGTCCTGTCTCCTCGCCGAGACGAATTTCATCGCGAACAGTAGCTCTGGGTCCACTATTCTCATCCTGATCCTCGTCGGCACCGATCTGCCGACAGTTGTTCTCTCAGCCGAGTATTTCCTGAACAGCTCACCCTCGAAGACTATCTCTGCGTCCCTGTCGACCACCGAGTTCTTGAGAAAGTCGAATGAGACCTTGACCTGTTCCATCTCGTATCGCACGTAACCGCCGTGGGAACCGTCTCCTTCACCAGCCTTCCTGAATCCGTCCTCTTTCAGCAGTGACTCGATTTTGGATGAGCTGCCAAGTACGACTAGGTCGCAGTCTATAAGGGAGGACTTACGTTGGGAAGTCTCTAAGAGCCGTTACTGTCTTTCCAGTACTGGGTGAAGCTGTTGCTGGGATGCGGAGCTGCATGTTCACAAAGTAACCGCAAGCAATGGCCTAAGGTTATGCGCCCTTTTCGGGTGGTTTCAGGGGGATGATGGATGCAGTGTCGAGGACGACCTGGAGATTTCCTCCCAGGGACGGTTGGCGATATTTCCGGCCGACGAGGCGGATCCTTAGGATGACGACTGGGACGGATAAGGCAGCGGCTGTTGCTATCGATATCATCCAATTTTCTGTGAAAAATCCTCCGATTCCGCCAAACAGTGTCGACGATTGTCCGGGCGGATTATTTCTGATCACGAACGTGTCTGAGAATGTTGGGGACTGGCTCCCGATGAAACGGGTTTCTAGGCTCATCTGCCATGTGTAGAATAGCTGGTCGGCGGTGATTGTAATCTCTCCAAAGCCAATGCCGGAATTCATGTCTGTAGGTGACCCATTGACCAAGCAGCAGACATGGGGATCGAGGGTCGGACTAGTTCTTGCGGACATTGCAGTGGCGAAATAGCTTGTAGCGGGTCGAGTGAAATTGATCTGGTCATCTGTTTGGCTGAAAGCTCCATCGATCACATTGACCACTCCCTTACCCCTAGTGTAGACGTTATCCGACCCGTCATCTGCTACGCAAGAGGGAGAGTATACCACGCTGGTCAATGATGCTGAGCTTGGTTCCGCAGGCCCTAGACAGGTTAGCTGCTTGGACCTAGCGTGAAGGTGAGAATGGCCATTGATGACTAGGTCGACTCCTTCGGAAAAGAAAAGGTTCCACATCTGAGCCGAAGGATTGTGGCCGTTGAAGGTGCCGTTGCCTTCGCAGGAGGTTGCAAGGTCAGGCGAGAGACATGGCTTGTGGTCGAACACGATCACCCATTCGCCAGTGGCCTTGGCCTGGTCGATGACCTCCTTGAGCCAATTCCAACGCTTATCAAAATTCAGATTGTTACAGGCCGACAACGGGCAGTAGTTGTAACCTGCAGTGGTTCCGTTGCCGATCTTTTCCGACCCGGCTATCATGATAAACCTAGCAAGGGGTTGACCGACCGGAAAGTCCCAGTATCCCTCCCTCCCATAGCACCCTGAATAGAGAGACCCGTCAGGACACCCGGCCGTTGACGGGATGAAACCGATACCCGCTGGCTTGGGGAGGCAGTCAGGCGAAGTAAACGCGTCAATGTACCCATCCTTCGCGAACGTGGAATTCCCGTCCTCATGGTTTCCGACTACTTGAATCCAGGGAAAGTTCGAGCCGAGGTTCGGTTGGATGTTAGTTTTGACAAAGTTGCACCATAAGACTTCGTTCCCAGTAGGAGGAAAACCGTTCGAGGTTCCGTTGTAACTAATGTCTCCAACGTCCACGAAAAAGCTTAGCCCTGGGTGAAGCGCTTGAAGGCTGGCGGCCGAGTTTACGAAGCTCCCCGTACCGATCTGGCCCGAGCCAGAACTGGCACCATACTGACCCGTATCACCCGCAAAAGCGAAGGTAAAGCTCGATTCTGCTCGACCTTCAGATACGAGGGGGGAGAGAGTGCTGAGAGACACGACAATGAGGGAGAACATGATCAGAAGCCTTCTGACCAAGATCATCTGCACCCGCCTTGTCTTGTGCGAATTGGTTCGTCAGAACGGGCGTCTCTCCGTAAGAGACACCTTATCCACTGTATCATTTTCGCCCATTGTTCATGACAAGAACCGCTGGCTCACACTGAGCTATCTACAATATTATCTTATGCTCGTATTCGGAAATCTTTAGATATACAAAGAATCCCTAAACTTGCCTCTACTTAAACTGTGGTCCAGGTAGCTTTGTCTCCAACGTCCCAAACGCCCGCTAGCCAATCCTTCCTGCCATCCCCCTTTCGGCTTCCGCGCTCGCGCCTTGCTAGTAAGTTGAGGGAAGCCAAGCTCAAATTCTAGGATCCCGAGAGCCTTCTGGGATTAGCACTTTGGATGAAAGTGAGGTTCATCGAGAACTCGAACTCAAGGGGCTACAACCGTACTACAATAGAATAGTGGAGCAACTGGCCAGCTTGGACCAGAAAGCCCAAGCCATGATCGGTCTAGAAGGCTTGTTACTAGCCCTCATGGCAGTCTTCTCATCCTCCATCCCTAACAATCAACCGGCCAGAGCAGCCGTCTGGGCGTCGATGGTCGTCTTGCTCGCATCCGCACTATGTTCTCTTCTAGTCATGCGAATTCGGTACGGAACAACGATCATCACCAGATCGAAGACAGTGGAAGAAGGCATGTTAGAGTACAGGAATTGGAGAGATCACAAGCTCAAACTTCACCGCGCCGCACTAACACTACTTGCAGCCGGCCTCTTCGGCCTGGTAATAGTCCTCTCAATCGTACTCCTCTAAGTAGCCTAAAGTAAGAGAGAAAAGAAAGCGAGTGACTCGACGTGTGCAATGCGCATCTTGGCCGCGACGCTGTTCATCTCGCTGGATGGCGTCGTCGAATCGCCTGAGAAATGGAGCTTCCAGTTTTGGAGCGACGAGACCCAAAAATTCAAACTCGACGAGCTCCGCGCCACGGACGCGCTCCTACTTGGACGTGTGACGTATGAGGGGTTCGCGGCCGCCTGGCCGAGCAGAAAGGACACCGACGGATTCGCAGACCGATTCAACAACATGCCAAAATTCGTCGTCTCGAAGACGTTGAGGAAGCTCGACTGGAACAATTCGTACCTGATCAAGGGCGACCTCGCGACCGAAGTGTCAAAGCTCAAGCAACAAGAAGGCCAGGACATCGTGATCCACGGAAGTCCAACCCTCATACGATCCCTGCTACACCACGACCTGATTGACGAGTACAGGCTGCTCGTCTATCCCCTCGTCCTGGGTCGCGGAAAGCGCCTCTTCGACGACGCGAGCCAAGCGAAGCTAAAGCTCGCCGAATCAGACGCTTTCAGCAAAGGCGTCGTAAAGCTGGTGTACCGACGCACTGACGAGGCGGGCCAAGCGAAAGGAACCTAGCGTCGAAAAGCATAGGCTGCGGCAAGGAACGGCCATGTTGCAGATGACGAAAATCGATATGGCGGGTTTGCGTGCGGCACACGAATCTAAAACGAGCCTCTACGACGAGCCAAATAACCACTTAGACTCGAGCGAACACGATTCAGCCATCGTCTCGCCAAACTCTCGCAGCGTTTAGGTAAGTACTAGGATTAAATAGATTGAGCCAAGCGGGATGGCCAAGAAGATTTCTCAATGCCGAAGTATATTGCGTTGATCAACTGGACGGACCAGGGTGTTCGCGGCGTCAAGGACACCCCGAAACGAGTCGAGAACGCGAAAGCTCTCGCGCGGAAGCTGGGAGGAAAAATCGACATCCACTACACCATGGGCGAATATGACGCAGTGGCCATGGTGGAGATGCCGAGCGATGAAGCATACAACCGGTTCACCCTCTCAACCGCGGCCCTTGGAAACATACGCACCAAGACCCTCAAAGCCTGGACCCTAGAAGAGTTCCAGAAAGTCACAGACCAACTCTAGCACTGACAACCGCCACACCAGCATCCTTCCCCTTTTTCTTCGATTTATCGTGCTAACTCTCAGGAAGTGCTGATGCCTTTGAGCTCTAGATATATTCCTCTCTGCACCTCCACCTGCGCCCAGATATATGATTCAGTGTACGTCTGTGCGTTTGGTATCGAGTGATCGAAGAATTCCGTTCTTTCAGTAGTACCGGTAAAACAATTCCTTGACGTTTGACCTGCGATGGGTTGAGGAGCATCTGTTTCACAGTTGCTGTAGGCTCCATGGCTGAGAAGCTCAACAAGCGTCGAATTCGCCTGAGTCGCGGTTATGCCTACGGATTGAGAATTGGAAGAGGCATTCGGTGCGATAGCGTTCCAGGCGCCGACCCCGGCGACACCGCGATACAGACCAATCGTCATGGTGACTATGATAGAAGTCACACATTGAGGCGGGCAGTTCAGCCAGTCAGGGGTTGCAGTTATGTTTGCGGAGTTGGTGGTTGATGGGGCTCGGCCTGTCCAGACCTGCTCCCAGAAGTTAGCCGCCGCCCCGGGAAAAGCACTGGCTATTCTCGTGTAAACGCTGGACTGGGTGTCTCTTACGTAGGAAATGTCTGGAAGATTTCCCCCACTTCCCTGAGAGTAAGCGATCTGAACAATGATGAAGTCATCCGCGTTAGTCTCTATCGCTCCCGTGTAGGACGCGTTGCTTGACACCGTGGCTTCCGCTATGTTGGAAACAGCGTAGAAACTAGGAGCCATCGTCCTACTTGATGGTGTTTTGACAGATGGGCTCGTACCGGCACCGCTGGAACCGCCTGTACCGGCGCTACCAGGGTTCGTACGATGCTGAGAACCCAAATTGACAGCGGTGAACCCTACAACCGTCGTCAAGATGATCCCTGCGAGAATCACGACCAAAATGATCCTGTGGAAATGAAAGGGTGAAAATTTTCCGTGTTTTTTCGAGAGATTGCCCCCTTCTGAGGATACATGTTCTCTCGGAATCTCACTTTGCACAATCCCTTCTTCGAAGTCATAGCTCGCAAACGTTGTCCCGCTGACCTGGTTCTGAGTCTTTCGTATTGCCAGAGAGTATGCAAACAATGCCGCTCCCTGCAGGGAAAGCAGCGTTGCAATACTAGTCAGGAGTAACGACGAAGCGGCCCCGATGCTGATCCAGACCCATAGGCTGGCTGCAACGCTAGTTGAGACGAACCCAGCAACCACGCGAGTCCTGCTCCTCTTTTCCCCTCTCCCGGAAAAGATTGCTTGCACCCCGTTCTGCGCCGGTCTCCTTTTCCTTCTCCGAGCCTTGGCCAAAAAACGATCTCTCCTCTCACGACAGAGCATTAAGTCCCTGGAATAGTGCGAGCCCTAGCGACATCGGCGTATACCCTCCCCATTCCCTTGTTATTTTGAGAGAGATCCTAATCATCAACAGCCCCTAGGATGTCTCGCCATCATCTTGTAAGAGAATCTGCGGAGAACTTACAAGTAGGATATTCACGACTCGCAAGAATTGGCATGAAATTGCTTGAAATCACTATCTTTTGACAGAGCACCTTTCACGGGATTATATTTGCCGTCGCCCCCCGAAACCCAGGCTCCTTATTAGCAACCCGCCGCCAGCGCGTCTAGCACAACGAACAGCCTACGAGGAATCCATGCTGGGATCCAGCCAAACCATCTTTTCCTTGTCCCATAGCCAGGGAATTACCTTTTGTCAGCAATCGCCAGACTTTATAGTTCCAGACAAAGTACCGCCCTGCAACTTGAAGACCAAATCGGCCTCTATCTCGATCGTTGGAATGGGCTATGTCGGACTATGCACAGCCGCAACCTTCGCGTCCCGCGGCATCCGGACAATAGGAATAGACATTGACCAGGCGCGAGTGGAACAGATTCGCAGAGGCAAGGCTCCTCTACACGAGCCCCAGCTAGATTCTATGCTGAAGAACGTTGTCAGGAAGAAGCTCCTAGACGCCACAAGCGATATTTCCGTGGCTGCCCACACGGACACGACCTTCCTGACGGTTGGAACTCCGAGTCAGCCGGACGGATCTATCGACCTCTCGTACATCAAGAACGCCACGGAAGACCTGGGGAATGCACTTCGAGAGAAACATGACTACCATCTTGTTGTCGTCAAGAGCACAGTCGTCCCTGGCAGCACAAATGGCACTGTAAAGCGGTTCCTAGAACAGTCCAGCCGCAAGGTTATAGGAGCAGAGCTGGGTCTCTGTGCTAATCCTGAGTTCTTGAAAGAAGGAACCGCGATCAACGACGCCCTCCATCCTGACAAGATAGTCATCGGATCAAACGACAAGAAGTCGGTTAACGAACTCGCCAAACTCTATCGAAGATTCTACGGGGCCACGCTACCGCCTGTGATCCTGACAAGTCCCGAGGCTGCCGAGCTGGTCAAATACGCTAGCAACGCCTTCCTCGCCACCAAGGTCAGCTTCATCAACACAATCGCAAATATCGCCGAAAAGATACCCGGGGTAGACGTTGGCACGATTGCGGAAGCTATCGGCCTTGATCCGAGAATCGGATCCCTATTCCTGAAAGCAGGACCCGGCTATGGCGGAAGCTGCTTTCACAAAGACCTCCAAGCGATCATCAACTACAGCCAAAACAAGAACTATGATCCGATCCTACTCCGGGCGACAGAAGAGACCAACGAGCAACAAACCAGCAGAGTCGTCGGAATGGCAGAGAAGCTCTTGGGATCCTTACCCTCCAAGAGAATCGCCGTGTTGGGTCTCGCGTTCAAGAAGGATACAGATGACATCCGCGAGGCCGCTTCAATTCGATTAATCAATCAACTCAAGAAGAAGGGAGCACGAGTCATCGCCTACGACCCCATGGCCATACCGAATACCAAGAAACAATTCCCAGACCAAATCGACTACGCCGAGAATGCTCAGTCTGCTCTCAGGGGAGCAGACTGTGCGATCATCATGACCGAATGGGACCTGATCCGAAAACTCAAAGCGAAAGATTTCCAAGAGTACATGAAGACTCCGAACATCGTAGACGCGAGACGAATCTACGACCCAGAAGAATTCAGCCTACTAAACTACGTCTCTATCGGACTCGGACCTCGACAGGAACGAAATAGCTAACCCCGTTCTTTTCGCTGAATCCGAGGGGATAGTAACAGAGGCTTAGATAGTCTCTCTGCCCATCCCCGGTTCGCCGCGAAGCAAATGCTTCCCATGGATTTCGAGAAAGTTTGAGATCTGATATTTTCATTCTCGGGATAATGATGGTTGTACTGGGCCCGGTGCTGGTAGCCGCTGCAGCTAGCTCCTGTCTTCTCACTATCCTGTCTGGTAACGTGTTCGCGTGCGCTAACGTTCTGCCTGTGTTCATCGGGGGCGGCGCCCTCTTCGTCGCGGGAATCATCACTTGCCTGGTGGGAGTGATAGTGTCGGAACCAAGTCCTCGACCTCGCCCTCCCTCGGGTCCCATGTCCGCTCCCCAAACCGGCCAGGTCACCTGCAAGAAATGTGGCCGTGTCAACGCTTTCGGACTATTCTCTTGCCCGTTCTGCGGCCAGACATCAAGCTAGGAACAGGATCGAATAGAAACCGTGGGTTGCAGAATCGCCCATTATCAGCCCTGATCCGGAATCTGGGAAACCCTCCATATCTCGCCCTAGAATCGTTCGAGAACCGGCCTAGATTTCCCTTCTTTTTCCCCTTTGATCAAAGCCCGGATCGCGCCCTGAATCACAATATACGCCTATCATCAGAGCCAGACAGGAAATTTTCTCTGGAAAAGGAGGAGGGGATAAGAGCAGAGCACCTCGTGACGCGTGAGCGGTCTCTCCGAGGACTCCCCAGAAGCTTACTCCCGAAAGCATACCAAAAACAAGTGGTCCCGCGGGTCCTGCCAGCGACAGCGCGAGAAGGGAATTAACCAGTAGAGACTGGTCTTAGCTATCGTTGAGAGTTCTGGCCCTGAGCCTGGTCAGGGTTCACTCTCTTCAGGACCGGCATCGTCCCGGTTATGACAGTTGAAGGTGTTCCAACCTGGGTCTTGACCTGTTGCGGGTCAGGCTGCGCTTGGAATCGCGGGGGCGGTGGCGTGTCCTTGATTTCTATCGGTGGAATCGGCTCGATGGTCCCTTGGTGCGCCATGTCTGCCTTTAGGGCGGCTACCATCGGGTGAAGGTCTATAGCTGGTCTGGGACTCGACGCGATCGGACTCATCGTGGGAGCCCGTGGCTGGTTGGCTAGAGCTCCAATCTGCTTGTGGGTAGATTTTAGAACCTTAAAAAGTCCTAGGGCCAGGCCCAGCGAGCTAACGAAAACCAGGACAGCGATGAGCGAGCCGTTAGTCTGAACCATATCGTTCACATAGGCTTGGAAATAGAAATTGTACGTGTATTCCTGCAAAACCCAGAAGGAGAAAAAGAGTATCACCATCGATTGCAGTAGCATTATGACCTTCGCATAACCCGGCATCAACCTCTTCGCTGAGAAATCAGCATTCTGAGTCAAAGATTGAATCCTCTAACAGTACACTCTACTATTCTCGAACAAGGTTCCTGGCCTATGTCAAAGTGGTGAAACACGAGCCCTCAAACCACGGTACCTACTATTCACGAATAGATCAGCAACAAGCTCGCGAAAACCCATCGAAAGAATCAACAGCGCATCGATTATCATCCAGCTCCAACTGAACTGTTCACCTCTAAAAGATCTAGAGAAGGCAGAATCCTATCGCAAACAGTAAGCCACCAGGTATCCTCTGAAAGCAGAGATCCCGTCTCTCGAGACGTTCCCCTTTGGGTCCTCAGGGGGTTAAATATCGAAATCCAACGCCGAGACTCTCGGTTACTACGACTTTGCCGACTCCTAAGAAGCTGATGCACCTTCAAGAGACGATAAACGAGGAGCTGATGAAAGCGAGACTTCCAGAGATCAGAATCGACGGGTTCAAGCTCCCCGACCAGGCACTCGAGATCACCTTTGAAAGGGAGACAGTGACCGGAGAAAACAAGGACAGACTCTGGGAGATCATAAATGCGCACTACAAGAAAATGCTAAGAGATCTCGAACTCAAGGAGTAGTCTTCCGGCCTATTCTTGATAGTTTGACCGCTCTTTCCATCTTTGCATGGAACCGTGCAATCGGCCGATCTCGTCTCTAGGCTCCGGCCCCGCAATTTTCAGAACAAGCATGGCTGCTGGTTTTGCGTAGGTTATCGTCTTCACGTCGGTTCCGGTCCCGACCTTTTCTGAGAGGTGTTCAATCTCTCCGAGAATATTCCCCGCTTTGAGAAGGAGCCCGACCAATGCAGTGCCGACCAGCCCTCCGAAACCGATAACGGCAAGGAGAGACCCCTTTCCCTCGAACAGGCTGAACAAGTATACCTGAAGATACTGATTGTTAACGTACTCATTGTAGATCCAGCCAGATAAGACCGCAATGGCGATTGCCTGGATGACCAGGAGAATCTTTGCGAACCCGGGGATGCTTGACCAGGAACTCCCAATACCTCGAACCACGGCTGGCCCTCTGATGGATACGGTACGTGTGGGGTTATGTCAAAATGCTGGAACACTACCGCCCAATGCTTAGTACTCGGGGACCGACATCAAAACCCGAAAATTCCATTCACTTTCCCCTCGACTTCAGACCATCCCAGAACCAGTTTCAGTTAGCTGGAAGAAACATCGACTATGCCTAATTGACAAAACCAGGCCATCAATACCAGCATTCTAATTCATTCTCGGAGGAAAAAATAAGTTTCTCTCGCAGTGGACACAACAAACCCCAGAAATTGGGTCACCGCGCCTTTCTTACGGTCTGTCGATCGGAATCTCCGGATGCACCGAGACATCTATCGATATGCGGCAGGCAAGAACTGGCCCTGTACCATACACGTTATAAACTGCGAGGAGTGATCGCGTGCTGTAGCGATGGAGTCGTTAGTAGATTCTCCAACCGCTGAGCCGCGAAGCTGTTCAGACGGAGACGAGCTGTTTTTCCTCAAGCTCTTCCTCCAATACGGAATGGATTCAGCCTCGTCGGCGGGAGCGGCCCCCCTTGAAACAAAACTCCTTGGAGTCGAGACACCAGTAGAAAGACTCAGTTTCTACTCCAGCCCTGCTATCTATCGAGTCCTTTAGTCTAAGGGCCGTTCCAGACGCCAGCAAATATTGCGGTTTCGTTGGAGAGCGGAGCATCCGCACTAACACTTGCTGCAGCGTGAAAGTCACACAATCTTCCCACGAAGTGGCGAACCCTCCCGCCAAGTCCACGCAAGACTGCAGTGGTAACTGGGCACATGAACTCGATCCCCAGATACGATGTTTGGTAGCGCCTGTACCGAAAATATCGGCTATACTAGTTCTTGCCGAAGAACTCGCTCAAAACAAAGAGTCTGGTTCTCGTTGGGCAAAGCGAGCGGACGGTTCGGCTCGGGCCATCGTTGGACCGACCGAGGTCGTGAATGAAATGTTGAGAATCACAACAAGACACGTATCCCTAGATCCGCACCGGCAGCACCGTGCTGCTCGGTTCCAACCTAATGGAGGCCCTTGAGAGACTTGCCGAGGAACCCATCTATCACCAGAATGACCAAGGCTCTGCTGATAACTAGCTTCGTCTTGCTGGGCCCACTGCTGGCAGCTCCACTGACCAGCTCCAATAATCAGTCTCACATTCCTGGCATTATCCAGGCCTTGCCTGCTAGTGCCCCATTCGACCACATTGTTACTATTCTAATGGAAAACCAGGGTCTCTGTAGCATATACGTTGGGTGTGGCGGGTCCGCCACGTACATGAGCCAGTTAGCAGACCAAAACGTCCTAGTAAGGACTTGGGGTACTACTAGTCACCCAAGCGAAGGAAACTACATCTCGCTAATCGGAGGAGACAACTTCGGTCATACAAACGATGGCTATTGCTGCTGGGGAATAACGGCTCCAAACATCATTGATAGAATCGAGTCAGCTGGACTCACGTGGAAAGCTTTTGCTGAAGATGCTTCGGGTTCGGGTACCTGCAGCTTCAAGCCACCAAGAGGAGCAGACCATTTCCCTTTTCTGACATTCGCTGACATGAATACTCCCACAAGATGCGCGAACCTCCTAAAGACCACATCATCATCTGACCCAGAATTTGTTGCCGCAATGAACACCCCAAACCCGCCCAACTATATCTGGCTAACACCCAACGACTGCAACAACATGCACGATTGCAGCATCGCGACAGGCGACTCTTACCTGGCAACACTTGTCCCCAAAATTCTTTCAAGCACAGAATTTACTACTACAAAGGCTGCTCTGCTTGTAGTCTACGACGAAGGCTATACACAATGCTCTAACACCGGGGGAACTGGAGAGTGCGTCTACGCATCTTTTATTGGACCCGCAGCAAAGAAGGGGGTACAGTTCAGTCCGACCGGCGCATCTCATTACTCCTACTTGTCAACTATCGAAGCAGCGTGGGCACTGGCTTCACTTACTTCCCATGATGCAGGCGCACCTGACTTGCTCAGTGCTTTTGGTGCAGTTTGCGTAACCAACTGTCCTCTCGCGACAAGCTTCACTTTCCTTCCCTCAAATCCATCAGTGAACTCGCCAGTTACTTTTACGGCCGTAACGACAGGTGGAACTTTGCCATACAGTGTTAGCTGGAGCTTCGGCGATGGGGGAACCGGAACAGGAGTTATTGTAACTCACACTTACACTTCGGCACAGTCGTTCACGATCACAGAGACTGCGAAAGACTCGTCCACGCCAACGCAGACCTCCACAAGCTCTCAGTCTGTCACAATCTTCGCAACGCCCCCGTTATCCACAACCTTCCAGGCTTCCTCATCCTCACCTCAGGTTGGCCGAACTGTAACGTTCACGACTTCAGCGACAGGCGGAACACCGCCCTACACTTACACGGTGGCGTTTGGAGACGGCCGGACTGGAGCCGGAAGCTCTGTAACCCACGCTTACTCTGCCGCAGGACCATACACTGCCACGGCGACGGTTACGGACTCGGCCTCGCCAGGAGCAAGCATCTCAGCAAGTGTCATAGTCAACGTACAGGCTTTGATCCCGCCCACGCTAGCTGTTCCAGGAAACCAGACCGTCGCTGCAGGAATGTGGATCAACCTTACGGTCACAGCCTCATCGGCCGACATAGGCGGTACCGTTACCCTTTCGGCAACAGGGCTACCAGCGGGTGCAGCCTTCGACCCGGCAACCGGGCTCTTTTCCTGGAGACCCAGCGCGACCCAGGCCGGGTCTTACACGATCGTTTTCACGGCCGCGGACAGCAACTATCCTTCCACACCAACCACTAAACCAATGGGGATTCAGGTGAACCATGCCGCCCCCGGAGGGTCTAATGGAGGAAACGGGGATTCAGGAAGAGGCTCGAGCGGGAGCTGCACTCTATGCGGAATATTTCCCAAGAGCGCCACGATCGGTCTCCTCGCCATCGGGGGGCTTCTCGGACTGGTTGCCTCGCTTGCCGCCCTTACAATCAGAGCTCGGGCGAGTCTGGAACGAGCAAAGCAACGGTTAGGAAACTGAACGTCGAACCTGGACCAGAGCAGGTTCCCAACGCCCTTGCTGAAGGTCCCGCCCCGATCGCCTCTCGTCTACGGAGACATTAATGACCATTTTTTGGCCTTGCTTGAGAATTGAAACTCTTCCAGATGCAGGAGAGTTTCGAGCTGGACACCCCAAGCCAGAGATATCCAGCTACGAACCGGCCCTTGTACCAAATGCCTCATGAACGAAACAGGTGGGATAAATGCGGATCGGAGCGATGGAGTCGTTAGGGGTATCTCCAACCGCTGAGCCTCGATGCTCGTTGGCCACCGAGGACGAGTTCTTTTTCCTGAAACTCTTCCTGCGATATGCGATGGATTCTGCCTCGCGGGTGGGAGCGGCCCCCATGGAAACCGAACTCTTCGGAGTCGAGACGCGAGTAGAAAGACTCGGTTTCTATTCCGGCCCCGCCGTTTCTCCGGTCCTTTAGTCTAGAGATCGTCCCAGAACTCTGCGGGTATGATCTTTCGGAAGGATAGCAGAGTCATCGTGCCAGCTCAGGCTACGATGGCGCCGTTCGACAACTGCGAAAGTCGGCAAAGGCTTCCGCGCAGTCCACGCAAGACTGCAGTGGTAACTCCGCACATGAACTCGAAACTGTGACACGAAGTTCGATAGCGCCTATACCGGAAATGTGGACTATACTAGTTCTTGCCGAAGAACTCGCTCACAACAAAGAGTCTGGTTCTCGTTCGGCAAAGCGAGCAGACGGTTCGGCTCGGGCCACCACGGGCGCGCCCGAGGACGTGAAAGAAAGTTGAGAATGAAAACAAGAATCATATCGATAGATCCGCATCCGCAGCACCACGCTGCGGGATTCAGGCCTACCGGAGGTTCCTGAGACTTGTCGAAGAACCCAGCTACCGGGAAGATCAAAATAATGCTGATCTGCTGCTTCGTCTTACTGGGCTCACTAATAGTAACTCCGCTAGCGGCCTACTCGAATCAGTCTCACAGTCAAAGCATCATCCTCGCCCCAACCGGTTCATCCTTCGACTACATAGTCACCATCCTAATGGAGAACAATGGCTACTGTGAGGTCGTAACCACTTGCGGTGGTGGCGGACCCTATCAGACATCACTAGCTGCAGCATACGGACTAGCCGGCACCTGTCAGAGTGATTCCGCCTGCTCAATCGGTGGATACAGTGCAATAGACCATCCAAGCGAAGGTAACTATGTACAACTCATCTCAGGAGACGACTACGGATTCACAGGCGATTGCGGCTATTGCCCTGCAAGAACAAGCGCAGCGAACATCATCGACAGAATCGAGGCATCCGGAAGAACATGGGACGCCTGGTACGAAGACGGTTCCGGCTCTGGATCGTGCAGTGCGCACCCACCGCGCGGCGGAGACCATTACGCGTTCATCACCTTCACCGATATCCAAACGAACGCTGCAAGATGTAGCCACCTTCTATCAACAACAGCGTCAACCGACACAGAGTTTCTTGCCGAGCTGAACTCGGCTACGCCAGCGAATTATATCTGGTTGACTCCCAACGATTCTAACAACTGCCATGATACAGCGATGAGCTTCTGTGACAATTACCTGAAAACACTCGTGCCAAAGATTCTGAGCAGCACACTCTTTACGACTAAGAGAGCTGCATTGTGGATTCAGTATGATGAAGGAAATAGCAGTTACCCAAGTGATTTCATTTATGCCACCTGGTCTGGTCCTGTTGTGAAAACAGGCTACGTTGGAACCGGTTCCTACAACCACTATTCATACCTCAAGACTCTTGAAGTTGTCTGGGGCTTGAGCTCACTCACCTCGAATGACGCGAACGCAAATCCCATGACAGAGTTCTTCGGCGCAACAACACCCCCAGCGCTATCGACAACTTTCACGATTTTACCAAGTACTCCAATCGTGAACCTCCCAGTCACCTTCACCTCAACAACGACCGGTGGAGCCTCACCATATACTATCAGCTGGAACTTTGGAGATGGCGCTACCGGAACCGGAGCTTCCTTAACCCACACGTTCACAAGCCTTCAATCCTACACGGTCACGGAGACGGCGACAGATTCCTCAACACCGACACAAACCGCCACTAGCCTCCAAACAATCCCCGTTGTCGCTTCGATACCCCTGTCGACAAGCTTCACATTCCTCCCCACAAACCCAACGGTCAATTCTCCAGTATCCTTCACCGCGGTAACAACAGGCGGAACGCTACCCTACACGATTAGCTGGAATTTTGGCGACAGCGCAACCGCTACAGGCGCGACAGTAACTCATACGTACGCAACAGCTCAATCTTTTACAGTCACCGAAACGGCGACGGACGCGTCTTCTCCCAAGCAGATAGCAACAGCCACTCATACAGTAGTCGTATCCTCATCGCTCACAGGCAATTTCGATAACACCTGGTACATCAACAACTGTCCAGGCGGAACAGAGACTATCTCCAACGGAGTATTACAGACTAGGCAGTCGACGCCCGGAGGGGGATCGAACAGCTATGGATACTGCACGGGGCAGAGGGGAACCTTCCCTTGGGGCTCTACGGTCGGAACGGCCCTTCCATCAGGAATTACCAGTGTTACTGTATCGTTCAACTTTCTGAGCAGAAGCCTCCTCTCCGGATCCAGATACCATATCTATATCGCGCTGTACTATCGGATTCCCTCCTCGACATCGGGGGGCACCACCTACTCTTGGCTGGACACCCAGTCCCGTATCGAGAACATTGGTGGCACGGATAG
>Ga0209161_10001931_pt1 | contig 17049 bp, 21 predicted proteins | sample GraSoiAngelo_155_FD_186169 | JGI IMG/M metagenome (GOLD analysis project Ga0209161, IMG submission 186169) | Grasslands soil microbial communities from the Angelo Coastal Reserve, California, USA - 14_1009_13_30cm (SPAdes) (version 2) | ecosystem: Environmental > Terrestrial > Soil > Grasslands... | reverse complement strand
GGAGAATAGTTCGAACCATGGGCATGAAAATAACAAAACTACAACCCTTCGGGGGATTCAGCGCAGAGACCGCTGCTGCCACGACCCTTTTCGCAACCGCATCACTCGGAATACCGGTAAGCACGACGCACACTATCGCTGGCGCGATAATGGGAGTGGGTTCCACACGCCGTTTGTCCGCGGTAAGATGGGGCGTTGCTAGACGAATCGTCTATGCTTGGGTCCTGACGATACCCGCTGCCGCTTTGATAGCCGGGGTGATGTACTATTTGCTCTCGTCCGCAGGACTGAGATAGTAGCGCTGAATTACCCCCATCAAGTTTCGAAATGAGCTAGAAAATGGACCGTAATTTGCTCGGACCCGTTTGAAAAAAGAAGGGTCCGGTCCGACTACGAGGAATGGGTGTCTTACATTCGACGGGCGCTCTGCCAGAGACCTACGATGTTACCTTCGGTGTCCTTGAAGTAGGCTGTGAAGCCCATGTCAGCAACTGGCTCTTTCTTCCGCACCATCTTGCCGCCTAGCTTCTCTACGTTCTTCAATGTAGCCTCGATGTCAGCAACGTCGACTGTGATGACCGTGTTCTTGACTTCGCTGTTTCGTTTTGTTAGTCCGCCGTTGATGGCTCCTGGTGCTGTAGGCTGCCGGGTCTTCTGGTCCATCTCTGTGGTCCCAACCATGTGGTACTCCATTCCGGGGTACTTGCTGATATCCCATCCGAAGGCTTTCTGATAGAAGCTCTTGGCTCGTTCCTCGTTGTCGGCTGGTATCTCAAAGTGTACGACCCTAGTATGATGCATATTCTGCACGCGAAAGGGCGGGCGAGAAACCGGTCTAATAAATACTCGCTATACTTTTCTTCCCTTTTGGCTAATGTTAATTCTTGATAATGAGATAGTTCGAGACGGCTCGGCAAGCTTGCTCTGTTGCTCATGAACAGGTATTGTTAAAACCCTCTGGGAGCGGTGGTTGGACTCGTTTGTATCCGAGCTTGCAGATACGCAAGTCGAAGAACCTTAGTGCCTACTGGGAGTTGACGAAGCCGAGGATAGTTCTGCTGCTGGACTTTACCGCGGTGATGGCTTTCCTCGTTGCAACCTCAACCGTCAATATTGTGCGGCTCGTTGCGGTAATCGTTGCAGGCACTCTCGCATCTGGAGGGGCAGGAGCCTTGAACTGTTATCTTGACCGAGACTTGGATAGGATCATGGGACGGACCAGCCGCCGGCCGATTCCTCAAGGCGAAGTAAGTCCGGTCCATGCTCTCGTCTTCGGTCTAGCCCTATTCGGAGCAGGAATTGTCGTATCCGCGCTGCTACTACCCTTCCTCGCAAGTCTCTCTATCCTGCTCGGTGCCGCCATCTACGTCCTCTTTTACACTCAGTATCTGAAATCCAGAACAACCCTGAACATTGTCTTAGGAGGTTTCGCTGGGAGTTGTGCTCCGCTTGCAAGATGGGCGGCGGCAACGGGACAATTGACCGCCCTAGTCCCGTGGTTGATGGCTCTCCTGGTTTTTGTCTGGACACCGAGCCATTTCTGGGCGCTGGCAATGAGAGCCGTGGGCGATTATTCGAAGGCGGGAATCCCGATGCTTCCAGTGGTGGTGGGCGAGAAGAAAACTGCGCAGTACATTGCCCTCAACACTTTCCTCCTTGTACCCCTCTCATTGATCCTTGTCCCGTTCGGCGGCCTGGGCGCCCTCTACCTCTCAATTGCAGCGGCGCTGGGGCTCGGCATGATACTGGTCGACCTTAGACTCGTAGCCAGTCCCACGAAAGCTCAGGCTTGGACAGCGTTCAAATTCTCCAGCCCCTACTTAGCCATCGTCTTTCTCGCGATGGTTCTTGATGTGAAGCTTACGCATCACTTTGTGGTATAATGATATGCGGGCCAGAATTCAGCATCGAACTTGGAAGTTCGGTATGATCTTCTCCGTAAAAGAGTCGGTGTTAAGGGACACGAACAGCCCTGGTTGACACTTATTTTTCCAGCTTGGGCACAAAAGGAAGTCGGGCGCAGTAGTTTTGACGACTTAAACCCAGTTACTTGCTCATCAGAAAGGAGTCATCTTGTGGACTCTGGCGTCATCTTCTGCTTTCGACTAATCCGAAGAAAAAAAGGAAGAGGAGGGAGGGATCAGCCCTTGAATGTGTTGGGAAGGACGACTAGATATCCGAACATGCCGCCTTTTTGGTGGTAGAAGCAGAAGAACTTGTAGACTCCGGGTACTGTTACTGGGCCCAACCATCCAGTCGAGCTGAGACCGAAACAGCTTGTGGCCGGCGGCGTCGGAGTGCAGCTAGGTGTCCCCATTTCCTGTACGCTGCAATTGTACTGTGTTCCGGTATTGTCGAAGCAGCTATCACCCGGTGGTCCAGTGAACATTTGGTCAGGCGGGTCAGTGAATTGGCCACTAAGAAGTCCCGCAGCACTGTCGTTTAGCTGGAATTTGGCACTTGAAAAGCCTCGGAGCTCTAGCCCGATGGTGAACGTGTGGGCGTCACCGGTGTCGTTTGTGATTAACATGATGGTTAGGTTGTCGCCTTGAGCTACGGTGACATATTGCGGGTTGAACCTATCTTGACCGGTATCGTCCAGGGTCCAGTCGATTCTTATGGTCTTGTCCGAAGGTTTTACGTTCACAGAGACCGCCGATATTTGCGATGGAAGCTGGCTCTGCCCAAGATATACGGCGTAGCCTAGCGCTGATGCTCCTAGAACGAGCGCGATTATCCCTACTGCTAAGGCCATGCGTCCTGCTGAGGCCGAAGAGCCTCCTGACGATTGTGACATTTCCCTTCGCTGAAACCGGAAGCTTCGAGGGTATTTAATGATAGTTTAGAGAGACAAAGGGACGACGAATATTCGAGCCAGATTTTGACGAGTAACTAATTCGTTTATGCATGGGCACCGGGCCCTGATAGGACAGCTTCCGATTTTGCGGTCAATCCACCCTTAGTGTGCCTTTCATGAATGTGTGGACTGTGCAGAAGACGTTGCAGTAGATCGTGAAGCTACCGGGTTCCTTAACGACAAAGGATACCTTGTATGCCTCTCCCGGTCTCAAAGTGACGCCGGCGGGAAAATAGTGGTCGATGGCGAAGCCGTGGGACTGGACTGGGTCGAGGTTGCAGACCAGAATGTTGACAGTGTCGCCTCGTAGAAACTCGATGGTTGGCTGGCCTCTATGGATGCTGTCGTTGAATCCGTTGTCGTCTAGAATAACCAGGACGTAGCCTGGGGGTCTTTCACAGCTCTGAGCAAAGGACACGTTGAAGGCCGGGCTAGGCAAATGGAAGTATTGGATGGTGATGAATCCGGAGAAGGCAGTAATTGATATTGCGAGAATCGCCAGGGTCCTGCTGGTCAGCATGATTTACCCAACCCCATAAGACCGTCATAGAAGACTGCATACCTACTCTGACACATGAAGAATGCACTATTGAAGAGCCTAGAGTCTGGCACTGACCACTCAAACTAGCGCTTGCGCTCGGGTCCCGGTGTGTCCACTAAGCTTAAATCTCGATCGGATGGGACGGACGTCTCTTCTGAGGCCGGTCTGCTGGCGATCTCAGCACCCACAGCGGATACTTGGCAGTCTCTCTACAACCTGTACTGGGTTTTGGCTGTCGCTGCCGGTACAATCACGATAGGAGCCCTAGTGTTTTTCGCAACAAAGTTCCGGGCTAGACCTGGTTCCGGTCCAGCGCGGCATGGGGAGGACGGGAAGATTCCGATCCGGACCGTTCTCATAATCGTAATAGTCATGGCCTCCGTGCTAGCAGGCGCGGGCTATGCTAGCTTCCAGGCCATAGGCGTCTACAACAACCCGCCGAATGGCTGGAACGATCCAAACGCGTTACACGTCAATGTCACTGGCCAGCGCTTCTCGTGGAGCTTCAACTGTACAAGCGGCTGCGGTGTTCCCGCTATATTGACCGTGCCCCACAACAAAATTGTAATTCTGAACATTACCTCGATAGATGTGTTTCATTCGTTCGGCATCCCGGACCTTCGAGTAAAGGCAGACGCGATCCCGGGCAAATACAACCTGATATGGTTCCGAGTATCCACCACAGGGACATTCCCGATCCTATGTTACGAGCTATGTGGGGCCGGGCACGCTTTCATGAGAGCAAAGCTCGTGGTCACCTAGGAGGGTGGAGCCTGAATACTGGTTGGCTGAAGAGGTGGTTGTTTACAACCAACCATAAGGAGGTGGGTATTCTCTATCTGGTAACTTCGTTCTACTTCGCCTTCTTGGCTGGGATTCTCGCATTCCTGATGCGGACCCAGCTCGCCTTCCCCTCTGAGACATTCCTTCAGCCTCCACAGTACAACGAGGCGGTTACGATGCATGGTCTGATCATGGTACTCTGGTTCCTCTCGCCGCTGGGAATCGCTTTTGCAAACTATTTCGTTCCCCTCCAGATAGGAGCCGCCGACGTGGCATTTGCAAGGCTCAACGCCACGAGCTACTGGATGTACGTATTCAGTGGAATAACCGCTTTCGCAAGTTTCTTCGTTCCGGGAGGATCTCCCGCATCGGGGTGGACGAACTATTCTCCGCTGACGTCGCTCCAGTTTAGCCCTGGCTCCGGCGAGACGTTGGGAGCTGCAGCCCTCATCGTCTTAGCCGCTTCCAACACGGTCGGCACCGTGAACATACTGGTCACGATCCTCTGGCATAGAGCACGGGGTGTCAGCTTTGTCAAGCTGCCCATGTTTACGATGTTCACTTTCTGGACAATGCTCCAGTTTCTATGGGCCTTTCCCTCGCTCATCGCAGGTCTCATTATGCTCGAGGCTGACAGGCTTCTCGGCACCTCCTTCTTCACCTCCTCTGCCGGTGGTTCTATCCTCTGGGACCATGTCTGGTGGTTCTTCGGTCACCCTGAAGTCTACATCGTCTTGCTGCCCGCGTTCGGAATCGTAGCCGGAATAATCGCGACTTTCTCCGGGAGACCAGTCTATGCAAGGAAGCCTCTGTTCGCCGCGGTCGGAATTGTCGTATTGTTGAGCTACATGGTGTACGGTCATCACATGTTCTTGACAGGGATCAGTCTGACAGAGCGAGAGGTGTTTACGATCAACACAGAGATGATCTCAATTCCCTTCGGGGTTCTGATGCTTTCTTTCATAGGAACCATGTACAAAGGAGCGGTCAAGCTCACTACTCCTATGCTCTTCGCGCTGGGCTCCGTCGTCATCTTTGTGATCGGTGGACTGTCAGGCGTCTTCAACTCGTCACTGGCTCTTGACATCGCCCTAAGGGGCACATATTTTGTTGTGGCGCACTTTCACTACGTGATGGTTGGAGCCTCGGAGTTCGGGCTGTTCGCGGGAATATACTACTGGCTGCCCAAGATGACTGGGAGGATGTATAATGAGACCCTTGGAAAGACCCATTTTATACTCTCCTTCGTTGGATTCAACCTCATCTTCTTCCCGATGTTCTTCCTCGAAGATATGCCGAGGCGCATCGTCACCTATCTCGCGTCGACGGGGTGGGGCCCGGCCAACTTTGTCGCAACCGTTGGGGCATTCATCTTCATCCCATCTCAGCTTCTCCTCGTCTATAATATGGGAATGACCCTGCGAGGTCCGCGTGCCCCTATGAATCCTTGGAATTCGACAGATAGAGAATGGGTTAGCGGCCCAAGTATGCCCCATCCTGTCGGAGCTTCAAGTCATGGTATCGGGAATGGTCTTGGAAATGGGGTTTCTCACGCAGCGTCCGAATCCGCTCATGAGGCAAGTCCTCTCAGTACGAGGCCGATAATTCTCTGCCTCGGCTTCGCGGTGAGTATGGCAGGGCTTGCCTTCGGCCTACCAGTAATTATCATCGGTCTTGTCATTCTCGCCGGGGGAGTCTTCGGCTGGGCCTGGGACGACTACAGAGGCAGATTCAGACTTCCTGAAGAAGAGGAGGGCGAGCGTTGGCCCTTCAGCAAGGTACCGAAGGACAAGCTGGCCATGTGGACCTTCCTAGGGTCTGAAGCGGTGCTTTTCGGCGTCCACTTGGGAAGTTACGCGTTCATACGAGTCAACTTCCCCTACTGGCCAACCCCAGGCGTTCTTCACGACATCAATTTTGGAACTATCGACACCCTCATCGTCATTACGAGCAGCCTGACGGCCTATCTCGGGCTTCAGTCGATAAAAGCCGGTAACAGGCGAGGCCTGATCGGCTGGCTGGGAGCGACTCTTCTGCTCGGGATCATTTCTCTAGGGGTAAAGGGAACCGAGTGGTATGGTCTCATAACGAACTTGGTGCCCGGCTCCCCAATTGGGCTGCCTGTGAGCAGCTACCTCGTCACGACGGGAATACACGGCGCTCATGTCCTCGCCGGACTCTTGATAATGATCTATCTCATGAAAAGGGCTGCCACTGGCGGCTTCTCAGCCGAACACTACGGCTCAGTAGAGAACTTCAACCTATACTGGTCATTCGTGAACTGTGTCTGGCTCGTCGTCTTTCCCCTCTTCTATTTGTTGTGAGAAAGATGAACAACACAACCCCGATAGCGGTCTGGTCCTACCTCGTTGTTGCAACTCTCTTTGAATGGGCATTGGCGAAAAACTTTCTGAGCCCAACTACAGTCTATACGAACATAGTCATAGCCGCACTCGCTGCCAGCCAGATCCTTGCCGTAGCCATGGTATTCCTGCGCCTCAAGTATGAGCCCCGTGGAATCGTTGGGCTTGCTGCTGCTTCTCTCTTCTTCGCTGTACTTGCCGTGGTTCTTGCGTTGGGCTCGATAGGACATTAGGTGAGAAGATTGACGACCTCTTCGTACCAGCCGGACACCGTTGTCCTGTCCGCCCTTCTCCTTGTCGGGCTTGTCCTCGGCGGCTCAATGTTCTATGTGCTAGTCTTTCCTGCAAAGCCCAAGCCCATCGTCTGTCCAAGCCCGACCGCCAAGTGCGTGGACATTCCACCCGATGTCTCTATTGACAGCCACTTGAACTTCGCATCTTCGAACGTGACCATCAAAGCCGGAACCTTTGTCCAGTGGAAGAACCGTGACGATTCACCCCACACTGTTACCGCTACAGTGATACCTAGCGGCGCTACCAAGTTTGATTCGGGAGAATTGGACAGCGGTAATACTTTCTTCGTCCAGCTCACAACCCCCGGAGTCTACAAGTACCATTGTATTTTTCATCCACTCTGGATGAAAGGAGAAATAGTCGTCACCCCTTAACACGTTGAAAGAGGACTAGTCGTCAGACGAATTCAAGCGGCTCCAACATAAGGACCGCGAAAATACCGGGAAACTGGGCCAATGGTGACGTACTTCTTAAGGCTCCCGCCCGAATGTGGATTACTCGGTTCCTAATGCGCGAAACGATGTTCGACGAGTCCTACAACATACGTGAAGTTCTTGATGATGTGATAGAGAGAGTAACTGTCCGCGAGAAGCTCATTCAGACAGCGAAAGGGTTTGCTGAGAAGAAGAAGGAAGAAAGATACACGCTGGCGATCAGACAGTTTGAGAATCTCATGACCGACTTCTTGAGACTCTACCAGCCCATACTTGACAGATTGCGCAGCTATCGCGAGGCCCTCCAGAAAGAACTCTCCACCTTGAAGTCTTCTCTTGCAACCGTCAACGGAATGTTGGAAGTCTCGAAAGGTATTGAGGGTCTGGCCGCTAGATTGCAACGATTGGAGAGTGATGGTCAGGAGCTTGATGAGACGATCAAGGAGAAGAGCAAGATAGGCGATAAGATAGACGACCTCTTCAACAGAATCAGGACTCACAATCCAGGTATTCCGGGACCTGGGAGAGACTCGTTCGCTGATGTAATGTCAGGGATGCCTAAGGACTTCTTCCCCGAAGAGCCGACAAGAGAGGCTCCAGCGGCCAAGAAGACGTCAACCCGAAGCTAAGGCCGTCCCGAATCTATCCCAGGGATAGTGGAAACTGGGAAAGTGCTAGCGCGACCACGATAGTTGCGCGTAGGTTAGGCAATTCCGGCCAGTCTTCCGCCGTCAATCGGAATGGTGGCACCAGTTATGAAGGAGGCTTGTTCAGAGCAGAGCCAGGCCGCTGTGTAGGCCACTTCTTCGGGCTCGCCTATTCGTCGGATTGGAACGGCCAAACGTCACCTGATCGCGGTTCTTGATCTGCTTTAGTCGACCGGTCAGAATGGGTCCTGGCGCAATGGCGTTGACCCGAATGTTCAGCTGAGCATAGTCTAGCGCCGCTGTCTTTGTGAGACCAATGATGCCATGTTTGCTCGCCACATAACCTGCTATTCCCTTGACCCCGTTTAGTCCCGCGGTCGAGGACATGTTGACGATTGCCCCTCCCCCGCTTCTCAACATGGCTGGAATCTCATATTTCATTGAGAGAAACACACCCGTAAGGTTGACGCGGATAGCACGTTCAAAGTCTTCAACTTTGATATCGGCTAATGGTGTGGGCATGTGGCCGTCTCCCGCATTGTTGAAAGCGACATCTAGACGACCGTAAATGTCAAGAGTCTGCTGGACCAAACGCTCCACTGACATTGGATCGTCAACATCTGTCGGCACAGCGACTGCTTGGCCTCCCGTTGAGAGAATATCCTTCGCAACCGTTGCTATCGCCCCTGCGTCGCGAGCGGCAAGAACGACCTTCGCTCCTGAGGCTGCGAAGATCCGAGCACTTGCGGCCCCAATGCCACGGCTTGCACCCGTTATTATCGCAACCTTTCCATTCAACAGACCGCTGGTACGAAGATTCGTGAAGGTACGCTGTTCCTTATCGGTGATTTTCTTACCAGATGATTCTAAGAGGGCCACTGAAGCGGTCAGAGTAAACATCCCCTCATCTTGCTGGCTCTACTCCGGGTGACTTGTCCCGCAGATTTGGGCTTAGCCGCTCGCAGGGGCCTGGAGCTTGGATCCATCAGTAGGTATACAATCACTGCGGCGATGAGAACTGCCACGGCTGTTCCAACTATAGAGTCGAAAAACGGTCCGCTCGAGAGAGATCCTGTGGTTGACAGGATGATTTCTGACACGGAGCTGAATACGATAATTACTGCGTCGACTCCGAGAGCTAAAGTCCGCGCTCCTACCTTGCCAGTCGAAAGCAAGAAAGCTGTGGGAAACGCCGATAGTCCGAGGATCGCGTGAACGACACCTAGCGACATGCCAGTAGCGTCATTCGAAAAGTAGACCAGCGCCGCGCCGCCGAGTACGACAATTCCCCCAACGATGAGTTCTAGGACTGCCAAGATTAGCCCTCTGGCCCTGAGACTTGTGCTCATATCCGTTCGAGCTCCTGTAAATCGCATGACATCTGCTCGAATTGTTCCCTCGTGACCTCTCCTTTTGCGAACCTCTCCTTCAGTATGTAGTAGGCATCGTCACCGGTCCAGTATCCACTCCGGTAGCCCCATCCCCAAGGCCAGAAGAACCATCGGAACGCAAAGAAAAGGAAGAAGAGTGCGAAAGGGACCCAGATCCAGCCGAAGCCGAACGGGTATGATGGATAGTACCCTACCGGTCGGAATACTAGATTAGCTGTCACGATGATCGCAATTATACCGAGAAAGATGCCGACCCACACGAGGGTCCAGTGTTCCCCATTTTTTCGATATCGACTTGTCTCCATTTCTGTTCGCAAATAGCTAATCGTAGGCCAGAATTATCTAAGAACGCTCCTAACATCTGTCGCGGTTTCGGACAATCTATTCAGATGGATTCTGTCCAAGAACGCGAATAAGCTTGGGGGATTTGTTAAGAATCAGAAGAGCTACACAACATGCTGAACGGTTCGTGGAAATGAAGATTCAACTCTGGTTTCGGGTAACCTCGCTTCTCGTGTTTCTACAGATCGCGCTTGGGGGACTGTTAACATTCAGCTTCATTACGGCTTTGCCGCACATCATTACTGGGTTCGCGGTCCTCGCCTTCGCAATAGCTACGCTTGTGATGGCTCAAACGTTGAAGCCGCCGTTCAGACCCCTCCAGGGCCTCTCCATCGGATTGGTCTTGCTGATCGTGGTGCAGATCATTCTAGGTTTCGCAACTCTAGCAACTAGCAATGATGTGATCGCTTGGGTGCATCTGCTGGTCGCCATGACCATTTATGGAATGGCAATTGCAGGAGCCTTCATGTCAATGAGGCTGGATTATCGCTCAAGAGAACAATCCGTTCCAAGCGTTGGGCCTCAAACCTAGCCTCTCAGCTACGTATCCCTATTGTCTGCTGCATCTTCCTCTCAGGGCTCGGCTCGCGGACCGGCATCGTCCTCATGCGTCTCTCGACTTCACTCTCGATCCACTCGAAGACCTGCACAACCCTCTCCGCAATGGTCATGCTAGCAGATTTTACGCCCGGTTGCTGCTTGACCCATTCGAGAACATCGCTTCCCTCGGCAACGTTAGCTCCTGTAAAACCGAAAACGGAGCCGTTCTCCGAGTCGGAGGCTCTGAAGACTACGTTACCTATTTTCGCGACGACAGATTTCTCAACTTCCAATTTCTTGCCCTGTTCGATCTGCACCCTTAGCTGGTAGGATATGCCCTCCGTCTTTCTCAGATCGACCATTGGCATAGTGAAGATTGCGGCCTCCTTCATCATCAAGTTGAGCCTTCGTTTAACCGTCCTCGTCGAGACTTTGAGCTGTTTGGCGACCTCGTCCAGTTTCCTTTCTGCATCTCTCAACAGGAAACTAACTACCTCCCAGTCCAGTTTGGCCATACGATACTTGGTCGTCCTAATCCCAAGCCCCGGGACCCACGAAACCTCGCCCTCAACTCCCGTGCCGACTATCAGCTTCGAGAAATCTTGGTCTTGGTTCGCGAGCAGCGTGACGAGCACGCTCTTGTCGTAGGTGCTACCGATGTTAATGACGCCCTCGATGTTGGCGAGATGTGGAATTGCGACCTGCTTCGACTCTCTGTCTCGGAACTCGATTCGAAGAGAGGCGAACGTGCGTCCGAGCACAGCAGGGTTCGGAACTAGGCGATAACCAGTTAGGAATCCGGTGTCCTTTAGATGCTTGACTCTGTTTCTGACAGTCTCCTCGTCGACGCCTAGCTTTGCAGCAATTTCAATGTATGATTTCTTAGTGTTCCAGATGTCCGGTGAGCCCCAGAGCTCTCTCATGAGATCCGAGTAAGACTTGTCCCGGAGCGACAAAGTATTCCCACTCAGCGAATGCCTGTCTCTCTTCTTCCTCTCCTTGCTATAAACTGTCCAAAAACGCGGGGGTCGTTTGGGATTGGCTTAGGAACAACGGGGACATATTAGTTTCATGAGCTGGCGACCCAGTGTCCTAGTTTCACAAAACAGGATGGACGCTTCCGGGGACCCCATCCCCATACTCCTCACCGTTCGAAAAATGGAGAAAATCATATGGTAACAATCGCTGAAGCCCGCGAAGTAGACGCTTCTACAGACGAAATCTGGGACATAGTCTCTGATGTGGACAAGGACCCTGAATACTGGAGTGGACTGACCTCGGTCCGCAACATTCGGAAGGAGGGAAATCTGATCGAACGGGAAGTCGTGGTCGGATTCATGGGGAGACAAGGGACGCAGAGAATCCAGCTAGTCCCGAAACAGTTGATACAACTAACCATGATCGACGGGCCGTTAAGAGGATCAAGAGAGATCAAGCTGGTTCCGTTGGGAGCGAGGAGGACGAAGATTGATGTCTCATGGGATATTCAATTTTCAGCAATCCCCGATTTTGCACAGGGCTTTGTGAGAGCCCGTCTCGAAGAAAGCACCAGAGAAGCACTCGACAAAATTGCAAAAGCGGCCCAAGCCCGAAGGAAGTAGGATTCTCTCAGTACTCATTCTCATCGGGGTCTTGACTGCATTCCCCCAAGGCTTGAACTATTCCAGGATCTTCTTAGCCTTCTCGTAAGCCAGCTGTATAACCCTCTTCGCTTTCCCAAGATCTTGCGAGTTCTCGATTCGCAAGCTAACCCACCCTGCTTCCGTGTGCATTTGCGCTCGGTGGGGAAGAGCCAGTCCGGTCTTCAATACTGATGCCTGGTCCTCTTTCGAGAGCCGAATGTCGAACCATGAGGGTCCGTGGGAGTGCATGAATTCGACGCCATCGACCTGGAATTCGATTCCTCCGACTCTATGAGGCACCTCTCTTACTCCAGGCAGTTGTAACATCCAGCCTCTCAGACTTTCGTAAACAGAAGTCTGGTCATCCAACGCGGCCTCAGTCTCAGGCGTTTAGTCTTGTTAGCTCTTCGCTTACCTTCCATAGTCTCTCAGCGGAGGTCTCGTCGTAGGATTCTCTAGATGATCTCTTTTCTTTCCCTCTTGAGAAGAATTTTCCAGTAGCGCCTTCCAATTCTGGCGACGTTGCGAGATAAATTGCAGCTCGAGCAGCCCTGTCTGGACTAATCATGAAAGGACGACCCACTGTAACAAGAATCGACATGAGGCCACCCTGGTCTCTTCCAAAGCCCGTTCTGACAACCCCAGGGTGGAGACTGTTGACCGTGACCCCTGTGCCCTCCAGCTGTTTTGCCAGTTGATACGTGAAGAGAACGTTGGCAAGTTTTGACTGGCTGTAGGCGTGGTATCCGCTGTACTTTTTCTCGCCCTGAAGATCCTCGAAATCCATCTCGGTTCCATAGTGAGCTGAGGATGATAGGTTGATGATTCGCGAGGGTGCACTGGCCTTCAACAAGTCCACGAGTAGATTGGTCAATAAGAAGTGTCCCAGATGGTTTGTTGCAAAGGTTGCCTCGAGTCCGTCGACAGTCTGGATCCGCTTGGGCAGGAAAATTCCTGCGTTGTTGATGAGAACATGGAGTTTCTTGTATCTGGCCTTGAAGTCGTGTGCCAGTTCGCGGACGGAATCTTGGGACGAGAGGTCCGTTGTCATCGCGTCGAGATTTCGGTTACCACTCTTGGCTCTCATCTCAATGAGCGTCGCCTCTCCCTTGTCCTTGTCTCGAGAAACTATCACAACTGAAGCGTTCAGCTTTGCCAGACCCAAGGCAGTGGCTTTGCCTATTCCCGAATTCCCTCCCGTGATCAGGCATACTTTGCCAGTCATGTCGACGTTGCGAATATCCAATAGCGGATTCATCGGTGAAGTATGGTCGAACGGCCGGGAATAATGTTTGGGCCCAAGCCGCTCGACTCTCAGATCAGAAGAGTTGCCAGCCGACTGGCATTGGTTGCCTTACTGGTTGGGTTCTGTTTGTCTTAGTCTCGGTGCGGTTGGTGTTGGGGTTGGTTGAGTGTTCATGAGGTGTGGAGCGTGTGGGAAGTAGTGTTTTCCTGCCAAGGTCAGGATCAAGTGTTTGGCAGCTCGATAAGTGTGACCTGCTGAGAGAGAAATCAGACTTGTAAATATCCAGAAGAACGGAACTCCCTGAATGACGTATGTCTGTACCGGATACCCGACGATGCCGGGGGCCCCTACAGTCGTTGTCGATACGACGATGGTCGGTGGAGTGTTGAGGAAGATCCAGACAAGATAAGCCGTGCTTGCGAAACCAACGAGGGTGGCGAAGCTCATCAGAACATCGAAGAACTTCTCGACCTTGTGTATTTTCCCCATGATGCTCATCGGACTTGAGTTGTTCTCATATGGTTCAAGTTGTCACAATCAGATTGAGACGGCTGGGACTGTTCGCTTGACCTGACCGACCATAGGCAAAAGCTGAAATCCGGATTTGTTATCGCTTTCCAGCGAGGGTAGTCGGGTCCGCAGATATCGGTGGATTAGATGGAAGGATCTATAATTGAATGTAATAGAAGCCGTGTCTCTATCAAAGATCTACCACCGTTCTAGGACACAAGCCCTCTCAGACATCACCTTAACAATTGGTCGCGGCGAGATTTTCACCCTCCTCGGCCGCAACGGCGCGGGCAAGACCACGTTTCTCAGAATCGCTGCAACGCAGCTGATGCCGAGCAAGGGCAGAATTTCAGTTCTGGGACATGATGTCAGAGATGAGCCATTACAGATCAGGAGTAAGATCGCATACGCGAAGCGATGATTCGATGGAAGAAAGGCTGGGCCTCAGTCTTCCTCCTCGGAGTCGCATATGGGATTGTCGAGGAAGGATTGGACCTTTGGACCCTCTTCTATTCGAACGCAGGCCCCGTCGGTAACCTCGGCTTCTACGGTCACTGGCTAGGAGTAAACTGGGTCTGGACCGTTGGACTGTTGATATTCCACTCTGTCTACAGCATCGGACTACCGATCTTCCTCTTCGGACTCGTCTTTCCAGAACTAAAAACAAAGAGCCTCGTGTCCGGTACGCGACTAGCGGCGACAGCCCTCTGTCTTATTGCCGACTCGATTTTCCTCTTTATCTTCGTCTCGGCTATTTACTCAGGCTATAATCCGGGCGGGACCCTGCTTCTCTTCTCTGGGCTCGTCGCCGCAACTTTTGTGGTCTTAGCGAGAAAACTTCCCGACAATTTCCTTAGAACCAACCCGGGCCAACCAAGGTGGAGCCCACGCAAGTTCGCCTTCGCGGGCGCGCTATTGTTTCCAGCAACTCTCCTCGCCGGAGGAATCGCAGCGGGAGCAAATCTTCCCCCAGAAATCCCCTTCGTGTTAGACATCATACTTGCTGCGTTCATCTTGACGAGAGCTTACAAGTCGATGGGAACAGTGAACAATCAAGAAGAGAAGGTAGCGCTTAGCATAGGACTGGTCTTTCCAATCGCCGTTTTCGGTCTGATAGCAAGCATCGGCCTTGCCAACCCGCTGATAATCGTCGCCGACCTATTCTTCATCCTCTTCTCGCGTCGACTCTGGAGAAAATGGCACCAATGGACTCTCTTGCATCGTTCAGCACTACAGACTAGTCTCCCAGGCTTTGGAGAGTCACCTGCTCCCCTATTCCCCTGACTGAGACACTGCTAAAACTTCCACGGAATCTTTAGAGACGTTCGTACAGCAGGGAGGCCTATCTCAAATCAGCCTGGTGGGCGACTTCAGCCTAACGAGAACCAATTATAGGGTAATGCAATGAGCGGCAGTCAGGCTGTGAGAATGTTGAGTGGCAAGAACGTCAAGGCGAAACCGAAAGGGACCAGCATCGACGGCAAGGATGCGACGGAGATCATAGCAGGAGTACAGGCGATGTACGAAAAGATTCCAGCATTCATACGACCGATGCTACCCGCCTTACCTGACATCCTTCGCAGGATACCATCCTCCGCTGGCAAGTACACTCTCAATGAGATAATCCAGCTATTGGACGAAGCTTACGAGACTGGGCGGTTGAAGAGGTAGCAGGACGGCCCATGCCTTGAGTCATCCCTCTAAAGACATCATCTCCTCCAAAGGGCGAGAACTGGCTGGAAAGAAAATCGCTCTCCTCGTGACAAGTAGTGTAGCCTCGTTCAAGGCACCCGAGATAGCTCGCGAACTCATGCGCCACGGAGCAGACGTTCACGCCGTCACCTCTCCATCCACAGAGAAGATGATTGGGGCGGATCTTCTCGAATGGGCCACGGGAAACCCCGTAGTCACACATCTGACGGGCAAACTCGAACACATTGCGCTCGGGGGAAAAAGCGAAGGCCACGCAGACATAGTTCTCATCGCACCTGCAACCGCTAATACGATTGGAAAGTTAGCGTCTGGAATCGATGACACTCCTGTTACGACAGTTGCCGCGACCGCCATAGGCTCACGAATACTGGTAATGATTGCGCCTGCGATGCACGAGCCCTTGTACGATCATCCCATTGTCCAAGAGAACATCTCACGGCTCAAGAAGATTGGAGTAGAATTTATCGAGCCGGAGGTCTCGGAGGGCAAGGCAAAGATTGCGTCAACCGAGAATATAGTTCGTTCGATTGTCGCGCGATTCTCGACCAGTCAAAGTCGGGACCTAGAGGGTCGGCGAGTTCTAGTGACCGCAGGTCCAACAATCGAACACATCGATCCTGTCCGCGTCGTAACCAATCGGAGCTCTGGGAAGATGGGCGTAGCCATCGCGGAGGAGGTTGCTTCGCGCGGTGCTGACACGACATTGATTCTGGGTCCCGGGACAGTAAATCCGCCTTCAGCCATTAAGACAATCAGGGTCGAGAGTACAAGCGAGCTGCTGGAAGCGGTTCTCGGAGAACTCAAGAAGACCGCCCCGGATCTAGTCTTCGCTGCAGGCGCTCCAACCGATTACAGGCCCGTAACGGTCGCTCCGAAGAAGATCAAGACCCGCGAGAAACCACAGATCAACCTGGAACTTCGCGCAACTCCCAAGATATTGGAGGAGATCCGGAAAGCGAGCCCGAAGACCTACCTCGTAGCATTCAAGACGGAACACAAAGTGTCCAATGAAGAGCTCATCGATGAAGCCTTCAAGATAATACACGAGAAGAATGCTGATCTTGTTGCTGCGAACGATGTTGGTCTTGAAGGCGTAGGATTCCAAGCGGATACGAACGAACTCTATGTCGTAGATGGCCGAAAGAAGGTAGTGCATATTCCTCTGGCTGAGAAGCGGGAGGTTGCGCGGCAGCTAGTTGACCTGGCGGTCAAGAGAATGAGAGACTAACTTGGGACTGTCTCTTTAGTGGCGAAGAAGATCATCCGAGCCGCAGCAGTACAGGTCAAACCGATCGAAGCGTCGGTAGAGGATACTATCTTTCATGCCGTGAAGCTCGCGAAGAAAGCCGCAGAAAAAGAGGTGGACATCATCTGTCTGCCGGAACATTGGTTGCCGGAAAAGACGATCCCGACGCCTATGAGTCCTCTGCCGGGCCTGCAGTCGCTGGCTGAGGAGTACGGAGTTGCTGTGGTGGGAGGGGCGTTCTATGAAAAGGTCAAGGGACACGTGCGACTCAGCAGTCCAGTGATTGGAGAAGACGGGGAGATTATTGGGCGACAGTTCAAGGTCCACTTGTTCCGTTTCGAGAGGAAGTACGCTAAGCCCGGGAGTTCCTACTCTGTCTTCCAGTTGAAGGGCTACAAGATCGGCATACTGGTCTGCTACGACGTTGATTTTCCTGAACCCTCACGCATCTACGCACTGAACGGGGTCGAATTGATACTCTGCCCTTCGAGAATAGTGAAGCCTGGAATCACTCCATGGC
>Ga0209161_10001930_pt1 | contig 17049 bp, 17 predicted proteins | sample GraSoiAngelo_155_FD_186169 | JGI IMG/M metagenome (GOLD analysis project Ga0209161, IMG submission 186169) | Grasslands soil microbial communities from the Angelo Coastal Reserve, California, USA - 14_1009_13_30cm (SPAdes) (version 2) | ecosystem: Environmental > Terrestrial > Soil > Grasslands... | reverse complement strand
CGGCGTAAACCACGGCTCCATCGGTGACCGGCAGCCCGGCGATGTCCGCGACGAGGCGCAGCGGATGGTCGACCTCGCCCTCTCCGAGATCAAGATCCTCGAGGACCTCGATTTCGACGACATCGTTGTGAGCGTCAAGGCCTTCGAGGTCCCGGTGATGATCGCCGCGTACCGCCGGCTCGCGAAGGCCGTCCCGTACCCGCTGCACCTTGGCGTGACCGAGGCCGGGACGGCGCTCTCCGGCTCGATCCGCTCCGCCGCCGGGATGAGCGTGCTCCTCTACGAGGGCATTGGCGACACGATCCGCGTATCACTCAGCGAAGACCCGGTCGTCGAGGTGAAGGCCGCGTTCGACCTGCTGAAGTCGCTCGGTCTGCGTGACCAGGGACTCACGCTGGTCGCGTGCCCGTCGTGCGGACGTGCGGATATCGACCTCATCCCGCTCGCGAAGGTCGCCGAGGAGCGCCTGCGCGCGCTCCCGACGCCGATGAAAGTGGCGGTCATGGGCTGCGAGGTGAACGGCCCGGGCGAGGCCAAAGACGCCGACGTCGGTATCGCCGGCGGAGTAGGGAAGGGCGCGATCTTCCGCAAGGGAAAGATCGTGGGCACCTACCCCGAGGACAAGCTCATGGACGCGCTGCTCGCTGAGATCGACAAGATCCTCATCGAGAATGGCAAGGAGCCCTACTCGCAGAAGGCCCCGAAGCTCTCGCACGCCGGGCAGCTCACACCCGGGCGCAGTGTCCCAGCAGGACAGCGGACCTAACCAACCGGGCGACGGCGTCATCTCGGTCGGACGCGCCGGCCTGGCCAACGTCGACTTTCGCAAGGCCAAATTCGACAGGTTCCAGCTCGCCGTAGCGAACTTCGTGGCCTGTGACTTCCGTGGTCTCCAGCTCGGCGAGCGCTTCGCCCCGTTGTTCACAACGCGGCCGCGAAGCGTCTTCACCTCGTGCAAGTTCGACGGCGCCGACCTCCGCCAGACCAGCCCGGAGGGGACGCGCTTCGAGAAATGCTCGTTCGAGGATGCCCGCCTCGACGGCTGGAGCCCCGCGCGCGCCGAGTTCGTCGAATGCCGTTTTGCGGGCAAAGTGGCTCACGTCACGTTCACCGGGAGACCCGCAGGGCCGGGGTCCATGCGGATCGATCCCCCGCGGACGAAGAACGAGTTCCGCGGCAACGACTTCCGCGACGCGGAGCTGATCGACGCGGTCTTCGTCATGGGCATCGATCTGAGTCTGCAGCGCTGGCCCGTCGGCGACGACTACGTCCGGCTCGATAAGTTCCTCCGGCGTCTCGAGCGAGCCCGAGCCGACATCCTGACGTGGGATGCCGGCGAAGCGCGGACCGAAGCGCTCGCGATGCTGCAAGGGCTCGCGCAGCGCTGGCAGGACCAGCGCGAGATCATCGTGCTCCGCGTCAGTCCCGCCGTCGGCGCCTCGCGTCGAGTTCAGAACCGCGTCTGGGATCTGCTCGAGCGCGTTCTGGACTAGTCGACCTTCAGCTTTGGGTCGAGCGCGTCGCGCAGACCATCGCCGAGGAAGTTGAAGCAGATGAGCGTGATCGCGAGGATGACCGCGGGGAAAAGCAGCTCGTGGGGGAACGCCCGCATGTTGCGCACGCCTTCGGCGATGAGGATGCCCCAGCTCGGGAACGGTGGACGCACGCCCAGCCCGAGGAACGAGAGCCCGGCCTCCGTCGCGATCGCGCCGGGAATGCCGAACGTCGCCGCAACGATCACCGGAGCGAGCGTGTTCGGAAGAAGGTGACGGACGATGATCCGCCGGTCAGTGCTGCCGATCATCCGCGCCGCCTCGATGAACTCCTTTTCCCTCAGGGACAGCACCTGTCCGCGCACCAGGCGCGCGACCGTGAGCCAGGAGACCAGTCCGAGCGCGATGAAAACGCCGAGCAGCCCGCCGGTGATCCCGTCGAGAGCTCCTACGAGGGCGAGGATCGGTCCTGACGGCTGATCCAGCACCGCGCGCAGGTAGGTGATGACCACGATCACCAGGAGCAGGTTCGGGAAGGCCAGAAGCACGTCGACGGTCCGCATGACGAGCACGTCGAGCCAGCGCCCGAAGAAGCCCGCCATCAGACCGAGCGGCACGCCCACCACCAGGACGATCAAGACGTCCACGAGCGCGACCGCCAGCGAGATCCGGCTCCCGTAGACGAGGCGGCTCAGCTCGTCGCGGCCGAGCCCATCGGTGCCGAGGAGATGCGCGGCGCTCGGACCGAGGTCGGTGCTCTCGAGGTCCTGACGCTGGAACGGGTAGGGAGCCACGACGCTCGCGAAGATCGCGACGAGGACCAGGAGGGCGACGTAGACGAGGCTCACCACCGCGGCGCGATTGCGCGTCAGCCGATGCCAGGCGTCGCGCCAAAGATTGGCCGGCCTGCGCATGGGGACCTCTGTTGCGAACCTGGGGGGTGCGAGAGGCGCAAAGCCCCCCTTGACCGTGGTCATCGGTACCGGATCCGCGGGTCGAGGAACCCGTACGAGAGGTCGACGATGAGATTCACGAGCGAGATCAGCAGCGCGAAGACAAGGACGATCCCGAGCAGCAGCGGGTAATCCCTGCCCGTCACGCTGTCGACGAACTGGCGTCCGATCCCCGGGACGCTATAGATGCGCTCCACGAAGAACGCGCCGGTAATCACGTTCGCGAGCGTCACCCCGGCGACCGTCACGACGGGGATGAGCGCGTTCTTCATGGCGTGAGCCACGACGATCGCCGTCTCCGTGAGTCCCTTCGCCCGAGCGGTCCGGATGAAGTCCTGCCCTCGGACCTCGAGAAGGCTCGAGCGCGTGTAGCGCGCCAGGATGGCGGCGGGGCCACTGCCGATCGCAAGGATCGGGATGATCGAGCGCACATCGAAGATCCCCTCCCAGCCGCCGGTGGGTAACCACCCCAGCGCGAGCGAGAAAAAGACGATGAGCAGCGAGACGCGCACGAACGGCGGCGTCGCCAGGCCGGTGACGGTCACGAGCGACGAGGCGTAGTCGATCCAGGTGTTGTGCTTGACGGCGGCGAGCGCGCCGAGCGGAACGCCGACGACGAGCGCGAAGAGCATCGAGGCCAGGCCGATCTGCGCCGAGACCGGAAGCGTCGCGCCGATGATCTCGGAGACCGAGCGCTCGACGCTCCGGTACGACGGTCCGAGGTCGCCGTGGAGGGCGTTGATCAGGTAGTCGACGTACTGCTTCGGCAGCGGATCGTCGAGGTGGTACTGGTGAGCGAGGTTCACCTTCACTGCCTCTGGGAGCGGCTTGTCGCTCTCGTCCCAGGGACTCCCCGGAGTTGCGTGCACGACCACGAAGGTGAGCGTGAATACGACGAAGAGGCTCGGGATCATCCAGAGCAGCCGGCGTAGGACATAGGTCGTCATCTGCAGAGTCCGGATGAGGAGGCGGAGGCCGGACCGCTGCCGGCCTCCGCCACCGCGTTACTTCTTCACGCGAACGAGATAACCCTGGATGCGTCCGAGCACGCGGTAGTGGTTGAGGCCCTCGATGTACGGCTTGATGAGGTCGAACCGCGCCCAGTGGTAGTACGTGATGTACGGCGCCTCGGTGTTGAGGATCTTGTCGGCGCTCTCGTAGGTCGACTTGCGCTTTGCCGCGTCGTTCTCCTTGAGCCCCTGGTCGATGAGGTTGTCGAACTCGCTGTTCTTCCAGTGGGCGTAGAAGAAGTCGGCTTTCGAGTGGAAGAGCAGGTTGTACCAGTTGTTCGGGTCCTCATAGTCGGAGCCCCAGCCGCTCACATACATGTGGAAGGGCTGGTCCTTCCGCGTCGTCCGCCAGTTGTCGAAGGCCTTGTCCTCCATCGGCTCGAGGACGATGTCGATCCCCAGATTCGACTTCCAGATGCCCTGCACCGCCTCGGCGACGGACTTCGTCTCCGCCGCGCCGCTCGCGAATGTGAACTTCACATTTGCCGGCCAGCCCTTGCCGTCCGGGTAGCCCGCTTCGGACAGGAGCTGTTTCGCCTTGGCGACGTCGTATCCGAGCGCGTTCTCCTTCTTCTGGCCCGGGATGCCCGGCGCCACGATGGAGACCGCGTTGAAGTAGGCGTCCTTCAGCACGACCTCGTTGATGCGCTTGGCGTCCGTCGCCAGGGAGAGCGCCTGCCGCACCTTGACGTTGTTGAGCGGCGCGTTGGTCGTGTCGAGGATGATCCACTGCGAGCCCTGGCGCTCGAACTTCTTGATCTCCTTGCTGAGGGTGGCGTCGGACTTGGCGCGCGTGATGTCCGCTCCGACGAGGACCGCACGATCGATCTCACCAGCTTCGTACGCGATGACCGACTTCGTGGCGACGTCGTCATAGAGCGTCCAGGTGATCGTGTCCGGTCCGTTGTTGTCGCCCCAGTAGTTCGGATTCTTCTCCACCGTCATGCTCTGCTCGGGCTTCCACTCCACGAGCCGGTAGTGGCCGTTCGAGATGTAGCTGTCCTTCGTCAGCGTCCACCTGTCGCCGTTCTTGTCGATCGTGTCCTTCCGGACCGGGTAGGCGGTCCACGTGGCCGCGAGGTGCATGAAGAACGGGGCCGGCCGCTCGAGCGTGACCGTGAGCGTACGGTCGTCGGTCGCCTTCACCGCCATCCCCTCGGCGGTGCCCTTGCCGGTGCCGAACGCCTCGCCGCCCTTGACCGGCCAGAGCGTCTGCGCGTAGCGCGACTTTCGTCGCGGGATCGGTCGCGCGCTTCCAGGCGTATTCGAAGTCCGAGGCCTTGAGCGGCTGGCCGTCAGACCACTTGAGCCAGATCGCAGATTGAACGTGTACGTCAGGCCGTCCGGCGAGATCGTCCACTTCTCGGCCTGGCCCGGCTTGATATCACCGGTGACCTGATCGACGTAGGCCAGGGCCTCGAACATGTTCTGGATCTGCTCGAGGCCTGCGCCGCCTGAGCTGATGCCAGGGTCCATCGTGTTCACGATCTTTGCGGCCTCCGGCAGCCGCAGCGTGGTCTTTTTTGCGGCGGTCGGACTCGCAGATCCGGTCGTCGATGGCGTACACGCGGCGACCATGAACAGCACGAGCAGCGATAGCGCGGCGAGCTTCTTCATTTTGACGCTCCCTGCGGGAAATTCCCGCCCCCTCACGCCGGGGAAGGATACGACCCCAGCTTCCGCTTGGCGCGAAAACACTGCCGCCGGACCGACTAAACTCGCACCGATGACGCAGCACCGAGGGTCTTCGCGCCGAGTCCCGCGTTAGCCGGCGCGCACCGCGCCGGCGTCTCCGACTCTGTACCTCAATATGACCCTCGGAGTTCACCGATGAGACAGTCGACGCTCTTTGGCCGCACCTTGCGGGAAGCACCCGCGGAAGCGCAGACCTCCGGACACCGCCTCATGCTTCGCGCCGCGATCGCCCGCCCTCTCGCCGCGGGCCTCTATACCTGGCTGCCGCTCGGCTTCCGCGTCGCGAAGAAGGTGGAGCAGATCATTCGCGAGGAGCAGGACCGGATCGGCGCGCAGGAGATGGAGATGCCCGTGCTGACGCCGGCGGAGGTCTGGAAGCAGACCGGGCGGTGGGATGCGCTGGAGCCGATCACGTTTCGGACGATCGATCACAACGGGCGCGAGTTCATGGTGAGCTATACGCACGAGGAGTTCGTGCACCTGCACGCGAAGCAGGAGCTCCAAAGCTACCGGCAGCTGCCCCAGATCGTCTATCACTTCCAGTCGAAGGGCCGCGATGAGGCGCGTCCGCGCGCCGGTCTCCTACGCGTGCGCGAGTTCGTGATGAAGGACGCGTACAGCTTCGACGCGGACCAGGCCGGGCTCGAGAAGAGCTATGCGGCGGAACACGGCGCGTACGAGCGGACCTTCGCGCGGATGGGCTTGGACGCGATCAGCGTGGAGTCCGACACCGGGGCGATGGGCGGCGACGTCGCGCACGAGTTCCAGGTGCTCACGGAGGCAGGCGAGGACCGCATCGCGATCTGCCCGAACTGCGACTACAAGGCGAATCTCGAGAAGGCGAGTCGTTCGATCGACACATACATCGTCGCCGGGTCGGAGCTGCCGCCGCCGAGCGAGATTGCAACGCCTAGCACCACGACGATCGAAGCGCTCGAGGCCTCGCTCAAGCAGCCGGCTACTGCATTCCTGAAGACTCTCCTCCTGCGCGAGGCCAAGGGCACGCTTGTCGCGGTGGTGCTGCCTGGCGATCGCGACATCAACGAGGCCAAGCTGCGAAAGGTCCTCGGGACCACCGAAGTCAAGTTCGCGAACGAAGGCGACTTCGCCGCCGCGGGTTCAGTTCCGGGATTCAGTGGGCCGATCGGGCTCAAAGTACGCACGCTGATCGATCGATCGGTGGATGCCCGCCCGTACATCGCTGGTGCGAACAAGAGGGACGCGCACCTTCGGAACGTGGTGAGCGGTCGCGACTTTCAGGGCGAGCAGGTGGACGCCCACGACGTCCGCGAGGGTGATCTCTGTCCGCGTTGCACCGTGGGGAAGCTCACCATCAAGCGCGGCGTCGAGGTCGGGAACATCTTTGCCTACGGGACCTACTACTCGGACAAGATGAACGCGACCTTCGTTGGCGAAGACGGCACGGCGAAGCCGTTCTTCGGCGGCAGCTACGGCATCGGGGTGGGGCGGTCCGTGCAGACGATCATCGAAACCCACCACGACGACAAGGGAATCGTCTGGCCTCCGCAGGTGGCGCCCTTCCAGGTGCACCTCATCGCGCTTCCCGTGAACGACGAGGACGTTCGCTCAAAAGCCGAGAAGCTGGTCGACGAGCTCGAGCGGGCGCGCGTCGAGGTCCTCTACGACGACCGCGATGAGAGCCCAGGCGTCAAGTTTGCGGACGCGGACCTGATCGGGATACCGCTTCGCGTGACGGTCAGCGCGCGGAACCTCAAGCAGGGCCAGGTGGAGATCAAGTCGCGTAGCGCCGCGGCGATGGAGATGGTGCCGCTGGCCTTCGCCGCCGAGAAGATCGCGGGGATCGTGCGCTCTTGGCCAAGGTGACCAAGGCGCGGGAAGCCGCGCCGGCCGCATTGCCCGGGGAGGAGCGATCGCTCGAGGCCTCGCTCCGCCCGCAGCGGCTCTCGGACGACGAGTACATCAATCAGGACAAGGTTAAGGGCCAGCTGCGCATCATCATCGAAGCTGCGAAGGTGCGCGGCGACCCCCTCGAGCACATCGCGCTCTTCGGGCCGCCGGGAGTGGGGAAGACGTCGCTCGCATACGTCATCGCGCACGAGCTCGACGTACCGATCCGCGTGACGAGCGGGCCGGCGATCGAGCGCGCTGGTGACCTCGCGGCGATCCTCACGAACCTCGAGAACGGCGCCGTGCTCTTCGTCGACGAGATCCACCGCCTGCCGCGCGTGGTCGAGGAGGTCCTCTACCCGGCGATGGAAGAGTTCCACCTCGACATCGTCCTCGGCAAAGGACCCGGCGCGCGCACGCTGCGGTTGCCGTTGCCCCGGTTCACCCTCGTCGGCGCGACCACGCGGATCGGGCGCCTCTCCGCGCCGCTGCGCGACCGCTTCGGCGCGACCTATCGCCTCGACCTCTTCACGCCGGACGCCCTGGAGCAGGTCGTCCGCCGCGCCGCGCGGATCCTCAAGGTCGAGATCGAGCCCGCGGCCGCACACGAGATCGCCCGGCGCGCGCGGGGCACGCCGCGCATCGCGAACCGCTGGCTGAAGCGCGTGCGCGACTACGCGCAGGTCCGCCACGATGGAAGGGTCACCCTCCCGGTCGCGCGCGAGGCGCTTGCCGCGCTCGAGGTCGACGACGCCGGCCTCGACGCCGAAGACCGGAAGCTGCTTCTCGCGATCACCGAGAAATTCGGTGGAGGCCCGGTCGGCCTCGAGACGCTGGCCGCGGCCTTGAGCGAAGACGCCGAGACGATCGAAGACGTCTACGAGCCGTACCTTCTCCAAGAGGGCTACGTGCAGCGGACGCAGCGCGGTCGCGTCGCGACGGAGCGCGCGTACCGGCAGCTGGGCCTGGCCGTGCCGCAGAACGCCACGCTGTGGAACGGCGACGAGTGAAGCGCTTCGAGCTGGAACGCGCGATCACCGACAACGAACTCCTCCTCCACTACCAGCCGATCGTCGCGGTCCCGAGCCGGAAGCTGACCGGCGTCGAGGCTCTTGTGCGATGGAAGCACCCAGAGCGCGGGATCGTGTCGCCGATGGAGTTCGTTCCCGAGGCGGAGGCCACCGGACTCATCCGAAAGCTCACGTTCTGGGTCCTGCGCGAGGCCCTGCTCCAGTCGAACGTGTGGCGGCGGGACGGCGCGGCGCTCACGGTCGCGGTCAACCTCTCGGTCGACAACCTTCACGACGCGCACTTCCAGCGCTACGTCGACCTTACGCTGAAGGTCGCCGGCGGCCCCGAGCTGCTGATCGTCGAGGCTTCCTCTCGCGCGCTCGCCCGCGATCCTGCGCCACCGGTGGGGACGCTCGAGCTCATGCGCGACAGGGGCATTCGAGTGACCCTTGACGACGCAACCGAAGAGGATGCACACATCCTCGAGTCTTTCCCGGCCGATATCGTGAAGGTCAGTCGCGGACTGATCACGCGAATGGGGCGCGATCATCGCGCGCTCGAGTACGTGCGTGCCGTCCTGCGCGCCGCGCGCGAGCGCGGGCTCGAGGCGACCGCCGTGGGGGTCGAGGACGAGGCGACGTGGGGGCGTCTGGCGGAGCTCGGCTTCTCAGGCGCGCAGGGCTATCTGATCGCGGCGCCCATGCCGCCGGCGCAGCTTGCGGAGTGGCGCTCGGCACACCTGTGAGGCGGGCGCCCATCGCGCTGGCCGTTGTCGTGGTCGCCTCGGCGTGCGCCGGATCCCCGCCGCGGGCAACTACGTCGCCGCAGACGACCACGATCGCCATCCCCACGACGCCAGCGCCATCGAGCGCCAGCCCGACGCCGACGCCATCCCCTCGCATCGGTCCCGCGGTCGTCGAGAACGTGCAGCTCATCGCTGGCGGGCTCGTCGCGCCCTGGGCGGTCGATCTCGCGCCGGACGGCCGGCTATTCGTCACCGAGCGCGCCGGCCGCGTGCGCATCGTGCAGCTGGGCCCGGGTGGGGGACTCCGGTCCGAGCCATGGGCGACATTTCCCGCGAGCACGGTCCGCGATGGCGAGAAGGGCCTGCTGGGCATCGCGCTCGACCCGGACTTCGCGCGAAACGGATTCGTCTACCTCTATTACAGCTATGCGGCATCGAACGGGGCCACGCGCAACAAGGTCGTACGCCTGCACGACGACAACGGCCGCGGCACCGAGGAGACGGTCATCCTCGACGGCATCCCCGGCAACTCGAATCATGACGGCGGGCGGGTGAAGTTCGGCCCCGATGGCAAGCTCTATGTCACCACCGGAGACGCGGAGAATGGAGCGAACGCTCAGAACCCCGCCTCGCTCGCGGGAAAGATCCTGCGCATCAACAAGGACGGCTCCGTCCCGGGCGACAACCCCACAGTCGGATCGCCGGTGTGGTCGCTGGGCCATCGCAACGTTCAGGGCATCACGTGGCAGCCCGACACCGGCGCGCTGTACGAGACCGAGCACGGCCCCTCAAACCCCTTCCCCGACTGCTGCCACGACGAGGTGAACCTCATCGTGCGCGGCGGAAACTACGGTTGGCCGACCGTCCGTGCGATCGCGAACGATCAGCGCTTTCGCGATCCGCTCCTCGAGAGCGGCAACTTCGAGACGTGGGCGCCTTCCGGAGCGACGTTTGCGACTCGTCCCGGGCCGCTCCGCGGTTCGCTCCTCTTCGCGACGTTGCGCGGACAGCACCTCCACCGGGTCGTCTTCGGCGCGGATGGACGGACGGTCGCCTTCCAGGAGAAGCTCCTCGCCAACCAGTACGGCCGCCTTCGCGATGTGTACGAGATAGCGAGTGGCGAATTCCTCGTGCTCACCTCGAACCGCGATGGCCGCGGCCAGCCCGTTGCGGACGACGATCGCGTCCTCTTGGTGACCTTGCGGTAGCGATTCGCCGCGCGACTAAACACGACGGCCGGCTGGAGCCATAGAGGATCAGATGACCAGCGACCATGAGGAGCGGGCAACGGCGTGGGAGGAGACCTTTCGGCGCTTCTACCCCAGCTTGTACCGCGCGCTCGTCGCGGTCCTGCTCGACGGCGAGCTTGCCCGCGACGCGCTGCAAGAGGCATTCGTCGAGGGTCTGCGCCGACCGCCTCCGAGCGATCACGCCCTCGCGGGCTGGCTCTTCCGTGTCGCGCTCCGGCGCGCGCGACACATCCGAGGCTTCCGGCTGCCCCTACGCCTCGACGAGCTTGTCGGCTCGCTTCGCGAGCCGGAGATACCGGCCGAGACCGAGACGCTGCTCGATCGCCTCGCGCTCGGCGAGCTCTTGCGTCTGCTCACTCGGCGCCAGCGCGCGGTCGTCGTCGCCCACTACTACCTCGGGCTCACCCAGCAGGAGATCGCCGACGCTCTCGGGGTCCGTCGCGGGACGGTCGGCGCGACGCTGAGCCAAGCCCTGAGTCACATGCGTCGTGGAGGTTCCCATGTCTTCTGATCTGCGCGACCTCATCCGCACCGACCTGGACCGGATTCCGCTTCCGCCCGACACCGAATGGATCCAGCCGCGCGACCATCGGCGTGGGCGCGCGTTGCGCGCGGCGGCACTCGCCCTTGTGGTCATCCTCGTGGTCGTGGCCTCGCTCGGCGCGGGTCAGGCGCTTCGCGCGGTCAGGGATTGGGTTGAATCACAACGCGTCGCGACCGGGATCGTGGCGGGAAATGACTACATCTACCTCGCCGACGGCGATCCGTCGAGCCAGTACGTGCAGGTCGTCGCGATGCCCGGCGGCCAGAGCAGCGGACGATTCGTCGGCCAGACCTACGTCGGCAGCGTCCAAGAGGGCGGCCTGGTGAGCGTCTCGGGCGACGTCGCTTATCTTCCCGTCGCGAGCAGCGGCGGCCTTCCGCCCGATACCTACAACACGTACCTCGAACGGATCGATCTGCGGCGCGGGGTTCCTACCGGCCGACTCGGTCTGGGTTTCGCGACTGCGCCGCGCCTCGAGCCGAGCGAGCTGCCGGGTACCGCGGTCTTCGCCGCGGCGACAGCGACGAGCAGCGACGGCACCACGCTCTGGCTCGTGCGCGACACCGGCGAACACGGGCTCATCGCGAGCGTGGATCGCTTCGACGCGCAGGTGGCCAGCACGACGCCCGTCGCGCACGCTGCGATCACGAGCGCGGGGCCGGGCGCCATTCGGAGCCGCATCGTGCCGCTCGGGCCGGATCGCGTGGCGGTGATCCGGGAGCACTACCCGGTCACCTATCAGGGTGCGCGCCTCGGGGTCGATTGGTACATCCTCGACGATCAGCTGCAAACGATCGCAACATATCCATTCGAAGCGCACCGAATGCCGGCAGGTGGCTTCTGCTCCGCCGACGTGCGGCCCGATCCGACAGCAGCCGACGGGTGGATCCTGCTCTGCTCCGACCCCTTCCTTTTCCAGGACGGCGCGGTGGTCTTCCTCTCTCGCGACGGGTTGATCGTCGCCCAGACGCCCCTGTCGCGCGAGCTGGGCTTCGCCTTGGGCATGACCGTTACGCCCGATCGGACCGTGAATGTGCTGACCTCGCGACCCGTCGTGGCGCGCGTCGACGCTCGGACCCACGGCCGCATCGACGCCCGGCCCGTGACGGAGCTACGGTCCCTGCTGGATAGGTTGCTACCGCCTGCCGCGGCGGCGAAAGGGCCCGGCGGCCGCAGCGTGGTGTTTTCGCTCGACGGGCGTTACGCGTATCTGATCGCCGATCCGCTCGTGAAGATCGACCTTTCGACCGCGAAGGTGGTTGCTCGTGCGTCGGGCATCGCTGCCGTCGGCGGGCTCGCCCTGTCGGAGGACGGAGAGCGGCTGTACGCACTCGTCATCGACGGGCAAACGCGCACGATCGCGCTCCTGGATCCGCGAAGCCTCCGGCTCGCGGCACAGACTGCGCCGTTGGCGAACGACCCTTATGGCATCGTCGTCGTGCGCACGCCGTTGCCGCTGGGGCCATAGCCAGGTGAGACAATTGACGCGTATGGAGCTTGCTCAGCTCGGTCGGGTGCTTCTGTTCGTTGGCGTTCTGATCGTGGCGATCGGGCTTGCGCTTGTGTTCGCCGAGCGCATCCCGCTCATCGGCAGACTGCCCGGCGATCTGACTTTCGGCGGCGAAGGTTGGACGGTCTACATTCCGATCGGGACCTCGATACTGCTGAGCCTGCTCCTGACTGCCGCGTTCTCAGTTGTCTCGTGGGCGCGGAGGTAGAAGGAGAAGGCATGCCTGAGGACAAGACGCCCACCGAAGACAAGACCCCCGTCGTCGCCGAGGCCGAGAAGCAAGAGAAGATCCTGAACGCGCTGCAGGCGGTCCTCGATCCCGAGATCGGCTTATCGGTGATCGACCTCGATCTCATCCGCGAAGTGGTGTTCACCCCCGAAGAGGCCGAGATAAAGATGGTGCTCACGACCCCGTTTTGCCCCTACGGGCCGATGCTCATCAACCAGATCCAATCGGTGTCGGAGACCGCCGCGGAGATGCCCGTGAAGGTCACGGTCCTGCCCGACCGTTGGGAGGCCCCGCCCTGGCTTCGCTAGTACTTCACTAGCGTCGCCGTCGCCCGACCAATCGCGCCGCTCACGGTCACGACGTACGTGCCCCGCGGCCAGCTCGCGCCGAGGTACGCCGGCAAGCACCCGAAGTAATCCGTCGTCCCCGGACCGCCGCCGAAGTAGAGCGAGTTCCGGATGTCGACGGTGACTCGGGAATCACCCGGCTGCCCGTACGCAACGTAGACCACGGCGCCGTCGAACAGACGACGCGTCACAGCGACCCCGGGGTAGCGATCCGCGAGCGCGCGTGCGCGATCCGGCAAGTCCGCCACGAACGACGTGAATGAGTGACCGCTGGCGGCCTCGTACGCGGATTCGACCGGCAGTCCGCCGGCCATCTTGTCGAGCAGGTTGGTCTGTCCTCCGGCGTCGGAGACCATGAACGCGGTGACCTGGGCCGCGATGTCGTAGGCGACCACTCCGACCTCGTTCACATATGTTCGCCAGTCCTGCGGGCTGGAGATCTCCGGAAGGGCCGGGAGCCGATCGTTGCGTGCCGCCGATGCGGTGCAGTACCGGCTGACGAGTGCGGCATCTTCGGCGACCGGGAACTCGCTGAGTGTGGCGAGCCCTTCGTGAAGCCAATAGGGCACCGGCAGCCGCCGCGCGGCGATCTCGTCGACGAACAGGTGCGTGATCTCGTGGCGCGCGATCGCTCCGGGGCCGTCCGGAGCGCTCCAGTCGATGGCGATGACTGCGGGCGGTACGAATACGCCTTCCTCGAACGGCGACGCCTGTACCTGCAGCAGCTGCTGGAGCCCCTGAACGAAGCTCTTCTGCGCGCCGAAGACGTTCACGTTCAGGCGGTGCCTGAGGCTCCGCCCGAATGTGGCTTCCACCGAGCCGACGGCCTGATCGATCGTCTTCGCGACGTCGTTCGCGTCGAGGCCCGGCCCGTTCATCCAGACGTCGGCGCTCGCGCTGCATACGACCGTGAAGGAGAGACCGCTGACCGTTTCGGTGCGTGGCGGAATGCACCGCGCGGTGACGGCCGAGGAGGAAACGATGCCCTGGATCTCGGCGCTGACGGTCGAGGTTCCGGATGCGCCCGCGACGAAGATGCCCTGATCGTCGATCGAGCCTGCCCCGAAGCTCACGCGCCACACCGGTGTCGCGGGTACGGAGTTGCCCCATTCGTCGAACGCGGTCGCGGCGAACGCGACGGACTCGCGCGGCTTCACCGTCGTATCGCCGGGCAGGACGCGAACCGTCTTGGGCGTCCCGGGGCTCACGGTGACCTTCGCGGTCGCCTTCAGACTGCCCACGGCCGCCTCGACGAAGTAGATGCCGGTCCGGTCGGGGGCGGTGAAGAGGCCCTCCGGGTCTACGACGGCCTCGGAGGTCCAGACGGGATGGATGCCCAGCACCCGGCCACGAACGTCGCGTACCTGCGCGCCGAACCGGAAGCGCGCGGTCGGCGTGAGGGCGACATTGTCTGACGGAGTGATCGCGACTGTTCCCGGCGGCCCGGGGACAAGCTCGGTCCAGGCGAACCAGCCGCCCGCGGCGAGCATGGCGAGACCGAACGTAAGGACCGCGAGCCTACGCACCGCCGCGAGTGTCGATTGCGCGACTTTGGGGTTGGTGTCGAAACGGCGGCGGAGACTGGCTCTAGCCCGAAAGGACTAGCCGCACCGTCCTGAGCTGTGGCGAGGTCTCCTCCGTCTCCCCGGAGTGAAGCGGCAGGCCCAGGTATGTACCGCGGATGATCGCCCAGTCGCGAATGCGATCCTCGCGGAGCCCGGCTCGGGCGAAGGCCGCGATCCACCTCTCGACGGACGTCTGCGTCGGCCGCATCCCGATGGGATTCCACATGAACGTCGGAACGTCGAACTCAGGTTCGCCGACCATAGCCTTGGGATCGATCACCAGCCACCTCTCGCCGTGGCGCAAGAGGTTGTGGTGATGGAAGTCCCCGTGCACGAGCGTCAGATCGCCAGCCTCCAGCGATGCGTAGCGATCCCTCGCGATCCCCACGAGCTCGTGTTCGCCGGCCTCGTCGAGCCAGCGCGGGACGTGATCGCCGATCCAGCGGAAGGGGTGGCCGCGCTGCGCCGGCCGCCAGAGCTTCTTCGCAGCGGCGACCGCCACCCTGATCGCCTCACCTTCGGGGAGGGTCGAGGCCTCATCGCCCGGTCTCGCGCGCTCGAGCAGCATCGTCCGGCGGCGGGCGTCGTGACGCAGAAGCCGCACCGCGCCGTCGCCGTCGATGAGCGCGAGCGCGTCTGCCTCCTGATCGGCCTCGTCGTCCTCGACGGGGACCACCTTCAGAACCGCGTCCTCGCCGGCGAACGCGACGAACGAGTACCGCCCCGCCGCAAGCCGTTCGCCGAGCGGGACACTCCATTCCGCGGCGACCTCGCGCGCCGTCGCCGCAAGGCGCGCCGCAACCTCGCCGGTGATGCCCCAGGGTGCGTGGGTCAGCCACGCGCTCTGCCCGCCGGTCAACGGCGTCGGCGGTCGGCTCGCTCCACCGAGCGCGCCAGGACGAAGAGCAGGTCCGACAGCCGGTTGAGCCACGGGAGGAGGTCCTCGCCCGAGAAGTAGCCCTCGTCGACGCACTCGACAACGTGCCGCTCGGCCCGCCGGACCACCGTGCGCGCGTGATCGAGCGTCGCCGAAAGCCGATCCTCGCCGGGAACGACGAAGCGCCCCTCGATTGGCGTCGTCTTCTTGACAGTTTCGAGGACCCGTTCGAGCGAAGCGACCGAGGCCCCGTCGAGGCGCTCCTTGAGCCGCGTCAGATTGGCTCGCGGCGTCGCGACCTCGGCCATCGCCAGATACAGACCCTTCTGAAGGTCGAAGAGCGTCCGGCCGACCTTGGAGCGTGGAGCCATCGAGCGGGCGACGCCGAGCACGGCCTGCGCCTCGTCGAGGTCGCCTAGTGCTTCGATCCGCGGATCGGTCTTGCGGACGCGATCCTTGCCGAAGAGTGAGGTCTCGCCCGTGTCGCCGGTCCGAGTCGTGACTCGCGCGGATCGCGATGCTCGTCGGGCGGGCATGGCCGACAGTCTGGCCGCTCCGGTCACGCTATGCTCGACCGGTCCCGCGAGCTTCCGGCGGGGATGATGGAGGGACCGATGCCGACGGGTCGAGGCGAGGCCAAAGACAAGAACAGGAAAAAGAAGTCCAAAGAACAGCTCGAAAGAGAGCTCAAGAAGAGGGGCGTGGCGCCACCGGTCCAGCCCATGACCTTCGAGATCGTGAAGCCGAAACGGAAAGAAAAAGAGAACTGGTAACGCACTCCGGGAAAAACGGAGGCGAGCGGGGCGGCGCCGGTGTGACGCAAGCCGGCGCCGCTCTTTTTGGGAGCGCTAAGGAGCAGAAGGTGGCAGTGACGGAAAAGTCCAGAGCGATCGAGCAGGCGATCCAGCAGATCGAGAAGCAGTTCGGGAAGGGCTCGATCATGAAGCTCGGCGCTACCGCCGGCGAGAAGATCGACTCGATCTCGACCGGCTCGCTCGCCGTGGATCTCGCGCTCGGCGTCGGCGGGTTCCCTCGCGGCCGCGTCGTCGAGATCTATGGTCCCGAGGCTTCTGGCAAGACGACGCTCGCCCTTCACGCCGTCGCCTCCGCACAGCGCACCGGCGGGACCGCCGCCTTCATCGACGCCGAGCACGCGCTCGATGCGGCGTGGGCGCGGACCTGCGGCGTGAACACCGACGACCTCCTCATCTCGCAGCCCGACAACGGCCAGCAGGCCCTCGAGATCGCGGACACGCTCGTGCGCTCCGGTGCCGTCGATATCGTCGTCATCGACTCGGTCGCGGCGCTCGTGCCGCGCGAGGAGATCGAGGGCGAGATGGGCGACGCCCACGTCGGCCTCCAGGCGCGCCTCATGAGCCAGGCACTTCGGAAGCTCACCGGGACCATTTCCAAGACGAAGACCACCGTGATCTTCATCAATCAGCTGCGCGAGAGGATTGGTGTGCTCTACGGGAATCCCGAAACCACTTCTGGTGGCAGAGCGCTGAAGTTCTACGCGTCGATCCGCATCGACATCCGTCCGATCGAGCCGATCAAGCAGGGCGACGTCGTCATCGGTCGCCGCGTGAAAGTGAAGGTCGTGAAGAACAAGGTCGCGCCGCCGTTCCGCATCGCCGAGATCGAGATCCTCGCGAACGAGGGCATCTCGCGCGAGGGCGGCCTCATCGACATGGGCGTCGCGACGGGAGTTCTCGACAAATCTGGCGCGTGGATCAACTACGGCAAGACGCGGATCGGTCAGGGCCGCGAGAACGCGAAGCAGTTCCTGCGGGAGCACACCGATGTCGCCGCCGAGATCGACACGAAGGTGCGCGAGCGCAGCCTCAGTCCAGGCAGCGAGAGTCCGAACGGTGAGGAAAGCTAGGCCCGAGGCAAAGCCCTACGGCAGCCCCTACGAGGAGGCCGTAAGGTTCCTCGCGACCCGGCCGCG
>Ga0209161_10001929_pt1 | contig 17054 bp, 13 predicted proteins | sample GraSoiAngelo_155_FD_186169 | JGI IMG/M metagenome (GOLD analysis project Ga0209161, IMG submission 186169) | Grasslands soil microbial communities from the Angelo Coastal Reserve, California, USA - 14_1009_13_30cm (SPAdes) (version 2) | ecosystem: Environmental > Terrestrial > Soil > Grasslands... | reverse complement strand
TTACAGAAACGCTTTCCTATGTGCGCCGTGTGAAGCGCAGCTACGACAAGAGCAAATCCAAGGCTTCCGCGAAAACACCGGCTTCCCCTGGAGCAATCGCAGCGACTTCCCGGCCTCGTCAGTCTCAATAAAAACTATTGTTGGGGCGGAGGATTTTGCTGTGGACTAGCTGGGCTGCCGGGTTGTTGGCCGGGGGTCTGACCGAACGACGGGGCCAATCCCGTTCCCGACTGCATGCCTGGCTGTCCCGCTCCGAGATTGTCCTTTGAAGGATCCCAGATAAATTCGAAGAGTCGATAATTCTTGGCTTTCTCGTAGACGATGATGGAAGGTTTGTTGACCTTGCTTCCGACGCCGATGATGTTGCCTCCGATGATGATGGGCGGATCACCGGCGGGGATGGCCTGCGGATTGGATCCCGAGTCGCTCTGGTCGGTCCCTTCAGGTGTTCCCGTACTAACCGGTGGATTGGTGCCCGAAGTCGTTCCACCGAGCGGTGTCCCGCCCGGGCCTTGCTGGCCAAAAGCGCCGGGCTGGGCCGGGGCGCCAGGTCCGTTCAATGCACTCGCGGGAGTGCCCACGCCCCGTATTTGAGGAAGCTGGAGATTTTGGGCAGGCTTCAGGCTGCCCATGAGCTGTCCCGCTGGCCCCACATAAATGAACCTCCAGGAACCGTCTTCCTGGTTCATGGGGTCTTTGTAAACTTGGCGCATGAAGCGGAGTGAGCCCACCTTCGGCTTGGTGAGGTCTTCGAGGGAGGTCGGGAACCGCCCCATTTTGCGGAAATAGAGCTTTACTCCGCGGGCGTACTGCTTCCCTCGCCAAATCATCTCTTTTTCTTTTTCGCGCCGAGCCTCGGTCAGGATGTTTGGCACAACCACCATCGTGGAAATCAGCAAAACGGTGACCAGGAAGATGATTACGAGCAAAGCATATCCACGCTCGCTGCGCTTCCCTGCTGTTGGTGGACGCCTGGCGTTCATGAGGAGGGCGGTGCTCCTTGCTCCTCGAGGAGGGCGGTGCCTCGCCGCCCCGAGGAGACTTCTTCGAATTCGAGGTTCGCGTTGCCCACTTTCAGGATACGAAAGCGATTAAGCAAGAGTTCGCCTTCCGCGACAACATAGACCTCTTCGCCGTCAGTGAAGAAGGCACGACGGGCACTACCGAAGGGAACGGTGCCGTAGCCGAAGAATTTTAATGGCAGCGTCGGAGGAGGGGGAGGGGGAGGCGGGGGAGGGGGACCTGACGACTGTTCAGTCGTGGTGGTGACCGGTGGTGGTGGTGGTGGCGGCGGCGGAGTCGCGCTGAAGATATTGCGGCCGGTACTCTTGTATTCAGTCTCGCGGGCCCTCTTCAGCCTGTCGGTGTGGAGCTGGGGGTTTTCCACGGAAAGCAATTGAGGGGCGGTGGTGCCCGCAGCGACGGTCACCATGGGTTTATCATGGTCGAGATACAAAAACCAGATAACCCCGGCGATCAGCAGGAGCACGGAGAGCACGGCGAGTTGTTTCTTCTGCTTCATGTGCCCATCCGGAAATAGGTCCTGAGGTGTAGCACCACCTTGATAACATTTGATGCTTGATTCGCGTTCTCAGATGCGAGGGTCAATGAATCCACCTGGTAGAGATTGGCGGAGCGCTGCAAGCCATTCAGAAACCCGATCATGCTCACATAATCTCCACTCACGGTGGCGTCGATGGCCACTTCTGTCATCCCACGGTTCGCAATCTTGGTCTCCCTCGAAGAATACCCTTCGAGCTGAATTCCATTTTTCTTGGCAGTGGCGCCGAGTTCAGACCGGACGGAGGAATAGCCCGCGCTGGCCGGAAAGAGCGACTCTTCAAATTGATCACAATCTTTCTGGATGGCGGGAATGTTCTCGCGGATGTCCTGGGCGCGCTTGATATCTGCTTTCAAGACACTGTGTTGCCTGGTCTCCATGGCCAGCTGTTGTTGTGGCGCGTGCGGGGCGGAAAGCTGCCAACTGTAGGCAGCAAGCGCGACATCCGCAAGGACGAGAAGAATCACGCTGCCGAGAATCGCTCGTTTCCGCACTGTGAAGTCGCGCCGCATCAAAGTCTCGAATAGACGGTTGACAATTGGACCACCGTTCGATCGCCGTTTGTGTTTCCGCTCGGATTGGCGTGAACATCCAGTACTTTAACTCCCGTAAATTCTTTCGATTCTTCGAGGGCGCGCTCAAATTTGAGCTCTGCTTCGTCACTTGTGGCGCCCACGGTCAGTTTCACTTCCACGTATCCTGCAACCTGCTTGGGCTCGATGCTGACGACGCGCACGCCGGTCGGAAGAATGTGCTCCAGATCCATGAACATCAGTGTCCAATTGAAGCTGCGCGCGTCGAGGATGGTATTGATGAAAGCGGCGCGATCGTGCAAATTGGCGATGTCCTTTTGACTGAAATAGCGCTCCAGCTCCTTGCGCTGCGCTTCGAGCTTGGCCATCTCCTGACGCATTTTTTCCGTCCGAGCGCGCAACGCATAGTCGACTTTGCGGGCAGAATAGACGTGCCAACCCAACCCCAGAAACAGGAGTCCCGCGACTACCGCGGTCAGACCGGCACCAACCAGGAATCGCCGGTGGGTTTCCAGTGCCTTGGTTGCTAAATTGAGCCGAATTTTCATGCTCTTCTTGCCTCAATCCGAAAAACCGACGTTAGCCTCGTTGCAGCATCCAACCGATCAAACCTTCCAATTCGCGATCCGCCAGCGGACTGGCGTCCTCTTTGATGCGTCCATCGGAGACTGCGGAGTGCAGCAACGACCGCACCTCACAATGGAATTCGGCCTCGAGTGGCTTGGCAAACTCAGCGAGTCGCGTGCCAAGCCCGGCGACGCATACGGATTGAATGGCCTCATGCCAGGTATCCTGATAGTACGCCGCCACCGGAAAAATCTCTTCGAGAAGCATTTGCGGCTGCAGGTTCAGGCCGTGTGCCGGAAGTTCCGTACAACGATAGCCGCACAAAACACCGCGGCGCACGATCGCGGTAGTCAAGGTGGAACCCGAGACGCGCGCCAGGAGCGTCGGCTTCTCATCTTCGACTAGCGAGATGGCGGCTAGCGAAGAACTCAACACCACGCCGGGATGCAGCCCGATGCCCTCGACCAGGGATTCGTACTCCCTGATAATGCGCAGCCTGGCGAGGGCCGTAACGACGTCAACGCCGACTTCGCGCGGTGCCTGGCGCATGTAGGAGATGAGCGTCTCATCGGCTTCAAAGGGTACGCTCTTCTTCAGCTTCCACCGCAACATCGGAACGGCTTCGGCCGCCGAGCGCGGGAAGTCCTCAAAGTGCTGCACGAAGACGCGGATCACCGTGTCGGGAACGATCATGGCAACATCTTCCTCGTCCCGGGTGCCGAGACGAGTGCAGACATTGGTCACTGCCGCCTTAACGGCGGCTCCGTTCACGATGTTGGCTTCGACGGCCGATGGCACTAGCGCTCCAACCGGCAAAGATTCAACAGCATAGCCATCCAGCGAACCCGTGCGGCTCCAGCGGGCCGCTGCTACGCGATCCGGCGCAACTTCGATGGCCATCGCAGCGCCCGGCATGGCATCCAGCCAACGCGCAACCCGGCGCGCCCACTCAAACTGGTAAATCCCCTGCCGGAATGCAGTGGTGCTACTCAACGAAAGTCACCTTGTTAATCTCTTTCACGGTAGTGATGCCCGCGCGAATCTTGGCCAGCCCGCTTTCGCGCAGAGTGATCATGCCCTCTTCGCAAGCAACGCGCTTGATCTCCGAAGTCGGACGGCGATCCACAATCATTTCCCGGATGCGGTCGGTCAGGTCGAGCAATTCGCAGATGGCCGTCCGGCCATGATAACCAGTACCCGAACACTCCAGGCACCCGGCGCCCTCGGCAAACGTGACGTTGGCCCACACAACCGGGTCGAGACCCGCTTCCTTCAATTCCTCGGGCGAATATCTTTTGGGCTTTTTGCAGTTCGTACAGATCACGCGAACCAGCCGCTGCGCCATGATGCAGTTCAAAGCAGAGACAAAGTTGTACGGCTCGACCCCCATATTGATGAATCGGCCGATGACATCGGTCACGTTGTTGGCGTGGACGGTGGTAAAAACGAGGTGGCCGGTAAGTGCCGACTGAATGGCGATTTGGGCCGTTTCCTGGTCGCGGATTTCGCCGACCATGATCTTGTCGGGGTCGTGACGCAAGATGGACCGCAAGCCGCGCGCGAAGGTGAGACCCTTCTTCTCGTTCACCGGAATCTGGGTGATGCCCCGCAGCTGGTACTCAACTGGATCTTCGATGGTGACGATCTTGTCTTCATCGCTCTTGATCTCGTTGATGGCCGCGTAGAGCGTGGTCGTTTTCCCGGAACCCGTGGGACCCGTCACGAGAACCATGCCATAGGGTTCGCGAATGTAGCGCCGGAAACGGCGGGTTTCTTCCACAGAGAAACCAACGACGTCTAGAGTCAGACTCTGGAATTTCTCTGAAAGCGTTTCTTTGTCCAGAACGCGCAGGACTGCGTCTTCACCGTGACTGGCGGGCATGATGGAGACGCGCAAATCGATGTAGCGCCCCTTGTATTTCACGCGGAAGCGGCCGTCCTGGGGAACGCGGCGCTCTGCGATGTCCAGATCGCTCAGCACTTTGATGCGGGAGAGCACCGTGGAATGCCATTCCTTGGCAATGGGCTGCATGGCATGCTGCAGCACGCCGTCAATGCGGTACTTGACGGCTACTTCCGAGTCCCGTGCCTCGATGTGGATGTCGCTGGCGCGGCGCTCCAGTGCGGTGAAGATGATGGTCTCGACGAGGCGCACCACCGGGCTGGCGGTGCTATCGCGAGTTAGACGGTCGCCGGAAATCGTCTCCTCGCTGTCCTCGTCTTCCTTGGAAGTCTGCAGCGTGAAAGCCTCGGTGGCTTGCTCGAGCACGCGCTGGGATTGCTCGGTGCGTTTCAGAAGATCGCCGATCTGGCGGGCGGTAGCGACACGAATCAAAAGTTTCTTGCCGAGCAGGAGGGGCAGCTCATCGCTCATCTGCACCTGGCCGGGGTCCGCCGCCGCAATGGCCAAAACATTGTTGCGCAGTTCAAGCGGCACGAAGTTGTAGCGGAACATCAAGTCTGCGGGGATGGTACGAAACAATTCTGCATCGATCCGCTGTTCTCGAAGATCGATGAACACGTAGCGGTATCTTTCCGCGAGCTTGCGCGCGAACTCGCGTTCGTTCTGTTCGTCACCCTCAGCTGGCACCCCAGGCGCAGGAGGAAGTTGTTCTATGGTGGCCATGATCCCTTACTTTGTCGCCCCCATCATGGAGAAAGAAAAGATGGGTAGATACAGTGAAATCAGAATAAATGCAACTAACAAGCCCATGAAAATCAATAGAATGGGCTCGATGAGGGACACCAGCGCGGACAGGCGCACGTTGACCTCTTCCTCATAAAACTCCGCCACGCTGTTCAGCATGGGGGAAAGCGCACCGCTCGATTCGCCCACCTCGATCATATCCAGGGCCATTTCCGGCATGACACCCTTGGAGGCCAGGGCGGCATGCAGGGATTCCCCTTCGCGTACCATCTGGGTAGCCTGGCCGACCGTGGCACGCAGCAATTTACTGGTGATGGCATCACTTGCGGTTTGGAGTCCTGCCACCAAGGGCGTCCCGCCCGTCAGTAGCGTCGAAAGTGTGCGGGAGAACTGCGCCACTTGAAATTTGAGGAGCGTGTCACCAATCACCGGCAGACGGAACTTGAAACGATCGAAAGCCGTTCCACCTTCTTCGGTACGGGACCAAAGAAAAACTCCGGCTGCCGTCGCGGCCATCAACGCGACGATTCCAAGAACAGCAAACCGATAGTCGACGGTCAAGGCAATCAACAATCGCGTGGGCCCGGGGAGCTCCACGTTCAGGTCGCGGTAAAGCAGACCAAACTTTGGAATCACCGCGGTAACCAAATAGGTCACGATAACGGTCGCAACGCTGAGCAACAAAACGGGATAGACCAGCGTCGCGAGAACCTTTTTGCGCACGCTCGTGCTCACTCGCTGATAGGCAATGTAGTAGTCCAGGACACCCGGCAAATTTCCGCTCTTTTCGCCCGCCAGGATGGCCGTCGAGTAAACTTTCGAAAATACACCGGCTTCAGCGACAGCCTCGGAAAGCGACTTGCCCTCCCGGACCCGGTCCCGGATCTGGGTGATGACCGGACGGAGTTTGGGCGATGTGGCTCGGCTGGAGAGAAGATCCAAAGATTTCAAGATTGGCAAACCTGCTTTGATCAGCGTGTTGAATTGCTGATTGAGAATGAGGAATTCCGAACCGCCAATCTGGCGTCCACTCTTCTGGCGGACCAGCCCGGCGAGGCGGCCGCCACGGGATTCCACCGAATAGACGTATAATCCCCGGTCAACGAGTTTCTGACGCGCTTCTTCCTGTGAATTCGCGGGTTCGACGTGCGAAAAGACACGCCCTTCGGCATCCGCCACCCGGCAGTGAAATTGACCCATAGCCTCTCTAGTTTACCTCATCTAGCTGATATGCGGGGAAGGCCTGGTAGGTTGGCTGTTCCTCTCAGGAAAGGGGACTGCAATACCTGGCTGTTAGGGAGTGGCCCCACTTTCGCCGGGTAATTCTCCGTTTACGATGGCCACGCCCGGAGGAGCATGGAAATGGAAGAGAGCGTCGTCGACAGGAGGGTCAGCCTGCCAGTTGGTAAAGTGAAATTCGATGCGCACCCCCCCAGGATCTCTAACGGCCACGCTAACCAGTTCTCCAGTGTTCTTGACAATCTCAAAAAATACGGCTTCGCTATCCTCTGCACCGGGTTTCCCGCTCTCCGAGGCACTCGGATTTTGCGATTGAGCGCCAGAACCGCGGAGTTTGCAGCGAAGCATCACATCGACGGGGCTTTCGAGCTTCTCAGAAGTAGCGACTTGCACCCGGGCGCACACGCGCGAAATTCTCATCTCTCCCGCGAGCAGGGCCAGAGGTGTCCTCCAATCCGTGCTTTCCTTCGCGGGAACGCGCGTGACGGTGTGGTCTGCCGGAACGTAGAACCAGGCCGACTTGCCGTCCACGAGGAATAGGTTTTTTTCGGGAGCCTGGTACTCCCAGCGCATCTTGCCAGGGCGGCGGAAATAGACAATGCCTGCTTCTATGCGGACGATGCGTCCGTTTTCGATGTACCGCTCGAGAAATGTTGCTTGTAAGGTCCGGGCAGACCGATATCTAGTTTCCAACCGATTCACGATGATCTTAGCATCGGGAGCTGTCGCGACTATGAAAAACAAGAACAGGGAACGCAGGCACGGCGGCATACATCCAGTCTAGCAAGGCTAGAGCCGTTGCGCTGAGCGCTTCCATCCGGTGCGATAAATTCTCAAAACCACGGGAAGGCCGGACGGGAAACGATTAGATCGTCGGGTCGGAGACGGTCGCCGGGGCTGCATCGTTGTAGCGGATCACACCCGGATAATTGGTGAAAAAACTCCGTCGGCCACTCGAACCGCGCGCAGCTGGGTCGCCGTTAATAGTATAGCTAACCGAAGGCGTAAGCCCATCCCCGGCCCACGTAATGACATAGCCGCTTTTCGTACCGGTCGCCAGAATGGGATCGATCAAGCAGGCTTGCGTTGAGGAGGCCACGCACGGGCTTGCGCCGCCATCGCCGAGATCCGCCAGGGTCGCAGAAAAGCCCAAGGTCGGATAGGTAATCGCATAGGCTGTTTCTGACGACTGAATTGTACGAATACTTTGTACGGCGGAAGCCTCGTTGGCGGCCATCCGTGAAGCCATAAGATTGGGGATCGCAATTGCCGCTACAATCAGAATGATCGCCACGACGATAAGAAGTTCGATGAGAGAGAACCCTGCCTGTTTTTTACTCATAGGGATGTCCCACACGACGGACAACCTTTCCTGGGCCGACACAGCCCACCAGCACTTAAGGAGCATTTCATGGGCCAACCCTCGCCCTAACCGACATGCTATAACCCCTGTAAAATAAATCATATAGGGTCAAGACGATATCGCCGCGGATGGATTATTATCTCTATCGACAAAAAGCGTCCGCCAAAAACAATCATTGACAATAACCGGCACCTTCGCAATTCCTGATATTAGTTTTCGGCCTCCCAGATTCGGTCGGTAGAGGTTGACGGCGTCAGAAATGAAAAAGCACGGGACCCAGGTCCCGTGCTTTTCGATTCTAACTGGAGCCAAGAGCAAGCCCCAGGTTGAGGTTCTTAGAGTGCCGGGCTGGCGTTCGTGGGGACGGCACCAGCTGCGTCGTAACGGATGACGCCGGACTGGTCGGAGAAGAACCCGCGCTGACCGCTCTGACCAACCACGGTCGGTACCCCAGTCGCAGTATACTGAACAAATGGTTGGGTGCCGGACGTCGTAGCCACGAAGGTATAACCGCTCTTCACGCCGGCGGCCAAGGTATCGTCGACCAAACATGCCAACGCTGAAGTTGCAGTCGTGGCACAAGTTCCCGCAGCGCCACCAAGCTGGGCTAGGGTTGCAAATCCAACTGAGGGATACGTAGTGGAATAAGTCACTTCCGCCGTGTTGATGGTGCGGATAGAACCGACTGCCGAAGACTCGTTCGCGGCCATACGGGACCTGAGGAGGTTCGGAATTGCGATGGCCGCGATGATCAGAATGATGGCCACGACGATCAGCAACTCGATAAGAGAGAAACCCTTCTGTTTCTTCATGATGCTAGATCTCCTTGATAATTTTTATGTTGCCAGAGCACGCTATACCTATCGCAAGCCAGAGACCAATGCTGCAGTTGAGGTGATCGCCCGTTCTGTCTCTTGTAGCACATTGATAATAAATAGGTTACTAAAGTTGCGCCGGATGAGCTCGCTGCACCTGTCTGCCGCAAATGGGCAAAAATCGTTGACCTTGCCCTTTTTTGTCCATCACCAAAAGCACAAATCGTCACTGCTCATCATGACCCGTCGGCTGCGGCGATGTGGTTTTCTCGCCGCGTCAACCCTACAGGTTGTGCTTCTTGGCATAGTGACGGAAGGAGCGGTAACTGATCTTCAGCAGCTCCGAAGCTCGGGTCCGAACCCCTCCCGCCTTTTCCAAAGCGGCTTGCAAATACCGCCGTTCAGCCTCGGCAATTTCCTTCTCGAAATCCACCCCGTCGACTGGAAAACCCGCCGTCTGGCTCCCTGGCACCCCCATGGAAGATGCTCCCGAATAGCCGGCGATCCGATCCGGCAACACTCTCAAGGAAATCTCCCTGCCGGTTTCCAGGGCGACGGCGCGTTCCATCGTGTTTTCGAGCTCGCGAACGTTGCCGGGCCAATCGTAGGATTCCAGGCGGGTCATCCCTTCCGGGGAAATACCCTCAATAGGTTTTCCCATTGTGGTACGGAAGCGCTCGAGGAAGTGGCGAGCGAGCAGTGGAATATCATCGCGGCGTTCGCGCAAGGGTGGCACCTGTATGGGAATCACGCTAAGACGATAGTAAAGGTCCTCGCGGAAACGGCCTTCCGCGATCTCCTTTTCAAACTCCTTGTTCGTGGCGGCAATGATGCGGACATCCACATCCGATTCTTCGGTACTGCCGATCGGGCGGACTTTGCCTTCCTGGAGGACGCGGTAGAGCTTCACCTGCATGGTGAGGCTCATATTTCCGATCTCATCCATGAAGAGCGTGCCGCCATGGGCAGCCTGGAACAGGCCCCGGCGGTTATCGTTAGCGCCGGTGAAAGCTCCCTTCATATAACCAAAAAGCTCCGATTCCAGGAGCGTCTCGGGGAACGCACCGCAGTTAATGGTGATAAAAGGCGCCTGCGCCCGCACGCTGTTTTCATGAATAGCCCGCGCCACCAGCTCTTTACCGGTTCCGCTCTCCCCCGTAATGAGCACGCGGCTCGATTGAGGAGCGACGGTTTGGATCATGTCGAAGATGGCGCGCATCTTCGGGCTCTGTCCAATGATCTTGTCCAGCCCGGTAAGCCGCCGGAGTTCCCGGCGCAGATATCCAGCTTCCTTCTTCCATTTGAGGTTCTCGGACACCTCATGAACGGCGCGGCGCAATTGGTCCACGAGTTGGTGATCTTTTATGACGTAGCGGTCGACGCCCGAGTTGATGGCCGCGATGGCGGTCTCAATGGTTGGCACGCCGGTAATCAGCAGGAAAAAGGATCCCGGGGCGATCTCTTTGGCAAGCTTGAGAAGATCTACGCCGTCTGCGCCCGGCATACGAATATCCGAAATGATGATGTCGAAGATCTGCGATTCGAGCTTACGCTTGGCAGCTTCCACGCTGTTGGCCACTTCCACACGGTGACCTTCCTTGCGAAAGGTAATCTCCAGAAGTTCGCAGATGGATTTTTCGTCGTCCACAACGAGAATGTGCGGCATCTCGCGTTCCGTTTCCTTGATTGCGGCTTTTGTTCCTTGCATAGCGCCTCACGAAACTCGCGGCAGCTCGACGATAAACTCCGCACCGCGGTCTTTCTCGGATACCACGGTGATCTTTCCACTGTGGGCCTGCACAATCTGATAGACGATGGACAGCCCTAACCCGGTGCCCCCTTCGAAACCCGATTGCAGAGGTTCAAAAATCTTGGCCCTTCGCTTGGGGTCGAGGCCAATACCGGTGTCTTGAAATGCGATGCGCAGCCAGAACGGCCGTTGTTCGAGCTTCACGGTCAGGGTGCCGCCATCGGGCATGGCCCGGAGCGCGTTGTCGCACAGGTTCCAGAACACCTGCTTGATTTTGTTGGCGTCCACCCGCGCATGTAATTCCTTTCCATTGAAGGCGCGGACAATCTGGTACTTCGGGCCTATCTCCGGTTTCTTCTCCATGAGCATCAGCGTTTCATCGAGGAGTCCGCGAACATCGGCATCTTGAAACTCGTAGGTTGTCTCACGAGAATAGTTGAGAAAGTCGGTGATGATATTGTTGAGCCGCTCGGATTCCCTGCTCACAATATTGACAAGATGCTTCTCGTCTTCTTCGAGCGGTACGAGACGCGCCAGTTCCTTGACCGCCCCGGCCACGGCCGTCAAAGGCTGCCGAATTTCGTGGGCGATCGCGGCGGAAAGGCGCCCCAGCGCGGCCATGCGCTCCTTGGTTGCCACTTCCTGTTCCAGCCGGCGGAGATCCGTGAGGTCCTGAAAGTTGAATACATAACCGTTGCGTTCAGAGTCGCGCGAACGCAGCGGCGAAATACTGATGCCCAGATAGCGGACCTGCCCCGACGGCGTCAGGAAGTCAATCTCCTTTCTGAGAGAAAGTCTCTCGCTGTCTTCGTATTGATCGGGGAGCCAGAAATCGTCATTCAGCTCCTGTAGCCTCCTGCCTCGCAATTCCGCGAAGCGATGTCCTAGGATTTCCTCGCCGGCACGATTCAGAAGCAGAATGCGTCCACCCAGGTCGGTGGTGATTAAACCGCCGCGCATCGAGTGAATGATGTCTTCGGTGAAGTCCTGCAGGCTAAGGAGTTCCTCGCGCTTCTCTTCGAGCTCCACGCCCTTCTTGCGCAGAGACTGGGCCAGCAAGCTGGCCAAATAGGCCACCGCAAGAAACCCGAGAAGATTCATGACCAGCCAGGTGCGCAGGCTCTCCGTCGTCGGCAGGCTGGAGAAGGTGCGCGGAATCTTCTCCGCGTAAGCCATCACGGTCATCACCGCAAGGAGGAGAAAGCAGGTCGCTGCCGCTAGAAAAGCGATTCGCCGGGAGAACAAGATGCTCGCGACGATAATCACCAGCAAATAGAGCGAGATGAAATAACTCTCTTGCAGACCGGTCGAATACACCAGCAGCGAAATCATCACCACATCTCCGGCGACCTGCGATCCGCCATGCCACCGCGCTTGCGGGACCCCGCGCAGCAGGATGAGGTGAAGGACTCCGAGGGTGATCCAGAAGATGATCAGCGGTAGAAAAAAGCGATTCGAGCTGAAGCCCGGAATATACTGCGGCCAGACCACTCCGATGGTGAGGATAAGCGTGATCGTCAGCAGACGAACACGCGTCAACCACTCCAGCCATTCCCTAGTTGCGAAGCTCTTATCCATTGCTCGCCCGCGCCTTCGTCCCGGCATACGGGCATCCCCAAGTCCACGCAGGAATCACAGAAGACGGAGAGAAACCCCGTCCCCGCAAAGAGGACCATGCCGAGCGGACGAAAGTCCGATTAGTGCATCGAGCTCAGCTTGCCAATGAGCGAGAACAGCGGCAAGTACATGGAAATGACCACGCCGCCGACGATGACGCCGAGAAAAACGATCATGATGGGCTCGAGAGCGGTCAGCAAGTCTTTCACCGCCGCGTCAACTTCTTCTTCGTAGAAATCAGCGATCTTCTGAAGCATGGCGTCCATCGCGCCCGTCTGTTCGCCGACGGCAATCATCTGTGTGACCATGCCCGGAAACACTTCTGATTCTTTCAAGGGCTCGGTGAGCGACTTGCCCTCCTCGAGTGATCTCCTCACCTGTTGTAAGGCCTTCTCGACGACTGCGTTGCCGGCGGTCTTGGCCGTGATGTCCAGGCCTTCCAGGATGGGCACGCCGCTGGAGATCAAAGTGCCAAGCGTTCGTGTAAACCGCGCCACGGCAATCTTTCTCATCAGAATGCCCAGGACCGGAAGCTTCAGGACGATGGTATCAAGTATAAAACGGCCCTGCTGAGTTCCGTACCAGGCTTTTAATCCGAAGATGCCACCGACGAGAGCGACCAGAATAAGCAAACCAAAAATACTGCCGACGAAATTACTCAGGGCAATGACGATCTTGGTGGGCAGTGGGAGATCCACGCCTAAGCCGGCAAACAATGTGGCGAAAATCGGCACGACCTTCCAGAGCAGCAGGGTGATGACACCGCCGGCAACGCTTATCACGCCCACTGGATAGACCAGCGCGGACTTGACGGCGCGCTGCAACTTGACGTTCTTTTCGATGTAGCTCGAGAGGCGCTGCAGAATGGTGTCCAGAATACCGCCGGTCTCGCCCGCCTCGACCATGTTCACGTACAAGGCATCAAAAACCTTAGGCGAGGTGCGCATCGCGGCAGAAAGCGTTGCTCCGCCTTCGACCTGGGCACGCGTCCCGGTCAGGACCTTTTGAAAAAACTTGTTTTCCTGCTGGCTCGCCAGAATCTCGAGACACTGAACTAGCGGGAGACCGGCATCGATCATGACCGAGAACTGGCGCGTGAAGATGGCGAGTTCCTTGGCCGTCACGCCGCCGCCGAAAGTGGGCATATTGAATTCCTTGCCCTTTTCGGTCATTTTCGTCGCTGTGATCTGCTGTCGCTTCAGCAGGCTCGCCAGTTCGGTCTTGTTCGTAGCGGTCATCACCCCGCTGACGCTGCCGCCGGTGCGGCTGGTTCCCTGATATTTATAGTCCGGCATTTGCTCGCCTCCTCAATCTTTCAATTTCATGGGTATACGGCCGTTCAGGCAATGTCGTTTCTCCTAGCGCTTGCTGCCCGCCGGCGCCTTGTTCACCATTCCAGGCATAGATACGCCGCGATTGATCATATCCTGCAGTTCATCGGCATTCGATGAACGTGACAGGGCCATGTCCAGCGTGATTATCTTTTGGAAGTAGGCGTTCGCCAGCCCCTGGTTAAAGGTTTGCATGCCCGTTTGACCCGTACCGGTTTGCATGGCGGAATAGATTTGATGAATTTTGTCCTCGCGGACCAGGTTGCGGATGGCGGGCGTCGGCACGAGCACTTCCATGATCATGGCGCGACCACGTCCATCGGCGCGCGGGAGAAGCGCCTGACAAAGAATGCCCTCCATCACCATGGAAAGCTGCGCACGAATCTGGGGCTGCTGGTGTGAAGGGAATACGTCAATAATACGATTGATGGTGGAAGCCGCCGAATTAGTGTGCAGCGTGGCGAAGGTCAAGTGACCGGTTTCCGCAATGCGCAGGGCCGACTCAATGGTTTCGAGGTCGCGCATTTCGCCGATGAGAACGACGTCAGGGTCTTCGCGAAGCGCGGCGCGAAGCGAATTCGCGAAGGAATGCGTGTCGGCGTGGACTTCGCGCTGATTCACAAGGCACTTCTTGTGATTGTGAAGAAACTCGATGGGATCTTCGATCGTAATCATGTGCTCTTCACGTTCGCTGTTGATTTTGTCGAGCATGGCAGCGAGCGTGGTGGACTTACCGGACCCTGTTGGTCCGGTCACAAGGACCAGTCCGCGGGGCTTGTCGCACAAACCCTTGACGACCTGCGGCAATCCGAGAGCGTCGAAGCCTTTGATTTCCCACGGAATGGTACGGAAGACGGAGCCAACGGCTCCCCGCTGATTGAAAACGTTGCCACGGAAACGGGCCAAGTTTTTCAAACCGAAGGAGAAGTCCAATTCCAGGTTCTCTTCAAAGCGGTGTTTCTGCGCATCCGTCAAAACGCTGTAGGCAAGAGACTTGGTGTCCGCTGCCGTCAACGGGGGCATATCGAGAGGCCGCAGCCGACCGTGAACGCGCACGCGCGGAGCGCTGTTTGTCGTGATGTGCAGGTCGCTGCCTCCCATCTCGATCATCTTCTTCAACAATTCGCTCAGCGTAATTCCAGCCATCGCTCACCTACAATTCTATAAAACCGTTTCGCGCAGGACTTCTTCCATGGTGGTCTGTCCGAGCGCAACCTTCATCAAGCCGCTGCGCCGCAGCGTGATCATACCCTGTTCGATCGCCTTCTTCTTCAATTCCAGGGCTGAGGCGCCAACAAGAATCAATTCGCGGAGCTCATCGTTGATTTCCATGACTTCGTAGAGACCGGTGCGCCCCTTGTAGCCGCGCTTGTTGCAGGTAGTGCAGCCCTTGCCGTGGTAGATCTTAGTGGTTTTGGCTTCTTCGGTGGTGTAGCCCGCGTCGATCAAAGCCTGGTGCGGAACTTCCAGCTCTTCCTTGCAGTTCCCACAGATCCGCCGCACCAGACGCTGAGCGCAAATCAGGTTTACCGAGGTGGCCACGAGAAACGGCTCGATACCCATGTTCATCAAGCGGCTGATGGTCGAAGGCGCGTCGTTGGTGTGTAGCGTGGATAACACCAAGTGACCGGTGAGCGCGGCCTTTACCCCGATTTCCGCAGTTTCAAAGTCGCGGATCTCGCCGACCAGAATAATGTTGGGGTCCTGCCGCAGGAAAGCTCGGAGTGCAGCGGCAAAGTTCAGGCCGATCTGTTCCTTCATCTGCACTTGGTTGATGCCTGCCAATTGGAACTCGACGGGGTCCTCCGCGGTCATGATGTTGGTGTCAACGGTGTTTAACGTTGCGACGGAGGAATATAGAGTGTTCGTTTTGCCAGAACCCGTTGGACCTGTCACCAGCACCATGCCGTAGGGCTTCATGATGTTGCGTTCGAATTTCTTGAGCGACTCGGGCTCAAAACCGAGCTTGGTCATGTCCAGCCGGAGGTTTTCCTTGTCCAGCAATCGCATTACGACTTTTTCGCCGTACAGCGTGGGCACGGTCGAAACGCGGAAGTCCAGTTCCTTTTTCTTACCATCGGCCTTGTACTTGATCATGATACGGCCGTCTTGCGGCAAGCGCTTTTCCGCAATGTCCAGTTTGGCCATGATCTTCAAGCGGCTGGTAATCGCGTCCTTCAGGCGCAAGGGCGGAGTCATCACTGTGGCAAGTTGTCCGTCAACGCGGAACCTCACGCGCATTTCGAGCTCGTAAGGCTCGATGTGGATGTCGCTCGCTCCGCGCTTGACGGAATCCGTCAAGATCAGATTGACCAGCTTGATGATCGGAGCTTCTTCCGCCGCCTTCTCCAGCGTAGCAGTGTCCAGCTCCGATTCTTCGGAGGCCAACTCCAGCTCGTTGTCTTCATCAACGAGGTCTTTCATCAAGTTACTGATCTCTTCTTGATTCGTGGATGACCCGCCATAAAAACGCACGATGGCGTCGCCGATGGCCGACTCCGAGGCCACCACCGGCTCAACATTGAACCCCGTCATGAATTTGATGTCGTCCATGGCGAAGACGTTCGTGGGATCCGTCATGGCAATGGTGAGAACGGATCCGACGCGCGACAGTGGGATCACCTGGTAGCGCGATGCGGTGTCCTGGGGAATCAGCTTGATGACGTTGGGATCGATTTCGTAATACTTCAGGTTGATGGAAGGAACGCCGTACTGACGGGAGAGAACACCGGTGATGTCGTCATCGGTGATGAAGCCCATCTTCGTCAGGCAGCTTCCCAGCTTGCCTCCATTGGCGCGCTGAAACTCGAGCGCCTTTTGGAGCTGGTCCTGCGTGATGAGACTTTCCTTAACTAGTATTTCGCCCAAACGGACGGACATCCACAACGCTCCCGGCGGGTTTGCACCCAACGCTCACCTTAACAAATGCGGAAGTGGAACGTAGCCAGAATTTCGCGGACCGTTCTGAAATGGCTAATACCTGCCCAAGAGGGCAGGTCTCTCGAGGAGAGGACCGGTAGAAATCTTGACATGCATCCATACGCTGGCTATCGTGCCAGAGAGATGTCTCGGCGAACAACACGGATACCTTCTGCACCTGACCTGACCACGCTGACGAAAGATATCCAGGCTGAGCGCGGCACTCGCGGCTTTCCATCCCAGATAGACGCTTCACCCCCTCATTTGATGATAGCCAAATCATGAGCCGCTTGGACAACAAACAGCGCTGGGGTCTCGCCATCGGCGGAATACTTTTGACCCTGCTCCTGGCCGCCGTCTTCACGTTCGGATCGCTCAACGTACCATTTGAGCCCAAGAGCTGGCGCGCCGTGATGGCGCTCTACGCTGTCTCCAGTTTTATCACTGCAGCATTTCTCGTCTTTGGCCTCATCCTCGCGCGCACCATCCTGAGACTCTGGGCGGAACGCAGCAGAGAGCAACTTGGCGCTCGCTTTAAGACCAAGATGGTTGTTGGCGCAATGGCCATTTCCATTCTCCCAATCGTGTTCATGTTCATCGTCAGCTACTCGTTGATGAATCGCAGCCTGTTGCTGTGGTTCCCCAGAGCGCTCGAGGTGGCCTCCGACGAGACTCAGAAACTCCTGAACGATCTAGGCCGAGCACAGTTGCC
>Ga0209161_10001926_pt1 | contig 17075 bp, 18 predicted proteins | sample GraSoiAngelo_155_FD_186169 | JGI IMG/M metagenome (GOLD analysis project Ga0209161, IMG submission 186169) | Grasslands soil microbial communities from the Angelo Coastal Reserve, California, USA - 14_1009_13_30cm (SPAdes) (version 2) | ecosystem: Environmental > Terrestrial > Soil > Grasslands... | reverse complement strand
AATATGTCTGACACTGGCCAACAAACCGCAAAGGGTTGTCATAACCGCGGGACAGATAAGTCAGAGTTTCGCGACGTCAGCTTGGAATGTGAACTCGTGGTGGTTGATGACTGGATTAGAGAGACGACGAAGGGAATGCGAATCTAAGGCAGACTTGGCCGGGACCAGATGTGAAGGCGATCGTTTGCACAAAGTACGGACCCCCTGATGTTCTAGAACTTAGGGATGTAGAGAAGCCTACTCCAAAGGACAACGAGGTTCTAGTGAGGATCCACGCCGCGTCTGTAGCGATGGGGGACTGCGAGCTGCGCGGTCTCAAAGTTCCGTTCGAATGGAAGCTTCTTCTCAGAATTGGGTTTGGCATCAGAGCGCCGAGAAGGAAGATTCTCGGCCAGGAGCTGGCCGGAGAAATAGAATCGACAGGCAGAGATGTAACGCGGTTCAAGAAGGGCGACCAGGTTTTCGCTCTGACAGGTCTGCATCTCGGGGCATACGCCGAGTACGACTGTTTCAAGGAGAGCGCGATATTAGCTATCAAGCCAGCGAACATGTCCTACGAAGAGGCAGCAGTTGTCCCTGCAGGCGGACTTCATGCAATCAATTTTCTCAGAAGAGCGAACATCCAGCCCGGACAAGAGGTACTGATACGAGGCGCGGGCGGAAGCATAGGGACTGTCGCTGTACAGCTCGCTAAATCTTACGGTGGGATAGTGACTGGCGTTGATCGGACCAGCAAATTGGACATGATTCGTTCTATCGGGGCGGACCACGTCGTTGATTATGAGAAAGAGGATTTCACCAAGAATGGAAAGACCTACGACATGGTCTTTGACGCGGTAGGTCGCTCTTCCTTCTCAGGTCTTATGAGATCAGTGAAGGGCGACGGTTTTCTTCTATTGGGCAACCCTGGTTTGTCGCAGCTGTTCCGAGGGATACGTCGGTCGAAAAAGGGCAGAAAAGTAGTGCGTTGGACAGGATCGTATCCGGTTCAAGATCTAGTCACTCTTAGGGAGCTGATTGAGGCGGGAAAACTAAGGTCTGTTATTGATCGGCGATATCCGTTAGAGCAGACTGCCGAAGCTCACAGGTATGTCGACACAGGAGAAAAGCGGGGGAACGTTGTCATCAGCGTTCACTAAAGGCGAGTACACGTATAGACGACGCGGCTCAGCGGTTGCGACCGGCAACATCCGTATCACCGACCCGAAATCTCCCGCTGACCTTGACATTGTCATGGACCCTCAGCCGTTCCCAAGGCGTTTCCTAGGGAATATCAGGTCGATGACGAGGACCATCTGCAATCAAGGGACACGGAACGAAACGTCGTAGCTGCTCCCTTTGAGAACTTCCCAAACACGAGGTTTACATCGCGAGACTCAACTGCAATTAACATTCCTCGACTGGTAACGGATTTGGTAACCGTAAATGGTAACATCTATCCAGATATGGGTCAGGTCCTTCCAGGTCTAAGACTCTTGGACGGACGTTACCTCTTTGCGGGATTACTCGCAAACCTTTTCGGAATTATCTCCATCTTCTTCGTTACAAGGCCATTTCTCGCCGCTGCAATGATTGTGAGCGGATGGTTTACGGTTGGAGGCTTCATGAAAAAAGGGTCGTTGAATTCAACTACCGCTGAGGGATTATTGCTTGGAAATTTCCCAATCTGGACATTCGGTTTCTGGTCGATTCCACTGTCACTTGACGATTATTATCGAAACCTCTCGATTTGCCAAGTGGAACAATTCCTCGGCTCATCAACCGTGTGTACAGGTGCACAGAACGCCCTCTACTTGATCTTGTTGCTCGGCCTAAGCCTTGCATTTGCTTTGGCGGTCACTTTGGCATCCCTGCTTACCTTGAGACGCCTTTCGGCTAAGAACTAGTTCAAAGCGCTCAACCGCCACTTTCGAGAACGGAAAAACGAAGACAGGATTGGAAAAACGTCGGCCCTCGATCCTTCTAATGGGTCCTACGAAGGAACGGCTTTTCTGGGGTCCAGCCGGGAATAGTTTCCGCGACGATTCCCCTCCCTCTCCCACGTTTGTACTTGGAATTGTCGAGATAGTCGCCGAGAACCCCTCCAAGCCAGGCATCATCGCCGGCGCCCGAGCCTGCTCTCCATTGATTGACGGAGGAACGGAGGACAAATCTTTGAACTGGGACCAGTGAACCGTGAAGGGTTGGGTGCTTCCCACCGCGTTACTGATAACGGCACAGTAGTAGTATTCCCAGTGATAATCGGTGAAGACCGCTGGGGCCCCGCTCACGATCCCTACGTCATGTTGACCACAGCCATAGCCGCCTAGGTACAGCTCAAGGTAGCCAGTTGGAACTTTGAAGGTGGGAACAGCACTCATTGGATGAGGACCTCCGCCGATGCTCCAATCCGCTAATCCACTAACCCTACTCAGGGCAGTGCTCCTCTGGAAGACATTGTAACGGCTGTCCCATATTAGACAGCCGAACTCGACAGTACGATTCCCGCTAATCCCTGTAGAGTTGGGACCTAATTGTAGTACGCTGAGATTCATACACCGAGGCCTGACGTAGGACTGGAAGTTGATCCCTGGCAGGCTCTGACCCGAAGTGAAGAAGGCGACGACCAGAGCAACTATCACTAGGGCCTCGACGGCGATGACTATGAGGAAGACTACCAAGAACCATTGCCAATGCTTCTTGACCGCCTGTTCGAGGAACGAAAGACCCCACTACACCATAGCAACTCGACCTTAGATCTCCGTCCGTAAAAGTGTTGTAACAGACTCCGCAATAATCCCAAATTTGCTGGTGCCTAACGTTGGTCGTTTGAGCGTCTCGGCAGCGCCTGGCTCGCTACTGGCTCCAACAATGGCGTGAGGGTGCTAGATCCAAAGAAGATACTACAACACGCAAGATCCTCATCCGGAGAAATCGGACCGAGGTGAGAGAATGACAAAGAACAAGACCCGAGAAGGCCCACTATCTCCCCGATAAAGGAGTCAACGACGCGAGACCCGGACTTCCAACCCTGACAGTCCGCAGGAACGTAACGTGGGTCCAACCAGAACCAATGACATCTAGCGTTAAACGACCTCAACAGTTGAGCCCAGACACAACATGGGCCGAACCTAGTGTCGCAAAGTCCAAGCTGGCAAAAGGGTCCCCAGGCCTCTCTACTACACGGGACCGGACAAAGGAGTAGGCGCCGAACAATGGCCCAGTTCAAGTATGTTATTCCATCGTCTTGTAGTTTGATCGCTAGTTCCTGTTCCATTCGTGAGGGGTTGGCGTGTAGTCGTTCGCGCCAGTCGCTCCGCTGACCCGACATCTTTGGTATTGAGCAATCAACCTGTTATGGCGCAGACACGAGAACGAAACTGCTGCCCATGATTTGACCGCTAGCGTCGGGAACAGATTCTCAAGCAAACCCCAGTGAAAGCGAAACATTTCCTAGCCATTAAAATTGCGGAACGTTTTACTAATTGGCTGAGGGCGACCATCATCCAGGAACGATTCCCGTTATCGTAGACTATAGAATCATCGATATTTTCTCCGCGCACCTTTACTCTAACCACGCAAAGGCGTGAGTCCGGTTCTGTTTAGGCCTTACTGGCCTCGTAATCCTTCCAACCACTTTCCCACAGCATCGCCTACGACAACCCAAACTTTGGAAACGTCACTCGGTGACAATTTCTCGCTTAGCACTATGTTATGTTCGACTGTACCGCGACGACGGGGCCATTCATCAAAGTCAAAGCGTAAACGGTCGCAGGTCGCGTCGAGGCTAGCTTTCCGTAAAGCTGTGTTCATCGCCTCTCGAAGCTCTGCTTCTCTTTTGGGTTGTGTCATGTCGACTCCTACACTCACAAGCGGCGGCCTATATCAGCGTGGGAGAAGGCATACGCCTTCTTTCCGTTTCCCCTGAATGCTTTGAACTCGACTAGTCTCACTGGTCGCAACTTCGCGAGCGACGCTACAACCTCTCTTAGCTCTGCAGTCACTTCGTCTATCACAATCATGACTCCACTTCTTCCGTGAAAAATCGAATCCAAGTATTGATATGGTTCGAGGGGTCTCGGATACATTTTCTTTTGTTGACCTTCGAAGAAGGTGATATTCCACCCCTCGTCCTCTCCCTCTATCGAGCCTAGATTGGCGATGTACTCATGAACCTGCCGCACCAGCGTCCGCAAGGTCTTCTCGTCATCAAGGTGACGAACGAAGCCAAGCACTTGTGCTTGAACATGGGATTCTAAGTCGTGAGAGCTCAGTTCGAATTCCACAATCCAAAAACGCCCACGACCCTTTTCATCGAGATCGAGCATTAGTCCGTCCGTAACCTTCTTGAGGGTTTGTCCCATCATCTCTGCGGAGAAGAAGTCCGTTCACAAATGGGTGCAACGTGTTACGGAGGGTCAAGCATCACCCTAGTCTCTACCCCTTGGAGAGGGGCAGCTGTAGTATTCCCGCGTTCTAGCCAAGTCGGGTAGTTGTCGGTAGAGGCCCGGTGCCCTTAATTGCGACGAATTGGCCGATGGCGTATTCGTGAACGGATGACGAGAGCACTCGTAATAGTTGTTCTCAGTCTGCTCTTGATATCATGCTCTGTTGGTTTGAGCCCACCCATTGTGCATGCCTCCGGTACAGTTCACTCGCCAATATACATCAACGGGGATCAATCGTTTACCCCGGCGAACGGAGTAACGGGCGGCAACGGCTCTTCGCTCAATCCCTACATTATCCAAGGATGGAACATTACTCAGTCCGGGAGCTTCGGCGAGATCACACTGATAGGAACGACAGCCCATGTCATAATTCGCAATGTCTTCCTTAACGATGCTGGGGGTTGCTCGGGTGGTGACGGGGTCTTCTTGTGGAAGGTCACCAATGTCGTGATTGCGAATTCAACGATTGAAAACGCGAGCGACGGGATATACGTCGCGACTACCACAAACATCACCATATCAGGCAACACTATCGACCGGAATTGTCTCGCAATAGAATCCGGACAATGGGCCTATGGGAATCCATCTTTTGACATTTCCATCATCAACAATACGATCATTGGCAATGGCAACGGCGTCTACTTTCACTACGATAGCAACGTGACTTTCGTTTCTAACACAGTCGCATCAGATGGAACAGGCGGCCAATTCTTCCTGAACTATGCTCAAGTCGTCAACAATAGCTTCGTCAGTGACGGTTTGTGGGGGCTCATAGTTCAAGGCGACGGGTCCCGGGTTACAGGCAACGCGGTTTACTCTAACGGGGATGGGATTACCGTTAACGGAAACCACGAATTCGTTGCTGCGAATACTTCCTTTTCAAATTCGCGAGGAATCATTGTATCTGGCAACAACGATACGATCTCAAAGAATTATGTCCAGCTCAACAGTGGAAATGGGTTAGTCGTCCAGGGCTCTGGCGATAGAATAGATTCTAACTATGCGTCAAGAGATAGCGGGTCAGGAATCTCTCTCCAGTCCTCGACCAACACAACAATTACTGGCAATGACATGTACAAGGATGGGACCGGGCTGACGATAGGCTCGTCAGACCAGACTCTGGTCGATCATAACAACTTCCTCTCCAACACGGTTCAGATCTCAGCAACGAGCGTCTCGAAGATGTCGCTTAACAGTACCTATCCGGCTGCTGGAAACTTCTGGTCAAACTATGCGGGAGTCGACCGTTGTAGCGGTCCGCTGCAGAACGTGTGCATGGGCCCTGACGGTATTGGAGACACTCCTGTGGTGGTGCCTACCAGTTCGGGCAGTCCACCAGTTGTAACGGGCACTGTTCAAGACTACTATCCGTTAATTGGACAGTTCGGAGCGTCTTCTGACACTCCTCCAGTCTGGCCCGTAGGCAACCAGATCACGACCTCGAACACCAGCTTCTACAGCACTAGGCTCTCGTGGACTCCAGCATTTGATGATACTGGAGTCGTAGCCTACCAATTATATGAGAACGGTACTCTACTGGCGAGCGTGCCTCAATCCACTCCGTCTTTTGTGGTGACTGGATTGACACCAAGCGACACTTACCTGTTTAGGGTCCTAGCAAACGACACGGCTGGGCTCGAAAGTACAGTGAGTCCTTCACTGGTGTTTGTTCCACCTGAGACGTTGCCTGCTCCTCAGCCACCAGCGTCCGCGGAAGTGGTCATCCGAGACAGCGTCTCGGGGTCTGCTTCCTTCGATCCCGCAACGCTTACGATAAATCAAGGACAGACGGTGACATGGTGCAATGCTGGTATTAGTGAACACACGGTCATATTCTCAAGCAGTTCCAAGTACACCTTGATCCCTGTCTACCAGAGCAATGGAGACCCATGCATTTACCTGACCTTCTATAATCCCGGGACCTTCTCCTACTACGACGTGCTCTCTGGCGCGACAGGAACTATCGTAGCGCTGCCGGTTCCGGCGAACTTTTCGATATCCCCAAACCCATCAAAATTAATCAGCTTCTCTTCTAGCCCCGGCTTATCGACGATAACGATCACCCGGTTTGGAAATTTTACGGGTACGGTGAACCTCTCTCTCTCAATCTCGCCGTCCGGTCTGACGTGTTCGCTGAGTAGCGATTCATTCAGCCTTGCCTTCTCGACTATTGTAGGACTCTCGTGCCTCGGTCCCTCGGGAACGTACAATGTGACGATAACGGGGAGTAGCGGCAAGTTCTCTCAGTCCGCGACTCTCGTGTACTCCGATAGGAGTCCGCCGGGCCCTTCACCGGGTCCGTCACCACCGACCACGCAAGGCGGGCCACCCCCGAATGGTGGACAACCTCCTAATGGCCGACACATTCCAGGGAGCGCACTGAACCAGACAAGCCAATTAGTCTTGTCAGTTCTCAACCTAATTGCTCGAAGCCCGGTGTTGCTTTCGGGATTTTTCACCGTTGTTGTACTCGCAACCGTTGTACCAGTCCTCGTGGTTATCTATAGCCAGAAGAAAAATCGCAGAGGATGACGGGTTCGGTGTGTCTCGGTTCTCGAGATCATCCAAGTTGGATTATCTCTTCTTGGGGCTTCGAGAGTTCCTGGTATCCATTGGATGTCACAAGAACATCCTGCTCTAAGTTGCATGAACCGAACTTGCTGGTCACCGAGGGCTCGATTGTGAAGACCATGTCCCGCTGAACCATCTTCTCGCCCTGCTTACCGTATCTGTTAGGCCATTTCGGACCCAAGAGAGGACCGATCTCATGAGTGCTCCTTCCCAGCACATGTCCTAGCGCATGCTTGTATTCTGGATATCGCCTCCTTACGATCAAGCTTCTCCCTGCCTGGTCGACCTTGTAACCTGGAACCCCAGGCTTCAAAATGGCAAGAGCTGCATCGTTCGCTTCACGGGCAGTCTTGACCATCTGCTGCACTCCTTTTGGCACTCGTCCAGAGCCGACAAAATAGTTTCTCTGAATATCGCTACAATACCCGTCGTATTTCACGCCAAAATCCAACTTGACAAAATCACCCTCTTTGATTCTAGTTCCGTAGTACCCCACGTGAGCCATAGGCGCGTTACCAACCACGACTGAGGGGCATCGATCGTAAGCCCATGCAGAATCCAGTTTTCTGTCAGTCAGAAGCTTGTGCGCGAACTCGTGGACATCCTTGTCCGTCTTGCCTGGCTTGATCGCGGCCTCAACAGAATCGTAGATCTTTTCGCACTCTGCAATCGACTTCTTCACTAGTTCGACTTCGCCTGGTATCAGCCTCGCCCGTAGAGCAATCGCGAGGTCCTCTCCCGAGACCAGCCGCTTCGAGTAATCCTTCAACGCGGTTTTGAGGTACCGTTCCATACCCGAGGTGAGCCCGTCAGCCGCGCCCTCATCATAGCTTGTGTTTACAGCAATCTTCTTCGGCTTCCTCTTTCTAACAAACTCCCTCAGCTTTGGTGCAGCACCCTCGCTACCATATCCAATTATTTCATCGTAGAATTTCTGCTGCCTAACAGTCTCTTCTTCAAGACTCCCGACAATAGCCGTCTTCGTCCCGGTCCGTTCGATTATGGCGGCTGAACGCCAGGTCAGGTCGCCGAATCGGAGATCCTGTACTAACGGGTCCTCGTTGCCTTCCCGTGTGAACGTAATCCACATGTCAATCCCTTGTGCCTCCATGGTGTCCCTGACAAGTTTCAGCTTCTTCCTCAGGAACTCTGTCTTGAGGGGAGATCCGGTGAGTTTCACGCGTTGCTTGCTGGAATGAATGAACTTATCGTTTTGCCTGTAAACCTAGTTGTTCAGAGTTTTCTGGCGAATCTACTCTGGATCAACAGAATAAGGATTCAAACGGTCCGTTCAGAGCCATTTGGTTCATTCCCCAAAGATGTTGTTTCAGACAATTGTGCAACGTGCCAAAATAAAGAGTTCATAGCCAGCCAAAACCATTTGGTTCAATGGCTTCGTCTTCGGAAATCCGTAGAGTCGTCCATGAAGCATGACGTAAGCTGGATCGCGATCCAGCACAAAATCCTCCAGGGAGACCTTGCCGGGTGAACTGCGAGGCTTGGGACTCTTCCTAAAGAGACGCCTTTTGCGTTCTAGCACTTCAGGATGAAAAAGAACATATTCGTGTGCCAACGCCCGGGATGCCGGTTCATCCAGCTTAAGCAGATAGAACTTGTCGGATGGCCTATCTTCGACCTTGGTTATTCCCGATATGGATGCAGAGAATCTATCTTTGTACGGATGCTCTTCCAAGTGGAGGTAAACAATTTGCCCGATGATCTTCCGAGACTCCAACCCGATCACCCGCATTAGGCCCGTCAAAGATAATTGAGTTATCGAATTAGTCTTGCCGAGTTGAGGATGAATACGAGTTCTGAGACTACGTGGATGCCGGCGGCGAATAATGGGTTGAGCAGGCCTTCGAAAGCCAGGCCGAGCCCGATTCCATCCACGATCAGTGTTCCATAGAAATTCTGCATGATCACGCCGTAAGCCTGCTTGCTTGCCTTGACGATAGTTGGAATTCTTCCAAGATCATTCGTCATGAGAACAATGTCGGCTTCTTCGATCGCGATATCTGTCCCAGCACCCATTCCAACACCAACGTTCGCGAGAGCCAGGGCTGGAGCGTCGTTCACACCATCACCTACCATGACGATTCTTCGCCCTGAGCCCGATAGTCGTTCGATGTAGGAGACCTTGTCGGCGGGCAGAAGCTCAGCGTGAACCTCATCGATTCCGACCTGGTCCCCGACGCTCTTCGAAGCGACCTTATTGTCACCTGTGAGCATTATGGTCGACAAACCCATTCTTCCCAACTCCCTGACCGCTTCTCGGCTCTCGTTCCTAACCTTGTCGGAGATTCCAATCACTCCGCAGATTCGTCCTCCGTGAGCAACTAGAACAGTGGTTTTTCCTTCCGATACCTTGCTGGTAATAGTTGCATCGACATCGTTCGATAATGCGATGTGTTGCTCGTTCATGAGAACGCTGTTTCCGACAAGGACCTGTTCTCCATCATACCACGATACTATTCCCTTCCCGGCCAGGTAGTCCGATGAGGTGCTTGACTCCGAGCTGATTCCTAATGTCTGGGCCTTTGCCATTATCGCGTGCGCTAGTGGATGTTTGGAGAACCTCTCCGCCGCAGAGGCATATGTTAGGACCTGCTCCTCGGAGCATCCATCAAGTCCTACAACATCGGTAACTTCGGGATCGCCTAGCGTGAGCGTTCCTGTCTTATCGATCACGACAGTATCGACCCTGCTCATCTCCTGAACGTAGACCCCGCCTTTCACAATCACACCCCTCTTCGCAAGGCCCCCCATGACTGCTACAATCGCCAGAGGCGTGCCCGCGGCGACACCGCATGCCCCAGCAACAACAATGACCGATATGGTTGAAATGAGGTTTCGGGTCACGAGAAAAGTGATCACTGCGAAGATGATCGTAAACTCGACTAACCATGCTGCGAGTTTGTCTGATATCCTCTGGATGGGCGCCTTCCTGCTCTCAGCCTCTTCAACTAGCTTGATGATCTGGCCGAAGACAGTCTCAGTTCCGACCTTCTCAGTCCGGACCTCGAAGATGCCTGACTCGTCAACGCTTCCAGCAAACACTCTACTACCGATCATCTTCTCAACAGCGATCGCTTCTCCTGTTATGGCAGACTGATTCACGAACCCCGACCCTTTGACGAGGGCTCCGTCAACCGGAATTCGCTCCCCGTCTCTAACAATTACGGTTTCACCGGGTTGAATTGTCTCTACATCGGTCTCAGTTTCTCTCCCGTTCCGTCTTACGAGGGCCCTTCTCGGAATCGACTTTTCCAGTTTGACGATTGTCGCCCTTCCCTTGTCAACAGCATAAGCTTCTATGAATTCTGAGAGCAGAACGAAGAAAGTTACTACGACCGCCGCCGTAAACTGGCCAACAAGGAGAGAGGCGACAATCGCCACCGTCATCGAGACCTCCATGTTTATTGAACGGTGGCGAAGTGAGTGGAACGTTTCGACGAAAACCGGATAGCCTCCAACGAGAGTCGCTCCAATCGCTACAAAGTCAATCGGAGAGAAGCTACGCCATAACCCGAGATAGCTGAAGAGGGCGGCGAAGCCCATCAGAAGGAGCCGGATCTCATCTTCTCTATTCTTGGGCGGTTCGCGGAGAAGCGAACCTTTCATCCCTTGGAGCACAGGGAGTTCATTTCTCGGAGTGCTCATCTGCTGCTTGCGACCACTTCACGAAGTGAGAGGCCATTTCCCGACCGCCCATTATATGCGTACCGTTACAAGAGAGAATAGCTGCTCATGGGCCAGACCGTTGAGATCGAAGTTCGAGAATTAGGACCGGATCTATTGCAAGATTATCTGCAATTCTTTGATCAGGCGTTTTCCGACTTTCCCCAATGGGCCGACTGCTACTGCGGCTTCTACGATACTTCTGCAGCTGATTGGGACGCGACATCCAACGCTGGTCCGGAACATAGAGCCGCTCGGTCCGCCCTGATTAGCGCTAGCAAAGCTCAGGGATTACTTGCCTACATTGATGATAGACCCGTGGGCTGGTGTAATGCTCAGCCCCGGGCCAACTTTGTAAATATGCGATCATATAGAGTCGCGTTGACGAACCCGGGAGAGTCAGTCGGGTCCATAATGTGTTTCGTTGTATCGCCCGGTTACAGAGGAAGGGGAGTCTGCACAGCACTTCTACGTGCCGCCTGTGACAAGTTTCGTCGAGATGGGCTACAGGTAGCGGAAGGATATCCGACGACTAGTCCTCAGAAGAGATTTGGAGAGATTCCGTGGGCAGAGGCGAACTACAAAGGACCCTTAAACGCGTACTTGAAGAACGGGTTCAAGATTCATCGGCAACTCGAAGTATTCGCGATCGTGAGGAAACAGCTCTGAGTCTCAAGTCCCCGCGCATGGATCTCGATAAATATCAAGCTTGATCGAGTCCTTACGTTTGCGAAGAGATGATCGACGGTTGAGCCAGACTAATAGGAAGGACGGAGGTGCTGAAGAGATCTTGGAGAAGGGTCTCATTGCAGTAGGGATAATTGTCGCTTCGACTCTGGCGGGTCCGGTATGGGCAGCCTTGACAATCAATGCGCCCACCTATAATCAGGACCTTCAGGCTACTCTCTTTGGCTTCCTTGTAGGTGTCATCCTCGTCTTGACTGCTCTACTTGCAAAGACGAAATGACAGCTTCAACGTTCTCGCTTTCTGTCGCGTGCTTCTCGGGTCCATTCGTGGCCGCTGCGGGGCGAGCTCCCAATGGCAATAGTGCCTGATGGACTTGCCGGGTAGGAAAGGAAACCCGTTCCCGATCAGAACAAGGTTATTCTCAGTGCCATTTGTGGAGGAGTGTCTCTGCTTCCTCCACTAGTTCTTTGATGATTGCTGCTACGGGTTTGATGTTCTTCACTCCGCTCACTGATTCTCCGGCCCAGTGTGGCATCGCCTTAATGGTTCCAGTAGTCTCACTGGTCATGGTGAAAGACTCCAAGGGTTTCACGGGGACCATTTCACCGGTTGAGATGAGTTTCTTGTGTCCCACGATGTCGCCTTTGAACTTCTGAGCTTCTTCTATGCAGAAGCGAAGGACTCTGTGGGGTGCGTTGGGCCAGCCTTCTGAGAATGCCTCCGTAACAACGGTGTCTTCCGGCTCGCTCGCAATCAACGCCTTGACATATTCAGGATGCGCCCCCGCCTCCGTAGCCGCAATGAATCGAGTCCCAACTCTTACTCCAGAAGCTCCCGCAGCCAATACGGCGGCCAGAGCTCGGCCGCTGCCTATGCCACCCGCTGCTAGCACAGGGACCTTGACAGAATCCAAGACCTGACTCAGCAAGGTCAGAAGGCTGACCTTTCCTCGAACGTGTCCACCCGCTTCAACTCCCTGTGCCACTATCATGTCACAACCGGCCTCAGCGGCGGCAACCGCCTCTTCGTTCGAGCCGACTTGCCACGAAGCCAACGCACCTCCCTTGTGCACTAGATCAACCAGCGAAGGGTCCGGTTGGCGATAGAAGAATTCGACAACCTTCACAAGTTTAGACGCCGCCTCCACCTGTTCGTGAATCTCGTTAAGATCCGAGACGAAAGCTTCTGGAATCAGAAAGTTGGCTCCAAAAACGCCAGACGTACGCCGCCGCATGTCCTCAAATACCTCGGTCATTTGGTTGGGGTCGAAGGATCCGGCGTAAACCATGCCTAGGCCTCCGGCGTCTGAGACCGCGGTCGCCAGTTGGGGCCGGGCTAGACCGCCAATAGCAGCTTGCTGAATTGGTACTTTACAGCCAGTCAGATCGGTGAATCTTGTTCTGAGCATTTTACTAACAAGTTCACCATGCTACTGGTACGCAATTAGAATTTTTCCGATTGGCTCGGCTCAGGCAGCGAATAGCGGGCTGTTAGCGATCTCCATCCGACGAGCTAACTCTAGTAGAATGTCCACGCGCCTCTCCAAGTTGGGATAGAGGCTGAGAAGCCCATGACCGCTACCTCCCACGAATAGTCCTGCGAGATTACCCGACGTCGCACCTCCTGACTCCGTGTTGGCCTTAATGATTGCGGAGGCGAGCGCTAGGGGCTTTCCCGTGAATTCGACAGACACTTTGTCAGCCCAGAGTTCGCGCTCTCGGTGCACTGCTGCTTCCACCAGCCTCAGCGCTGGGTCGAAGGGGAAAGCGACTCTCGCTAGTTTCGCGAGGCCTTTGGCGGCGGAATCGCCGTTTTTGATGTGCGACAATTCATGAGCGAGTACAGCGTCGGTCTCGTCGGAAGACAAAGACCCTGCGAGCTTTGAGGACATTGCAACCACTCCTTGTCCACTCAAGCTGATCGAAAAGGCACTACCGGACAGCGCCTCCCGCAGAGAGACTCCGGACACTCCCATCTTACCAGTGAGAGCGCCGAAACCGGTGGCAATCCCGGAGAGTGAAATGGGGGCGGCCGTCATTCTCTCCAACATTCGTGAGAAAGTGTATCTGCGCGCAATGAACGTCATCAGGGTAGCAAATCCTAGTGATACCAGCAACGAGCTTCCAAGCACTGTGCGAACCGTTAACTGAGGATAATCCCAATAGTTCTGGAGCAGTGCGGTGCACACTAAGAAACTCGTTCCTAGAAACGACCATAAGAATAGCGATGACACTAGCATCGGCTGCAATAGCCGGGACCTTCTTGACGGATTGTAACCCTGAAAAGAGTAGAGAGCGTAACAAGCCAGTTCGACGGCAGCGATTCCCCCTAAGATTCCTAGGGTTGTAGGCGCAAGGAAGAAGACGCGATAGAGGTCTAGGTCGATCGTTGTTTTGATCCCTTCCGGATCTTCTCCTCTAAACGCTTCAACTCATCCTTCGGAATATCATCCACGTAATCTGATAGAGTGGAAATGACCGTCGGACCGAAAGCAGTCAGTAGCCGGTCAACAAATCCCTTGACGACCTTACCTTTCACTTTCTCTTCGGAATGAATCACGTAGATGTAGCGGGAGCCTCCTCTGCCAATGGCTTCATCCCTTGCAAGCATTCCTTTCTTGTAGAGGCGGTCGAGGGTTGTACTGATGGTAGAATATGCGAGTCCTCGTGAGGGCTCGAGGTCCTTAGCCACTTGTCGGGCCGAGGCTTTGCCCTGGCGAAGAACGCTTCCGAGAACCGCTGCTTCTAGGTCGCCGAGCTCCATGGACAGAAACGATTATGGCTAGCTTGGATATAAGTTTCTATCCTTGTCGGAACTCTTTGGCGAGATCTGTTCAGCGAGGACGGATTTATGTAGCGTCTCCTGACTGGTCGAATATCATTCGAGCCGGTTTGATTGACTAGTTTCTGGGCTACGCCTTCATGACCACGCGCGAACCAGCCTCGACAATTAGCCCGTCAAAATCGAACGATATCCTTCTCAACAGCTACTCCAGAACCTTTCTGCTTCTTCTTTCAGGAATCAACCTTGCACTCGGCCTGATATTCTACATCTATCCTCCGATCGTCATTTCTTACTGGCCATGGCCAGTGAAAGAGCTGGCCGTGAGGTTCCTGGGAGCAATATTTCTGGCCATAGCCTTCGGCTGCTGGTCTGCAGTCCATGCTGACAAGTGGCAGAGAGCGAAGATACTGGTGCTCGTTGGCGGGACCTTCTTCGGCATAACAGGCATTGTCTCTCTCGTTAGAGGAATCACTGTGAGCAGTGACGCCTCGACCTGGGCATGGACGGGATATTTCCTAATCGCCGCAGCCGGTTGCTTACTTCTGTTGCACCGGGCTGGATGGCATCGTAGACAAGCGGAGACTCCGACATCGACCATGCCAAGGGGTGCCCGATTATTCTTCGGGATTCAGACTAGCGCTGTTGGAATTTTCGGAATCATGATGTTGCTGGTGCCAGGTTTGGCGCAACAAGAGTTCTGGCCATGGAAAGTGTATGTATCTACCCTGCAGACATTCGCTGCACTGTTTCTAGCGACGTGCCTAGCGACAGGATGGGCCACTCAGCAGAAAGACCCTGAAAGAATCAAAGTATTACTGCCCCTAGATGCCGTGTTCCCATCTCTAGCCTTATTGGCGGTAGCCATCAGCTGGAGTGTCATCGCTGCTGAAAGTCCCAGCTGGCTAGTGACGGGCGTGTGGGTTGGACTGTACTCCTTCGTTGCCGCGGGCTCGACCATTCTCTATTTTGCGTTGACCAGACGACCGCGCTAGAGCGCGAAAGCGAAGCCATTGATCCCGAGACGTTCATGATAGGTTCTAGAGCCTTGCCAATAGGATAGCGACTGTGACAGCAAGCAAACCCGCTGCAGGCAATGTCACCAACCAGGGCAAGACCATACCGCGCAACGAAGATACGATGACCTCCTTCCGACCGCCAATCCCTGCAGTAGACCCCGCGTGGACGTGTGTAGTAGATAATGGAGCCCCGAGGTAAGCTCCTACCGAGACCAAGGTAGCGGTTACGATGCCAGCCTGCAGCCGCTGAGTATGATCAAGAGGAACGACGCGCTTCACAAGTTCTAGCGCTACTCGACGGCCGAGCACTAAGGACCCGGCAACGATCGCGACTGCTACAATCGAGTATGGACCCCAAACTGCGTAGGTAGAGCCCGCTACGAAAAAGAAAGCGCCGAGGGCCGCCATTTTGGGAGCGTCGTTGATCCCTCTCGCGTAGGCAGTGGCTGCGGCGGATCCCCAATGCGAGATTTTAGCGAATCTGGGATTCTTCTTTTCTGAAGTCTGAGTCTGAGACCGTCGGGTCAGACGACGCAGAACACTTAGTGCGATCAACGCAACAAAGGGTCCCGCTGCCAGTGGGAGAATTACCCGGATAGCTAGGAAATCCAGTTTCAGACTTGACACGCCGAACAGAAAGATCCCCTGCAACAGAACAGCACCGAGGATCGTGTGAGTTGTGGAGACGGGAAGCCGAAAGAGAGTTGCTATCAAGATCCATATTGTCGCTCCGATGAGGACTACCAAGATGAACGATGAATCAGTTGTATTTCTGAGGATACTTTGAGGAGTGAATACCGTCAACAGCCTTCCAGAAATCAGAATGGCGGAGACGCTTCCTAGCCCGCTGAAGACCCCTCCCCAGAGTAGAGGTCGTCGGCCCAGTCTGGGACCCCCTGGTCCCGTGCTAGACATTAGTGAAGCTACGCTCTTGCCAACATCATTGGCCCCATTGGCGAACGCTAAGACGAAGAGAACGCTAAGGCCGACTTCCTCGACTAGCAACCTGCCGAGATCCCACCTGTTTGGAGAATTAATCGTTTTACGTTCGGACCAAAACTCGCATCCGTCTATATTCCGATGAAGAGGAACAGGAACATTGCCCAGAGGGGAAGTGCTAGTCCGAGTCCTACTAGAATGTTTTTCCGGAATATCTTGGAGCCGTCCAATGGTGGAATGGGTATCATGTTGAATGATCCCAGTCCGACATTTAGTTCAAAAACCGAACAGCGCGATCGTCGACAGGAATCCTGATGGTACAGCTAGAAGCAACGATAGAAACGCTATGGCGAATGCAAGGTTGATTCCGGGTCCGGCTGCAGAAATAACCATGTTCTCCTGCTCGGGATCACGTGGCCTATACGTGGAATCGTAGCCGTACGCCGCCATCGCTGCGGGCGCAATGTAGACTGCTCCTGGGGCGCCGAAGACAATGCCTCCTCCTGAAAACACTACGATGAACAGTGTCAGTAATAGTCCCCACATCCAGAGACGGAAGTGGGCGACATACCCGCGTCTTATTGCGACGAACTTGTGTCCCATTTCGTGGATGATGAATCCGGTCGCGGTGGCAACAAAGCCGGCTACGACTATCTCAAGGCTACCTATTCCAGTAAAGAGACCCAAAAAGTTCTGGTAAGTGATCGCGATTGAGAGCACCAGCCAGGCGATGATGATGGAACTGATCTCTCCGGGACTGAACTGCGGTGACACTTGTCCCTCAACCGGGGTAGCGGGGGCCCTGTCTTCTCATATTTCGATTTGCTTCTGAACATCTGACTCGGTAACTAGGGTATCAGAATCCCTTTCTTCGCGGTTTCCGAGAGGGCTGTTTCTGAGAGGAGGCACGGCGTGGCCCAGGTTCCGCCTTATCAGGCTCTGAAGGAGGCGCCCACGGAGATTCGTCAG
>Ga0209161_10001924_pt1 | contig 17077 bp, 10 predicted proteins | sample GraSoiAngelo_155_FD_186169 | JGI IMG/M metagenome (GOLD analysis project Ga0209161, IMG submission 186169) | Grasslands soil microbial communities from the Angelo Coastal Reserve, California, USA - 14_1009_13_30cm (SPAdes) (version 2) | ecosystem: Environmental > Terrestrial > Soil > Grasslands... | reverse complement strand
CGACGTGACGAGGGGCAGCTCCCTCCCCGCGAGGAAATTGATGAGGGCGCCCCCGCCCGTGCTCACGTGGTCGATCCGGTCTTGGAGGCCAAACTGCTCCACCGCCGCCACGGTGTGCCCGCCGCCGACGACGGAGAGTCCGTCGGACTCCGCGACCGCGGTCAGGAGTTCCCGCGTCCCGACGGAGAACGGGTCCAGCTCGAAGACGCCGGCGGGACCGTTGAAGAAGATCGTCTTCGCGCGATGGATCACGTCGACGTAGTGGGCGATTGTGTCTAGGCCGATATCGTACACAAGGAGGTTCGCCGGGAGCGATTCGACCGTGACAGGCCTCCGCTCCCCGTCGTCGTTCAAGACGACGTCGGTGGGGAGGAGGATCCGGGTCGGGAATTTTTTTAGCAGATCTTTGCTGTCGGCGCGGGCTTGTTCATAGTCCTCGATCTCCCGTCGCATGAACTCCGTCGTCGGATCGCCAGGGTCCACGCCGGACGCGTCGAGGAAGATGTTCGCCACGCCGCCGGACGTGAGGACCGTGTCCACGACGTCCTTCTCGAGCAGGTGTCGGGCCACCGCGATCGAATCGTCGGCTTTGACGCCCCCCAGGTGGGCCACCTTCGGATGTTCTGGATTCTGGACCGCCTGGGTGAGCATCGTCAGTTCACGCTCCATGACCCGACCGGCGAGGGACGGGAGGACGTCGCAGAATCCGACGAGGCTGGGCTGTGCCCGGTGGGCCGCGGCGAAGGCGTCGAGGATGAAGTATTCCGCGTGGGGTGCGAGGCGCTGCACGATATGCGTCTTGGCCATCTTCTCGAGCTTGGCGTCGGCGAGGGCTTCCTCCTCCGCATAGAACCGGGTATTCTCCAGGACGATGACGTCGCCGACCTGCATTGCATCGATCGCCTCGATCGCGGGACGGCCGAAGAGGCTCGAAACATATCGGACGGGGCGGCCGAGGAGGGCACCGATCCGTTCCGCGTGCGCCTCGAGGGTCGTGAAATCGTCCTTCCCCGGGCGAGATTGATGGGCCAGGAGGGCGACCTTCGAATGCCGGAGCTCGCGAATCGTCGTGAGGTGCTCCCGAATCCGCGCGTCGTTCAGGAGCTGTCCCGTCGCCGGGTCGACCGGAGAGTTGATGTCCACCCGGAGGAGCACGGTATGGCCTGCGAGGTCAAAATCGTCCATCGTGAAGAAATCCCGGGCCATCAGAATGCGACAGAAAGACGCGGCATAATAGCCTTTTTGCATCGCGCCGGTGGCGGTTTTCCCCCGGGGGCCAGGCGTGTGTTCTCAAACGGGGGAACTAGGTTGCAACCTTTTTAGAGGGGCCCGGGGGATGGACGCAAGGACCGAGGGAAACCTACGCCCCAAGACCTCCTCCTCCCAGAGGGCAAACTCATCCGCACAACCCGGGGCGGGGCGAACGCGCTGAAACAACTCCTCCTTGACCTGAAGAAGTATTCGTTCTCGGGCTACGTTCGGACGGTCCGAACGTCCGGCGGCAAGAGGTCGGAGGGAATCGTGCTCCTCCGCGGAGGGAACCCGGAGGCGAGTCTGCACCAGCGCGAGGACGCGCAAGACCGCGGGCGGACCGCCCTCAAGAAGGTGTGGCAGGACTCCTACGACGAATCGTGCATCCTCGAGCTCCACGCGCGCGTGGACATGGACGGCCTCGTCCGCGAATACGCGGATGCAGTCCTGGAACGGGCCTCGAAGGTCATGAAGAAGACGAGGGTCCCGCAGGCGCTGGACCGCGGGGATATCGAGAAGCAGCTGCGGATCTGGAAGGAGCGATCCTACGACGTCTCTGCGATCGAGGCGAACCTGGATGCCGAGCCGAGCGTCCTGACGGCCTCGGTCCTGGCGATGCGGGAAGCCGTGAAGAAGGCGGACACGGCCTCCGAGGTCCTGGCGGGCTTGGACGTCTCCGGCTTCGAATCCCGGGCGGCGATCCTCCTGGAGAAGCTGCGCGACCCAATCCGGCATCCGGACATCGATGCCGAGGTCGAGCTGCTCCGAGAGGCGACGGAGAGCATGCGGCGGGTCGAGTCCCGACGCAAACTCGAGCGCTCCCGAGAACGGGACTTCAAGGAACGGACGAAGAAAGTCTTGGAGCTCATCATGAAACAGCGACGGGACGCGAAATCCGCGGCCCCGGTGCCATCTTCGGAGGAGGTCGAGAAAGCCCTCGAAGAACCGGCTCCGCCCCGGGACGCAGCCACGAACCTAGCCCTCGCGTTCACGTTCGAAGGATTCACGGTCGGCGAGAGCAACCGGTTCGCCCACACGGCCGCGATCGCGGTCGCGAAGCAGCCCGCGAAGGCCTATAACCCCCTCCTAATCACGTCGGGTCCTGGCCTCGGGAAGACGCATCTCCTCCATGCAATCGGGAATTACATCGCATCGCACGTCGACCGTGCGAAGGTCCTCTACCTGACCTGCGAGGCGTTCGGGACGGGCTTGTCCGAGGCGCGCGAGAAGGGCACGTTGGGGGCGTTTCGAGAGCGGGTGCGCGGGGTGGACTGCCTCCTCATTGACGATATCCAGTTCCTCAGCGGGATGCCGGAGGTCCACGAAGAGCTGTTTCACGCCTTCAACGAACTCCACGGCGCGGAGAAGCAGATCGTGCTCGCGAGCGACCGCCCCCCGAAGGCGATCGCGAACCTCGACGACCGCCTCGTCTCGCGGTTCGAATCGGGCCTCGTGGCAGGGATCGAACCTCCGGAGTTGGCCACGCGGGTCGCGATCCTGGAGCGCCGATCGCGCGAGGCCAAGGTCACGATCGAGCCGGATGTGGTGAAGCTCATTGCGGGCCTCGTCGAGAACAACGTCCGCGAACTCGGAGGAGCCCTAAATCGGGTCGTGGCGTTCTCGTCGATGATGGGTCGTCCGATCACGGAGGACCTTGCGAGAGAAGTCCTGACCGAACCGGCATTCGAAGCGCCGCCCATTCCTGCACCCGCGGTCGCGGAGCGCGTGGAACCTGCGGTTCTCCAGGGCCTGACGCCGGGACGCAGCTACCTGATCGAGGAGGAACGGCCCTTGGAGGCCTTCCGTCGATTCGCGGCCTTCCTCGGTGGGGGCGGTGGGGGACTCGTCATCACGCGGACGAATCCGAAGCGCGTCCGCGAAACCTACGGCCTGCCCACCGAACGGGTGCTCTGGCTCACGGACCGGGAAGGATCCGCAGAAGACAGGATCGCGCCCGCGCTCGAGCGGATCGTGTACGAGATCGAGGACTTCATGTCCAAGCAGCCGCGGGGTGCTGTGTTGATCGACGGAATCGAGTACTTGGTTTCGAACAACTCCTTCGACGCCGTCCTCAAATTCGTTCGTCGTCTGCTGGATGCCATCTCCGAAAGCCAGTACACGCTCATCATCTCGTTGGGATCTGGGACCATCAAGGAACAGGAGTTGAAAGTGCTCGAACGGGAGATGGAAGTGATCCGCATTCCGTGACGGGATGCGCGGTTCATTCGAGGCGTTGAATCTCTTTGTAGAAATCCCGGATCTGGCGGAGCGCCTCGGCCCACGCTTCCCGTTTGACGAGCGCGCTCGATTCCTTGAGGATCCCGATCGGCTTCGCGAGGTCGTTCCCCTTCAGCTTCAGATCGAGCAATTGGCTCCGGGCTTTGCGCATCTCCTCCTGTACGAAATCGGGGACTTCTCGCTTGAGGCGTTCGGACGCCTGTTGCCCGATGCGGGTCGCCGCTTCGACGTCCCTCCGTTCCAGAGACTCGCGCGCCTGGCGCAGGAGGCGCTCCGAGGTCGAGACATCCATCCCCATGGCGCGTACTTCATGTGCGAGGCGGTCCCCCTCCTCGATCGTCTTCCGCGCATCGTGGAAATCCTTCGCCTCGGACTCAAATCGGTCGAGGACGATTTGGTAGGTGTCCCAGGCGCCGTCGTAGTCGCCGGCTTCCATCCGGCCGACGGCCTCCAGGAGTCCCGGCGTGACGAGGCCGACGCCGGCCTCTCCCTTCGCCGCTCGAATCTCTTGGACGAAACGCTCGATTCCTTTGCCGATGAAGTCCACGAAGGCGATATCGAGGGCACGCCGGGCGTCCGCGATCAGTGTGACCGCGCGCTCGATGTCGCGCCCCTTCCCCGCCTGGATGGCGTCGTTGATGATCCGCTTCCCTTCGTCGATTTCGAGTCCGATCCGTTTCGCGGAGACCAGGAGGGGTTTCACCTCGTTCACGAGCTTCGGGAGCTCTCGGTAGAGCAGCTTCCGGTCCCCGGTCGGAATCCGGCGCTCCGCCTCTTTTCGGGTCTCACGGAGGGCGTCCAGCCGACCCTGCAGGGGGGAACGGGCCGGTTTCGCGGAAGGCGGTGCGAGGGCGACGGTCGTCAAAGCAGGAGACCTTCCCGCCGCAGGCACCTCCATGGACCGCGGAACTGCCGGAGCCGGCTGTGGGGCCGCGGCCGTACTACTGTCGTCGGCAAAGCGCACTCCGCAGTTGGGGCACTGGTCTGCGTCCGCAGGCACGGACGCCTTGCACACGGGGCATTCGTACTCGGTCGCGGCTCCTTCGGAGAATTCGGCTCCGCATCCCGGGCAGACAGTGGCGTCTGCGGCGACGAGCGTCTCGCACACGGGGCAGAGGAACTTCTCGCCGAGTTCTCGCGCGGTCGACACGATCGAAGCGGAGTCGGAAGCCGCGGCGGTCTCTCCGGCTTCGGGGGAGTTGCGCGCGACGCTCTTCAACGATTCGATGATTTCCCGATGGTCTTCCTTGCCGTCCATGATCGAGGCGAGAATCTCGTCGATGCTCCGGCCGTCCCGGACGGGAACCTCAACGGGCTCTTGCGGACCGCCCGCGAGATCGAACAGGGTCAGGTCGGTCTGGCACGAAGGGCACACCCGAGCGTCCGCCTCGATGGAAGAATCGCAGACGGGACAGACCTTCGTTTCTTTCGCTGGCGTAAGCCGACACCTCGACTTGTCGACGTGTTTTCTATCCTTGAGCAGCGTACAAAGACTTTTGGGACTCAGTCCAGAGAATGATAAGTCATCCGGGAGATAATCAGCGCAAAACGATTAAGTCAGCCTTGGACCCGTGCAACGAGTCATACGGCGTGGCCATGGCCTTCCGCAATGCAATCGATGGACTTGAAAAAGTGATCCGCACCGACATTCTGCCCCCGAAAGTCATCCTCGTCACCGGGCCTCCCGGTTCCATGAAAACGTCTTTTTGCTACACGCTGATGTCCCGATATCTCAAGGACACCGGGGAGTTCGGATTGTACACGACCCTTGAGGAGACGGTCCAGTCCCACCTGCGGAATATGGAATCGCTTGGCGTCGAGCTCTCCATGAACATGCAGATCAGCGACTTCACCGACCTGCGGGAGATCGACGCGGTCGTCGGCCCGGAGGACCAGACGGACTACCTCGCTTTCATCGAGCGGATGATCGTCCACTACCGCAAGGTCCACGGACACAAGTTCAAAATCTTCACCTTGGACTCGCTCGGGGCGCTGTACTCGTTGATGGAGAACACGACGAACATGCGCAAGCGGATGTTCTACTTCTTCAAGATGCTCCGAGACAATGAGCTCACCTCCCTGGTCGTCATGGAACGAAGCCCGGATGGGGAGAGCCAGCTCCTCGGGAACGAGGGCTTCCTCGTCGATGGGATCGTGTTGCTCGGCCTGGACCAGGCTCGGGGGAAGCTCGTCCGCTATCTGCAGGTGGAGAAGATGCGTTCGACAGATCATTCGATGGAGAAGCACGCGATCGAGATCCGCAAAGGAGGACTCACCATCCTCGGTCCGATCTTCGAAGCGGGAGGGATGTGATTCCATGACCGTTCACAAGCCGAAGCCGAAAGGCTCGGCTCGCCGATCGAACATGGGAGGGCGCCATAAATGGCCGAAGCATCAATCCTAGACGCGCTGGACGCACTGAAAAAGCTTGAGGAGAGCCTGAGGTCGCGAGACGCCGAGTTCAAGGAGCGCGAATCGTCACTCCAGGAGCAAGCCTCGAAGCTGGACGAAGACCGCCGAATGACGGAACAAGAACGGACCGCCCTCGCGGAAGAGCGGGATTCCATCGTAGGCCGCGAGAAGGGCCTTCGGGCTCGTGAAAAGGAACTGGAACAGAAGGAACGCGGCATCGATCAGAGGGAACAGGAATTCACCGCGACGAAACAGGAAATCCTGACGAAGGAGAACCAACTCGTGAGTCGGGAACAGGAACTCGTGAAGCGGCTCGACACGCTCGTGAAACGCGAAGAAGACATTGCCCATCGAGATTCGGAGACGGTCGCGCAGGTGCGGGAGATCGCCGCCCGCAAGAACGAAATCGCGGGACGGCAGGAGCAAATCGTCAAGCTCCTCGAGGAACAGAAGGCGGCCCTTCAGGCGCAGATTGACCGAAACCGCGAGCTCATGGAGCGCGAGAAGAAGCTTGCCGCCGAAGAGGAAACGATTGCGGCTGGCCGGGCAAAAATCGCCGAAGAGGGGAAACGGCTCCTGGAGAAGGAGAAGCAGATCCTCGCCCAAGAACAATCGATGCGCTCCGCCGCCTCGACCGCGGCCTTTGCAGGGCCGACGGCCGCCGGTCGCGTCGTGGTCTCGCCCACGGTCTCGCCATCGGGGATTCGGCCGCAGCCGGTTCCGGTGACCCCGCAGTCGGTGGCGCCGAAGAACGCTCCGCCGGCTCAAACGGCCACGGTTCAGACCGCGAAAGTCGTGGCCAAGCCCACGGTGACTGCGGAGGCCGTCTCAGGAGGCGAATCGGAAATCCCCTGTCCCGCGTGCGGCACGAGCATCTCCGCAGATGCGATCATGTGCTACGCTTGCGGCCATCGCCTCCACGAGGAATCGGATGCGGAAGAGGTCTCGGAATCCGAAAACGAATCCGAAACGCCGTGTCCCGCCTGCGGCACGATGATCTCCGCGGATGCGATCATGTGCTACGCTTGCGGCCACCGTTTGGGCGGAGAGGATGACAAGGGGGCGAAGAAGGCCCCCGTGAGCGTGAAGAAGGTCCTCAAGAAGAAGGTGATTTGAGCCGAACGAGGGGACCGTCCTACGCACATCGCACGCACGGGTCGAACGATGCGCGTTTCACGAATTTTCCGCGATTTCCGCGAGTTTTCCACGATTTTCATGTACGAATATAGATAAAAATATTTCCTCCATAGGAACTCGTTGTTCTTTTTCGCGAGAACAGGTCCGTATCGCGATAGATAATCGCTCGGTAACCTATTTATAAACCGGGCCGGGATGGCCCGCGTAACATGCCCACCGGTCGCAGTATTGCGGAGGTTCTTCGAGACTCGACCTGGGGAGGTCTTCGGATGTCGAACCGAGCCGGACGGAATGGGAAGGCACTCAGTCTCTTGATCGTTTGGTCCCTCGCCCTGGTCGGGATCTTCGCGGCGATTGTCGCGCTGAGCCCCGCCACGCGCGCGGGCGCTTGCGACCAGATCGGGGTCAGCATCACCGGAGACTGGACGATCACAACGCCCCAGGTTTGCAGTGGGGTACTCTATACCGTCGACGGGTCGATCACCATCAACTCTGGCGGAAGCCTCACCTTGATTAACGGAGGCCTGAAGTTCTCGAAGGACGCCACCCACGCGGGCTATTCCCTGAATGTGAACGCCGGTGGCGCACTCATCCTTGACAATTCGATCGTCACGACCAACCCGACCTTGATCAATCCGTATCTGAAACTCGCCTTGACGGTTTCGGGAGCGGGAAGCCAGCTCGCTATGTCCAACGGAGCGAAGCTGAAATTCCCCGGCTGGTTCAATGCGACGGGTGCCTCGCTCAACATGACGGATTCTACGATTACCGGCTTCGACGACTCGGAGATTCAAAATTCGGGACTGGATCTGGAATTGAACGACGATGGACCAATCATCGCATGGACAGGAGCGACGACCGCGACCCTCTACCGCACCCGGATTGACCATATCTACCAGGACAGCCGGTTCTCTGAAGGGGGCCGGGCCGGCACGGCGAACTTCAACCTCACCCTGAGCGGAGCGAGCACGCTGTACGCATACGACTCGTACATCAGCGTGGACTACTCGAACGTGATCGGGGCGCACAACGAATTGCAGGTTGACGGAACCTCGGCGGCGTACCTGTACAACGTCACGATTGATCGGACGCAAGATCCGATCTACAGCTCGAACTGGACGGCCGCCTTCCGGCCGACCGCGGTGGGCGGTTCCGTGAACTTGTTCCGCTGGCTCGATGCCACGGTCCTCGATCGGACCTCGTTCGCCGTATCGGGGACCGCGATCTGGTCCTCCTCGAGTCCGACCGGCGCGACGGCGCAGTATCCCGACAACGGCCCCTCGACAATCCCGAGCGCGCGAACGCTCTGGTTCCTGGGGCGCGCCGCCAGCGGTCCGAACGCATGGAACCGGACCGACAGCACTGGGCACGCGAGGGTCCCGCTGTATACGGATAAGATCACGTCCGCGACGTTGCCGAACGGACAATCGTTCGGGAACTTCCAAGTGGTCCTGACCTACTCGACCTCGACGGTCACGGACGGCGTGTCCTTCAACGCATATCCCGCGGTGAGTGCCGCGGACAACACCCATTGGGCGACGTATGTCCTCTCCAACGTACAAGTCCGGACGGGACCCGATCTCGAAGTGCGACAAGCCGATTACACCGCGACGCAGAACGTGATTCAGAGCCAGCCGTTCGTCGTCTACGCCAAGATCTACAACCGAGGCCAGACCGACGCGAGTGGCGTGTCGATTGCCGCCTACCTGAACGGGAACCGCGCATCGCAGCTCGGGCGTGTGGACGGCCTATCCATCGTCACGGGCGGATCGGTGAACCAAACCCTGAACGTCGCTGCGATCAACCAGCTCGGGGCTCAGACGCTCATGCTCGTCGCCGACCCGGACAACAGGATCAACGAAGGCGGATCCGCTCAGGAGAACAACAACTTCGCGAACATCACCCTGAACGTCGCACCGCCTCCGAAGGGATACGTCGCGATTTCGACGCCCGCCCCGAGCCAATCTGTGGAACCCGGGAAGGAAGTCGTTGTGACGGGATACGTGCGGGCGACCGGGACAGACGCGGCCATCGTGGGCATCTCGATGACGATCGAGCTGAGTTCCGGCACGGCCGTCATCGCGACGAACCAGTCGATCTCCGGAGACCAAGGCCTGTTCGTCGGGACAATCGTTGTTCCGGCTGACACCCAGGACGGATCCTACAACGTCGTCGTCACCCCGACCGCCGGGTCGATCACGCCCAGCACGCAGGCCATCGCGATCAAGAAGAACGTGCCGTTCCTGAATCAGACCGTGCCGATCCTCGGCCTGCCCTACTGGCTGTTCTTCATCATCCTCGCGGCAGCCGCCGCGGCGGTGATCGGCGTCACGCTCTACTGGAAGGTCTACGGCCTGGGCAAGATGGTCGAGTGCGGCGAGTGCGGCGCCTTCATCCCCGAGGACGCGACGTCGTGCCCGAAGTGCGGCGTCGAGTTCGAGAAGGACATGGCGAAGTGCTCGAACTGCCAGGCCTGGATCCCGGTCGACGTGAAACAATGCCCCGAGTGCGGCGTCGAGTTCGCGACGGGCCAGGTCGAGATGGCCGACTACCAGGAGAAGATGCGCCTCCAGTACGACGAGGTCGTCACGAAGTTCAAGGAGGAAGCATCCCGGCAACTCGGCCGTGCGCTGTCCGACCGCGAGTTCCAAGAGTGGTGGCGCAAGCAGCCCACCTTCGTGACCTTCGAGGATTGGCTCCGCGAGGAAGAGGAGATGCGCAAAATGGGCTCGAAGCCGTGCCCGACCTGTGGCACCCTCAACTCCGTGACGGCCACCGTCTGCCACAAGTGCGGCTCGCTCATGCGTGAGTCGCCCCGGCCGCCGGGCGGCGGCGGGAGCGGCGGCGTGGCCCCCGCGATCCAAGCGCGACGCCCCGGCGGAAGCCCACCCCCGGAGACGCCTTCCGGTCAGGCGTCCCCGTACGGTCCGAGCGGACAGTCCGGGTCCCCGAGCGGGACCGAAGGGATTCCGCGCCGCGTAATTCGCAAGCCAGCCGCTCCGCAGGCCGTCGTGCAAAAGAAAGTGATCAAGAAGCCCTCGGGCGAAGGTCAGGACGACGAAGGCCAGTCGGGCTCGGGCAGCGAGAACACCACGGACGACGACCTCTGAGTCCGGCCTCCTCACCTCTTTCCTTTTCACTTTTCGCGGCCCAGCGACCGCTCGGTTCGGCCTGGACCGAACGATTTCCCAAAGGCCATGGGCCCCGTCGGGCCTCGAGTATCGTGAACCTTCGACGCGCGACATCCTGGCTGCGGCCGTTCCTCGTCAGCTTGGTCTTCGCGATTCCGGGAGTGGTGCGCGCGATCGTCCGGGCGTGACCTCCGAAGAAGTCCTTATCACGGGGTCACCTTGTCGTCGTCGAATGCGACGGGAGGATCGGAAGGTCGTCGCCCTCCTCGGGTTCTTGCACGGCGTGGTGCATGCGAACATCCTCGCGATCCCGGTGTTCCTGAATTTCGCATGGCGCGACGATTTCCATGCGGATCCGCTCACCCTCGGGCTCCTCTTCGCACTCGGCTTCGGGCTCTATGGGGTTGGCGCCGTGCCGTTCGGGTTCCTCGCGGACCGTCGCTCGCCGGGTCCGCTTCTCCTCCTCTCCGCCCTCGGCATCGGCGGATCGATGGCGGCCATCGCCTTGAGCTCCTCCGTACCCGTCCTGGCGGTGTCCCTCGGTGCTTTGGGCTTCTCCTCGGCGATCTATCATCCCACGGGCCTGGCGGTCATCTCCCGGCGGGTGGCCGAACAGGGTCGCGCGATGGGCTGGCACGGGATGGGCGGAAGCCTGGGGATCGCCGCAGGGCCCGCCTTCGTCGGTGTGGCGCTGTCGATTGGCTGGTCCTGGCGCCTCGTCGCCGGCGCGCTCATCCTCCCCGCCATCGCGGTGGCATCGCTCCTCCTGGCCCGGCCCCTGCCCCACGACGCTGCGGGGGATCGGGGCGACCCGGCCGTCTCCCGTCGGGCCCTGTTCACGGTCCCATTCCTCTTGGTCCTGCTCGTCTACATGTTCGCCGGTTTCGCCTACCAAGGGGGTCTCGCGTTCCTCCCGCACTTCATCGGGCCGGGCCTGTTCGTCCTCGCGCTCGCGTGTGGAGCCGTGGGACAGGTCGCCTCAGGACGGCTCGCGGACCGTCCCCGGCCCGAGAGGACCTTGTTTGCGCTGAGCTTGGTGGGCGCCCTGCTGCTCCTGCTCCTCGCCCTCTTCGTCTCCTCGAGCCTGTCCGGAGCGCCGTTCGGAGGCGCGGCGATCGTCTTCGGCCTAGTCCTGTTCTCCCTCGAGCCGCTGCAGAACACGTTGGTCACGCGGGAGGCTCCCCGCCCCCTCCGGGGTTCGGCGTTCGGCTTCGCCTTTTTGAGCGTGTTCGGGATCGGGTCGATCGGTGCGGTCTTGGCGGGGTGGTTGCTGCAGCAGAATCAGGACGCGGTCCTCTTCCTCGTCCTCGGGCTCTGCATGGCGGCGTCCGGAACGGCGGCCCTGGGAGTCCAACGCAAGACGGGCTGAAACCGACGTCCCGCTCAGCTCGCGGGAACCTGGACGCCTTGGGACGCCAAGGTGTCGCGAACGATCTTGATCATCCCGTCCGGGTCCCTGTAGTAGGCCGAGACGATCTTCGCGACGTCCCGGTAGTTCTTGATGTCGGTCCGTTTCATGTAGTCGAAGATGTCCAGGCGTCGCTTGACCTCTTGCTCCATCCGCCGCTGGTTCCAGTTCCGCGTGAGGGAAATCTTCTCGTAGACGTACGAATGGCCGGAATAGTTGAACGTGTCATCGGCCGGGTTCCACGTGTACGCGGAGTTCGTGATCAGCTCGTTCGACTCCGGGTCCGTCCCGACAACCTCGACCATCGCCTTCACGCGTCGCGTCATGTCCGTCCCGACCTTCACCTGCGCCTGCAACAGGACGATGTCCAGGGCGGCGACCAAGGCCCGCGGCAGGTTGATCGGGTCGTTCTCGAGGCGGTGGACCATCGCCTGCACGTCGTCCGCGTGGAACGTCGTGTACGCGGATTTGCCCGTCGCCATCGCCTGGAACACGACGAACGCCTCGGGCCCGCGGACTTCTCCGATCATCATGTACTGGGGTCGCTGCCGGAGGGCCGCGGTGAGCAGGTCGAACATGTCGATCTCCCCGGCCGCCTTTCCCGTGTGCGCGGACTTGCCGCCGAACCCGGCGCGCGTCAGGAGGGGCACCCAGTTCTCGTGGGGGAGGTTCAGCTCCCGGGTGTCCTCGATGGACACGATCTTCATCTGGGGCGGGATGAACAGGAGGATCGCATTCAGCGTCGTCGTCTTCCCGGAGGCGGTCCCGCCGCAGATGAGCATGCTCTGCCCGTTCTCGATGGCGAGCCACAGGTAGGCCATCATCTCCGGGGACATCGTCTTGAATCGGACCAGGTCGAGCGGGGTGAAGGGGTTCTCCCGGAACCGCCGGATCGTGAACGAGGAGCCGCGCTTCGTCACGTGCATGCCGAGGGTGGCCTGGAGACGCGAACCGTCCGGGATGGTGGCGTCGAGCATGGGTTGGGCGACGGAGATGTGCTTCCCGGACCGCTGGGCCAACCAGATGACGAAGGAGTCCAGCTCCTCTGCCGAGTCGAACTTCAGGTTCGACGGGATGGATCCGTACTTGCGGTGATAGATGTACAGGGGCACCCGGACGCCGTCGCACGAGACGTCTTCGACCTGGACATCCGTCATCACCACGTCGATGGGCCCGTATCGAATGAAGTCCCGGAACACGAAGTACATGATCCGTTCCTTCGAGACGGGGTGGAGTTCGACGCCGAGCTCGCGGAGGACGCCATCGACCATGCGCCGAAGGTAGTTCTCCTTCTGGGCCCTCTCCGAGCCTTCGAGAAGCTCCAGGTTGCCGACGAGGATCTCCTTGAGGACGTCGAGGAGCTCCGATTCCTCTTCGATGAGCTTCGGCTCGATCGCCTCGTAGAAGTACTCGTTCGCCATCGTGTCGTACAGGATCCGGACGTACGCGTAGTTCTTCAGGATCGGTTGGATTTCAATCTCGTTCATGTTCTTCTGGACGATCTTCGGGATCGTCGTGATCTTCCCGAGGGTCGTCTCCACGACGCCGCTGACCTTCGGGGCCTTCACCTTGATGCCCCGGTCGCCGAGCAGGCGGCCGAAGTACCGCTTCTTGATCGAGTCGAGGGCGCCGAAGACGGCGGCCTTGCGGTTCTTCTCGAGGTCGTCGAGCATCTGCTTCGCCTCGCCGCGCTCCCGGTCGAGGTCCGCAACGCGGCTTGCGGTGGCGGCCTTCCTTCGGCTCAACTTCTCGATCGCCTGGGTATCAACCTTCTCCGCGGATTGGCTCATTCGCACACCTCAGATGATCAGGAACGCGAGCACGCAGATGACGAGCAGGATGAAGCTGTGTCGGAGCCCGTTCGCGATCTTCCCCGTGTCGAGGACGCCGGCAAGGATACCATCCCCGAGGCCGTGCACGATAACGGCGACGAAGAACGCGATCTTGACGTTGTAGACGACCGTCGGCAAGTCGTTGGCGAGGGGGCTCGCTCCGGCGAGCGCGCCACCCGCTCCGGTTTCCAAGGCGCCGCTCGCTTCCAGCATCTTCGGAAGGAAAGTCACATTGAGGATCCAGATCGTCACCAAGAACACCATGAACGAGATGTAGATGACCGCGATGTACGTGGACATCGTGATGCGCCGCTCGTCCTCCGTGAGCTGGTTCTCCTTGGTGTCGTGGCTGACCATCGTCAGCACATCGGCCACATCGCCGCCCGCGTCGGACGACTTCACGATGATCGCGACGACCCGCTCGACCATCGGGGTCTTCACGCGGGTCGCAAGGAGGCGAAGCGCCTCCGTCGCGGGAACGCCCCACGTGATCTGAGCCGCCATCTTCTTGATCTCGGGCGTGAGCTTGCCGTACCGGCCGCTGCTCGAGACCACGATCGCGTCCGCGAGGGTCATGCCGAAACGCCCCGCCTCCGCGACGTCGCGAAGGAAGTCTGGGAGTCGTCGCTCGACCTGCTTGATCTCGCGTTGCTTCTTGGCCAAGAAGAAGCCGTAGGGACCGATGAATCCCATGATGGCGAACACGAGCCAGAAGAGGAACCGTTCGATCGGTTGTTGGCCTGGCCGGAGGGCGAGGTTCACCGAACCGATCAGGTTCAGGAAGGCGATGAAGCCGAAGAGGGCCATCAGGGCCCCTCCGGTCGCCATGATCGCCGGCTTGCGGTCCGACTTCTCGTAGAGCCGGACGCGGGCCTTTTCCAGTTCCGCGTTCGTCATCTCAGCCCTCCTGCTCCATGTTCCAGATGACGAAGATGAAACCGAACTGACTCAGGGGAATCATGAGGCCCACGACGACGTACAGGAGCACGAGGATCGTGCCGGATGAGCCCTTGCTGATCAGGGCCATGATCGCCATGATGACGACGAGGAACAAGGGGAACGCCACGACGACGGTCACGAAGGACTCGGCGAGCATCCCGAGCGTCTCCATCTTCTTCCGCATCTCGAGGCGGTCTTCCTTTTCGAACTGCTCTGCCTTCACGAGGAAGTAGGGTTTCAGCTGACCGCCGCTCGTCGACGTCGTCACGACGCCTTGCAAGAAGTCCTGGAACTTGGCCGACGGCGAGCGCTGAGAGGCCTTCCGGATCGCGGTCAAGATGTCGAGGCCGAGCAGTTCGGTGTCCCGGGTGATCCATTCCGCCTCGCGGGCGACCTCTCCGTAGATCGTCTGCTTGGACAGTTCCTTGAAGATCACGTCGACGGGGACGTCGGCCGAGGCCATTGCCGAGATGAACGACATCGCGCCCGAGATCTTCTTGTCGATCTTGTGGCCGCGCTTCTTGGCCATGGAGGCCGGTTTCCCATGGTACCCGACCGGGAGGCCGAAGAAATACATGTACGAGAAGAAGATCGGAATGGCCGCGACCAGGCCGAGCATGATGAGCAGGGTGAAAATCGGAATCTGGAGGAAGAACAGGAAGAAGGCGGCGACGGAGGCGGCGATCACCGCGCCCACCGCGGCGAACGTCGTGTTCATCCAAGCGACCGCGAGATATTCTTCCGGCCGGAGCTTGATGTGCGCCCGCAGGAGGCTCTCCTCGAGGTCCGGGTCCTCTTTCCTCCGGGCCTGCACGAACTTCCCGAACATGCGCCACGCGACTTGCTGCTTCGGCGTCAGGCTCACGCTGACGGGCTTCGCGCCCTTCGGCAGCTTCACCATGTGGTGCGCCTTTTCCGTCTGTTCTCCGGGTCTGAACCGCTTCGTCTTCGTGAGCGTCCCGCGCGTCTCGAGCTTCTCGAATGCGCTGCTACCCAACCGTCTCACCTCCGGCTTCGACGGCCTTCGGGATTCCGGCTTCCGGCAGTCCCATCTCCTCGCGGACCCGCTTTGCGGTTTCGTCGGGGTACTGGTAATACTGGACGACGATCTTCGCAATCTCTCGGAAGTCGGTCATCCCCTTTTGGACCATGTAGTTGACAATGTCGATCCGACGTGCGAACTCCGCCTCCATCTCTTCGTGGGTCATGTTCTTCATTTCCATGATCTCGTCGAACAAGAACGAGTGTCCCTTGTAGACGAAGGTGTCCGTCGCGGCGTCCCATTCGTACACCGTGTTCGTGATCAACTCGTTCGTCTCCGGTTCGAATCCGACGAGCTCGACGACCTGCTTGATCCGCCGGACGATCGAGTCTCCGATTCGGGCGTGCGTCTGGATGACCACGAAGTTCAGGGCGGTGAGCAGGATGCGCGGCGTGTTGATCGGCGGGTTCTCCAGCCGGTTGACCATGGATTTCACGGAGTCCGCGTGCATGGTCGACATGGTCGGGTGGCCCGTCGCCATGGCCTGGAACATCGTGTAGGTCTCCTTGCCGCGGACCTCTCCGACGACAATGTAGTTCGGCCGTTGCCGCAGCGCCGCGCGTACGAGGTCATACATGTCGATCTCGCCGCCCGCTTTCCCGTCCGCCCCGCGCTCGCCGACGCCGGATCGGGTGACCCCGGGGATCCAGTTCTCGTGGGGCAAGTTGATTTCGCGGGTGTCCTCGATGGAGACGATCTTCGCGCCGGGCCGAATGAACAAGGCGGCGCTGTTCAGGGTGGCCGTCTTCCCGGAGGCGGTGCCGCCGCAGACCATCATGGACTTGCCGCTCTCGATGGCGACCCAGAGGTAGGCGACCATCTCCGCGCTCGCGGTCCCGAACTTCACCAGTTCGACGGGGGTGAAGGGCTTCTCCTTGTAACGCCGGATCGTGAAGGACGACCCGCGGGTCGTCACCTCCCGGCTGTACGTCGCTTGGACACGGTGGCCTTCGAAGGAGGTCCCGTCCAGGATCGGGTTCGCGACGGAGATCTGCTTCGCGCATCGCTGCCCGAGCAAGACCACGAACGAGTTCAGCGCATCGTCGTCGTCGAAGATGACGTTCGTCTTGATCGACTCGTACTTCTGGTGGAAGACGAAGAGCGGGATGCTCGTTCCGTCGCAGGAGACGTCTTCGATGCGGAGGTCCGCCATGAGGACGTCCACGGGTCCGTACCCGACGAAATCGCGGATGATGTAGTAGACGATCTTGTCCTTCGAAGCGGGCTCGAGACGGAGGCCACGGGACTTGATGAACGAGTCCACCGCTTCAGAGATGTATTCCTTCTTGTCCTTCTCCGCCATCTTGTCCCATTCGTACTCGAGCGTGCGGTTCAGCGAGTCCTTGATCATGTCGAGGAATTCCTTCTCCCGGGCGTCGAGGTGGGGCTCCCACACCTCGTAGATGTACTCGGATCGATCGTGGTCGTAGAGGATGCGCGCGTACGTGAACGGCTCGCGGATCGAGAAGACCTCCATTTCCTCCAACGTGTCCTTGGTCAGGTTCGGGATCGCGGTCAGGTAGGACCCGCGACTCCCCGACCATTCGGCCTTCTGCTGGATCGCGCCCCTCGGCATCATCACCTTTCGTTTCCGTGGCATGATTCGTCCACCTCAGAACTGGACTTGTTGCGTCGCGTCTCCGATGCCGACTTGGACTTGGGCGTGCTGGAGCCGGAAGTAGCTGAT
>Ga0209161_10001916_pt1 | contig 17107 bp, 15 predicted proteins | sample GraSoiAngelo_155_FD_186169 | JGI IMG/M metagenome (GOLD analysis project Ga0209161, IMG submission 186169) | Grasslands soil microbial communities from the Angelo Coastal Reserve, California, USA - 14_1009_13_30cm (SPAdes) (version 2) | ecosystem: Environmental > Terrestrial > Soil > Grasslands... | reverse complement strand
TGCGCGTGCCGGCTCATCCACCAACCGTGCCAGGTGAGGAGGCCGACGGCGGCAAAGATGACGGCGGCGCCGACGAGGTCGGGACCGAGGTCCAGCAGGGGGCCGGAGAGCAGCGTGACGGCGATCCCCATCAGGATGCTGGCGACGAGACCTAGCACGCCGCCGAGCGTGACCCAGCGGTAGTGGTCGCGCGCTCCGAAGCGATCGAGGCACGCGTACACGATCCCGAGGAGAAGCGCCGCCTCGAACCCCTCGCGGAGAGTGACGACGAAGGTCGCAGCCATGGCTTATTCGGCGACGATCCGGCCCTTCGCCGTCTTCTCGTGGTACTCGCCGACGAAGGGGTAGGTGCCGGCCTTGAGCGCGGGCACCCGGAGCCGCACGGTCTTGCCTGGCGGGATCACCTTCTCGATTCGAAGCTCGCGGCTCTCGAACTCCTCGGCCGTCTTGTCGCGGTTGGTGACGACGAGCACGAACGGCGCGCCCGCCTTGACCCGGACCTCCTCGGGCTGGAACCGGTTCTCCTCGATCGTGAGCGCGATCTCGGCCGGGTCGGCCGCCGTGGCGGCCGACGGGGCGACGACGGCGGCGAGCGTCGTAGCCAGGAGCAGCACGAAACGGTGCATGGGATCGGATCCTCCGTATCAGGGCACCCGCGGAGATTAGGTATACCTAATATCGAGAGAATGGTCAACCTGATATTTCGGCCTCGCGGGACGCGACGGGAGGCCCTGGCCGCCGCCCCGCGGTACACTGCCCGTGGTGACGCCCGACGATTTCGATTACAAGCTGCCGCCCGATGCGATCGCGCAGACGCCCGCCGCCGCCCGTGACGCCTCGCGGCTCCTCGTGATCGACCGCGCCCGCGGCGCGCTCGAGGACCGCGCGTTTTCCGAGCTCCCGGAGCTCTTGCGTCCGGGCGACTGCGTGGTCGTCAACAACTCGCGAGTGATCCCGGCGCGCGTCCTCGCGCGGGACAGCGGCGGGCGCCCCGTCGAGCTGCTCTTCTTCGCGCGCGAGGATGAGCGCCGCTGGCGGGCGCTCGTGCGCCCGGGGCGGCGCTGCCGCGTGGGCGCGGAGCTCCTGGTCGCGGGGGAGGGTGGCGCGCGGCTCCGCATCGTCGGCGTCACCGCGGACGGCGCGCGGCTCGTCGAGTGCCTCGACGGGACGGTCGAGGACCTGATGCGCGCGCACGGGCTCCCGCCGCTGCCGCCTTACATCGAGCGATTCGCGACGCCGACGCCGGAAGATCGCGAGCGCTATCAGACGGTGTACGCACGGCCGCCGGGGTCGGTCGCGGCGCCGACCGCCGGCCTGCACTTCACAGCCGCCCTCCTGGACCGCCTGCGCCGGCGCGGGCTCGAGGTCCACGAGCTCACGCTGCACGTCGGTCCCGGGACCTTCCGCCCGATCAAGACGGCGACGATCGAGGACCACGTGCTGCCGCCGGAGCGCGCGTCGATTCCGGCGGCGGTCGCCGACGCGGTGCACCGGGCGCGCGCCGAGGGGCGCCGCGTGCTCGCGGTGGGGACCACGACGACGCGCGCCCTCGAGAGTGCAGCGCAGGCGGACGGACGGGTCCGGGCGCTCGAGGGCGATGCCGGGGTCTACATCACGCCGGGCTATCGCTTCCGCGTCGTGGACGCGTTGCTGACGAATTTCCACCTGCCGGGCTCGTCGCTCCTCGTGCTCGTGGCAGCGTTTGCGGGCCGTGAGCTGATCTTGAAATCGTACGCGCACGCGGTCCGCGCGGGCTATCGCTTCTACTCGTACGGCGACGCGTGTCTGCTGATATAGCGAGGTCCGCGAGGCCGGTGCCACGCTGGGTGGCCTGAGACAGATGCGCTTCGAGGTCGTCGCGAGCGACGGCGCCGCGCGCTGCGGCCGCCTCACGACCGCCCACGGCGTGGTCGAAACGCCCGTCTTCATGCCGGTCGGCACGCGCGGCGCCGTGAGGAGCCTGGCGCCCGATGACCTCCGGGCGGCGGGCGCCCAGCTCGTGCTCGCGAACACGTACCACCTGTTCCTCCGTCCTGGACACGAGCTGATCCGGACGCTCGGCGGGCTCCACCGCTTCATGGGCTGGGACGGCGCGCTCCTCACGGACTCCGGCGGCTTCCAGGTCTGGAGCCTCGCGAAGCTCCGCCGGATCACCGAGGACGGCGTGGAGTTCCGCTCACCCGTCGACGGGTCGACCCATTTCCTGTCGCCCGAGCTCGCGGTCGAGGTCCAGCTGGCACTGGGCGCCGACATCATCCACCCGCTCGACGAGTGCCTGGCGTATCCCGCGACGCACGAGGCGGCGGCGCGGTCGCTCGAGCTCACGCTCCGCTGGGCGGCGCGTTCGAAGGCGGCGCACGGAGGGGCCCCCGGCCCGGCGCTCTTCGGGATCGTCCAGGGCGGGACCCACGAGGACCTCCGCCGCCGCGCCGTGAGCGCGACGGTCGCGCTGGGGTTCGACGGCTACGCGATCGGCGGCATGGCGGTCGGGGAGCCCAAGCCCGCGATGTACGACCTCACCGCGCTGGTGGCCGGTCTCCTGCCCGCCGGCCAGCCGCGCTACCTCATGGGCGTCGGCAAGCCCGAGGACCTCGTCCACGCGGTGGCGCGCGGCGTGGACATGTTCGACTGCGTGCTGCCAACGCGCAACGCGCGCAACGGCCAGTGCTTCACCTGGGACGGGCCCGTCACGCTCAAACAGGCCCGCTACGCGAGGGATGGGTTACCGTTGGACCCGGAGTGCGCGTGCTACGCGTGCCGCAGCTTCTCCCGCGCCTACCTGCGCCACCTGTTCATGTCGGATGAGCTGCTCGCGTACCGCCTTCTCTCGCTCCACAACGTTCACTTCTTCCTGCGGCTCGTGCGGGAGATGCGCGCGGCGATCGCGGAGCGGGCGTTCGACTCATTCCAGGCTCGGTTTTTCGCGCGTTATGCAGTATCATCCGTTGATGTCTCGCGCGAGTGACTGCTCCGGAGGCCCGACTTCCGATGAACGTCGCCCACGCCGCTGACATCGCGTTCGCCGCCTCGGCCTCGCCGGGCGGAGGCGGGTCCGGCGCCGTCGCCACGCAGCTCCTCTTCTTCGCCGCGATCTTCGCGATCTTCTGGTTCCTGCTGATCCGCCCGCAGCAGAAGCAGAAGCGCGAGCGCGAACAGATGCTCGCCGCGCTCAAGCGGGGCGACCGCGTGGTCACGACGGGCGGGTTGCACGGCACGATCACGGGTCTCGACGCGCAGAAGGTCGTGCTGCGCGTGACGGATCAGGTGAAGCTCGAGTTCGACCGCGTGGCCATCGGACGGATCCTGGAGCCACAGGGCGATAAGAATGCCTAGGAACCTCTGGTCGCGGGTGAGCCTCGTCGCCGTCGTGGTTCTCGGCTCCGTCTGGTACCTCTACCCGCCGCAGCGGACGATCAACCTCGGTCTCGACCTGCAGGGCGGCATCCACCTCGTGCTCGGCGTCGAGACCGACAAGCACATTGCGAGTCAGACCGACCGCGCCGCCGAGGATCTCAAGGCCACACTCGAGCGCAAGGGCCTCGCGCTCAAGCGCATCGCGCGCGAGGGCGACGGGACCCTGGTCGTCGAGCTCGCGAACCCGCAGAGCTGGAACGACGCCCTGACCGCGGCGTCCGAACAGCAGGGCTTCGAGCGGCGCGACGAGAACCAGGCCGCGGGGCGCTTCAAGCTCGTGATGAGCGAGCGCGTGATCAGCCGGCTCCGCGACGACGCGGTCCGCCAGGGGCTGGAGACGATCCGCAACCGCATCGACCAGTTCGGCGTGGCGGAGCCGACCATCACGCGGCAGGGGAGCGACCGGATCCTGATCCAGCTGCCGGGCATCCACGATGCGGCGCGGGCGAAGGCGCTCATCGGCAAGACGGCGCTCCTCGAGTTCAAGCTGGTCGACGAGCGCGTGTCAGTCGAGGAGGCGCTCAAGGGCAACCTGCCGGACACCGACGCGATCCTCTACCAGCGGCGTCTGGACAAGGACACGAAATCGGAGCGGAAGATCCCGTACGTGGTCCAGAAGCGGTCGCTCCTCACGGGCGCGGAGCTGACGCGCGCCGAGGTGCAGGCCGACTCGAACACGCCCGGGAACTGGCAGGTCTCGATCGAGTTCACCGCGACGGGCGCGCGGATCTTCGGCGAGGTCACCGAAGCGAACGTGGGCAAGCACCTTGCGATCATTCTCGACGGCACGGTGTACTCGGCGCCCCGGATCAACGAGCGCATCCCCGGCGGGCGCGCGGTCATCACGGGCCAGTTCACGGTGGACGAGGCTCGCGACCTCGCCATCGTGCTCCGCGCGGGCGCGCTGCCCGCCCCGGTCACGATCCTCGAGGAGCGCACGGTGGGCCCGTCGCTCGGCGCCGACTCGATCCGCCAGGGGCTGATGGCGATCACGGCGTCGGCGGTGGTCGTCTTCGTGTTCATGCTCCTCTACTACCGGCTGTCCGGGCTCATCGCCGATGTCGCGCTCGGGCTGAACCTCTTCATCCTCTTCGCCTGCATGGCGGCGATCGGGGCGACGCTCACGCTGCCGGGCCTCGCGGGCATCGCGCTCACGGTGGGCATGGCGGTGGATACGAACATCCTGATCTTCGAGCGCATCCGCGAGGAGCTGCGGGTGGGGAAGACGCCGCGCGCGGCGATCGAGGCTGGGTTCAGGCGGGCGCTGCGGACGATCGTCGACACGCACCTGACCGTCATGGGCACCGCGGTGATCCTCGTGTTCTTCGGGAGTAGTTCCGTCAAGGGCTTCGGGGTGTCGCTGTTCATCGGCCTCCTGGCGAGCCTCTTCACCGCGTACTTTGTCACGCGACTGCTCTTCGACCTCGTCTACATGGGCCGCCGGAAGGTCGAGGCCGTCTCGATCTGACGCCACGATGATCGAGCTCTTCAAGAACCCCAACTACGACTTCATCGGCAAGCGGAAGTGGGCGTACTACTTCTCGATCACGATCACCCTGATCGGCCTCATCTCGCTCGTCGCCAAGGGTGGGCTCCGGTACGACATCGACTTCACGGGGGGCACGCTCATCCAGGTCCGCTTCGAGCAAGCGCCGTCCGTCGCGCAGATCCGCTCGAGCCTATCGACGATCCACCTGGGCGAGTCGGTCATCCAGCGGTTCGGAGACGAGCGCGAGTACATCATCCGCTTGCCGCTCAAAGAGATCCCCTCCGAAGAGGTCTCCCGGTTGGTGCAGTCGGCGCTCGGTGCCGGTGGCGGGCCGCTCGGAAAGTTCGAGATCCGGCGGGTCGAGTTCGTCGGGCCCCAGGTGGGCCGAGACCTGCAGCTGCAGGCGGTGTACCTCGTATTCGTCGGCCTCGTGTGGATCATGATCTACATCGCCCTCCGCTTCGACCTCAAGGGCGGCGTCGCGGCCGTCATCGCCGTCATCCACGACGTCCTCGTGTGCCTGGGCGCGCTCTCGCTCACGAACCGCGAGTTCTCGCTCCCCGTGCTCGCGGCGCTCCTGACCATCATCGGCTACTCCGTCAACGACACGATCGTCGCGTACGACCGGCTGCGGGAGAACCGCGGCAAGATGATCCCGAAGGGGCGCACGTTCGCCGAGCAGATGAACGACGCGGTCAACCAGACCCTCTCGCGGACCGTGCTCACCTCGCTGACCACCTTCTTTTCGGCGGCGGTTCTGCTCTTCTTCGGCGGCAAGACGCTCGAGGACTTCGCGTTCGTCCTCTTCGTCGGGGTCATCACCGGGACCTACTCGACCACGTACATCGCCGCGGCGATCGTCGTGGACTGGACCCAGTACGTGGAGGGGCGACTCCGGCGGTCCAAAAAAGCGGTGGCGAAAGCCTGAAGGACGCGTAAAATCATATGTTTAACCAGAGGGTTTCGCACCGTGACCCAAATTCAGGCGCTGATCGAGGAGATCCCGAAGTACCAGCCCGGGGCTGACCTCAACCTCCTCACCCGGGCGTACGAGTTCTCCGCGGCGTCGCACCGGGGCCAGCAGCGCGCCTCCGGCGAGCCGTACCTCAGCCACCCCCTCGAAGTCGCCACCCTCCTCGTGAACTTCAAGATGGACGTCACGACCGTGACGGCGGGGCTCCTGCACGACGTCCTCGAGGATACGAAGGCCACGAAGGAGGACCTCGAGCGCGAGTTCGGCGCCGATATCGCCGAGCTCGTGGACGGCGTGACGAAGATCGGCAAGCTCGCCTTCTCCTCGCGCGAGGAGCGCCAGGCCGAGAACTTCCGCAAGATGCTCGTCGCCATGGCGCGCGACCTGCGCGTGCTGATGATCAAGCTCGCCGACCGCCTCCACAACATGCGCACCCTCGACTACCTGCCTCCCGACAGGGCGAAGAAGATCGCGCAGGAGACGCTCGACATCTACGCGCCCTTGGCGCACCGGCTCGGCATGGCGAAGGTGAAGGCGGAGCTCGAGGACCTGGCGCTCCGCGCCCTGAACCCGGAGGATTACGTCGACCTCCAGAAGCGCGTCGCCAAGCGCCGCCTCGAGCGCGAGGCGGACATCAACCAGGTGATCGCGATCCTCGAGCGGAAGCTCTCGGAGGTCGGCATCGAGGCGCAGATCCGCGGCCGCCCGAAGCACTTCTACTCGATCTGGAAGAAGATGCACGATCAGGGCCGCGAGTTCGACGAGATCTATGACCTCACCGCCGTCCGTGTCATCACCCCCTCCGTGCGCGACTGCTACGGCGCCCTCGGCGTCATCCACTCGCTGTGGAAGCCCGTGCCCGGCCGCTTCAAGGACTTCATCGCGATGCCGAAGGTCAACATGTACCAGTCGCTCCACACGACGGTCATCGGTCCCAAGGGCGACCCGGTCGAGATCCAGATCCGCACCCGCGAGATGCACCGGATCGCCGAGGAGGGCATCGCGGCGCACTGGCTCTACAAGGAGAAGAAGTCGGGCAAGGACAAGCTCGACGAGTCGCTCCTGTGGCTGCGCCAGCTCATCGAGACGCAGCAGGACATGAAGGACCCGCGCGAGTTCATGGACACCGTGCGGGTCGATCTGTTCCCGGACGAGGTGTATGTCTTCACGCCCAAGGGGGACGTGAAGGCGCTCCCGGAAGGCTCCACGCCGATCGACTTCGCCTACGCGGTCCACACGAAGGTCGGCGAGCGCTGCGTCGGTGCGAAGGTGAACGGCAAGCTCGTGCCGCTCCGCTACACGCTGCGCCAGGGCGACATCGTCGAGATCGTCACCTCGCCGAACCAGCATCCGAGCCGCGACTGGCTCAAGATTGTCAAATCCACTCGCGCCCGCTCGAAGATCAATCAGTGGCTCAAGGTCGAGGAGCGTGCCCGCTCGATCGAGCTGGGCCGGGAGCTCTTCGAGCGCGAGGCCAAGAAGTACCGGCTCAACCCGACGGCGCTGCTCGGCGGCGAGGAGATCAAGAAGGCGGCGGCCGACCTCGGCTACTCGACCGGGGACGACCTGCTGGCGGCGCTCGGCTATGGCAAGAGCTCCGTGCACCAGCTCTTGAACAAGGTCGTACCCGGCGCCCTCATCGAGCCGCCGGAGCGCGCCAAGACGGCGACCGCAGCGCCACGCCCGAAGACCGACCAGGGCGTCCGCATCCGCGGCGTGGACGACCTGCTCGTCCGCTTCGCCAGGTGCTGCAACCCGCTCCCCGGCGACCAGATCGTGGGCTTCATCACCCGGGGGCGCGGGCTCACGGTCCACGCGCGCGACTGCCTGACCGTCGCCAAGAGCGTCCTCGACCGGGAGCGGCTCATCGACGTCGAGTGGGATGTCGCGGAGCCCGCCAAGCGGCCCGTGAAGGTCGCCGTCTACATCGGCAGGGACCGCCCGGGGCTCCTGGCCGAGATCACCGGGGCGATTTCGTCGCGCAACGGCAACATCACCAAGGCCGAGGTCACGGTGACCGACGACCGTCGGGGTATCAACCACTTCGTGATCGAGGTCGCCGACCTCCACCAGCTCCAGGACATCATCGGCGCGATCCGCGAGATCAGGGACGTCATCAACGTCGAGCGCGTCCGGGGGCTCTAGGAGCGGCGAGGCGGGGCAGGGTCGATGCTCAGAAAACCCCACTTCGCCCTGACCCTGCCCCGCCTCGCCGCCCCTCTACCCGTGGGCGCGCCCGCCAGAGATCGGGCATGATGACGCGGCGGCAGTTCGAGGCCCTGGTGGAGCGGGCGCTACGTCGCCTGCCCCGGAAGTTCAAGGACAAGCTCGCGAACATCGCCGTCGTCGTCGAGGACTGGCCGGACGACGAGACGCTCGCCGACCTCGGGATCGAGCCGCCCGACACGCTCTACGGGCTCTACCGGGGCGTCGATCTCACGCACCGCGACTCCAGCTACGGCAACGTGCTCCCCGACACGGTCACGATCTACCAGGGCCCGATCGAGGAGGACTGCGCCGACGAGGAGGAGATGGCGGAGCTCGTGCGCGAGACCGTGATTCACGAGCTCGGCCATTACTTCGGCCTGGACGACGAGACGATGGAGCGCATCGAGGACTCGGACGTCTAGGGAGAACGTGTCAGGGGCCCGGCGGCTCGTGGATGCCCTCGCCGCCGTCGCCTCCCGCTACGATCCCCCGGCGCGGAAGGAGAAGCTCCGCCTGCTCGACGCGCTCGAGGGCTGCGCCCTCCCGCGGCCGGCGTCGCTCGTCCGCCTCCACGAGACGCTGTGCTTTCTCCAGGCGTACGCCGACGGTCCCGAGGTCCTCGAGCGCGTCGATCGCGCGCTCGCGGAATTCCCCCAGCGCGTGATGCGGCTCGGGCCCGCCGCGCGGAAGCGCCTCCACGACTCCGGGATCGCGAACGCGACGCTCGATTACCCGTTCGGCTTTCCGATGGCTCGCTGGCTCACGTCGCGTTTTCCGCGCGACTGCGAGGTCGCCTGGGCACGCTTTGAGGACACGGAGCGCTTGGACGAGACGCTGTCGCTCCTCGCCGCCGCGGCGGAGGGGGACGCGTTCAGCGACGGCGGGATGGGCTGGCGCGCGTGGCTCCGCGTCGCCAAAGGCGGCCGGCGGATGACCGACCTCCAGCTCCTCGTCGAGCTGTTCGAGCGGACCGGGCTCGCGGAGGAGACACGCGACTGGCTCTATGAGAGCCTGGCGCTGCCGGTCCTGTGGCGCCCGCGGGGCGTCGGCGCCTCGCGCACACTCGCGCGGGTCTCGCCGTCGCGCCTGTTCTTCCACGCGGACGGGCTCGAGCGGCACGTCGCGGCGCTCGGCGAGACGCTCGCGGCACCGCTGCCGTCGCTCCGGCCGGCGCCGCGCGGCCTGGCCGAGTCGCTGATCGACGCGGCCCGCGTGGCGATGGCCACGCGCCAGCGCGAGCTCCACGCCTTCTCGCATCCGAATCCCGACGACGTCCTCCTGGCTGACGGAGACCGCGGCGTACGGCTCGCCTTCATCGGGATCCAGCCGGGCTTCCGCCTCCCGCTCGAGGGCTACTACGCTTTCCTCGCCCTCAAGAACGGGATCCCGGTGGCCTACGGCGGCGGCTGGGAGCTCTTCGGCACGCTCGACTTCGCCGTCAACGTCTTCGCGTCGTTCCGCCAGGGCGAGTCGGCGTCCCTCGCGACCGAGCTGCTCCGCGCGTACCGGCGCATCTTCGGGATGCGGACGATCGCCGTGGACCGCTACCAGCTCGGCCACGAGAGCACAGAGGCGCTGCGCTCGGGGTCGTTCTACTTCTACCATCGTCTCGGCTTCCGGCCCCGCGATCCGGACGTGCTGCGTGTGCTGGACGCCGAGCAGTCGAAGATCGCAGCGGACCGGTCGTATCGCTCGCCCGTCCCCGTCCTCAAGCGGCTCGCGGGAGCCGAGGTCTATCTGACGCTCCCGGGCGGCCATCCCGAGCCCGAGAAGCGCCTCCGCGCGACGGACGTCTCGGCGCTCGTCGCACGCCTCATCGCGCGCGAATTCGGCGGCGACCGGCTCGCCGCGGTGAGGGAGTCGACGGCGCGGGTGCGGCGCGCGCTCGGCGTCGCCAGCTGGACCGCGTGGCCGACGGCCGAGCGGCGCGCCTTCGCGCAGATGTCGCCGGTCGCTGGGCTCATCACGGATCTCGAGAAGTGGACCGCCGCGGAGCGTCGCCACCTGCTCCGGGTCCTCCGCGCCAAGGGAAGCGGGAGCGAGCGCGCGTACGCCAACCTCCTCGACTCGCATCGGCGGTTTCAACAGAGCCTCGAGGCGCTGGTCAGCTCATAGGTCTCGCGGGTAGACCAGCTGCGGCTCGGTCGCGTAAGTTTTGGCTTGACAAGGACTTTCATTCCTCCTTATGGTTTCAGCAGATGCTGAAAGACGCGGAGCCAGAGAAACATGCTGAAATCCGGGGAGATCCGACCACAAGTGGCTCAGCGGCTTCGGGAGCTTCTTCCCACGGCGAAGGCCTGGGAGGAAACGGCCGACACGAAAATCTCCGGACAGCGTGTGGACTTAGTCGCGAAGTTCCGGCTGATCGACCAGGAGCACACGTTGGTCGTTGAGATCAGCCCACTGGGGCAACCCCGACAGATCAGGGCGGTCGTGACCCGGCTCGCCGAGATCCGACGCGATCTGCCGGAGGCGTATCCGGTCGCCGCCGCCGTCTACATCGGGCCGCAGAGCGCCCGGATTCTCACGAGCCACAACCTCGGCTATGTCGACCTCTCGGGCAACTGCTACCTCGCCTTTGGGAACGTCCTGATCGAGAAGGAAGGCAAGCGCAACGTCCGCCCCTCCGTGCGTCCCCTCCGCTCGCTCTTCGCTCCGCGCGCGACCCGCGTCATCCGCGTGCTCCTCGTCGAGCCGGCGCGGGCGTGGCGGCTCGAGGAGCTGGCGCACGCGGCGGCGGTAAGCCTGGGCCACGCCCATAACGTCGTGAAGCGACTCGAGCAGCTCGCCTGGGTGGAGCGCGAGGAGAGCCAGAAGATCCGCCTCGGGAAGCCGGCGGACCTCCTCGAGAGCTGGTGCGAGTCGTACACGTACCGGACCAATGAGATCAGCTCGTACGTCGCCCCCGAGCGCGTGACCCGAACGTTCATGAGCGAGATCGCGCGCGTGGCGACGGCGCAGGGGCGCCGTTACGGGTTCACCCTCAATGCCGGCGTGTCGCTCGTGGCCCCGAGCCTCCGCGTACCGGCCGTGCACTGCTACCTCGAAGGCGACCCGGCCCCGATCGCCGCGGCGCTCGGCCTCCGCGCGACGGCCGAGGCGGACGGCGCCGTGCACTTTCTCGCGCCCTACGACCCCGGCGTGTTCTACGGCGCGCTGGAGAAGGGCGGGCTCAGGGTGGTATGTCTGCCGCAGCTCTACGCCGACCTCCTGCATCACGAGCGGCGTGGGCGCGAGCAGGCCGAACATCTCCGGCGCGAGGCCATGGGCTACTGAGCGCCGAGCCTCGCGCCCGAGCGTGCTGCGGTGAATCCAGAACGGGGAGGAGGTGACGCTGTCGATGAAGAAGAAGGCGGCCAAGAAAAAGAAGAAGTAGTGCTGCGGGTCCACGGTGGGGGGCAGTCGCCTCCCACCCGCGACGATCCGGGAGGGGGCCACGCCCCCTCCCGTTTGTGCCTGTGCTTAAATGACCTTGGTGACCTTGCCCGCCTTGAGACACCGGGTGCAGACGCGCACGCGCCGGGTCTTGCCGGCGATCTGCGCCCGTATCGAGACGAGGTTCGGAAGCCACCGGCGCTTCGTGAGCTTGTGCGCGTGGCTGATCGTATGACCCACCGAGGGGCCCTTCCCGCAGATATCGCACCGCTGCGCCATGAACGCTCCTCGGAATGGATGGCGGTCTCGGGAGACGACGGCACTGTATAGCACGGGCACGCGCTCGACGCAAACGGCGACGCCGGATCTCCGGACGCCGCTCCAGTTCCTGAAGGGCGTCGGGCCCCGGCGCGCGGCTCAGCTCGAGCGGAAGGGGCTCCGCACCGTCGAGGACGCGCTCTTCTTCCTGCCGCTCCGCCACGAGGACCGCACCCGGCTCGTGCCCTTCCGCGCGCTCCAGCCGGGCCAGGTCGCCACGTGCTCGGGGACGATCGTGGGCCTCTCGCCACCGCCGCCGGGACGGCCACGGGCGCCGTTCGTCGCCATGCTTCGCGACGAGAGCGGCTACGCGCAGGCGAGCTGGTTCAACGGCGCCTATCTCGCGCGCGTGTTCAAGCGTGGCCAACGGCTCGTCCTGCACGGCCGGGTCACGCGCTTCAAGGGCGCGATCGTGATCCAGCAGCCGGACTACGAGCTCATCGAGAGCGGCGAGGACGACCGGCTGCACACGGGCCGGCTCGTGCCCGTGTACTCGCTGACCGAAGGGCTCGCGCAGCGCGCGCTCCGCTCGCTCATGTGGCGCATCGTCGACACCTTCGCGCGAGAGGTGCCGGAGGCGCTCCCTGACGCAGTCAGAGCGCGGCGTAAGCTCGTCACGCTCCCACAGGCGCTCAGCGACTGCCACTTCCCCGAGACCGACGCGGCGCTCGACGCCGCGCGCCACCGACTTGCGTTCGACGACTTCCTGTTGCTCCAGCTCGGCCTCGCCATCCTGCGCTCGCGGACGACGCGCGCGCGCGGCCTCGCGATGAACCCGCGGGGCGAGCTCGTCGCCCGGCTCCGCGCTTCGCTGCCGTGGCCGCTCACCCGCGCGCAGGAGCGCGTGTGGGACGAGATCCGGCGGGACATGGCGTCGCCGTTCCCGATGCACCGGCTGCTCCAGGGCGACGTCGGCTCGGGCAAGACGATCGTCGCGGCCCTCGCGGTCCTGACAGCCGTCGAAGCCGGCTACCAGGCCGCGGTGATGGTGCCGACCGAGATTCTCGCCGAGCAGCACTTCATGACCTTTCGCCAGCTCCTCGAGCCGCTCGGCGTGCCGGTGACGCTGCTCACCTCGTCGCTCAAGCTGCGCGAGCGCGCGGCGCGCCGGGCAGGGCTCGCCGCGGGGGAGATCTCGTGCGTCGTCGGCACGCACGCGCTCGTGCAGGGGAGCGTGGAGCTGCGCCGCCTCGGGCTCGCGGTCGTGGACGAGCAGCACCGGTTCGGCGTCGAGCAGCGCGCCCGGCTCCGTGGCAAGGGCGAGCATCCCGACCTCCTCGTGCTGACGGCGACGCCGATCCCAAGAACGCTCGCGCTGACGCTCTACGGCGACCTCGACGTCTCGGTCCTCGACGAGCTGCCGCCGGGCAGGCGCCCCGTCGTCACCGTCGCGCGCACCGAATCGAAGCGCCGCGAGATCTACGAGTTCCTGCGCGACGAGATCGGCCGCGGCCGCCAGGTCTACGTCGTCTACCCGCTCGTCGAGGAGTCGGAGGCGCTGGACCTCAAGGCGGCGACGGACATGGCGCGGCATCTCGCCGAGGACGTCTTCCCCGACCTCACCGTCGGGCTCATGCACGGGCGGCTCGGCTTCGAGGCGAAGGACGCGATCATGCGCCGGTTCAAGGCGGGCGAGATTCACATCCTCGTCTCGACGACCGTGATCGAGGTCGGGATCGACGTCCCGAACGCGTCGGTGATGCTCGTCGAGCACGGCGAGCGCTTTGGGCTCTCGCAGCTCCACCAGCTCCGCGGGCGCGTCGGGCGCGGGCCGTGGAAGTCGTACTGCATCCTCCTTACGGGCGGCCGCCTCGCCCCGGAGGCCGAGCGGCGCATCGGCGCGATGGTCGAGACGAACGACGGGTTCAAGATCGCCGAGGTTGACCTCGAGTTGCGCGGGCCCGGCGAGTTTTTCGGCACCCGGCAGTCGGGCTTGCCTGAATTCCGCACCGCCGACCTCCTCCGCGACGGGGCGATCCTCGAGGAGGCGCGCCAGGAGGCCCAGGCGATCATCGCCGCCGACCGCGAGCTCCGCGACCCGGCGCACGGTGGACTGCGCGCGAGCCTGCTGGCCCGCTGGCGCGGTAAGCTCGCGCTCGCGAGCGCGGGCTGAGCGGCGCATGCGCGTGATCGCCGGCTCCCTCAAGGGGCGCCGTCTCGTCACGCCCCGCGGTCCCACGACCCGCCCGACCGCCGACCAGGTGCGCACGGCTCTCATGGACACCCTGACGCCACGGCTTCCGGGCTCGCGCGTGCTCGACCTCTTCGCCGGCGCGGGCGGCGTCGGCCTCGAGGCGCTCTCGCGGGGCGCCACGCACGCGACGTTCGTCGAGGGCCAGGCACGCGCCGTCGCCGCGCTCGGCGCGAACCTCAAGGCGCTCGGCGTCGAGGCGCACGCGCGCGTGCTCCGCCTCGACGTCGGCCGTGCCCTCGAACGCCTGGCCGCGGAGGGCGCGCAGTTCGGGATCGTCTTCCTCGACCCACCGTACGCGACCGACCTCGCGGCGCACACGCTCGAGACGCTCGGGGCGGGTCCCGTCTTGGCACCCGGCGCGATCGTCGTGGCCCAGCACCCGACCAAGCGCGCGCCCGCTCCGGAAGTTGGCGGTCTGAAAGCGTTTCGGACGCGCCGATTCGGAGAGACAACCTTGACTTTCTTTCGAGCCGAAGGGTAGCCTGAGGGCCGTGGCCAAGCGCGCGGTCTATCCGGGCATGTTCGATCCCGTGCACAACGGCCACATCGACGTCATCCAGCGCAGCCTCCAGATCTTCGACGAGCTGATCGTCGCGGTCGTCGCGAACCCCTCGAAGCAGCCGCTCTTCACGGTCAAGGAGCGCCTCGAGATGATCGACGAGGCGACGGCCGGGCTCAGCAACTTCCGCATCGTCGCGTTCGACGGGTTGCTGATCGACCTGGTCGCCCGCGAGCGAGCCGACTGCATCGTGCGCGGCATCCGCGCGGTCTCGGACTTCGAGTACGAGTTCCAGATGGCGCTGATGAACCGCAAGCTCCGGTCGACGGTCGAGACGGTGTTCCTCATGCCGCACGAGAAGTACACGTACATCTCCTCGCGCCTCATCAAGGAAGTCGCCGGCTTCGGCACGTCGGTGACGGGGATGGTCCCGACGATCGTCGAGAAGCGGCTGGCGGAAAAGTTCCCTCCCAAGTAACCCGGCGGGCCGCCGCCGAAGGAGCCACACGCCGTGCTGGCCGAACGCCTGAAGACGCTTGCCCCGTCGTCGACGCTCGCGGTGCAGGCCAAGGCCAAGGCGCTCCGCGCGCAAGGCGTCGACGTGATCTCGTTCGGGGCGGGCGAGCCAGACTTCGACACGCCCGAGCGCATCAAGGCCGCCGCAGTGGAGGCGATGCGGCGCGGCCAGACGAAGTACACGGAGGTCGCCGGCATCCCCGAGTTGCGCCAGGCCGTGTGCGCCAAGCTCAAGCGGGACAACGGGCTCGAGTACGAGCCCGGCGACGTCCTCGTCTCGTGCGGTGCCAAGCACGCGCTCTTCAACATAGCCGTCGCGGTCTTGAACCCCGGCGACGAGGTCCTGATCCCGAGCCCGTACTGGGTCTCGTATCCGGAGCAGGCGCGGCTCGTCGGCGGCGTGCCGGTGGAGGTCGAGACGCGGGAGGCGACGGGGTTCGACCTCGATCCCGATCGGCTGCGCGCGGCCGTCGGGCCGCGCACCAAGGTGATCATCCTCAATAGCCCGAACAACCCGACGGGCGCCGTCTTCTCGCGCGAGGCGCTCACCGCGGTCGCCCGCTTGGCGATCGAAACGAGGCTGCTCGTGGTCTCCGACGAGTGCTACGAGGCGCTCACGTTCGACGGGCGTCACGTCTCCATCGCCTCGCTCGGTCCCGAGATCAAGGCGCGGACGCTCGTCGTCAACACGTGCTCCAAGGCGTATGCGATGACCGGCTGGCGCATCGGCTATGCGGCGGGACCGCGCGAGCTGATCCGCGCGATGACCGACGTCCAGAGCCAGATGACGTCGAACGCATCGTCCGTGGCCCAGTGGGCGGCGGTCGAGGCGCTCGCGGGACCCCAAAATGACGTCGGGAAGATGGTGGCCGAGTTCGACCGGCGGCGCCACCTCATCGTCGACGGCCTCAACGCGCTGGACGGCGTCTCGTGCGTCATGCCGAAGGGCGCGTTCTACGCGTTCGCGAACGTGTCAGGGCTCTTCGGGCGGCGCTGGAAGAGCGCCGAGACGACCGTGCGGCTCGCCGGCTCGGTCGACGTCGCCGCGTTTCTGCTCGAGCAGGCGCGGGTGGCCGTCGTGCCGGGGCTCGACTTCGGCTCCGACGCCCACGTGCGCCTCTCCTACGCGACGAGCGACACCCTGATCAAGGAAGGGCTCGCGCGCATGGACGCCGCGATCCGCAAGTTGCTGTAGACTAGGCCCCCTCGGAGGAGAACCGGATGAAGCTCGAAGGCTCGTACGACGTGCCCGCGCCGCGCCAGAAGGTCTGGGACGCGTTCCTCGACCCCAAGGAGCTTCGCAAGGCGATCCCCGGCTGCGAGAAGCTCGAGGCGCTCGGGAACGACGAGTACAAGGCGACGCTGAAGATCGGCGTGGCGGCGGTGAAGGGAACCTTCGAGGGCAAGGTGCGTCTGTCGGACAAGAAGCCGCCCGAGTCGTACCGCCTCGCGGCCGAGGGCAGTGGCGGCCCGGGCTTCGTCAAGGCCGACACGGTGATCACGTTCACCGAGACCGACGGCGGCACGCGCGTCTCCTACAGCGCCGACGTACAGGTGGGTGGGCTGATCGCCGGCGTTGGCCAGCGGATGATCGGCGGCGTGTCGAAGATGATGGCCGATCAGTTCTTCAACCGCATGAGCGAATTGCTGCAGTCCGCCTGACCCCGCGCCCCATGGCCGCCCGCTACCTCGAGCCACGCCTGGAGCGGTCCTCGCGCGCCGAGATGACGCGGCTGCAGACGCGGCGGTTCAAGGAGCAGCTCCGGCACGCGTACGCGCACAGCCCGTTCTACTGTCGCAAGCTCAAGGCGGCGGGCGTCACGCCCGCGGCCATCCGCACGCTCGACGATCTTCGGAAGCTCCCGTTCACGACGAAGGACGAGCTGAAGGAGAATCAGGCGGTGAAGCCCCCATGGGGCGACGTGCTCGCCGTGCCGTTCGCCGACGTGCTCCGCGTCCACATGACGTCGGCGACGACGGGACGCCCGCTCGCGTTTCTCGACACGCGGGAGGACTGGCACGGCTTCTACCATTCGTACGCGCGCTCGCTCTACGCGTACGGCATCCGCAGGCCCGACGTCGTCATGGCCGCGTTCTCGTACGGGCCGTGGCTCGGCTACT
>Ga0209161_10001913_pt1 | contig 17123 bp, 17 predicted proteins | sample GraSoiAngelo_155_FD_186169 | JGI IMG/M metagenome (GOLD analysis project Ga0209161, IMG submission 186169) | Grasslands soil microbial communities from the Angelo Coastal Reserve, California, USA - 14_1009_13_30cm (SPAdes) (version 2) | ecosystem: Environmental > Terrestrial > Soil > Grasslands... | reverse complement strand
CTCAGGGAGGAGGCCTCCAAGATCTCCGAGTGGCCCTTCGAATCTCGCAATGTTGAAAGACTCATTGCGATCCTTCTAGCCATCTTCGCGGCCCTGCTAGCTAGACTTCTTCAGCTGCTTTAGGGAGCGTCTATGAGGTGGATGGTTAGGATAGCGGATTCTTGAGTTTGTACTCTCTGACGAGTTCAGGCAGCCATTCAGGGTGGTTTGTTAGACCGTATTTCTCGTCGAGTTCCGACTCCTTTCTTTTGGCAGAGGAGCTGGGTTCTGATAGAATCTTGGATAACTCTTCAAAGTAGCTTGCAAAATCTGGCGGTGCTATCATCTCAAGTGTCCGTGCGTCCCTTGTCCCGGGATTCCAGAAAGTGTGAGGGACATTTCTGGGCTTGAAAACGTAAGACCCTACGGCACGGTGACCACTTGATCTCCTATCTTCACGCCGATTTCGCCCTCGATAACGTAAGTAACCTCGTCCTCTCTTGAGTGAGTGTGCGGAACTACAATAGAACCACGAGTGATGGTAAGCTCCAGGGCCAAAAATGAATCACCTGTTTCTCTTGCTCATACTTTGAGCGCTGCCCCAACTCTGGTTTCGAGCCAAACGGATCTCCCTTCATTCGGGAGAATCAGAAGACGTCCCTTGTCGATGCGAAACAATGCTCTTCCTTGAAACAAGAATTACTCCGAATTAGTCTTTTTCTCGGACCAAGGGTTCTATGCTAGCACTTCGACTCAAAGCTGGAGGTCCCCCGCAGTTCAAACCAAAGCTCCCCGTAGTTGCTGTTTAGAACGACTCTGCTGGGAAGGCCTGTTCTCTGCTCCGCCCTCGAAGGTTCGCTTGAATTTCCGAATAGGATGCGACTTTTCGACCGCAAACCATCTCCGCTGCACTTGTTGGGGCAGGTAGAACCTTCTAGACGAATCATTTCACCCTCCGAATGTGTGGCTCAGATCCACTTGGTCCGTATCTTGAGTGTCTGGTAGTGCGGGTCGTCCGTTACGACGTACTGCGCGTCTCCCATTTTTACCCGTGATGTTGGCGCATCTCCTACCGCAGTCAACGCCAGTTCTTTCTGAGAGTTTCTAGCTCTCGCAGAATCCGCTTGTACTCGTCTTCTCCCACGACCTTTCCACCTTGAAGAGGTGAGATGGGCCTCAGTAGATTCGCGTTGTCTCTCTTTTCCACTTCGAGCACCGACCCCTGGTGAAGATTGAACTTCTTTCTCGTAACAGTTGGAATGGTCACTTGGCCCTTGCGTTTGACCTTGACGTTTGACAATTCCTGTCTGGCTTTACTAGAACCCGGTCAAACTTAAGCGCTGTCCGACAAGCCATGTTCTATCCCATAATGGTGCCGACTCTGTTGGGAAAGTGGTTGTTCTCTGCTTAGCCCTCGAAGGTTCGCTTGAATTTCCGAATGGGATGCGATTTTTCGACCGCGAACCATTCTCCATTGCATTTGTTAGGGCAGGTAGAGCCTTCGAGACGAACCATCTCGCCCTCCGCATTGTCCGGATCGCCGCGCTTCCTCTCGAAGCTTCTCTCAAACTTGACACCACAGCTAATGCATCTCAACTCTAGAACAGTCCTAGCCATCCCTGTCTCTCCGGTGTCGGCTGTGGGACAAGGTTTGAGGGTAATAAACCAGAAAGGGAACCAACAGTACGAAAGAGGTTGAAACTCGGCTTGCGCCGACAACACGAACCTTCGCCCGGTTGACTTGCTCGATTACTAAGGTCGGGAATCGGGTTTTGGTTTGCTAAGATTCGACCACGGTCGGCCCGTCAAGACGCGTGCCACGACTACTACGACTATTACAATTACTGTGAGTACAACGATCAAGACTATTGTTCAAGAAGTAACCAACCCACAATCAACGCAAAGGCTGATCGCACGAATAGATATACCTGGTTTCGGTCAGGAATACTACTTTGAAGCGTTTCGTATATCGTAAGCCATTTGTTGACGGGTCATACTCACGCTAAAGGGCGCAATACAGACCTATCGTTTGGCTGACACGTTTGGATTTTAATAACAGTGCTTGTGTCGATCAGCAATCAATATCTGTCCAGTTTCTCTCTTCGAAAAGCCCGTTTTCCCCTGTCAATCCCTGCGACGGCTTAAAGGGCCGATGAATAGCGGTGTTCTCTCCAGTACCTAATGACCCCCGTTCCCTTCCAGTTCCCCGAATATCGCCGCGACAATGTCTCGGCTATCCTGTCCTGAGTCTTTGACGCTGCTCGAATCTTCTCTCGGTCCTTCGCCTTCCGTCCCTCAGAGGCAATTCTATTTTCTATCGCCTCCCTCACTATCTCCGACCAGTTCAACTCGGGAAGACTGCCCATACGGATCTTCAGATCATCAGATCATCAGATATCCTGACGTTGAATATGGCCATGAGCCGTCGCCTTTACATGCATACACACGAGCATAAAGCCATTCGAGTCTTGAGTTCGGCCAACGATTTATCCCAGCTATTCATAGGCGCTCTCTCTTTTCCCAATCACCAAGACGCGGACCTCCTTGAGCTCCCACTCGATCTAGTAGACGACCCTGATGTCACTGATTCGTATCCTATACGTATCCTTCGCCCCGGCAAGCTTCTTGACATCGAAAATAGCGGCGGGTATTGGATCGTCCTGGAGAAGAACCAGTAGCTCAACGACTCTTCGAGAGTACTTCGCTTGTAGCCGTCGTAGATTCTTCCTAGCCCTGTTGGCTAGAATGACCTTGAACAGGCAGGCTATTCCCCGAACTCTTCAAGGAGGGCTTTGAGATCTACAGACTCGCCCTTCCGGATCTCCTCTCTAGCCCTGCTAATCTCCTCAAGTTCTTCAGTCGTCGAATTCTCCTCCGACAATAGCATCGACCGCAGCTTGAGAAGCTCCAGTCTGAGGCCTTCCAGCTTCTCCACCACATGCTTCACCTGGTCCTCGCCTAGAGTTACAACCAAGTCCGAGACACTCTTATCATCGACGCTTGAGCCAAATAAGGATTCATTTCCCAGCTGGGCGAGACCACGAACACTTCTATTGCGGCGCTCGAAGTTCAGACTCTTCTGAGGCTTGATGAGTCTCTACGCCAATCCCTCGCAACCGTCTACGACGGCCGCCTCAACAGCGTAGTCGCATCTCTTGGCGGTATGGGTCCAAGATACTATTTCCGTTTGAACGATCTCGCTGGCAGCCAGCTCGATACTCTGGAAAGTATGCGTAACGGTGGACTCGAAGCCGGCTCAGATGAGAGTGTAACGGACGCGGGATATCTTCCAGTCACAGAATCAACAATCCCCCTGAATGAGATGCGAGTCGAAGCAGATCGATTTGCAGCTGAATCGGTGATGCAGGGCGCACATCTCTACGCTAGGGGGGTTAGGAACTGCAAGAAACTGAAGGCCGGAATGTCAGTAACAGTTGTCGACCCAAGCGGGACCCCAGTCGGGTCAGGCATTGCACTTCAGAGCGAGACCAGTATCCTCAGGTACCATCAGGGAATCGCCGTGGAAATTCTGCACAGCCGCTTCCTTCTCCCTCATTTGCGAGAAACATCCTGGTACGAGGCTGGCCTGATCCATCTTCAATCGCTTCCCGCAATGGTCACCTGCCAGGTCCTGGATCCGAAGCCTGACGAGGTCATTGTCGACCTCAACTGCGCGCCCGCGGGCAAGATGTCGTACCTCTGCCAGTTGACGAAGAACAAGGCGAGGATCATTGGTTTCGACAGAAACGAGCAGAAGATAGAGAAGGCACGCGAACACTTGGAAAGACTCCGATGCGAGAACTACCAGCTCATCGCCCACGATTCTAGATACGCGCATCTGGATTACAAACTCAACGCTGACAAAGTGCTGGTTGATCCTCCTTGCACAGGACTAGGAATAATGCCTAAGCTCTCGATCAATACGACCAAGAAGGATATCGAGAATCTCTCATCCTATCAGAAACAGTTCATGACCACAGCCGCAGCCTTGGTGAAACAAGGTGGGACGGTTGTATACAGCGTCTGCACGGTTACGAGAGAGGAGTGCGAAGAGGTAGCGACGTTCGCGGAAGAAAAGCTAGGCCTCACCAAGACTTCTGCAAGCCCGTTCGTGGGACGGCCAGGGCTTGATCCCGAAAAGCTGACTCAGAGATTCGATCCCGAGTTTGACGGGGCCGGTTATTTTATCGCTCGATTCGTCAAGCAGTAGCCGCGAACCTTGGCACAACTAGAGCCTTTTCTTAGACGGTTGGCTCAGGCCAAGGAGGCCATTGCACAGTCCGGTCTCAAAGAGAGCGTCGTCCTCCATCATGATGAAGCAGACGGTCTATGCTCTGCAGCTCTGACAAAGATCGCAATCGAGAAACTAGGCTTTCAAACTCAACTCATCTGTCTCGACAAGGTTTACCCCGAAGTCGTTAGAGATGTCGAGGGACGCTTGCGCCGTCTGGTCGTCTTCTCGGACTTGGGCTCGGGTCACGTAGAATCCTTAGCATCACACAACAAGTCGAAGAGCATCCTTCTCATACTGGATCACCATGACACAATCGAAATCAGGGATCCATTAATTCACAATCTCAATCCAGAAATCAACGGATTCTCTGGGGAGAAAGACGCTTCTTCGTCAACGGTCGCGTACTTGTTCGCCAAGACTGTGGACCTTTCTCTCGTCACCTTTGCACCTCTCGCCATCATTGGCTCGACAGAGATTCCCGGGGAGGTTCAGGGTCTCAACAAGATTCCCGTGCAGGATGCAGAGAAAACAGGAGTCGCTAGGCGGACGCCGAGCGGAGGCATCAAGTTCGAGGGGTATGTGCCTTGGCTCTCACCATCACGAGCCTCATCCATTCTGAACGTTCTCGGGTCAGTAGGATACTATCACGGTGGACCGCAGACTGGTGTGACCGCGTGCATCAACGGATTCGAAAAACAGACCTTGGAAACAGCCAAGACTCTGGAGGAGGAGAGGAAGAAAGCGAACCAGCGAATGATGGCTACAATTCAACACGGGGGACTGGCGCAGATGAAAAACGTGCAATGGTTTCACGCCAAGGACAACTACAAAGGAATGAGCGGTAAGGTTGTGGGAAGCTTCTGTTCGTATCTCAGCTACCAGAGATTCGTCAATCCCATCAAGTATTTGATAGGAATGATGAACGTGCCACCAGACGTGCCGGGATGGGGCCGACTCCCATCACCACTGGTTAAGGTCTCAGGACGGGCACCCCAACCCCTCGCGAAGATGATAGAGGCCGGCAAGCGGCCGCCATTATCCAGGATACTGCCTGACTCGTGTGCGAAGCTGGGTGGATTCGGTGACGGCCACACCGTCGCCGCCTCAGGGGTCTTTCCGATAGGCCGTGAGGAAGCTTTCTTGGACGCCTTGGACGCTCTTGCTACAACGGACCCTAGTTAGCTCCGGAACGGATTCTCATACGCCGAACAGTAACAGTCAGACCAATCAGGATTATCCGCAAAGGCAACATGATCGAAGAACAACAGAAAGTCGTCCCTCAGAGATGATGTCAGTTCCTCGAGGACGACTTGGCTCATCATGGAGAACAGGAGAGCGCGCTCTTCCAGATATTCTTTCTTTTAGCCAGGCCCTTGGAAACTGACGGAACTAGAGGTTCGTTTCACATCCTGAAACAGTGGCGGTGCGAAGCTTGTTGTCCGACAGGACTTCTCTATTTGCTCTTCGAGACTGCTGATCTGATCCGTGACAGACCTGAGCTTGTCTTCGAGACCTACCGAAGTGTTGGCCGCCACCTTCCCAACCAGCGGAGCCATCGATCTGCTTGAGCGTTCGTCCTCGAGGCGAACATCCCGAGACTTGATATCAAGAATCGAAACGCCAGGACCAAAATAGAGCCCCCGAATAGAAGCCTGAGAACTGCTGGCGGTGTGTATCCAGCTGTGTCAACGATGGCGAATCCGTCATACAGCAATATCGCCGCTACTATGAAGGCTGGTATGGAAAGGACCAGAAGGCCTAGCGCGATCCGGTCTCTCCTCGGCATACTTCTCGGTCTAGGCGGGCTTCGGGGGTTTAACAAAAGAGGTTTTCAACTAAGCCGATTTTGTTTCCTCTTCCTTCAGTCCTTGAAGAAAACTCACAGCCAAGTCGAATCCTTTAGGAGTGAACGGCAGTCGCTGGAAATATGGTCCGACTCTGATTTCGATGAACTGCTGACCCTCCTTGGGAACGGGAATCTGGGGAGATGTTGCCGAGACAATAGACCCTCCCATCTCGGGCTTCCTCAGAATGTCAAGATATCTGATCCCATCGGAGTAAACAGACAAGACGTCCTTGTATTGACTTTTGACCTTTAAGGTATCTTCTTTTGTCACCTCCCTCAATAGTACGAGAAACTTTTCGTCATCAGGCACAGTTGCACCCGCTCGTTGGTACAACTCTTTGAAAAGCGATACATTGAGGAACGACTCTGCCTTAGCTCTCTCTGCCTCTTCAGATACTCCAGCCACAAGTCTCTTTCCGAGGTCCGTAATTTTCAGTTGTTCCCGCCCCTCTAATAAGCCGAAGTCTCTCAGCGAAGCTAGGAGTGCATGAAAGCCCCCGCCCTTGATGTTCATTTTCAGTAGCTCAGCAAGCCCAGTTCTACTGATTTCCCCCTTGTTTGAAAGGTCGCGAATCTTCTCGACGACTTCCAGAACCCTGCCGAACTTATACTCCGGGAAATCAAAGGAGCCCAACTTTCCCAAGCTCACTCACTTCTCTATTGATTGGGTCCACAAAGTGGCTATTAAGGCTTGTCCACATTTTCGGACACTCTGTGGAATACTTTCGGCTACCTCTGTGTTAGCCCGATCAACGGGACTGCCACAGGGGTTTGCGACTACGCACAGAGAAACAAAGAGGTCATCGATGCGCCTTCGTGGGCCCCGTCAACATGATCTTTTGGAAAGCGCCGACGAATTCTTCTCCGTCAGTCTGACGGACGGCTTGAACGATCTTACTCTTCGTGGCTGACGACGTTACCTCTTCAGGGTGGGTCAAGAGCTCTCTCATCTCATGCCTTCCCAATTCTCTAACTACCCTCAGCACATCGTCTCGAAATAGCTCGCGGGACAGGTCTCTGTTCAGCACTTGCAATACATCTGGGTCGCGGCTTCCAAACCAAGCATACTTCGGCAGGTCGCGAAGTAGTTGAAGATCTCTCGCCTTCGGGTCATTGTAGCTTCGAACAAGAAACACTGTGTATAGAAACCACGCTGCAAAGGGGGAGAGCCTCCCCTGAATTACTGTCATAGCTTCAGAGAGCCTGCCCTCAAAGTATTTTTCCGCCAATCGTACTATTTCCCAGCCCGCCATCCAGTCGATAATCATTCTCTCGAACGATTCAGGTGGCTCCTGCGCAAAGTATGTTCTAGCTTCCACCGGAAGAGTCATCAGAGCCAATAGTTCAGCTAGCGCGTCCTTGTCCTGATCGATGTTCAGGACTCCACCGACGGACCGGAGCATCTCATTCAAGCGCAATTCGATGAGTCTGCAACTTTCAGGAGAAAAGCCACTAGGATAGACAACATTCTTGCCGAATCCAGTCAATTCGTCCCCGTCCATTACATCTAACTCCCTAAGCGTTTTTTCGGCGCGCGCTAGAATATCCAAAACGGTCTCGTAATTGTCAGTGTGATTAGCCGTTTGCGTTCCGATCAGAATTTTCTCTGCCAAACCTGGGTCGTGAACCTTCGATATGACTTTCTCGGCAAGCGCCGCAATCAGACCGGAGTGTAAGACCGCCCAGATCACCGGCAGGTTTTCCTTTTCACGTTCAAGGATTTTGTCGGATAAGGATAATTGTCCCTCATGCTGAAGACTCTTCATAGTCTTCTCTATTTCCGCAATCCTGAGAATCGCAGTCTGAATGGGGTCGAGATTCGCTGGTTTAGCTTCTAGGTATTTCTCAATAGGAGGATGGCTGGAGCGTGCTGGCTCCATGAGGATCAGTTGGCCCTCGACTTCTTTGTTCGGTCGTCCTGCTCTTCCGGCCAAATTGAAAAATGTCGAAAGGTCCATCGGGATGCTTGCTACAAGCGCAGCGGGAACTATGATGGTCTTCAGGGGGAGATTCACACCTTCCGCCAAGGTGGTCGTGCTTACTACTACTCTAATCTCGCCGTTTCTAAGCCCGTCCTCAACTAATCGACGAATCTCATGCGGCAGTTCACCCCAGTGCACGCCGATGCCCTTGGCGAACCAGTGGTAGAGCTCCTCTTTGTCTCCGATCAACCTCTTGAGTCGCGCAAGATTTTGCGAAGACGAGGGGTCGATGTCCGATTTGATCGGTCCTTGGTTAATTTCTATTAGAGTGGATAGCATCCTTGCATACTCAAAGATATTGTTGCGATTGTGACTGAAGAGCATGCAGGGTCCATCTGAAGAAAATTGTAACGCAAGAAATGCAGCTCTTCTTCTGAATCCACGCAACTTCATCGTGAATGGAACATGTCTCGTGATTCCATCGCTAAAATCGATATGTCCGTTATGATCATCTTCCAGTGACAGCTTCCCATATCTTACGTATGTCGGCCTCCACAGTGAACGCACAGATACGCTGGCATTCGCCCATTCGCTGACTGCGTCGGGATTCGAGATGACTGCAGACATGAGAAGGATTCGCGCCTCTCGAAATTGTTCAACGAATCTGATAAGCCCGAATTGCATTCGAACGCCTCTGAATCCAATTCGGATGTTGTGAAATTCATCAATTATTAGCAAGACAACATTCGATCCGTAGAATCGCTTTCTGAGCAACATATCGAATTTCTCGGGTGTCACGACTGCGATGTCAAATTCCGGCAGGCGTTCCTCGGACTCCATACTAACTTCGCCTGTGATCTGGCATACACTCATGCCAAGAGGTTTGAACGATTCCGATAGCTCGTCAAACTTCTCATGAACTAGAGCACGAGAAGGAGCGACGAATATCACAAGCCCCTTTTCTACTGCTGACACTAGAGCGTGGAGTATCATGAACTCGGCGACCAGAGTCTTTCCCGAGCCGGTAGGCATTGCAATCAGAGCGTGTTTCCTGCTGGAATCTAGGATCCCTTGCTGTAAGGCTTGTAGCTGCGACGGATACAGGTAGAAGCGATCCTTTGTTACTAGACTCTCAGCAATAAATCGGTTCACTTAGGCGGCAGAGACGTCGGGCAGTTTGAAATATTTCGGGAGATTCCACACAGACAACTGCGTGAGGGATCTCATCGAGATTTGCAGTTTGTTTACAAAGTAGATCAAGTCGGGCCTATTGGTGAAGCTTGAGTTCTCTCTCGCCTTGGAAAGCATCTTTTCAGCTGAGTCGATGTTTGACACGTGGCCCGAGATCATGAAATCAGCAAAGTGAAGCAGGGAGCGGTGAATGTAGAGCATGCAAGTCAGGTCGAAAATTTCGGATCTCGGTAGTTCAATCTCTTCCAATATTCGTTTCCCACGAGCATAATGGAGATCCACGATTTGCTTCATCTGGTGAAAGCGGCCTTCGAAGAACGTGAGAAGGGCATCATGTAATCCGCGATTCATTATGTCTCCGATGCTTTGTGCACTTGATACTCTATCCAGAAGGCTTCGTGCCTCTTTTGCAAGCACAGATGCCGACGCGTGCTGATTGGCATTGTGGAGTTCCGCGCTTGACATGAAGGTTAGCTGATATTGTTGAATCAGTGGAAGATACTTCTCTCCGATTTCCAGAACCTTCTGATAGTTTCTGCCTGCAATCGCAAAATATTCTGACCAATGTCTCTGCCCATCTTCGAGTTCATACTGGATGTTGGAGTACTTGATCTCACCGTAGATGGAGAGTTCAGCGGATTGGGTCAGAAGTTTGTTTATTCCCTGAGAAAGTTGATCTTCATAGCCCGGTCTAAACCATTGCATCAAAGAGCCCTTCTGTTCGGATTGCATAATCCGCTCAGCATCTTCGCTGAGGCGTCTGATGTCGTTTGTCGAGATAAGATTGGAATACTCTCTTAGAGGGTTAACTAGTTCTTGATCGTTGAATACCTGTCATACAGTCGAATCCTGTTCAAACGACGCCAACGCGTTGACCATTTCTTGGAATGCAAAATCCACGAATGTGACCCCGCTCCCCAAAGTAGCGATGGCTTTGTCGAAGACATCGCTCGAAAGGTTTGGGGACGGATGAACAATGAACCCGAATCTGTCATAACCTATTGCCCCTAAGATCGTTTTGATGATAGACGGGTCCCGCGGCAATTCTCCTCTGACAATTTTCTCTTTGATTATTCTTGCCAAACCAATCCTGCTACCTTGAATCGCGTTTTGAGAATGAAACCTCTTATCGATTCTACCTCGGGATAGTTGCTCAGCGAGAGAAGTCGAAGAACAACACAGCGAACTTGTTGTATCGCTATTATCTGTCCGCGTCTTCACTTCAACAAACGATATTGCCCACTGCTGGAGCGCTATCCCAATTAGGTCAATTCCGCTGCTTGTCTCGAAGGGAGACTCTATCCAACGTAGCTTGAGCAAAAGGATGCCCATTTCTTTCTCCAGTCGCCAGCTCGAGGCAATCTCGCCAAAATCCATCACTAGCAGACGTTTGTCTATCTTAGAGCCGGCGATCTTTGTTAGACCGTGATCGCTTATCGCCTCTCTGATAAGGTCAATTCCGGATTTCTCTCTGTAGAAGGGCCCTATATCCTTCGCGTCACCTTCGCAGAAATGAATCATACTGATTGCTTCTCTTCGGATGGCCATTCTATTACAGTCCCAACAAATAAACCAACGAAATGCATCCTGCAGTGCACCTTAGAGGAGGTCAAATCCCAGATAGGGGGACGCACGTGCTACCCTCTTGCCGGGTCTAAGCTCCAAACTCTCAGCAGTTTCGTTCTCGTGTCTGAGCAATAGCCGATCGACAAGTCAACCCTACGAATGTCGAGTCAGCGGAGCGACTGGCGCGAACGACTACTCGCCAGCCCTTCACGAATGGAACAAGAACTCGCAATCATACTACAAGACAACGGAATACACTACTAGACACAAGTCGAGATACCAATAGCCACAGCCGATTTCTACTTCCTCTGGAGCCCAGACCACTGGTCGTATTTATCGACGGCCGGGTCCATCTCAGAACAACTCAGATGGTGAAGGATGAAGAGCTACGATCGCTATTACGGAAAAGGGGATATAGAATTCTGGAATTGTATTACGACGGCTATTTGGATAAGAAAAGAGACCAGCTTTACGAGCACATTCTGGATAATTTGCGATCGGCGTTGTAGAGAAGATATCAACGAAACCTGGTAACCAACGTGTTTTTTTTTAGAGTGCCTGGAGTACGGCTGGTAAATCACTCCAGGGTCTCATCTCTTTCAAGTCAAAGGTAACGACGGCATTTCGGTCCCATTCTGTCCTTTTCGAAATCTTTCCAGCGGGAAGTTTGATGAATCTACCAGTCTCAGTCTGGAAAGACCAGATTGCAACATAGATCGGCAACTTGAGTCTGTTGCTCCAATCCAAATATCCATTGTAGGCTCTCTCATTTATCATCCAGTAACCCTTGCTCTTGCCTTTCCAATCAAGTAGAGCGATCTCACGACCATCCTTCATTATTTTCCGATCAGGTTTGTCTTTGCCAGCTTCCCACACGCGCTCATGTCTTCGATCTTCCCCAAATGGTATCGGCTCAAGGCCATTCTTGCGTAATAGTGCATCACCTAGAGCCGCAGCACGGTCAGATAGGTCATAATTCTCAAGAAACTTGTTCTCATCTTTGATGACTTGGAAATCTAGATCTTTCACAATCTACCATCCTTATCCAGATAGTGCGGTTGTCGGCTTGTTCACGGTCAAACGCCTACGGCCCCCTCCAAGGCAGGTAGGTGGCGTGAACCAGCTTCTTGAGGGTAATCGCGTGGTCAGTGTACTCTACCGCCCCCAGCTCGTGAAGTATTCGCATCGCTGTACTGATAGTTCGCGCATCGTACATGAATCGAACTGTCTGGCCCCAGGTTTCGCAGATCTTGTCTGCGACTTCGTGGTAGGTGCAATCGATAGCCTTGAGAGTATTGTTCTTGTCGTTTGCTATGAGCACGAGAGCGTTCATGACATTGATCAGGAAGCAGTACAAATAGTCGCAGAATTCCCGTCTGAATGATTCGTTTCTCGTCTCAATGAGTCCAAAAAGGTGATACCCTTTTGGGGTAAGCCGATTTCGCGCGTCAAGTGCTCCCAACGATCTCAGGGTTATGAGGTGATTGTAGCCCGCGGCTGCAATCTTTGGTCGTCGCTTTCGGACCCGACTCGTGATCGCCGACTGCGTAACTGGACCTTTCGTCTTTCTTCCTAATTCCTCGATGATTGCGACGAGGTCTTTGAAATGGTCGATTTCACAATCGCGGATATAGAACGTGTTAGGAAGCTGTAGCTCAATCGTAGGGGTCCCTTGTTTCCTTCGGACCCGTTCGTACAAATTGCCGTCCGGTGTTGTGAAGAAGACTTTGATTTCGTCGGGAACGTATAGCTCTGTGAAGGTATTTTCCATATCTTTGGGACAGACTAAGAGAACTGAGGCGCCCTTTCCTCGCTGGTTTAGGAGTTTTTGATGAAGATATTGGTAGGCTTGGCCAATGCCTTGAGTTATTCCGTTTAGACCTACTGATCCTTTGCACTCAACAACATAGACAATTTCGCCTGACGAATCATATCCAACAAGATCGGCTTCCAACCCGCCCGTAATGATGATCTGGTTGCGCTGAACATTGGTGACATTGGGAAGCTGCCTAAGCCATTGGTCAGTTGCATCGACAACATCCCCCTCTTCCAGACTATTCTTCCTCTTTTCGGAAGATGAGGCAATACTGGTGGTGCCGATTTCCTACCCACGCATTGTTCACACCCAGAGGTAATAGCGCCTTGTCGTCTTGCAACCATATCTTCTCGTCTTTCGGAACCCACGCAAAAGGCTCTTGCGAAAGCGTTGAGACAGTGTCAAATGCTAGCGGGTACATTTTTCCCTCGAAAAATACGTTGTTGGTGATGACTGTCAAGTATCCGTTGGGTTTCATCACCTTGTAGACCTCGTCAAAAATTGTCTTCATGTCATGCAAGAATGCGTGATAATCGTCGATATTTCCTATGTCTTCGGGATCGATGCTGTAGATCGTGTCAAGACCCTTCTCGACACGATCCTTCTGACGGATGTGATTTCTCTTGAGTTGATTCCAGTAGGGAGGAGAGGTTATGCAGTAATCCGCTGGAGGAAATCCCCTACCACTCCAAATATTTGAGAGATGCTTGGAGTTGTCGTGAATGACTTCGGCCCAAGGGGTCTTCTCCCCAGTAAGAAGCACGCGTCCTCTCTTGGCGTTAAGGACTTCTTCAACACGTTTTCTAGAAATGTCGGCATACTTGTCGACAATCTCAAACCCTACTCCCGCTCGGTCAGCCTCTAGTGCTGCAACGAGGGTGCTTCCCGTGCCGAGGAATGGATCGACAACAATCTGCGCTTTCTTGGTGAAAAAGAGAACGAATTCTCGAATTAGTGACTCTGGAAAAGATGCGGGGTGACGGATCTTCTGATCGCCCCGCGGCTCGGGTCTGTGTACAAACCAGGACTTCGTGAATTTTATCCATTCTTTGCCCGTGAGCTCATTCAGCCTATTTTCACGGGGTTCAGGCCGATCAGACTCGGCAAAGGCGGTTTGGGTTTCTACCATACGCGACACTTGTCCGAAGCATCCAAACCTCTTAAACCCAAGATAACGGACCCTGATTTCAAGGCGACTGAAAAAGGCAGGCTGCACCATCAAGTTATACCACTTTCCTCCAATCAAAAGTCTCAGATTGGCTAATAGCCAAATCCAATTACATGAGGTTCTGAGAGCCTTGAGCGATATCCAAGCCAGCACTCGACGAGAGCAAGAAGCAGTCAAACATATTGTCGCAACCATATTTTCGGCACAGAATGCTCTTCGAGACCTTGCCCCACGGCAGAGATGGGCAGGAATGGGAAATCTTCTCGGGGATTACGGAGAATTCATTGCTCTCTCAAATTACAATCTCAAGAAAGGCCCCGCTGGCGCGGACGGCTATGACGCCATGACGAATGATGGCCTGAAGGTCCAGATCAAAGCGAATCATTCATCATCCTCTATCGGTTTTCGCGGCGAAGCCGATCTTCTTTTGGTGTTGAAGATTGAGAGTAGTGCAGAATGGAAGGAACTGTACTACGGACCCTTCAAGCCCGTCAAGGATAAGGCCTCATACTCAAAACGGGACAACAAGTACACAATACCAGTCGCAAAGCTTCAGCAAATCGCGAAGCCAAAATCCTGATTGATGGAATGATCTAAGGGTCTGGGGGCTTATGTGTGACACTCGGTCGCTGAGCAGATTTTCTGGCTCGACTGTTTCGTTTGTCGTCTTGTCGGCCTCTGATGGGACGTTCGCGAATGTCCAGTAGCCACATGTCTTGGATTTTTGTCAACAGTCTTGGCAGCACGTTCCTGGACCTAGGGGTTCGAGTTTGCCTTGTCCAGTTCTCGCATACTAGGACTCTGCCGACGAAGTCGGGGTCTGTTCGGTGTCGGATCTGGTGTTGGGTGGGTTTCTGGCATGGCTGGCAGAAGGTGGGGCGTTCTAGGTTCTGCATGATCCTTCGGTGATTCTGTCCAAGTACAAACGTGGGAGAGGGAGGGAAATCATCGCGGAAACTGTTGCGAAGACCCCAGCTTCAGCTAGGCGTTCGAGCGGGTTCTCTGTTACCATTTTGGGCTTGGAGAAGACTGTTCCCTCCGCTAGGTAAGCTTCTCAAGTATCCTAATTCGTCTACCTAGTTGTGAGTTGCCACATCTAATCAGCTATGTAAAAAATCGGGTCGGCTATGATCGATCTGGAGATCGCGAACTCTACAGCGTCGATGGCGTTGGACGCCTCGCGAACGTATCCAGCGGGGTTGGGCTACTCTATTTCTGGATACACACAAGCGGGAACCCGGTGCTGAGTAGCCAGTTTGTCCTGCTAAAGAGCGCCAAGGTAGAGTACACGCAGACGGACTCCGATCAGGTTTCTTTCCGCTTTGGAAGTGATGCAGCATTCCCTTGCTCCGGAGTGATCACGGCGACCGGTGAAGGATACATCTACGCTCCTGCCCTCAAGCTAGCGATAACTCTAGGACGCGATATTGTCTTTCTGCTCCTCTCGCCTGCGACGGTGCAGCACGAAGTCTCAGTGGAAAAAGGCGCACTGAGTATTCCTGGAGAAGAGGGAACGGTGACCCTATCAACTGAAAATGGAGAGCTTCGCTGTGCGGGAACCATTTCTGAGAGCTTCAAGACAGCAAGGATCATCCTGAACAGGAATCCAGGCTTACCAGTCTACAAGGAGGGATTCAACGCGACGCTACACGAGCTCAAGGAGCCTGGTTCAATCAGTTGCACGTGGAAGCCTGTTGCAAGATCTTTCGAAGAGCAGCTTCTAGTGTTTCATCCGGACATTGCGAGCAGTTACGGTTTCGGACCCTCCACGGGATACCCCATTCCATCCGATCTAAGAAGGATCATGGGAGTTTCCACGGACGATACTGATTACGTGTTAGGTGATGGAGTGGGTGTAGATTACAAGATCCGTCTGGTCATAGCTCGCGGTCTGGGAAGACACTTTTCGGACGAAGCGAGACTAATAGTGAAATGACAGAATCTATGTCTGAAGGCGAGAGCAGAGAAGCTAGTCGTCCCGCCGACTCGACATTCTAGGGATCGAGCCAGCTTTCAGGTATGGTTCGGACACGAGAACGAAACTGCTGACAACGCTAGCGGATGGAGCCAGATAGAAACGCTGGTCATATCACGTTAAGGTGACTGTGAACGTGTACTCCCGGTGCTGTCCCTCGTTGACTTGTAGATTGTACGTGCCGTTCTGAATTAGTTGGAGTCCTTGACTTGTAGTATTCTCCGAAACCGTTCCTAGAGCTCCTTGGTCAATTGTCAGGTTGAGAGGATAGGAAGCTGTGGGCCCCGATCCATTGGCGTTCTTGATGTAGATGTTTGATACTGCGGCGGTCCCGGGTCCAATGTCTCTAAACCATACAGTCAGCAGATTGCTCTGCTGGAGGCTGAAATGGTCTATCGTTAGTAGTCCGTATCCTATCCAATGGTTTCCGGTGCCGTATACTGCGTCGTAGGTGTAATTGCCCGCTGAGAGAGCAATCACCGTCAGTGCCAATACTGCCAAGACTCTTCGTGCGCCTAGATGGATCTTCGCTCGTTGGACGGTGTTAAGTCTCCGGAGCCAGTATGGGAGACCGACGTAACCTGCCGTCGTGTAGAAGAGAATGTCGCCTACGAGGGATATCCAGTCGTAGTAGGTCCCGTTCGCCTGGATACAGGGCGGAGGACAGCTGGCGAAAGAGGTCTTCCAGACAAGTGGAAAGCCATATTCTGGCCCGAAAATCCTCCTGGGCTGAAGAACTGTCCCGAGGACAAGAAACCCGTTGCTAGAGTGATAGCCGACCCGAAAAGGGCCGCGAATAGAACACTTCTCGGTCCCAGAATGGCGACTCGCTCGATTATCCGAGGGGCAAGCCTGTAACCTACGAAGGTCACTGCATAGCCGACCAGAACGAAAAAGGAGGTGTCAGCAGCAAAGAATAGCCAATTGTCGTATTCAGCTGCACAAATTAGTGTCCCGTTGATTGTTGTGCATCCGCCGATCTTCCATTGAAATGGAAATCCCCAGCCTGAAAGCGAGCCAACTGAAGCACCAGCCAGGGTTGCGAGAAACGCAGCAGCAATGATAGGAACGAGATAGAAGAGTAGGACGCTCGGTCTCATCTTCGAACTAGCCTCAATCCAGCCTTAGTCTGGACATAGTCCAGGAGCATTGTAGGGTCTAGGAACTCTGTCTTGGGACAAAGAGATAGCGTAACCGACCTCTACAGTCTCGGTTCCAACTCACAATAGTCCGGGTCAGAATGCAGGCAACGTACCATTTACCGGGGAACGCAGCATCGTGTATTGATGTGAAGCTGGGACCTTTCTTAGAAGTGAGGGAATTCACGGGGCGGAGAGCCATAGAAGAAAATCAGTGTGAACGTCAAGAGTCCTAAGAGAATCACAAGGATCAGGATGATCAGAGCATTTCTAGTTGCGTGCTTGCT
>Ga0209161_10001910_pt1 | contig 17137 bp, 15 predicted proteins | sample GraSoiAngelo_155_FD_186169 | JGI IMG/M metagenome (GOLD analysis project Ga0209161, IMG submission 186169) | Grasslands soil microbial communities from the Angelo Coastal Reserve, California, USA - 14_1009_13_30cm (SPAdes) (version 2) | ecosystem: Environmental > Terrestrial > Soil > Grasslands... | reverse complement strand
ACGGCGATTGTTTTATAAGGCGAAGAATCAGGCATGAGACCTGTTGAACTGTCGCCCTCGACGGAAATTCGGCAAGGTAGAGACCGCGCGCCCGGCAAGCCCCCATACCATTCGGCTTTCCATTTATGATTTCCTCTGCGAATTTTCGCAGATGCGACGTGCGATTTATCCAGGCAGCTTTGATCCTGTGACTAACGGTCACCTGGATGTGATCGAGCGAGCGCGAAAACTATTCGATGAAGTCATTGTGGCTGTGGCGCACAACGACGAAAAGCAACCGCTTTTCTCGCTCGAGGAACGCCTCGAGCTGCTTCGAAAAACCGCAGGCAAGATCGATCACGTGCGGATCGCTGAGTTCGATGGATTACTTGTCGAGTTCGCCAGGGCGGAAGACGCCGGAGCTGTGATCCGTGGTCTGCGCGCGGTCTCAGATTTTGAGTTCGAATTTCAAATGGCGCTGATGAATCGAAAACTAGATGCCGCGGTAGAAACGATTTTCTTAATGCCGAAGGAGGAATATACCTATCTCAGCTCTCGTATTGTAAGAGAAATCGCGCGCCTCGGCGGCGACGTCTCCAGTTTTGTTCCAGTTTGCGTGGCTAAAGCGCTGAGCAGGAAGTTTCATTGATGAAGTTCGGAGGGTTAGCTCATGAAGGTTCACCTGAAACAAATTCCAACCCAGGGTCTGCATTTGGAAGGCGAAGAGGAATGCCCAATCCAGGAACTTGAATCAGAGGGAATTCGTTGCGCCGGCCGCCTTCATTACGATGTTGATGTTGGCGTTGCTGGGAGTGGATTGTGGGCAAACGGCTCGCTATCACAGCCAGTAGAACTGCGCTGCGTATCATGTCTCGAAAAATTTCTGCATGAAGTCCGAGTGCCTGCATTTGCCGTGCACACGGAGCTCCATGGACCAGAGACTGTCGATCTTACGCCATTTATGCGCGAGGATATTTTGTTAAACTTTCCGGCGCATCCGCATTGCGACAGGGACGGGGATCAGGTTTGCAAGGCGAAACAGGTCCAAACTGCCGAGCAGCATGCAGAGCGTCGCTCGGATTGGAGTGCGTTGGACAAGCTGAAGTTAAATCGGTGATTGGTTGAAGTGTTGAAATGTTGGAGCGCAAAATCAAGGAGCGACGGCTTGAGCAGCCGTCGGAACATGACGGCTGGGAAGCCGTCAGTCCTTGAACCCGCCTTGGGCCGTTCCACGCTCCAACATTGTTTTCTTCTTCAAATATGCTTTCATAGCCGCCTGCCATGGGAGTCCCAAAACGCAAAACATCCAAAATGCGGTTGCGCACGCGCAAAGCGGCAAACCGCTGGCATGCCGCGCGGCTCAACAAGTGTCCCCAGTGCGGAAGCAGCATCCCGTCACACATCGCCTGCCCATCGTGCGGTTATTACCGCGGGCGACAGGTGTTGACGCTCGAAAGCAAATGATTGTAGCCGTCGCTCTGTGAGCGACGCCAAATGTCGCATGCTTAGCACTAACGCTTCGCGCAGCGAAGCGGCTACAATTTTCATTTTGCATTCGCAGGCTAAAGTTCGCAAAGTTTCGCACTGATGAAGATCGCCCTCGACGCGATGGGCGGTGACTTTGGTCCGCCTAACCCTGTTGCCGGCGCCGTCATGGCGCTGCGCGATTACCACCAGATCAAGAAGCTCTATCTGGTGGGAGACTCCGCCAAGGTCGAAAACGAGTTGCGCAAACACAAGTGCAACGATTCGCGTATCGAGATTGTGCATTCCACTCAGGTGGTTGAAATGAGCGATCGCGCCTGGACTGCTGTTCGGCGAAAGAAAGATTCGTCGATCAGCCGTGCTGTCGATCTGGTGAAGCGCGGTGATGCGGACGCGGTAGTGAGCGCGGGACACACAGGCGCAGCCGTCGCCGCGGGCACGATTAAGCTTCGCACGTTGCCAGGAATCGATCGACCGGGCATTGCAGCCGTGCTTCCAACCGAGACGAACGTTTTCGTTTTGATCGACGCAGGCGCGAATATCGATGCGCGCCCAGAACATCTTCTTCAATATGCGTTCATGGGCACCGTTTATTCACGGCATGTTCTGCATTACAAGAATCCGACCGTTGGCTTGGTCTCGCTCGGCGACGAGGATGTTAAGGGCACCGAACTGACGAAGGAAGTATTCAAGATGCTGAGACCAAGTTCGCTTAACTTCGTTGGCAACATAGAAGGCCGTCATCTCTTTGAAGATCCGGTCGAAGTTGTCGTGTGCGACGGATTCGTTGGCAACGTTATCTTGAAAACGTGCGAATCGATCGCGGTGGCGATGTTTCAATGGCTCAAGCACGAGCTCATGCGTACAAGGATGCGAAAAGTTGGCGCATTCCTCGCGAGGAATGCCATTGGAACGATTAAAGACAAGACGAATTATGAAGAGTACGGCGGCAGTCCGCTTCTCGGCGTAAATGGCATCTGCATCATCGCGCACGGCGCGAGCACGCCGCTGGCGATCAAAAACGCGCTTCGAGTGGCGGCCGAGTCGATTGAACAGCAGGTGAACCCGCATATCGTCGAGGAGATTCGCCGGTATCATGAAACGACAGCCCCGCTCGAGCCCGCGCTCTCATAAAACGCTGCGCACAGTCTCAATCGTCGGCACTGGCAGTTATGTGCCGGAGAAGATTCTGACCAACGAGGATCTCTCGCGCATGGTCGATACCAGCGATGATTGGATCACTACTCGCACCGGCATTAAGGAACGCCGCATTGCCGCGAAGGGTGAAGACACGAGCGACATGGCGACCAAGGCGGCGCTGAAGGCGATCGAACAAGCCAAGATTTCGCCAAAAGAGATCGATCTCATTATTGTGGCGACAGCCACGCCGGACATGCTGTTTCCCGCTACCGCGTGCTTTGTTCAGAAAAAGATCGGCGCGACCAAGGCTGCCTGTCTCGATATTTCCGCAGCGTGCGCCGGTTTCTTGTTTGGTTTGGAAATCGCACAACAATTCATCACCTCGCACACGCACGAAACAGTCCTTGTAATCGGGGCCGAGAAATTGACATCGATCACCAACTGGACCGATCGCAACAGTTGCGTTCTTTTTGGCGATGGCGCGGGTGCCGCTGTTTTGCGCCACCGAGGCAGCGCTCATGGTGTCATCAGCACTCATATCGGAAGCGACGGTCAGTACACAGACATTTTATTCATGCCGGGCGGCGGTTCGCGGTGCCCCATCACACGAGAAAATGTGGACATGCATTTGGCAACCATCCACATGACCGGCAAGGAAGTGTACAAACAAGCTGTGATTGCGATGCTCAACGCAGCGAAAAAGGCCCTCGATCAAGCCGGGCTTTCCATTGAAGACATCGCCTGTATCATTCCGCATCAGGCAAACCTGCGCATCATTGAGGCGATCGCGGACCGGCTTCGCATTTCGCGCGACAAAATGTTTATCAATCTGGATCGCTACGGCAATACATCCGCTGCAGCCGTCGCCATCGCACTCGATGAAGCGAATCGCACCGGTCGGATCAAGCGTGGTGATTACGTTCTGATGGTCGTGTTCGGCGGTGGTCTCACTTGGGCGAGCACGATACTCGAATGGTAATACCCGTTCAGCCACTGAAGCGTTGAAGCGGAAGATTACCTGCCTACCTTTCGGAACGCTTTAACGCTTCAACAGTCCAACGGCTCATGTTAATTGAAACCCACGCCCACCTCGATTATCCCGATTTCGCAAATGACCTCGAGGATGTGCTTCGTCGCGCGGCCGACGCGGGCGTAACGCGCATCATCACCATCGGGACGTCGGTCGAGAGCAGCCGGCGCGCGATCGATCTTGCCGAAAAATATCCGGCTGTTTACGCAGCGATTGGCGTCCATCCCAGTTACGTTGAAGAGGCTGAGGAAGACGTTTTTACGCCGCTACGCGAACTTGCAAAGAACTCGCGCGTAGTAGCCATCGGAGAGACGGGACTCGATTATCACCAGCTGCCGAGCGAAAAAGTAGCGAAGGAAAAACAGGTCCAGGTTATGACAGCATTGCGAACTGAAACGGACGAAGAAATCGAAGCGCAAATTCGCGACGGCGCTTACAAGTCAAAACAAGCAAGTTTATTTCAGCAGCAACTCGACCTTGCTGTGGAACTGGGGCTCAACGCAGTGATCCATCAACGCGACGCCTGGGAGGACACGCTTAAAATTATGGAGCCATACACGGGTAAACTGCGCGGCGTTTTTCATTGCTTCGGCGGCTCGCTTGACGAGGCAAATGAAGTTCTCGATCTCGACCACCTCGTTTCGTTCACTGGAATTGTTACTTTCAAAAACGGCGTGGCTGTGCGAGAGGTTGCGGCACAAATCCCGCTCTGGAAACTCATGGTGGAAACCGATTGCCCATATCTGGCGCCAGTTCCTTTTCGCGGAAAGCGCTGCGAACCCGCGCATACGCGCATCGTCGCGGAAACGATAGCGGCTACGCGGGCAGTCCCATTAGAAGAAATTGCTGAAGCAACGACCGAAACCGCGGAGAAGTTTTTCAGGTTTAATCGCAAATGAAAAACGAGAAGGGTAACGCGCGAACTGTAGAGGCAGCCGTGTCGGCTGCTCCCCTGGACCCTGCAGGCGACACGCCTGTCGCTACAACCCCAAACGGCGCGGCGATCCGTTTGTACCATTGGATCGCAATCCTGGTTCCAATTATTATCTCGTCGTGCGCTGCGCCTGACACGCAGCATCACATCGTGATCAGCACACGCGAACAGAAGCTGGCCCTTCTCGACCGCAGCAATGTCATGGCGATTTATCCCGTCTCTACTTCCAAGTTCGGTCTCGGCGATTGGCGGGGCAGCAGGTTTACGCCACTTGGGCAACTGCAGGTAGCGGAAAAAATTGGCGGTAATGCGCCACCGGGCGCGGTATTCAAGGACCGTCGGCGCACCGGGGAAATTATCCAAGCCAATGCGCCTGGTCGTGATCCAATCGTGACTCGGATTCTGTGGTTGCGTGGACTCGAAGCGCAAAATGCCAACGCATTTGGGAGGGACATTTACATCCACGGCACGCCGGAGGAATGGAAAATCGGTTCACCTGCGAGTTACGGATGCATCCGGATGCGCTCTAGTGACATCATACAATTGTACGACATCGTGGGAATCGGCGCCGCAGTAACCATTGTGAACGTGCCGCTCGCCACCACTGTTCCTAGCCTCGTCACGGCCCACTCAATGTCCGCCGCCAACCCCGCGCCATTTGTAATGCGGTAGGACGCTGCGCTTGTCGTTGTCATTAACACCGCGGCTTCAGCCCGGTGAAAGACGCCATCACGACCGGGCGCGAAACTGTTTTAACAGTTTTCTCGCGCGAAGCCGTTAAAACGGCTGGCGCGAAGGTCCATTCGTGTACGCCGGGCTGAAGCCGCGGCGTTAATGACAAGCTCACGGTAGTTTGCCAAGATGTTTTCTCGGCGTGCTGCGGGAGAGCAAATCCATGTCCGCGTCCACCATGATTCGCACGAGGTCGTGAAATCGCACTTTGGGTTCCCAACCGAGAATTTTCTTCGCCTTTGAAGCATCCCCAAGTAGCACGTCAACCTCGGCTGGCCGCTCATATCGCGGGTCGTGCTTTACGAATTGCTTCCAATCAAGATCCGCATAAGCAAAGGCGGCTTCGACAAACTCCCGTACCGTATGGCTTTCACCGGTAGCCAGGACGAAGTCGTCTCCTTCTCCAAGCTGCAAAATTCGCCACATGCCTTCGACATACTCAGGCGCGTAGCCCCAGTCTCGTTTTGCGTCCAAGTTGCCGAGGAACAACTCCTTTTGCAGACCATGCTTGATCGCAGCAACCGCCCGCGAGATTTTGCGAGTGACGAAAGTTTCCCCGCGGCGCGGGCTTTCGTGGTTGAACAAAATGCCATTGCTGGCACAAAGGCCGTAGCTCTCCCGATAGTTAACGGTCGCCCAATATGAAAAGACCTTTGCCACACCGTAAGGACTTCGCGGCCAGAACGGCGTTTTCTCGTTTTGCGGCGTCTGTTGCGCCCTGCCAAACATTTCGCTGCTCGAGGCCTGATAAAAACGCGAACGCAATCCGGCTTCGCGGATTGCTTCCAAAATGCGGATCGTGCCAACAGCAGTAACATCGGAAGTGTACTCAGGAATATCGAAGCTCACGCGCACGTGGCTCTGTGCACCCAGATGATAGATCTCGTCCGGCTTCAATTCGTAAAGAAGCTTCACAAGATTCACCGAGTCGCTGAGGTCTCCGTAATGCAGAAACAGTCGCACACCGTTTACGTGTGGATCAGCGTAAAGATGATCAATGCGCGAGGTGTTAAACGTGCTGGCGCGGCGAATAATCCCGTGGACTTCGTAGCCCTTGTCAAGCAGCAGATCAGCCAGATAACTTCCGTCCTGGCCGGTGATGCCGGTGATGAGCGCCATCTTCATTTGGGCAATAATTGTAGAGCGTTTGATCCGCTCGCGCCAGCTCGCTCACCCTGTCGGGCTTCCCGTCTATGTCGCTCGGCACCCGCCGGCTCCATTCTGTGAAACGCCACGAAATAATCACGGCGTTTTTGGAGTGCGGCGACATGTCGCCGCTTTCAAAGCGCGGACATGTCCGCGCGCTCCAGGTTTGCCCCTAAACGATCAGCTCTCCGGCGGTGTCACCATGATTCGCGCCAAAACTGCGCGCTGCGCTCCGATCAGTGCGCTGATGCCTTTGCGGCCAAGCGTGAGCATTTCATCCAATTGTGACGCTGTGAACGTTGCTTCTTCACCGGAGCCCTGCACTTCTACAAATTCGCCGTCTTCGGTAGCCACAAGATTAAAATCAACGGTGGCGAGCTTGTCCTCTTCGTAATTAAGATCCAGTATTGCCTGCCCGTCCAGAATGCCGGCGCTCACTGCGGCGACCAACTTTTGCATCGGAGGAGCGTCGAGCTTTCTTTCACGAACGAGCTTCCGGCAGGCTATCGCGAGGGCCAGGCTGGAACCGGTAATCGCGGTGGTCCGTGTCCCGCCATCAGCTTGCAACACGTCGCAGTCGATCCAGATCGTGCGCGGCCCGAGCTTTTCGAGATCCATGACAGCACGCAATGACCGGCCAATCAGTCGTTGAATTTCCACGCTGCGACCGTCTATGCGGCCTTTCGCAATATCGCGAGCTTTGCGTGGCTGTGTGGAGTATGGAAGCATGGAGTACTCGGCAGTGAGCCAGCCGCCGGTCAACCCCTGGTCTTTCATCCAGCGCGGGACTGCTTCTTCGATCGTGACGGCACAGATCACGCGGGTGTTACCCATCGAGACAAGCACCGACCCGCTCGCATGTGGCGCCACGTTCAACTCGAAATTGAGCGGTCGGATTTCATCGGGTACACGGCCATCAGTTCGCTGCATCGGTGAAAGTTAGATGCAGCCGGAATTTGTGCGACGAGGATTTTAAGCTGCGCGCGGGGAGGACTCGCAAGCGCACCGCAGCCGGCGATCGCTGACGGCCTGCGCTGACCAATCCGGCTTGACGCACTGAGCCCCACGTCGTTGTGTAAGGATTTTGAGTGAAAAATAGCGCTGCCAGCCAGACGGTGATTTGCATTGCCGGGGCACACCGCTCAGGCACAAGCATGGTGACGCGGCTTCTTCATCGCTGTGGGCTCGAACTGGGACCCGAATCAGACCTGATGCCGCCGCAGGCTGATAACCCCGAAGGTTTCTGGGAACATTTAGGGTTTGTGACGCTGAATGAGGAATTATTGAATGAGCTCGGCGGCGCGTGGGACCTGCCGCCCAATGCTGACGAGAACTTTACACAGGCGCGGCTGGATCCGTTGCGTATGAAAGCGCGGCTGCTGATCGAGGGCTTTGATTCGGCGAGAGTCTGGGGCTGGAAGGACCCGCGTAACAGCTTGACCCTCCCGTTTTGGCAAGACCTCTTGCAAGGGCTCAAAACTCTCATCGTCGTACGGAATCCGCTAGAGGTCGCTTACTCGATGCGAGAGCGTAACGGAACGTCCTTTTCGCTTGGTCTGCGCCTTTGGGAAATTTATAACCGGCGCCTGATTGAAAAAGCAAATGAGCAACAGCGGCTTGTTACTCACTACGATTTGTTTTTTGACGACGCAGAAACCGAATTGCGGCGAATTGCGGAGTTCACTGGCCTGGCCCATGCAGACGCGCATAACGCAGCGGCGTTGGTAAAAAAGCGAAGACGCCACACTCATTTCACGGTTGAGCACTTGATCGATGCCCGTGTCGCTCCGGGAGTAATCGAACTTTATCGTGTTTTAATTGGCGAAGCATCGCCAACGGGAAGAAACAAAGGGAAGATGGCCAAGAGTCGCGAAACTGGGAGTCTGGACGAGGCCGATTTGTTACCGGGATCGGTCAGCCGGCTCAATGCATTCGTTCCCGAACGGATTGCGCAGATCGAGCATCTCTACGAAGAGCTCCTTGCGCAAGCCGAAGCTCGACACAAGTTGCAAGTCGAAGAACTCGCCGCCAGCCTTCGCGACAAGAGTATCAGCCTGTCAGAAAGCGAAGCGCGGGAAGACGAGCTGCGGCAGCGTTTACGCCTCCAACTGAAGGCTGCCGAGAGGCTTTGCCGGTTTTTGGACGAGACGGACGACGCAGCAGCCCGGCTTCGCTCTTCGGGGCGCTGGCAAATTGCCAACCCGGTTGCGGCCTTAAAGGCAAAAGTTTCTGCCCGGAAGTCGCGAGCCTTGCTGGGTTATGGGCATTTGGAAAAGGTCGTCTCCGCGTACCGGAAGTGGCGAACCACGCATCCGGAGGTGGCGGCTATTGATGATCAAATCCAAGCTCTGATTTCGGGCGTGACTTCAGCGGCTGTGCAGAGAGCCGCGCCCATTGAACCTCCCGTGCCGACGCGTCCGATTGAGTTTCCGATTCACGAGCACGTCGAAATTTCAATCATCATTCCGGTCTTTAATCAGTTCCGTTTCACCCAGGCCTGTCTGGCGTCGCTCCAGGAGCATCATGGAGCGGAGCGCTTTGAAGTCATTTTAGTGGATGACTGCTCGACGGATGCAACGGCTGAGGCCGTTCCGCGGATGAAGGGGGTCGCTTATTTACGCAATGAAGCGAACTCAGGTTTCATCGCGTCCTGCAACCGCGGTGCGGAAAAGGCGCGCGGCAAATACCTGGTTTTCTTGAATAACGACACCATTGTAAGGCCAGGCTGGTTAACTGCATTGATCGACACTTTCGCCGAGGAGCCGCGAACCGGCATCGTCGGCTCAAAGCTTATTTATCCAGACGGCCGATTGCAGGAAGCGGGTGGGATTATATGGCGCGATGCATCGGGATGGAACTATGGCAAATCTGATGATCCACAAAAACCTGAATACAATTATCTGCGCGAAGTGGATTACTGCTCGGCCGCAGCGTTGATGATTCCAAAATCGCTATTTGCAAGCGTGGGCGGCTTCGATTCGCGCTACGCGCCCGCCTATTATGAAGATACGGACCTTTCGTTCAAGGTTCGCCGAGCCGGCTACAAGGTCTTCTATCAGCCGCTAAGTGAGGTAGTCCACTACGAAGGAGCAACCGGGGGAACCGATCTCGCTACCGGCGCGAAAAAACATCAACATATTAACCGCGCCACCTTTGCCGAGGCATGGGCCGCTGAGTTAATGGTCAGACCCGCCAATGGCGATTTGGCATTACTGCGGCGACCTCCGCCGGGTCGAAAAAACATTCTGGTAATTGATCATTACATTCCGAGCCCGGATCGGGATTCAGGATCGCTGCGGATGTTCCAAATCCTTAAGATTCTCCGGCAACTGGGCCATTGCGTGACCTTCATTCCCGACAATCTGGCAAAGGTCATGCCCTATACTGGCGAACTACAGAAACGCGGGATTGAAGTTGTTTACCATCCCTATGTCAAAAAACTGAGCGACTACCTCATTTCGCACGGCTCCAGCTTCGATGCAGTCGTGCTAAGCCGGTGTGACTTTGCGCGCAAACACATCGCCGATGTCCGACTCCATGCACCACAGAGTCGCATTATTTTTGACACCGTTGACCTTCATTTCGTCCGTGAGGACAGCGAGGCACGTCTAACCGGGGATCCTGAGGCCCGACGGAAGGCAGGGGAGAAACAGCGGCTCGAGCATGAATTGATCGAGCAGGCTGATGAAACCTGGGTAGTGAGCTCCCTCGAGCAACAGTTGCTCCAAAAAAAGCGGCCCAATAAATCCATTCAGGTGGTCTCAAATATCGTGGACATCCCAGGATCAAACAGACCTTTCGCCGTGCGCAGAGACTGGCTTTTTATCGGCGGGTTCCAACACAGACCAAACATCGACGCGGTTCTCTTCTTCGTGAAGGAAATTTATCCGTTGCTGAGTGAAAATCTGCGCGATGCCAAATTTTACATCATCGGCGACAAGCCGCCGCCAGAAGTCGCCGCGTTGGCAACCGACAGGATCGTTGTCGCAGGACTACAGCGAGATGTTCGTCCGTTCTTTGATAGCGTAAAGCTATCCGTTGCGCCGCTGCGATTTGGGGCGGGCGTGAAAGGCAAGATCAACCAAAGCATGGCTTTTGGTGTACCAGTAGTTGCAACATCTATGGCTATCGAAGGCATGGAACTTACGGATCGCGAGGACATTCTTGTCGCCGATGAGCCGGAAGAGTTTGCGCGGGCGCTCATAGAGCTCTACCAATCGGAGGAACTTTGGAATCGGATCTCAGAAAATGGCGTCAGAAAAACACGCGCTCTCTATTCTACCGATGCCGCGCGCAAGAAGCTAAAATTTTTGTTTAGCGAGGATCATTTTACACGCTGGGAGCAATCGGCGGCGGTTGAGCAGCAAGAGATTGCCATGGCAGCGAGAGGCTGATCTTGGTTTCCAGGGGTGAGTAACACAGAGCGACCCGAAAAGATCACCGGGAAAATCAGTGCGGACCCGAATCCCGTTTGTTTCGGGCAAAGCTGCGTGGTGATCTCGTGGGAAACAAATGACCCCGGCGGAGGTGAGGTGCGCGTTTCGACGTCTCCCGGGGATGAAAAGCTGGTCAGCAAGGGCCAGTCTGGACGAACGGAGATCTCCTGGGTTGTAGGTTCGACGGTGTATGACTTTCGCCTTTACGCCGCCAGTCAGCCCGAGACGCCCGTTGATTCGGTGCAGGTCAGACGCGACTCCGATTCCGCGCCCATGGTTCTGCGCGAGCTTGCGGACGAAGCGCTGCGCGGAAACATTGACATGACAGAACTATCCCGGTTTATCGCAACGATTATTCCTCATTGTCTACATCGCGGCAAATTTCACGAGATGTTTCCGGTCTGGGAACGACACGGCTTCCATGTGACGCCGGTGCATTTTTATCAACCTCTTCCCGATACGCGAGCTTTGCCCGAAACGCTATGGACCAGACGGAGCGAACTCGTAGGCATCGATATTAATGAATCGGTTCAACTCGATCTTTTACAGAAGCATTTTCGCAAATTTCGGGACGAATACGAGCAGTTTCCAACCAAGCCGACTGGGCAGCCGGGCCGTTTTCACCTTAATAATCATCTCTTTGATGGAACGGACGCCTTGGTTGCTTATTGCATGGTCCGCCATTTTCGGCCCCGGTTGATCATCGAAATCGGCAGCGGTTTTTCTTCCCTCGTCTTGAACGAAGGCGCCGCTAAAAACAACGGCTCCGCGCTCATCTGCGTCGAGCCATTCCCTCACGAATTTCTCAAAGAGGGCTTTCCCGGGTTACATTCCTTGATCCAGAAAAAGGTGGAAGATGTCGAGCTTGGCTTCTTTTCACAACTTGTTTCCGGCGACATTTTGTTCATCGACAGTTCTCACACGGTAAAAATTGGTGGAGACGTCAATTATCTTTTTTTGGAAGTGTTGCCACGCCTCAAACCGGGTGTCATTGTGCACGTCCACGATATTTTTTTGCCTTTTGACTACCGACGCGATTGGGTGATGGAGAAATTTCGGTTTTGGACCGAGCAATACATGCTGCAGTCGTTCCTGACATTCAATTCTGAATTCGAAGTGCTGATGGCAAACAGCTACCTCAACCACTACCATGAGGAGGAGCTTAAAACGGTTTTTCCGGACCTGCCTTCCTATCGCGGAGGTAGCTTCTGGATACGGCGAAAGCCTAATGTCGCGCCAGTTACCTGATGCACAGAACGAAACCTAACAGCCGGCCTGAATGGAATCGAGTCTAGCCAAGCCCATCTTCATAGTGGGATCGCCGCGATCGGGGACAAGCGTGCTTGCCTGGTGTCTGGGGCAGCATCCGAACATTTTGCCGGTTCCCGAGTCGAACTGGATGGGAGACTTCGCCATGAACGTTGCGGTAGGTTACCAGATTGGCGCCGCCCGAGGTAATCTTTCGATTTTGAGCGCGATGGAGATTACGCCCGCCGCATTTTTTGCAAATTTCGGTCAAAGCATCAACGAGTTGATTCTGGCTCATCGGAGCGTGCTCGATCAGAAACGCAAGTTCCACCCATCATCCAAAAGGAAACACGCAGCATTTGGACCGAAAGTGCGGTGGGTGGATGGAACGCCAGAGTATTCCTTCCACATTTGTGGGCTGCGCAAATTGTTCCCGACTGCTGTCTTTATTCATTTGGTACGGAACGTGGACTCTGTCGTCCGTTCGCTGCTTAACTTTCATCGAGTGTCAGGAGTTCATCTGGTAGCTAACGAAGAAGAGGCGTACAAATACTGGCTACGCACGGTCAAGGCATGTCTGAAGGCTGAGAGCGCCTACGGCCCCAAAGTCGTTCATCGCGTGTTGTACTCGACCTTGATCAATAAGTCAGAATCGGCTATTCAATCGCTTCTTAGTTTCGTTGGCGAGTCGTATTCTCCCACGTGTCTCGAGCCGCTCGGGGAGCGAATTAACAGCTCGAACGTACCGCCCGACTTTAAGTCCTATGACCCGGCTACCGATCCAGCCATTGTGGAAGAAGCGCGGCGCCTTTGGGTTGAAATCGAACGGACTGAGCAATCGAAGGAGTCCTCAGCCGCTGCCGCCGATGAAATGGAGACGGCATTTCAGGGGTTGTGTTTAAGGCGCGAACGATTGAGCAGGACTTAACGAATCAAATTAGGAGACAGGAGGAGCACTATACCGCCGTCATCGCGAAGCTGGAGCAAAACTATAAAAATCGCTTGGCCAGGCAGCTTAGTGAAATCCGACAGCTTGTGGGGATGCTTGATGCGCTTGCGACCATCGCTGAGAATCTGCGATCTTCGCGTTTTTGGAGGCTCGCACACCGAGCAGCTGCGATTGAAGCTAAATTGTTTCCCCTCAAAGGGGTGCTTTCGGATCGACGGCTTCAGAAAATCATTAGCAATTACTCGCGATGGCGAGCTTCGCATCCGGACATCGCGAATCTCGACAAACCAATTCATCGCGCCGAATCGCCGGCCGCTGGCAACGACTCCGATACAAGGCTTGAGCGTTCAACGTCTGGGACTGCGAAGGTGTCTAAAGACTCTGCGAAAACGTAAATGGCTGAACCCATAAATACTAAAGCCATTAAAAAAGTGGCGGAACGGTGGGGCGATCCTCAAAGCGAGCCTCCTGGCACCCAGTGGGTTGGAGTGCCAGGCGTTGCAGAGAACATCAACCGCCGTGCCACTGGAGACCCCAAGATCGATTGGATCAACCATTCTGGAAGCCTCCTCGCCAGGTTCAAAAAACCAATCAAAGCGTTATCGCTTGGATGCGGTTTTGGTGCGATCGAACGGATTTTGCGACGGCGCAACTACTGTCAGTTCATTCATGGCGTGGATGTCGCTGAGAGGGCAATTGAAAGCGCTAGGCAGCAAGCAGCGGCCGAAGCTCTGGACGGTTTAACGTACGAAGTTGCCGACCTGAACACGGCCACATTTCCCGAGGACACGTATGACGTCGTTTATGCGCACGCGTGTTTGCATCATGTTTTCCATCTAGAACACCTTCTCGATCAGATTAAGCGAACCCTTAGAATGGGCGGATTGCTCGTTGTGCAAGAATACATCGGTCCATCGCAAATGCAGTTCCCGGAGAAGCACCTGCACTTGGCTGACATTTTTCTAAAAGCTATTCCCGAACGCTATCGCCGGCTGCGAACACGACCAGGTACGAAACAACAAGCACCGCGCTTGCCACTGGATACGATGAATGACAGCGATCCTTCAGAGGCCATACGCGCGACGGAGATCGTGCCGTTGATTGCCAGCCGTTTTGAAGTTAAACATTTTTGCTATCTCGCCGGCAGTTTGCTGCTTCTTATCTTTAACGAAATCGCGGGTAATTTCGACGCTTGCGACGGCGCAATTATGCCACTGGTGATGGCGCTGATTGCTCTCGATAATTTCCTCGTCGATAACAAGGTGCTGCCATCTTATCACGTTTACATGGTCTGCGAGAAAACGGGTAACTTAGTACCAATGCAGACAGAAAACGTGCTTCCATCCGCGGCGCCGCTGCTCGGAGCAACAGAGTTGGAAGCACGCGTCGTTAGGCCCGAACCGAGCGGATCAATTGCGGCTGACCCGAATCCGTTCAATTCCCATTCACATGGCGCAGGACAAACGACTCTGTCATGGATGAGCTACGGCACGAGTAGGGTTGAGGTTCACGTCGGTGCCCCGGATGGTCCTCTGTTTGGAAGAACCGGGCCCGGAGGTTTTTCCCAGGCAACCGGCCAATGGGTCCGCAACGGCACGACATTCTATTTACAAAATGTTTCGGACGGCTTGCCCCTGGCTGTGGAGAATACGCTTGCTACGGTCACGCTCAAGTCTGAGTGACCTCGCTTCGCGTCAGGGGTGGATTACGATATACTTCTGTGCCTGTATTGGTGAGGAAAGGAACCCATCCTATAAGCGTGCGCGTTGCCAATTAAGCCTAACTAAAAATGGAAACCATACCGTATTTGGATCTTCAAGCGCAGTACCGCGCGCTGCGCAGTGAAGTATTGAGGGCGTTGGAGGATATCTGCGAATCCAGCAGCTTCGCTCAAGGCTCAGCGACATCGGATTTCGAAGCGAAGTTCGCAGCTTATTGCGGCGTCGAGCATTGTGTGAGCCTGAACAGCGGCACGAGCGCGCTGCATCTGGCGCTACGCTGTCTCGACGTCGGTCCGGGAGACGAAGTCATTACGGTCTCGATGACTTTTATAGCGACTGCATGGGCCATCAGCTACACCGGCGCCACGCCAGTTTTCGTGGATATCGACCCTGTCCGCCGGACGCTAAATCCGGACAAACTCGAAGCGGCAATCACACCCCGGACAAAAGCGATTATCCCGGTCCATCTGTTTGGAATGCCTGCAGACATGGACCGCATTGTGGCCATCGCTGAACGGCACGGCCTCCCGGTGATCGAAGATGCTGCGCAGGCGCATGGCGCAAAGTATCGGGGGAAGCGCGTTGGCCAGTTTGGGCAAATTGCTTGTTTCAGTTTTTATCCCAGCAAAAATCTCGGGGCCTACGGCGAAGGCGGCGCTTTAATCACGAATGACGCGTCTATCACACAACGCGTCCGCTCGCTGCGTGACCACGCACAGAGCCAGAAATACCTGCATGATGAGATCGGGTATAACTACCGGATGGATAGTTTCCAAGCGGAAGTGCTCGCCATCAAGCTAAAGCGACTTGACGCCTGGAATGCAGCTCGTGCTGATCGCGCCGCCTACTACACCGAATTGCTTGCCAATTCCTCGTACAAGTTGCCGACGCACTTTTCCGATTCAGACTGCGTGTGGCATTGTTATGTTGTCGAAACTCCAGAACGCGGCCGGGTGCGCTCTGCCTTAAATGACGCCGGCATCGAGACTGGTGTTCATTATCCAGTGCCTGTTCACTTGCAAAAGGCCTACGCGCATCTCGGTTACAAACCGGGCGACCTCCCTGTTACTGAAAGGCTGTGCCAGCGGTGTCTCTCTCTCCCGATCTATCCGGAACTCTCCAGAGAGAAAATCTTCACTGTCGCTTCCACCCTTCTGGACCTTCAGAGATAAGGGCTTTTAGCGCAAGCGTTCGGCCTAAATCAGTAAAGAACTGAGCGTGCCCTCGAAGGCACGCAATTGATCCGGGTAGGAAGCGCTTCGACGAACCAGTTTACGGCGCTTGAAATCAAAACGAAAAGCAATTCGGAAGGCTTGCTGAATCAAAGCAGCGCCAGAGACATGATGGTCTCGGTTAATCTTCTCTCCCAGGTGAACCGGTAAGCTCACCTCGTCGACCGCGCTTCGGCCACCCTGCTGCTCGTCGATTTCGGGAGTCCCCGCGTCTCCGTGACGAAGTGTTTCGAAGTGCAGTGCCGCCAGGGCGTGCCAACAACAATTCGCTACTGGTCAGCCCAACTCCAAGGGAAGGCATGGCCGCATAAGGGATTTGGCGTCAACGGGATGCGACGACGAAAAATTTCTGTGAAATTTGCGCAAATGCGGTTGACTGGTCGTTCATCTATTGATATGTTAACGATTCCGCGGGAAGCGGGACTCCTTTAATTAGGAGTGCGTTCTACGTACATTTTTGGGACTGCAAATTGGAACTCAATTTTGTCCCGACATGATTTATCGGAGCTGCCTTCGCACACGCTATGGCGCAGCAGAACCGGGTTCAAGTCGGATTCAAGATTGAGTTTTTTTGTCGTCTGAAATGTGCGTGAACGCTTTACCCCGGCGGAGGCCGGGGCTGGTTCTTTGACATCTACATACAGGGTAGTAAGAAAATACAACTTTAAGAGCTGAGTCTGAAATCAAGTTGCTGTAGCGTCTGCTTATTTTCAACGGATCGTCTGCGGCAAGAGAGTTTCAGTTATCATAATTTGATCCGGCATCTGCCGGACCATCAGATTGATCAAGCTACAAAGAGCGCATCATGGATGCCTTGGTGCCAATAGGCGATGAAGGACGTGGTAAGCTGCGATAAGTCACGGAGAGCGGCAAACACGCTTTGACCCGTGAATGTCCGAATGGGGTAACCTGAGCGGGGTAACACCTGCTCGAGTTCGTGTGAATCCATAGCACGAACATCGCGACACCCGGTGAAGTGAAACATCTCAGTAACCGGAGGAAAAGAAATCGAAAGAGATTCCGTCAGTAGTGGCGAGCGAAAGCGGAACAGGCTAAACCCAGCACTTTCAGTTGATTCGAAAACTTCTTGTGAATTCACGAGCGA
>Ga0209161_10001908_pt1 | contig 17146 bp, 12 predicted proteins | sample GraSoiAngelo_155_FD_186169 | JGI IMG/M metagenome (GOLD analysis project Ga0209161, IMG submission 186169) | Grasslands soil microbial communities from the Angelo Coastal Reserve, California, USA - 14_1009_13_30cm (SPAdes) (version 2) | ecosystem: Environmental > Terrestrial > Soil > Grasslands... | reverse complement strand
ACCCTTTCATCTCCTGGGGAAGACCCGATGAAGCCATCGAGCCTCGGAAGGACGAGTTTCGAGTGGTAGCGCCGGTTCTCATACGCGGCAATGAGGTCGTCTGCGATTTGAGCGATAACGGGAATTCCATCGACGACGGCGATGCCGACGCCACGCTGATGATCTATTCCCCCGGCCAGGGTCGCTATCTCATCTCCCGAGTGCCGTTTCAAGGAGCTGTCGAGGGCGCTGTAAAGAACGGACAGATCAGGTTCACCTTGGGCGGCCAGAATTATCTGCTTCTGAGTGCTGTCCCCATCCTCACTGCCGACCACGTGTGGGTTTCACACGATCCACAGTATAAGCTGTCCGAACACATCGAAGGTGCGCCCGATGATCGGCCGTGGTTCAGGGTGAGAACTTTGAAACTGCTTCTGCAACCACAACTGAACACTATCGATTGATTTGTCGATGATTGATTTTGGAACCGCCACCGGAACCTTTCGTTTACCGTTCTAGTCCCCAGGACATGGGTATGGGGAACTACCTAATAAACGCCGTAACGGGACAAGTGTCGGTGACTCCCCAGAAGTCCGGTTGGGGGAAATGCCGCGCTACAACCAAGTGCTCGCCGGTAATGGCTCATCACAATCCGGAAGTAATCACGCAGTGCATTGGTACGCCAAAGTCTTTCTTCGTGGGCTGGGGCTCGTTTCCTGACATCAGTGGTGTTGCACTTTGGACAGAACAAGTCCCGCTGGTCAGCTCCTGCCGCTGGCCCACGAATTTGAGGTTAGTCACGGAAACCTTTCCGAACAGATTTCAGGCATCTAACTTCCATCAAACTTCCATCAACGGACCCTAATCCAGACAAAAAAAGGGAAAAACAGTCAGCACACGCGGAAATTCATCATGTTGATTCGCTTAGAGATAGTTAGGGAAGGTTTTGCCGCGTTGGGCAGAGCCTCGATTACGAATCGGCTGCTCTACCACTGAGCTACCTCGGCCCTTGATACTAAAGGACTTACGGCTCCCGGTAAAACAATCCGAGAATTTTGCGTTGTTCTTGCATTGTAGTCTACCTGAATTTCGCCGGTTCGTCGCATCAATCTTGATTCGTGAACGTGTCGCGTTGTCGGAACCACTCTCCCCTATTACTAGCCGCGACCATCGTTCTTGTACATCTTATTAACGCCCCTTGCCTTCCTGCCTCAGACAAGACAAAACGATAATGCCCCCGAAGGAGACACCAATTTGATGCTAGACTCCGCTCACTTCGTTCGCAAGCGCTTGAGTTTAGAGGTGTTGCGTCGACCATGCCGTTTTAAGCTCCAGCGGCCCGAAAGGGCGTCGACGCAAGATGGCGATCCCCCCGAGGCCAGATAACCTAGTTGGATATGTATACTAATTCTTTGTAATTTGCCGCCGCCCTCGCGTTGAGCTGTTCTCTTAGACTCGACGAAAAATCCCATCAAAATGAGAGCAGCCGATCCCAATTCGGCTGCTCTCGCGGTGAGAGCTTCTTTAGTCGGCGTGGTTAATGGCCCGGTCCATTAGGTATTTGGCGTCATTAGGAGGCAACACGATGGTTTCCCTTCCCGTGCCCTTGCGTGCCCGGGTCTTGAATACAAGCTGGGCCTTGAGCAGATGCTCTTCCGCATTAGGAATGCCGAAGTCCTGGAACACGTTCCCATTTCCAGTTGGGTGTTGTCTCTTGTTCATGTTGCCTTTGATAAATCGGCGGGATGGACGATACGAAGGCCATCAAAGCGTCGGAAGTCTCGGACGTTGATTGTCAATAACTGTCCGACAGCATGAACATACATGCTAGCCGCGAGCCGGGCGTCATGGACCTGCACCCCCTGGATGTTATGCGCGACCAGAAGCGACCGCCAACGGTCGTGAACTTCCCGGCTGTCCGGGAGGAATTCGAAGTCCCGTTCGATCACGCGGGCCAAACGATCTGTTTCGGCGACACTCAAACCAAAACCGTTCTTGTCGAGCGGGCGAGTCGAGGCGTTCCAGAATTCAGCTAACGTTTGGGACGTATAGCAAAGCCGCACCCCGTGCCCCACGAGCGCGTGAAGCGCATAGCTTATTGCGGCGTGCTGAGGGTCATCGCTCTTGCTGATCCGCAACAGGATGTTGCTGTCGAGCAAACACGCCTCACCGCCCGGCATCAGTCATGATCCCGATACAGACTCTCGCGCGAGAAAGCTTCATCCGGGAGCACGGGGATCTTTTGAGAGAACTGCGCAATTTCCTCAAGCGTTTTCTCCAGTTGAGCCTGACTGAGTTTCTTGGACCCCGCAGGGACATGGGCCGCCTCTTCGAGCAGGCTGGCGGCGTACGAGTTAACGTCAACGCCGTGAGCGGCAGCCTGACGGCTCAGTTCTTCCTGAACCTCGGGCTTGATATTAATAATGATAGTCATCGCCGTGGCCTTTCTCCTATTAGCCCGCGTACAGCGCATGGCCTTAGGCCGTGATTGAATGTCGCGCGAGCGTGTGCCTCTTGCCCTGCTCGCGATCAACTGCAAGTATGCTAATCTCACGAAATTCCGTCAAGGATGGTGAATTTGCGTGGTTTCGTAATCTGTCCCAGGCAGACCAGCAGCGCAAAAAACTGTGTGGCTTGCGACAAAATACCCAGGGTGTGTTAAATGCTCTGCGTAAGGCATGAGCGCACGGATATTTATTAGCGCTTTATTGGCGGTTTTGGCAGGGACAGCTGCCACCGCAGGCAACGCTAGCGAAACGTGCGCGGTACGCAAAACTTGCAAAGCCCTTATCCTTTAAGGTTTTACGGCAAGTCGTAGAAAACACGGTTGGGGACGTAGTTCAGTTGGTTAGAACGCTGCCCTGTCGTTGGTTAGAATCCCACACTGTCACGGCCAATAGCTTCTACCCTGCCCTTTTTGTCTGTTTCCTTTGTCTCCTTGCGGTGCATTCGAGCTGACCTCACTGCAATTTTCACCGTTACACGGTTTAGCAAATTGCCTGTTCCACCGCCCTGTTGTTCGGATTCAATAGCTTATGCTCGGATCGGAGGCCGCTGTGCGGGACAAAGTGCTCCTGTTCGGCCTCAGTTGTGCAACCAATTGTGCAACTCACGATCCACAACTGCTTACAACTACGACGTTTTGGCACACACAAGCGGCGAGGCCCTTTCAGCATCCTGCTCACGAATTCCAAGACTTGTTTGAGCGCTTCTTGAGAATGGACGCGGCAAGGTCCTTTGACAATATTTTCCTCTTTAGGCCTTCGACCAGCGTCGCTACGGCAAGAGCTCGAGCGGTCGTAAGAAGCGCGGGCCTACACGAATTGTGGCGAAGTCGCGCCGATCGGTGGTCAGCACTCGATAGACCTTACGCCGCTCAGTAAGCGCGGCTACCGTGCCGTCGACTAATCCAAGATCGAGCTCCTTGAACTTGGCGTCGAATTCGAGCGCGCGAACAAGATCGGAAGGCTGCGGCAGCTCGTACTCATAGCGGGTCGCTGGATTGAAGATCTCGGCGATCAGCTTGCGCATGGCCGCCCGATTGTCTCTGAGGAAGTAGTCCACCTCAGCGAGCACCAGCGCTGGTACTATCACGACGGTCGCGGTGGTCAGAATCGTTTGGTATTCCGGAAAGGTCGGTTTGTGATCAGGCGTGCGGGCGAGTGCCTTGAGGAGCCCTCCCGTGTCGGCGATGATCAGACCACTCAATCTTCGAGATCCCGAAACAGCTCGGATTCGTCTCCCAGCTTCGTGTCCGTCGACTCAAACAGTAACGTAGAGGGCGGTCGGCGACCGGTGTAGTATCGCGAGGCGACGACGCGCAGGCCTTTCCGAACCAGTTCCGAAGCGGAGTGCCCCGCTGCTCTCGCGCGCTTCAGAGCGCGAACATCCTCTTTGTTCAAGCGAATCGTTGTCGAGATCATCCGCGCCATACACTCACCATACAACAAAATAAACAAACTCGCAACGACCCAAAGGAGCCAAGGAGGCTATGCCTTTTTCGGAAGGCCAAGCCGTCCTCATCGCAGAGATCGACCGGGACAAGATTGTTCGTGGAAAGTATGCGTTGGATGCGGTCAGCCACCGACCGACACACCTTGCATCCATTCCGCAAATAAGCAGGGCAACGAACTCAAGCAGCAATTACGCTGACCCACGCAGCGTGCTACCGAATTGGCGCCCTCGAACCGCACCTGTATCAGGTCGGCGATACTCAATGGTCTCGAGAGCAGACAGCGTACAATTGGGTCTCCTTGGTCGTCAGACGGAAGCGCGCTTGAAAGCAGGCTAGGCTCATGCCCGATATAGTCGACTGGCAGCAACCGCCGCGACGGTTTCTCCCTCGCCGTCTGTTTTTCCTTGTTCTGGCCATCCTGGCCATCGTCATTTTCAGCAGCCGTACGGCGTTAGCGTATTACGTTGACGCCCTCTGGTTCGGGTCGCTCGGTTACGCGGACGTGTTCCGGAAGACACTCACCCTTCAATGGGCAGTCTTTGCGGCATTTTTTGCTGTCACATTTCTCTTTCTGTACGGATGGTTCCTGGCGCTGAGGAGGGCTTACCAGTCCGATCTGCCGGACGATTACATGATTGTCATCGGCGGCCAGCCGTTGAAGCTACCAGTTGCGCGCATCCTGCACCTCCTCGGTCTCGGGGTCTCTCTCGCCGTCGCCATCGTGACCGGGGCCAGCATGATGACTGAGTGGCCTACCTTCGGGCTTTATTGGTACGCAACACGCGCGACCGGTGGCGCTGTGGATCCGACCTTCGGCAAGGCGATTCCCTTTTATCTATTCGCCCTGCCCGCATGGCAGATCATTACGGGCTGGCTGCTGACAGTAGCCTTGATTGCCTGTGCAATCGCCGTTTTCTTTATTTTCGTTACGGGCAGCACACGAATGCTCTCGGGGCGACGAGGCATGTACACCTCCCGGCCGTGGCGCGGGTTCTCCATTGCGTTTGGGTTCCTTTTGCTGACCCTCGCGATGCGCGCGTATATCGCCCGATTCGAGCGATTGTTCGACGAACATACGATCTTTGGCGGTGTCACCTACACGGACGCGCACGTCATGCTTCCTGGAATGCTCGCAGTCTGTGTCGCACTCGTTCTTGGTGCTGCGATTGCAAGCATTAATGTCGTGGCGGTGCCGCACGCGCGCTGGTTGGTGGCAGCAGTTGCTCCGGCCGCGGTCTGTTATCTCGCGCTTCAGATCATTGGCTGGTACGTCAGCAGCTTTATCGTGAAGCCGAATGAATTGGTTCGCGAGCGACCCTACATCGCCTATAACATTGACCTGACGCGTCAGGCCTATGGATTGGACCGCCTCTCGCAGCGCGAATTTCCCGCAGAGACCACCGTAGACGCGGCCGACCCTGCCAACAATCAGGCTACGCTGCAAAACATCCGACTGTGGGACTGGCGCGCCCTGCAGGACACGCTCCGCCAAATTCAGGAAATCCGCACCTACTACGACTTTCCCGATATCGATATCGATCGCTATGAAATCAACGGCACAATGCGTCAGGTGATGCTCGCCCCACGCGAGCTCAACGTTGAGAAACTCCCGGAGAGCAGCCGCAATTGGATCAACGAGAAACTTATTTATACGCACGGCTACGGTATCACCATGAATCCCGTGAATGGGTTCACGTCGGAAGGACTGCCGACCCTGATTCTGAGTAATATGCCTATTCAAAGCACCGTGCAGAACATCGTTGTAAAGCGCCCGGAAATCTATTTTGGCGAGCTCACCAATACCGACGTGTACGTAATGACGCGGCAACAGGAATTCAACTACCCGCAGGGCCAGACCAACAGCCTGACGTCCTACGAGGGCAAAGGCGGCATCCTCCTCGGCGGTTTCTTTCGCCGACTCCTCATCGCATCCGACCGAGGTGACCTGACGAAGCTCCCGTTTAGTGACGATATTAACCGGGAGAGCCGGCTGCTGATGCGTCGCAACGTGCGCGATCGCGTGGCAGCGCTCGCGCCATTTCTCACGTACGATTCGGATCCATACATCGTCGTCGGCGACGATGGTCGGCTGTCGTGGATTATGGACGCGTTTACGACCTCAGACAGCTATCCCTACTCGCGCCACTATGCGCTCGGCAACACCCTCGTTAACTACATGCGGAATAGCGTTAAGGTGGTCATCGACGCCTACGATGGGACCACGACGTTCTATGTGTTTGACCCGCAGGATCCAATCATCATGGCGTATCGCCAGATTTTTCCCGCTCTGTTCCAAGATGCATCGGCCATGCCGCCAGCGCTGCTCAAACACGTGCGGTATCCAGAGTTGTTGCTCAAGCTACAGGCGGCCGTGTACGGCCTTTATCACATGACCGATCCGCAAGTGTTCTATAACCGCGAGGACCTGTGGACCGTCGCTTCGGAAGTCGGGATGGACGAGTCCGGTCAGCAGAAGACGCAGCCAATGGAGCCGAACTTCGTGCTGATGAAACTGCCGGGCGAAAGCGCCGTCGAGTTCGTAGAGATTCTGCCATTTACGCCAAACAACCGGAACAATCTGATTGGCTGGATTGCTGGGCGCAGCGACGGCGCACAATACGGAACGTCGGTAGTCTACGACTTCCCGAAAACGAAGCTGGTCGACGGCCCTCTGCAAATCGAAGCACGAATCGATCAAAACGCGCAGCTGTCGGGACAATTGACGTTGTGGAATCAGCAAGGTTCCCACGTGCGGCGAGGCACTCTGCTGGTAATTCCTTGCGGACGCGCGCTGTTGTATGCGGAGGCTATTTACCTGCAGGCCGAGCGCAGCCCCATGCCCGAGTTGCGTCTGGTGGTGCTCGCGCTGCAAGACCGGCTCGCCTATGGACCGACATTCGAGTCGGCGATGAGAGCCCTCTTTGGGGGAGAGGTCTCGTCGCTGAGCGGCACAACTGCCCCCGCGGAACCGGAACGAGGCGCAGCATCGCCGGCTGCCGCGACCAAGCCTGGAAGGGGCGTGAACGCGCTCATCGCGGGAGCGGCCAAAGATCTCGCCGACTACCAGCGACTTACGGCAGAAGGCAAGCTCGGTGAGGCTGGACAGAAGCTTGAACAGTTGAAGCGCAAGCTCGACGAGCTGAACGCGCGTCAAAAGTGATTGTTTTCTCTGTCAAGATTCATCGGACTCGACTTCGTCTGTAGCAGGTATCTGTGTTAGGATAAATCTCGCATGAGCGCACGAATTCTTATTGGCGGTTTATTAGCGGATTTGGCAGGGACAGCTGCTACCGTATGCACCGCAAGCGAAGGGTGCGCTATATGCAAATCTTGCAACGCCATTATTTGCAACGATTTAGCGTAAGTTGTTGATTCCACGGCTGGGGACGTAGTTCAGTTGGTTAGAACGCTGCCCCGTCGCTTGTTAGAATCCCACACTGTCACGGCCGATACCTTTTTCCTTTTTCTTTGTCTCCTGCCCGCACTCTCACATTTTGCGCGCACTCGAGCTCATTGCAGTTTTCGCGCGATGTGCCCGCGATAGGCACTGCCACCGAGCATTCGGCTGTTAATTTTCACACAAACGTTGATTCTGCACCGTTTAACCCCGATTTTGGCCACCAAGAAGAGGCAAGTTGGACCCCAGTTTGGACCCACAACTTCAGCAGAATCTCGACTTCGTGACGCTTTAACATTCTCCTCCCTCCGCCCGACCGGCTTACCTACCGGGGCACGGAGAGAGTTCTATACCTTCCGGCTATTGCCGGATGGCTCAGAATTTCCGGAATGAAAAGGGTCAGAATTTTCGGAACCGACACAGTCTATTTCAGCAAATGTTCAGCAATATTTCCCCCATCCAAACCTACCGTTAAAGGCCTCGGAGAGCGCTACGCGGCTAAAAGAGCAGTGTCACTAGTCTGTCGCTATGGGCTGGTCGACGACAAGCTTCGGACTAGATGGATTGGCAAAAAAAGTTGCAGCCAAGCCGCAGGCGGCAGCAAACGATAGCCACGCTCCCGGAATGGCGCGATTCCCGGAAACGTGGATCAAATAGGTGCTAAGCGCGGGCGTAAAGCCTCCGAAAATTGCTGTCGCCAAACTGTAGGCCAAAGCGAATCCCGAGGTTCTTACTTCGATAGGCATGATTTCCGTAAGAAATACCACCATGGCGCCATTGTAGCTGCCATAGATAAATGAGAACCAAAGCTCAACTGCCAATAGTCTTCCGAAAGAAGGTTCGTGCACCAGCCAAAGCATCGCAGGATAAGCGGTGATCAACATCAGAACTGTACAGCCGAACAGGAGTGGACGACGCCCAATACCGTCGGAAAGAGCACCCATGATCGGCAGCCAGAAAAGGTTGGAAGCCCCTACGCAGAGAGTCACGATCAAACTATTCATGCTCGTCAAATGCAGCTCAGAGCTTCCGAACGTCGGCGTGTATGCCGTTATCATATAAAAGGAAACAGTGGTCATGGTGACCATGAAGGTTCCGACCAGAACGATGCGCCAATTCTGTGCTAGGGAACGCAGGATTTCAGAGCTGGACGGATGACGCTTGCGAGCGACAAATTCATCGGTTTCCGCCAGAGATTTTCTAAGCCGAAAAAGAAATGGAACGATGGCGCAGCCCAGCAGCAGCGGAACTCGCCAGCCCCACTCCTTCATTTTTTCCGGCGGGAGCCACGAATTGAGCGCTACACCAAGGGAGGCGGCAAACATCACCGCAACTTGCTGGCTGCCGGATTGCCAACTCACGTAAAAGCCCTTGTGGCCGGGAGTGGCGATTTCAGACAGATAGACGGAAACGCCACCAAGTTCCATGCCGGCCGAGAAACCCTGTAGTAATCTTCCGACAACGACCAGCAGCGGAGCCAACAGGCCGATCGTAGCGTACCCGGGCGTGCAGGCGATCGTAAAAATTCCGACTGACATCAGAGAGAGAGTTAAAAGCAATCCGGCGCGCCTTCCATGTTTGTCTGTGTATGCGCCCAAGACCAATGCCCCCACCGGACGCATAAGAAAGCCAGCGCCAAATGTCATCAACGACAGCATCAAGGATGCAAACGCATTTCCGCTCGGGAAAAATGCCCGTCCAATAGCGGCAGCGTAATAGCCAAATACCATGAAGTCGTACATCTCGAGAAAATTTCCACTCGAGACGCGGATCACGGACCAAATTTTTGAATTCCGTTCCATTGGCGCGATCATCGGGCCCTATTTTCGTCAGAACTCGGTGTTGACATTGCGTAAATAAAATTCAATTCGTGCCTCGCCCAAGCTACACTTCGCCCTAGTAGGCTGGTTCGAGGAGTTTCGTTAGTGGCGGGTTTTCTGTTTGAGCTCATCGCGAATCAGCCTGAATTCTCCTGGCCCCCGGCTTCGTTGCCTTTCTCGTGGTCGTGCATCACCAACTCAACTTCAAGTTCTAAATCCGACTGAAATTCAGGATTCTTTCTGCTTCCACAATTTCTAATCCTCCGCCTCAAACGTCCAGACCTGCGCAGGCTCGTTGCCCTTGGCCGGCACCCCCACGTAAAACCGGTCGCGCTTGGCAAAGTAATACCCAGTTCGAATGCCAATTCCTGACGGCACGTTGCTGATCAATTCGTAATGGTCCGGGTCTTGCTGTTGGATCACGCTAATGATTCCTTCGCCACCAATGACGTAGATACGTTTCCGGGAAGCATCGAAGAAAACATCGTCACATTCGCCCGCCGCCCGCAATCTCGCAACTTCCTTCCCCGTCTGTGTGTCCAGAACCACCAGCATTGGTAGTTTCCGTGTGATCGTAAACAGCCGATGGTCTTCTTCATTCAATGCCATCGCGTAATTTCCCCTTAGACCTTTCAGGGGCCACTTCGTTACCGCGCCCGTTTTACGATCAATCGATTCCACCACATTCCCTGCGTCCGGTACGTTGGCGAAGATGCGCTCTCCGGCGGCTTCCACCTGAAACGACTCCGGATGCCCTTCAGTTTTGTACACTGGGCCTACCCGCTCGTCCGTGGCCGGATCAATCATTGCGATTCCACCGTCCTCTTCCCCAAAGCCCACGAAAATCTTTTTGGAAGCTGCATCGTAGCGAACGTTGTCAGGGTCCGTCCCAAAATCAATTGTTTTTTTAAGAGTGTACGTGGCGCCGTCGTAGACTCTCATTTTGCCGTCTTCCGCGTTCGCCACGTAGAGCTTGTCGAAGCCGGGAACATACAGCGGCCCTTGAGGTTGGCTAAGTCCCTTAATGCTCCGAATCACCTTGCCAGCAAAAACGTCGATGACCTCCACGGTGTTGTTGCCCAAAGCGGATACGAACAGGCGCTTGCGCTTCGCATCCGCGGTAAAGTGATCGAGGCGGCCTGCTACGTTCGGAACTGGAATTTGTTCTTCGAGTTGTAGCGGGAGAATGTCGCGGCTTGTCGATTGCGCCATGGTGATTCTGGTGCCACGGAATGCGAAGAGGCCAAAAGCAGCGATTGCGGACGCGCCCACAGCTAACAGTTTCTTCATCGTTCCTCCTCGATTTGCACTAGCCTGACCTTCCAGTCCGGAATCTGCATCCGAAATCTCACTCGCCGGTTTATGGTTGCGGTTCGAAGACAAGAACAGCCGCCTGCTCGTTGTCGTGAGCGGGCGCCGCCACGTAATAGCGATCCAGTTCCGGCGACCAGAACGACGTTCCGGCACCGGGCTTTGTGGGAATCTTGCTGGCGATCCCATAGCTGTTTGCATCCTTCTGCTGATATGCGTACACGTATCCGGTATCCAGTCCTCTGCCTCCGGAAACGTAAATCCGCTTGCGCGTCGTGTCGAAATAGACGCCGTCCATCCCGTCAACGGTGGGTAGGGTAGCCACTTCCGTACCGGTTTTTGTGCTCACGGCAATCATCTGCGGAGGCGTACGTGTGCCCAAGAACAACCGCTGCGTGGATTCATCGTAGGCGGCGTCTCCCGGCCGCTCACTGCTGACCGGCCACGTCGTTCTAACTTCCCGCGTTTTCGTATCGATCACTTGGATTTTGTTGGCAACGGGAAGCAGCACAAATAATCTCTTCCCCGGTTTGTCCAGCAATATCTCGGCCGGATGAGCGGCAATTCGAATGTCGTAAAGTTTCTTGTCTTTCCGGGCATCAATAATTCCGACTTCGCCGTAGTCCTTGCCGGCGTCCTTACCGCCGTATCCCACATAAAGAAGCTTCTTGCGCGCGTCGTAGGCGACGCGGTTCGCACCGAGGTCCAGCTTGATGGAATCGAGCAGTTCGAGCCTGTCGCCTCGAAAAACACGGAGCATTCCGTCGTCTCCGCTGGCGACAAAGACCTTGTTCACAGCAGCCACGTAGGCGATCCCTTGCGGCTTTTGAAAACCAGCGATACTCCTGGTCCATTTGCCGGCCTTCAGGTCGACAACTTCTACTGACCCATTTTCGAGTCCGGAAACAAAAAGGCGCTCACCTTTTACGTCCACGTCCATGTGGTCGATGCGACCTTTAACGTTCGGCAACGGAATCGTCTGAACCAGTTTTAGGGCGTCTTTGTTTTGCGCATTCATTGTTACCGCGGCCAAAAGGAGAGCCCCGGCCATGGTTGCACTCACAAACATTTGCTGGACGTATTTGCTTCTCGTCAAAGTACTATCCCTCAGAAATGTTGTTCTTATAATCTTTTGACCTCGCCCGTCATTCACGCAGCGGGATCATTGATGGTGATGCATAAACCCGCCATAGATCTGAGCCTCGATTTCTTCTTTTTCTGGGCGGTCTTCACCGGGAACCCTAAACTGCGTGGGACTCTTCATCAACAATCCTCTCCACAAGGAATTTTGTTCGACGTCCTTGCACACATTTACAAGCGAAAATAAGAGCAAGGCAGAAACTGTGAGCCACGCCGCCAAATCTGCGGCGTGGCTCCAAACCCTTTTACCAAGACAACTTGAGCCCAAGTTGAATCTGGCGAGATGAAGTAGAAGTGGAACCAATGACACCAGTATTGGACGTGAGGATGGAGTTGTTGGCATCATTCAAGAAATTCGGAGCGGCGAAGTTCGGATGATTCATGACGTTAAAAAACTCCGCGCGGAACTGCACCTTGTATCGTTCCCGGAAACTGAAATTCTTGAACGTGGAAAAGTCGACTGTCGTAAGTCCGGGCCCATAAAACCTGTTGCGTCCGGAATTGCCTACGAGCACGCCTCCGGCCACGGCGGGTGCTGGGGTGAAACAGTTGGGATCGAATGCCAGCACGCGGCCCGCAGAATTATTCGTAATCCCGGGCGTGGGGTTGCAGCCGGTAACCAACTGCGCGTAATCCATCGAGAAATCGCCGTTAAATCCAGTTTTTAGTGGGTCGCCTCCGCCGCCGAACGTCACCGTAAAAGGAGAACCGCTTGTCGCAGTGACGATCGTGCCGATCTGCCATCCGCCGCCAACGTACGATGCAAATCCGGTCTTTGGTCCCGGAACATCCCAGATAACGCTGCCGACAAGTATGTGTCGGATGTCGAAATCACACGCGCCGATTCTGTAGGATTTGCTCAGGAGCAAAGGAACGGCAACCGAATTGACATAGGTATCGCCGGTGACCGGAGCCGAACTGGTGTCCTTGCAATTTCCATACGTGTAGGACAACTGTCCCTGCAAGCCATGGCTCATGTCCCGCTTCAGTTGAGCCTGGAAGCCGTTATAGGTCGATTCTCCATCGAACAACACAGGGCGAATTCCTGCTCCCCCTGTGCCGCCCGGAGTGATTCCACCGTTCGCACCGCCCCAGTTAGGATCTAGTTGGTAAGTATTGGATGGAATGACGAGTCCCGCTGAAGTCATAACTGGTGGAACCAAGTTGATGTCGTCACCGGAAACGGAGAGATGTACTGAGCGAGAGCCGACATAGCCGGCGATTAGCGTCCAGTTCGTTCCAAATTGTCGCTGCACGTTGACGTTCCAGTTCAAAACGTCTGCTCGTTTTGGGTTCTGATCGATATAGCGGTTGCGAATTTTGTTGGGATTGAAACTGATATTGGGATCTACCCCGCTGCCGAGCGTAGCCGCCGGATCGAAACCGATTATTTGGAAGGGAGCCGTGGCGGCAGTATTCAACCCGAACTCATACGGCAAGGGGAGAACATCGAATATTCCAAACCCGCCGCGAACGGCGGTCTTTCCGTCCTTGAATGGATCCCAGGAAAATCCGATGCGGGGTTCAAAGTTTTTCGTGGTCGGATTGCTGTGGATGAAACTATCCACATGCTGCGGACCACACGGGCTGGTTGGGCCTGGTGCGACTCCGGGTGTGGCGCAATTCACAATCGTTGTGATTTCCTGGATTCTGTTGTTGGCATCTTTCGGGAGAGTTGTGAATTCGTACCGGACGCCCATATTGATTGTCAGATTGGGAATGATCCGCCAATCGTCTTGAACATAGCCGGCAAATAGGCTCTCGCGAATGGCAACTTCATTCGAACCGCCGGGGGCAAGGGCATTGAGACGGTCAGGAGCATTGTTAAGCAACGCGGCGAGGCTCGGATAGTTATTCAGTCTGCCGTTGGGACTCAATTTTTCCGTGATGTTGTAGAGCATGCGCTCGAAGGCGAACCCAAATTTGATCGAATGGGTGCCGCGAGTAAGGAACGCGTCATCATAGGCCTGTGCGGAAGTCCAACGGTGAAGAAATCGGTTGAGCCCGCCCAATCCTATGGCCGTGGTCAGAACCCCTGGAACACCAATTTGTGGCGGCCCCACGGCTCCCGGCGCTATCGCGAGCGTCGAATCCTTGGCAACGGAGCTGCCTGAAACTGGATCGTTGATGTCTCCGCGAACGCGGCTGAGTCCGACGCGAAGGGTGTTAGCAAGCGTTGGATTGAAAATATGTGTCTCTTCCACGCTGGCCATTTGGCGTCGCGAGAACACTTGATGAATTGCATTCAGCAGCGGGTCCGGTTGCGATTGAGGACCAGAGTCGTAGAAGTAGCTGCCAAAGAGCGAGTCTTTATCCGAGAACTTCTGATCCACGCGGCCAGTGGCATAGTTTTCGTTGGAGATGGATGGCAGTGCAACGTTAAATGTCTGGGTCACCCCGTTACTATCCACCGGGGTTCCCGCAGGTGCCTCCGGCCAAAGTTTCAGATAAGGCGCCACTGCAGGAACCGCCAGGGCCCTTTCGGCATCGGTGGGCACGTGAATGGTTTGCGAACCCGGCCTGTTTTGGCGAACGCCTTCGTAGGTACCGTAAACAAACGTCTTATCTTTTCTAAGCGCGGTGCCTCCGGATCCCCCGAATTGCACGCGGCGAAACGGCGGAATTGCGCCAGCGGGATCGAAATAGTTTTTCGCGTCAAAAATTTTGTCTCGATCAAACAGGAAAGCCGTTCCGTGGAATTCGTTAACGCCGCTCTTCGAAATCGCGTTAATTACCGCTCCGGAGGTGCGACCGTATTCCGCCGTGTAGTTGCTGGTCAATACGGAAAATTCCTGAATCCCGTCCACTCCAAGATTCAAGCCCGACGCACCACCTGGGGCGCCGTTCGAATAATCGTTTATGCTGACTCCGTTCACCCGATACGTGTTTTCATTTGCACGATGTCCGCCATTGCTCAATTGATTCCCGAACCCGCGATTGCCTTTGTTCGCGCTGAAACCGGTCCCAACTTGATTCGGTATGCTGGAAACTCCCGGCTCGAGCGTTGCCAACGACGTCCAATCGCGACCATTCAGCGGAAGTTCCCTCATCGTCGTGGAGTCCACCGTCGAGCTTATTGTCGATGTCGTGGTCTGCACGTCGGGAGGCGCCGCGGTTACCTCAATGGTTTGATTGAACGAACCGACCTTCAGACTGAGATTCAAGGACTGTTGCGCGCCGACGTTCAACGTAACTGAGTGTTGCACAACATTCTGAAATCCTTTGGCGCTTATGGTGACGTCGTAGCTGCCCGGGTTTAGGTTTGGTGCCGAGTAGAGTCCGTCCGAGTTTGTCCGGACCTCACGCGTTACGCCAGTGCCCAGGTTCTTGATCTTGACGGCTGCGTCCGGCACTGGACCACCCTGTTCGTCAGTAACGACTCCAGAGAGTGTGGCTCCAGAAACTTGTGCGACGACGGAATGGGTCCAAGGACCCAAAAGAGCCAAAGCCATTGCCAGGACAAAAAGCGGAACAGCCACCGCCTTACTTGTGTTCGATCCAAATACTTTCATTCCCACCTCCGAAGCATTCCCCATTTACTTTGGCCCCTGCAATTGTGATGGTCGCGCAAGGGCTTGCGCTCACGTCTCAACTAGCAAGCGTGAATTGGCGCCAATCTGCGCTGTAACGATAACGGACACAATACCTGATGCGTCTCATCGGAATCTTTTATTAGTCTCAGGATTGATGATTGATAATGAACGACTTAGGTTGGCGCATCACAGGTTTTCTTTTGACGCTGATGAGGGAGAGGACTATACTCCGGTCGTTCCCTGTTAAAGCCGAATGGAACAGAACTCTTCTATTGCGAAAACGGTGCGCTGCGGCGCATTTGAAATTGACCTGACTGCCTGCGAAATTCGCAAGCACGGCCTGCGACTGAAGGTGTCCGAGCAGCCTTTCCAAATTCTCTCCATTCTCCTCGAAAAGCCGGGCAATGTGGTTACGCGCGAGGAACTGAGGAACCGGCTCTGGCCGAGCGATACGTTTGTTGATTTTGATCATGGACTGAACAATGCGGTAATGCGGCTGCGCGAAGTTCTCGGAGATTCTTCCGAGAGTCCGCGATTCGTGGAGACACTTCCGCGCAGGGGCTACCGCTTTATTGCGCATGTGGAAGAGTTAAGCCAAAGTGCGATTACTCAGACCGTCAAGATTCTTGAAGCTCCAATTGCCAAGAGCAGCGAAGTTGAAGTCGAGGGAAAAGGCCGAACAACCAGAGACTGGTTGACACTCCACAGGGTTGCAGTGCTTTCCGGACTGACTTTGGCACTAGTCGTCTCTTCCGGGTTTGCTGTTCATTTTTTTCGAGGGAAAGAGCTTGGCAATGTCGCAGCGAGCCGGAGTATCTCGCTGGTGGTTTTGCCCTTGGAAAATTTGTCCGGCGACAAAGAACAAGATTACTTCGCGGATGGCATGACCGACGATCTAATCGCCAGTTTGGCTAAGATCCGGTCGCTGCGGGTGATTTCGCGCTCGACAGCCATGGCGTACAAAGGCACTCATAAGCCGCTTTCGGAAATCGCGCGCGATTTGCATGTGGATGCCGTCGTAGAAGGAACCGTGTTGAAAGCGGGGCCGCGCGTGCGCATAACGGCCGAACTGGTGCAAGTTTCGACGGACCAGCATTTGTGGGCCGAGACGTATGAATCGCAACTGGGGGATATTCTCTCGCTGCAGAATCAAGTCTCATCCGCCATCGTAGATGAAATTCGGGTTAATCTTTCCTCGCAAGATAAAGAGCGGCTCTCGAAGAAGACGACTCTAGTGCCGGAGGCTTACGACGACTACTTAAAAGGCCGCTATTACTGGAACAAACGATCGGGAGAAGGATTCGAAAGAGCGATAGGGTACTTCGAAGACGCGACGCACAAAGACCCGCAATACGCCCTGGCATACGCCGGACTCGCCGATTGTTATGGCATTATTGGCGCAACGATGTTTGGGAATGCTCCGGCTGCACGAGCAGGACCGAAAGCGAAGGCAGCGGCGCTTCGTGCTTTGGAACTGGACCCCACGCTGGCCGAGGCGGAAACTTCTCTCGCGACAGCGGAGTTCAACTACGATTGGGACTGGCAAACCGCGTCAATGGGATTTCAGAAAGCTATAAGGCTGAACCCGAGCTATGCAACTGCGTATCAACGCTACTCGCTCTACTTGATTGCCATGGGCCACATTGACGAAAGCCTTGAGCAAATTAACAAGGCGCGCGAACTTGACCCCCTTTCGATCAGCATCAATACCAGTTACGGATGGCGGCTGTACCTTGCGAGGCAGTACAACCGCGCTATCGAGCAGCTTCGAACCACTCTCGAGATGGATCCGGGCTACGAATGGGCGCACCTGATTCTGGGGCAAGCTTACGAGCAAAAAGGCCAGCTCGATTTGGCAATCTCCGAACTACGCAAAGCTTCCGATCTTTCCCACCAAAGCCCCCTGATGGTCTCGGCGCTGGCACACGCCTATGCACTCTCTGGCAACCAAGCAAAGGCGCAAGAGCTGCTGACGCTGCTTTTCACAGAGTCGCGAAAACAGTATGTATCG
>Ga0209161_10001900_pt1 | contig 17177 bp, 17 predicted proteins | sample GraSoiAngelo_155_FD_186169 | JGI IMG/M metagenome (GOLD analysis project Ga0209161, IMG submission 186169) | Grasslands soil microbial communities from the Angelo Coastal Reserve, California, USA - 14_1009_13_30cm (SPAdes) (version 2) | ecosystem: Environmental > Terrestrial > Soil > Grasslands... | reverse complement strand
GGTCGACCCGAACACATGCGGATGCCGGCGGACCAGTTTCTCGCGCACGGTGTCGGCCAAGTCACCCAGGGAGAACTCCTGGGCCTCGACGGCGATCTCGGCTTGCATCAGCACCTGCAGCAGGACGTCGCCCAGCTCCTCACGAAGCTTCACCACCGAGCGTTCGTCGATAGCTTCGAGGACTTCGTAAGCCTCCTCGAGCATGGTGGCCCGAAGCGACGCGTGGGTTTGCTCGCGATCCCAGGGACAGCCCGAGGGTGAGCGCAGCCGTCGCACCACATCGACCAGCGCTGCGAGCCGCTCGATGTCGTCAGCCATTTCCGGCCACCGCCAGCGCGGTGCAGCGCGCCCGTCTATTCGACACGATAAGCGCTGGCCTCGATCTCCACCAGCCATTTGGGGTCGAGCAGGCCGCGCACCCCGACCAGCGAGCTGACCGGCTTGATCGCGCCGAAGACCTCGCCATGGGCCCGACCGATCTCGCGCCATCGTCGCGGGGCGGTGGTGAAGATCCGGGTCCTGGTGACGTCGTCGAAGCCGGCCCCGACGCCGGCGAGCGCCTCCCCGATCACGCGCAAGCACTGCCGCGTCTGCTCGTAGATGTTGCCCTCCCCAACCGTCGATCCGTCATCGGCGGTCGGCGCACAGCCCGAGATCTCGATGGTCGGGCCCACTCGCACCGCGCGCGCATAGCCAACCATCCGTTCCCATTTGCGCCCGGTCGTATAGACGCGCCGCGGTTCCACGCGGCTCATGCTACTTGGCATCGTTCGGAAAGTACCTGACCTGCACCACACGTCAGACGGCGACCGCGATCCGGCCGAGGCGCTCGATCTCGCCCAGCACGTCGACCAGCCGTTCTTTCCATTGCGCGCCGGCCTGGGTGAGCGAGATCCGCACCTTGCCAAAGCGCACGTAGAGAATCGAGCGGAACTGCGCCTCGAGCCGCCGCTCGTCGCCATTCCACCCGGTCGGCAGGCGCATCACCAGCCAGTCGCCATCGGTCTCGATCGCCGCCAGGCCGGCCGCGCGCGCCAGCAACTTCACCCGCAACGCATAAAGAAGGTTGCGCACCGGCGCGGGCGGCTTGCCGAACCGATCCGCCAGGTTGCGTTCGGCCGCCTCCAGGCTCTGCTCGTCCTCGACGGCAGCCAGGTCGTGATAGACCTGCAGCCGCAGCTTTTCGTCGGGCACATACTCGCGCGGCAGGAAGTGCTCGATCGGCAGATCGAGGGTCAGGCCCACCGGCATCTCGACCGGCGTTCCAGTTTTCTGCGATTCCACCGCCTCGCGGAGCATGGTGTTGTACAGTTCCAGGCCGACGGCCGCGATTGCCCCGTGCTGCTCAGTGCCGAGCAGATTGCCAGCCCCGCGGATCTCGAGGTCCTTCAGCGCCAGCTTGAATCCCGACCCCAGGTCGTGCAGCTCGGAGATGACATCCAGCCGCTTGTCGGCGTTCTCCGAGTGCGACTTCAGGGGGTTGTAGAGGAAGTAGGAGTAGGCGCGCTGCCCGGCGCGCCCGACTCGCCCACGCAACTGATACAGCTGGGCCAGGCCCATGCGATGCGAGTCGACCACCACGATGGTGTTGGCATTCGGGATGTCCAATCCCGATTCGATGATCGTGGAGCACACCAGGACGTCCGCCTCGCCCTTGACGAACTTCGTCATCACCTCGGCCAGCGTCGTCTCCGGCATTTGCCCGTGCCCCACCAGGACGCGCGCCTGGGGCACCAGCTTCTTCACTCGCTCTTCGGCCTTCTTGATCGTCTGCACCCGGTTGTACACGTAAAAGACCTGCCCACCCCGCTGCAGCTCGCGCTGGATGACCTCCCGAATCAGGTCGTCATCGTCGGCGGTGACGAAGGTCTTGATCGGGAGCCGCTCCTCGGGCGGCGTCTGGATCACCGAGAGATCGCGGATCCCGGCCAATGACATGTGCAGCGTGCGCGGGATTGGCGTAGCCGACAGTGACAACACGTCGACGGACGCGCGCAGTTGCTTCAATTTTTCCTTCTGCATCACCCCGAAACGCTGCTCCTCATCGAGGATCACCAGCCCGAGGTCTTTGAAGCGGACGTCTTTCTGCAGCAGGCGATGCGTCCCGATCACAACGTCGATCTCGCCCAGCTGGAGCCGGCGCAGGATGTCGGTCGCCTCGGCGTCCGAGCGGAATCGCGATAGCATCTCCACCTTCACCGGGTACGGCTGGAAGCGATCCTGGAAGGTGAGGAAGTGCTGTTGCGCGAGGACGGTGGTCGGCACCAGGATCGCGACCTGCTTGCCGTCCATCACCGCCTTGAAGGCGCCCCGCACCGCCAGCTCCGTCTTGCCAAAGCCCACGTCACCGCAGACCAGCCGGTCCATCGGGCGCGAGTCTTCCATGTCGGTTTTGATCTCTTCCATCACGCGGATCTGGTCGGGCGTCTCGTCGTACGGGAACGATTGCTCGAGCTCGTGCTGCCAGGGGCCGTCCTCGGAGAAGGCGTGGCCTTCGACGAGCTGGCGTTTCGAATAGAGATCCAGCAGATCGCGCGCCACCTCCTCGACCGACTCGCGGACTTTGCGCTTGGCTCGATCCCATTCGCCCGACCCCAGTCGCTGCAGCCTGGGCGCGGCGTCACCGCCACCCACGTACTTCTGCACCCGCTCAAGGTGTTCGACCGGCACATAGAGCTTGTCGCCCTCCGCGTACTCGAGCTGCATGTACTCGCGCTCCTGGCCGTTCTCCCCCATCAGGCGCATGCCCACGAACCGGCCGATGCCATGGTCGACATGCACGATCAGGTCACCGGGCTCGAACTCCAGTTGAAAGCTCGCGGTCCGCGCCCGCACCACGCCGCGACGCACCCGCTGGCGCAGCCCGCCAAAGAGGTCGGTGTCGCCATACACCTCGAGTCGCTGCGACGGCAGCCGGAATCCCTGCGCCACCGGTTGGTTGCCGAGCACGACGAGCCCCGGAACCAGCGGCGTCTGCGACCAGACGAAGACGCCGCCGGCCGGATAGACGTCCCGGTCCTCGAGCAGCTCGCGCAGCCGAGGCTCCTGCTGCGTCACGATCAGCACCCGCGCCTTCTCCCGGGCGTCGGTCCGAACCCGATCGGAAAAGGCGTCGATCCGGCCGGCGTAGGCGTCGACCGCCTCGAAGCCCAGGTCGATCGCGCCCTGGTCCCCACCGCCTCGGGCGACGTCGACGGTGCGCCAGGCCTCTGCCGCCTGGCGCAAGGTCGATATCGATACCAGTCCAGCCCGCAACCCGAGCGGCAACTCACCGCGTTCCACCTCGACCGCCACCAGGTCGCGTAGTTCCTCCTCGCGCTGCTGGGCCTGTTGCAGCGAGCGTCGCCCGTCGACCGACAGGATCAACGCGTCGGCCGGCAGATGGCTGAGCACGGTCGGCTGCGTCGGATCCAGGTAGGCCTGGAAGCCCTCGATCCCATCGAAGTAGGCGCCCGATCGCATTCGCTCGATGTCGCCCAGCCACTGGTCGCGGACCTCGGGCAGGGTGGCGCTGAAGTCGAGCTCCCGCAGCGCGGCGTCAGCCGCGGCGATCGATTCACCGGTCAGGATCAGCTCGGCGGCCGGCAGGATGCGCGCCTCCATGACGCTTCCCACCGAGCCCTGACCCTCGACGTCGAATTCGCGCAGCGATTCGAGCTCATCACCGAAAAACTCGGCGCGCAGCGGCCGGCGCCGGTCCGGTGGGTAGACATCGAGGATGCCGCCGCGAAGGCTGAACTCGCCGCGAGCCTGCACCAGCGGCTCGCGCCGATAGCCCATGGTGGTGAGGCGCTGCAGAAGATCCTCGGTCGCGTAGCTTTCGCCGGGCTTGAGGGTGACGCTCCAGCGCGGGAGAGCCTCGGACCCCAAGGTTGGCCGCGTCATTGCGGTCCAGGAGCTGAACGCCACCACCGGCCCACCGCGCCGCAGCGCGTCGATCGCCTCCAGCCGCCAGCCGGTCGAAGGGGAGGGTTTCGACCGCCGGAAAGACGACCGTTCGGACGTCCTCGCGAAACCACGCGCCCGCCTCCTGGAAGGACCCCTCGGGATCTGCGACCAGCGCCAGCACCGGGCGTCGGGCGCGCATCGCCAGCCAGACGGCGAAGACCGGCAGGGCGCTGGCCGGCAGCCCGTGGGCGTCGAGCCGGGCGGCGGGCGCGCTCCACCACGCCTCAAGCCGTTCGCGAGCCGGAAGGCGATCGATGAGTTCGAGCAGGGTGTCCGTCATGAAATTGCAGCCACGCAAAAATGCGCCCGCGGGCGAAACCCCGGGCGTGCGGGGTCAGCTTACCACCGCTTGTTCAGCTCAAACGTCAGCTCCGCTAAGCGCGGAGCTCGCTGCGCCTCACGGTTTTCAGCAGGTACACCATGAACCCGCCGATCACGACGAAGAGCAGGATGTTCGGCAGCAGCACCGTCAGCCAGAGATTCGTCGACGATGGCGGGGTCACGGTGATCGATACCTGCCCCTCGTGAAGTTTGTCGGCCAGCTGATACCCAACCGGATAGAAGCTGCGGTACTGAACCCCACCTCGGTCCGACCAATCGACCCGGTCCCCATCGGCATTGAGCGTCGCCCGGGCCACCTGCTTTTGATCCAATGCGGTCAGCAGCTCGCTGAGGGACTTCTCGGGCGGCGACCCGGCCATGCCCAGCGTCCGGTAGCTCGCGTAGATGACGGCCAACAAACCCGCCAGCGCAATGAAGTAGAGCGTATTACGCCGCCGAGCTCGCGAATCCATAGTCGAGTAACGCGGCGGCTTCGTCGAAAATGCGCGGCGATCCCAGGACCACCACCAGCAGATGGTGTCCGCCACGGGTCGCGGTCGCGATCAGGCATCCGCCGGCCCGACCGGTCCACCCGGTCTTGAGGCCGGTCGCGCCGGGATAGGTTCGAATCAATTGATTGAGGTTGTAGAGCGGGTAGGCGTGGTGCGAGGCGGTGGCCGGTAGCGTCAGGCTCGGGGTTGCCGCCATCGCCGCCACCATCGGGTATCGCGACGTGAGCTCGATCGCGGCCTCCGCCAGGTCGGCCGCCGACGTGTAGTGGCCGGGGTCATCGAGACCGATCGGGTTGACGAAGTGCGTGTCGGCCATCCCGAGCGCGGCCACCTTCGCATTCATCAACCCGACGAAGGTCGCCCTCGGCATGGCGGCCTCCGACAGGGTGATGGCGGCGTCGTTGCCGGAGTTGAGGAAGAGACCCTCCATCAAATCGCGCACCGCCACCTGCTCACCCACGCGCAGCCCCATCCGGGTCGAGTCCCAGGGCAGCTGGTTGATCGATGCGGGGACCGTCACCACCTGGTCGAGCCGAAGGTGGTCCAGCGCGACCAGCGCGGTCACGACCTTGGTCAGGCTGGCCGGAGCGTGACGCCCGTGCGGGTCGATCTGGAAGAGCGTGATGCCGGCGTCGAGATCCAGGACGAACGCGGCGCGCGCCTTGATAGCGGGAACGGCCGGCGCGGGACGGGCGAGCTCGAAGACCGCGACCTTGGGCGGTGGCAGGCCGGTGGCGGGCAGTCGCCACATGGTGGACAGCGGCGCCAGCAGCGCGAGGGTGAGCGCCCAGACCTGCATCTGCCGACCAAGGAACCACGACGGGCAGCACGACGCAAGGGCCCCGCGACCCAAACTCAGGCGGCGACGTCGAATGCCTGCGCGCTGACCTCGGCCTGGTCGTCATCGGCCGCGGTCGACGACGGTCGCAGCATCAGCGAGGCGACGAACCAGGCCATGCCGATCGCGATCAGGATGTCGCCGGCGCTCGCGATCCCGGGAAACGGTGGCGGAAGGTGGAATCGGTCGTCGAGCCAGGCGAAGTTCGTGTGCGATCCGGCCAGGGCGTAGCTGTCCGCCCGGTTGCCGATGGCGGCCAGGACGCCGTGTCCCTCGACCGGCATCCGGCCGTCGTTTGCCGCCCGGACGATCTCGTTGCAGTAGGCGCCGAGTGCCCCGCACGCGACCGGGTAGACCTTGCGCCAGGTGGCCCAGATCCCGGCGACGACGGCGAGCCCCAGTGGTAACAACCAGGACCAGGGCGAGGGCGTTGCCTGGCTCACGAGCAGGACGGCACCGGCCGCCACCAGGGGGCGGAGCGGAATCGGTGTGCCGGGCGCAAATACCCGGCTCGATCGCCCGCCCCAGACGAACCCCAGGAAGATGCCGGCGACCGTCACCAGCGCGCCGTCGGCCACTTTGAGCGCAGCGGGTTCGAGCCAGGCGGTCCGCCAGGCCAGGGCCAGCAGTACGCCACCGACCTCCAGCGGGATCGCGAGCCGGCGGTGCGCGGCGAAGGTGGCCGCGAAGGCCGCGCCGGTGAACCTCGCATCGAGCCACGCACCCAGGACCGGCCCGAGGGCGTAATAGATCACCATCAAGACGCCGGTGGCCGCCACGAAGTGCGGCGTGTCTTCGAACCCGACCAGGCGGAAGGCCGCCGCGCCCACGACCGCGGCCAGCACCCAGTGCGCGGCCGCCGTCACCTGGGTCGACCACCGCTGGCCCTTGAGCAGGCTGCCGATGGGCGCCGCCGTGACCGCCACCAGGACGGTGAGCTCCGGGTGCCGCCGAAAGACGATGACCGCCGCCAACAGGGCAAACTTCGGCAGCTCACTGACTATGGCCCCTTCCTTCGACCCGAGCACGAAGTCGTCGATCACGCACATGCCGATGAAGCTGATCCAGGCCCACGGCGCCTGGTACGGCTGGGCCGGGCCGACCCAGGCGATGGTGGCGCCGAGCAGGGCGCAAAGCCCCGCCGCCCAGAGGCAGGCGCGAATCGATCGAGGGCTCAATGGACGCTGAAAGAGACCCACGGCTGGCGAGAGTGCAACGGCGGCGGCGAGGGGGCCTTTTGGGTGCTTTACGCTACGGGGCGATGTTCCGCCGGAAAATCCAGCCGCCCCCCGCGGCCGATCGCTGGCTGGTGATCGGTCTTGGCAACCCCGGCCGGGAGTACGAGCGATCCCGGCACAACCTCGGCTTTCTGGTGGCCGACGAGCTCGCCCGCCGGCACCGTGGCCGGATCAGCGATCGGGCGGCGAAGTCGCTGACCGGACGAATCCGGCTCGGCGACAGGGATCTGGTGCTGTCGAAGCCGCAAACCATGATGAACCTCTCCGGGCAAGCGGCCAAGGCGCTGCGCGCGAAATACAACGTGCCGCTGGACCGGGTGTTGATCGTCCATGACGACCTCGATCTGCCGTTTGGCCGGCTCCGGATCCGTCGGGGCGGCAGCTCGGCGGGCAATCACGGCATTGATTCGGTGATCGAGTCGCTGGGCACGAACGATGTGATCCGGTTCAGGGTCGGCATCGGCCGGCCACCTGGCGACGGGGTCGATTATGTGCTCAGTCCGTTCACCGAGCTCGAGCGAACCCAGCTGCCCGAAATCGTCGGCCGGGTCGCTGACGCGGTCGAGGTCGCCGTCGAGCACGGACTCGAGCGGGCGATGACCGACTTCAACCGCGCCTAGTCAAGAAATACGCGAGGACTCCGAGCCCGGCGACGCCCGTCAGGACGCCACCCAGCCACACGGCGGCCGAGGGGCCGAAGAGATGCGCCACGATGCCCGCCCAGATGTTGCCGATCGGCGTGACCCCGATGAACAGCACGGAGTACAGGCTCACCATGCGGCCCTGCATCCGATCAGGCGAGCGCACCTGCACCACGGTATTGGTGCCAATCGAGTAGACCGCAAACGACCAGCCGATCACGAGCAGCAGCACGATCGTCTGGGTGAAGCCCGGCACGGTGACGAACAGCAACTCGGTGAGCGCAAACAGGAGCGCGCCCATCACGATCCGGCGGGGCTCGAGCAGAAACCCACCGGCGGCCGCCATGGTAAGCGCACCGATCAGCGATCCGACGCCCTGCGCGGCGAACAGGTAGCCGAGCGTGTCGGCGTTGGCATGCAGCACGACCCGGGTGAACAGCGGCAGCACCAGGTTGAAGTTCGCGCCGAAGGTCCCGGCAACGAACAGCAGCAGAAAGAGGCCAGCCAGGATGGGGGTGCGCGCCACGTAGCGGAGCGCTTCCGCCATCAGCTGCAGCGCGGTCTGCGGGGGGCCGACCGTCAAGGGACGGCGACGAATCGTCAGCAAGGCGGCGATCACGCCGAGGTAGCTGACCGCGTTGAGCCAGAAGCAGGCGGCGACCCCGAGGGTCGCGATCACAATCCCCCCGATGGCCGGGCCAACGATGCGAGCGAGATTGAAGGCCGTCGAGTTGAGGGCTACCGCGCTGGCCAGCTCTCCGCGCCCCACCATTTCCAGCACGGTGGCCTGCCGCGCCGGAAAATACAGCGCCTGGTTCAGGCCGAGGACGGCGGCCAGCACCAGGACGATCGGCAGCGTGATCGTGTGGGTGGCGGTGAGGGCCGCGTAAAGGACCGCCCCGGCGAGCGACACGACTTGCGTCACAAGCAGCACGTCGCGATGGGGGAATCGATCCACCAGGGTGCCGGCGTAGAGGCCGAAGACGAGCACCGGCGCATAGCTGAATGCCCCAAACACGGCCAGCGCAAAGGCGGAGTTGTGCGACAGCTGCAGCACCAGCCAGGCCGCCGCCACCGATTGCATCCAGGTGCCGATGACGGAGACCGCCTGGCCGACGTAATAACGGCGGAACTCAGGATACTGGAGGGCCGAAAGCTGCAGAAGCGGGGGACGGCGTGGTTCGACGGCAGCAGGAGGAGTACGAATAGGGTTCAGTTTACCGGCGCGCGTCAGACGGCCGCGAGCGCCTTCGTCAGTTCGCTGAACTGGGTGGTGACCGCAGCCTGTGGTTGCTGGATGACGATCGGCAAGCGCCGCTTGCTCGCCGCGGAAAACTCATCGCGCTGGTAAAGGATCATCGCCGCCACTTCCATTTTCAAGGCCGCGGCGACCTCCGTCCGGCTGAGCTGCAAGCTCCCGTGTGGGTTGGAAATCACCAGCCGAATCCGATGACTCAGAATCCCGGTCGCGCGCAGCCGGTCGATGTCCGGTTCGGCGCCTCGTCATCCATGACCGCGATCCGCGCCGTCACACGACTGTAACTCGGAAACCCCGTGCTCCCTTCAGATCGCCAGCCCGACGTACTCGAGGTCGCGCATGATCAGGCCCTCCTGGACGTCCACCACACTGACCGACGGCTGCCGCACCTTCCCCTGAGGGCCCGTATACGTCCATTCGCCGATGACCACCACCGTCTCGCCTTCCGTCACGACACGCTCCACCTCGAACGTCACGTCCGGCGTTTTCGCTACCGCCTGGCGACTCAGCAACACGAATGCCTCACGGCCCAGGATCGGCTCGGGAACTCCCGGCGTGCGATGCACCACGTCAGGGTGCAGCCGGCGGGCCAATCCCTCCCAATCGCGCGCCCGTAAGGCGTCGAGCGCCTCCATCACGACGTCGGCGGCGCTCAAGCCAGGTGGAAGAGATGCCGGGCAAACAGCAGCGCCCCGACGATGGCGGCGCCGACGGCCGCGGTGAGGACCGCTGCCGCTGCCACGTCTTTCGCCCGGCCGATCATCGGATGATGCTCGGGCCAGGCGTAATCGATCAGGACCTCGAGCGCCGTGTTGAACAGCTCGGCCGCGATGACCACCGCGAAGCAGAGGGTCAGGCCGACGAATTCGATCGGGGAAAAGTGCAGCAGCAAGGCCGCAATCAGGACGACGGCGGCAGCACCGATGTGGACCCGGAGGTTCGCCTGTGAGGTGAGCGCCCAGGCAAAGCCACGGCCGGCATGACGGAAGCTGTACAGCGTGCGGCGGAGGTCGATCCGGCGCGCCCGGCTCGGGCTGCCGATCCGTTCGGCTTCGAACTCCGCGTCGGAGCGAGGCGTCATGGTGATGATCCGAGAATACGGTTGGTCAGGGCGGTCATCGCCGTCTCTTCGGCCGGATCGGCGTGATCGTAGCCGAGCAGGTGTAGGAAGCCATGCACGGCGAGCAGGCGGACCTCGTCGTTGATCGGGTGGCCCGCCTCTCGAGCCTGTCGCCGCGCCCGCGGCAGCGAGATCACGATGTCACCCAACCAGTCCTCGGTTCCGGGCGGCGCCTGGAACCGCTGGTCCTTCGGCGCTTCCTGGGCGGCGAAAGCGAGGACGTCGGTCGGCTCATCGAGGCCACGATAGCGACGGTTGTACTCGCGCAGGTGTTCATCCCCGGTGAGGGTGAGGACGGTGACGGTCTTGGCTCGGACCTTCAGGATTCGCGCCGCCCCCTGCAGCAGGTCCTTCAGGCCATCCAGATCGACACCCGAGGCCAGGGATGCGGGACCCCAACGGCTCATCTGGATGAGCACGGCTTGTATCGTAACCGGGCGTTCGGTCAGGCGGCCGGTTCTTCTGGTTTGCGCTCAGCGCGGCTCGCGGCGTCGGCGCGGCCGGCGATGTAGCGGATCCCGATCAGCCCCGCGGCCAGCAGTACCCAGACCAGCAGGATCCAGTCCTGCGGCACCTCCGACCGGCGGCCCAGGTCGGCGGCCAGGGCATCGGCCAGGATGAAGGCCCCGATCAGCAGCAGGCCCGTGCCCTCCATCCGAGTCCGGGTCTTGCTGGCTCCCGCCCCGCGGCGGAGAAACTTCGGGATCTTCCCAAAGCCGATCATCGAGACGGCCGGGATGATCACGGCGGCCGCCGCCACGTAGGCGAGCACGATCACGGAGCCCGAAAGGAGCACGTAGGCATATCGAAATTGGCCGCCCAACATTGCGCCCTGAACTCAGGACGTGCTCGGCCGGGGGCGCGTGCTCGGCCGCGGCAGCGGGATCGTCCTGTCCTCGGCGTCGAGGGTGCCGTCGTGGCCGCCGCCCGCGGTATCGACCGCAGCCCCGGCAATCGGGGTCTCGGCCACGGCCGCGGGATATTCGATCCGGGCGTGGTAAATGCTGACCACCATGTTGGCCATTGCCTCCTCCACCAGCCGGAGGTCCCGGAACGAGAGATCGCATTCGTCGAGCTGGCCATCGCGGGTAAACCCCTGGATCATCCGGTGGACGTGGTCGCGTATCCCCTCCGTGCTCCGATCCTTGAGCGTTCGGGCGGACGCCTCGACCGTGTCGGCGATCATCACGATCGCCGCCTCCTTGCTGCGCGGCCGCGGGCCTGGATAGCGGAAGTCATCCTCCCTGACGTCCAGACCCTGTTCGAGCGCCTGCCGGTAGAAGAAGCGCTTGACGGTGGTGCCCTGGTGCTGCTGAACGATCTCGCGAATGGCGGTCGGAAAGTGATATTGCTTGAGCAGCTCGACGCCTTCGGTCACGTGGGCGTTCAGGATGTCGGAGCTGGTCGTCGGCGACAGGTTCTCGTGGATATTGCCGATGTCCGCCTGGTTCTCGACGAAGAAATGTGGCCGGCGGATCTTGCCGATGTCGTGAAAGTAGCAGCCAACGCGAGCCAGCACTGGGTTGGCGCCGACCGCCTCGGCCGCGGCTTCCGCCAGGTTGGCGGCCACGATCGAGTGGTTATAAGTCCCCGGCGCGCTCATCATCAGCCGCTTGAGCAGAGGATTGTTGGGGGTCATCAGCTCCATCAGCTTGATGGGGGTGATGACCTGCGTGATCTCGCCAAGGAAGGTCAGCGCCCCACCCGCAATCAGGGCGGAAAGCAGGCCGCTGATCAGTGCCAGGCCGCCGATGGAGAGGATCTCATCGAGGGTTTGGTGCCGCTCGATCAACGAGAGCGAGACCAGGGTCACGAACTGCGCCCCGGCCACCAGGATGCCGGCGGTGACCCACTGGCCGAGCCGCTCCAGTCGGTGCACGTAGATCGACCCGATGGCGCCGCCGAGGAAACCGACCAGGGTGAGTGGCAGCACGTTGTCGGCGATGATCCCGGTCAACAGGCCGACCGCGAGCGCCACGATGATGCCGAGACCAGTGTCCATCAAGGCCGCCACCAGCAGCGGTACCGCCGCCATCGGCACCAGGTATTGCGCAATCGGATTGAGGGGAATGGCGAGCTTGGCGACCACCAGCAGCACCAGCATCAGCCCGCCCAGCGTGCCCAGCTGTCGCGGATCCCGGAGGATCGCCGGCCGGAACTGCATCAAATAGCCGAGGGCGACCGCGAACAGGATGATGACCAGCATGAAGACCGCCAGGATTCGAGCCCAATCGGTCCTCGGCGCGAGCAGCCCGCCGGCCTGCGCCTCCTCGAGCTGGAACGGCGTTACCAGGTCGCCGTAGCGGATGATGGTCTGGCCCTGCGCCACGTTGACGAACACCGGCGTCACAGCATCACTGGCCTGTTGCCGCTTCACCGTGGTCTCGGCCTGCAGGAAGTTGGTTTTCAAGTGGGCGCGCACAAGGGTGGCGACCGCCGACGCGCCGGTGGCGTCGAGGTGCAGCGCCGCGGCCCGGGTCTGGGCGGAGTCCTGCGCGCTCTTCAACGTGTCCGCCTTGATGCCGTTGCTCTCCAGCTGCTGCAGGATGTCGCCGGCGCTCTTGAAGATGGTGGCCACGGTTCCTTCGTCGGCCTGCAGCAGGTATTGACGCTGCGCATCGCTCAGCTGCGGCTCCAGCAGGCTCAGCTGTGCCGATCGATCAGGGCCGGAGCTGGTCGATTGGCGCAGGTCGGCGACCTTGGTCGCGAGCGAATCGATCGCCTGTCGCTGCTGAGTGCTGATCGAGCTGTCGAACTGATCCGGCACCTGGGCGGCGGCGGCGGCGCGCGCCTCATCGCGCTTCGTCTGGCTCTCGAAGCGAACCGACTGTTGCGAAACCACATCCTGACTCGAGACGTCGCCGGCACGCAGATTCAAGCGGTTCGGCAGAAAGTTCTGGGCGACCACCAGCGCGGTCGCCAGGGCCAGGATCAGGGTGACGGCGGCGGAGCGGAGGTGACCGAGACGCAGATCGCGCGCGAAAATGCGCCCCCGTCGCCGGAGTCGCTCGATCGCAAACGAGCCGCGCTCTCTCATCTCTTCACCGGGGCCCCCTCGCGTACGGGCGAGGTCGGATTACGTGGTGCGAGCCCGCCTTTTACGCGCCGCCGCGATCTTCTTCTTGCGCTTCACGCTGGGCTTTTCGTAGTGCTCACGCCGGCGCACCTCGGAGAGGACGCCGTTCTGCTTGATCTTCTTATTGAAGCGTCGAAGGGCGCTCTCGAAGGTCTCGTTGTCGCGGACCTTGATCTCCGACAATTGGATTGCACCCCCTCTGACCGGAGCCCATATTGGGCAGAAGTATAGCCGCGCTCGACTTTAGGCGTCAACCAAAACTGAGGTCACGCCCAGCCAACGACCCGGTGACGCCGCCGCGAACCCGAGGCACGAGGCGGTGACACCGTCCCCCGGCCATCGATGGGGGGCGCTTATCCCGCGTTCATCCTTCCAGAGGACGCGGTCCTCGAGGAGGTTTCATCGTAATGTTCACGCTTCTTCTGACCTGGGTCGGCCAGCGGATCATCACGGTCACCGCGGTGAGCGTGTTGACCGTGGCGGCCGTCCCCACCACCCTCGTCATCGTCTCGAACGGCGACCACAAGGACGCCACCATCGCCTTGATCCAGCCGGCGGACGATCACTCCAAGGCGATCCTGGTCAGCGCGGTCAAGAAGGCCGGCGACAACCTGATCGCGAAGCTCAACACCACCGAGTCTGGTTGCACCACGCAGGTCACCCAGGCCGTCAGCGCCTCGAAAGTCGCCGCCAAAGTTCAGAACCAGTTGACCACCGCCAAGTCGCAGATCCACGGCAGCGTGGCACCCATCATCACCGCCATCAAGAGCGACGAAGACCACTTTGCGAGTCTCAAGTTCGTGACTCCGCAGGATGAGGAGAACGAGCTCAACGACCTCCATCTGATCGAGATCATCGCCCTCGGCGACGGTCACTCGACGGGCACGATCACCGTGACCTGCCAGACCGTTCTGATCACGATCACGGAAACAATCCAGATCACCGTGATCCAGGAGACGCCGCCGGCGGTCTGCAAGACCGACCACGAAGTCGACTAGCTTCTCAAGATCATCGAGGGCGGGAGCCGTGGCGCCCGCCCTTTTTGTTGCGTCAGGCCTTGAAGCCGACCGCCAGCACCCGCAGGCTCTCGGACGTGGGCGGCTCGCTATTCCAATCACCGTAGAGTTCGACTCGCTCGAAGCCCTCTGCCGTCAGAATCTCGCGGAGCTCCCGCCCGCTGTAGAGGCGGAGTACGTGGACGTTCACCTCGCTGCGGTTGCTCGAGGTCACCGTCCGCTCCACCACCATCCGGCGGGCCGCGGCGTCGAGTGAACGCCGCTCCATCACCGCAATCTGCCCAACCGTGAACCACTCGCGCTCTTGAAAACTCGCCATCAGCCGTTCGCCGTTGATCACCTCGAGTAAGAATCGCCCGTCCGGCTTGAGCATCGAGGCGGCCGCGCGCACCACCAGGCGGTCGTCGGCTTCCTCGGCGAAGTACCCGAAGCTGGTGAAGAGGTTGACGATGATGTCGAACGGGTCGCCCTTGATCGCGTCGCGCATGTCGCCGAGCAACCAGCGAACCCGGACGTCAGCCTCAGTTGCGCGCGCTTTCGCCACCTCGAGGAGATAGGGGGAGAGGTCCACGCCGGTCACGTCGTAGCCGCGGCGGGCCAGCTCGATGGCGTGTCGGCCCTGGCCACAGGGGAGATCGAGGATTCGCCTCGGGGGACGAAGCTGGAGGAGGCGTTCGAGCTGATCGATCTCGCGCGGCGTTCGCTCGCGGAGGGTCTCGTCGTAGAGCTCGAGGTAGCCGGGACCGAACCAGCCGCGCCACCATTCGGAATCGGGCTCGCCCATACCTTATATATATGTGCCGGTAGAGGATGGCTGAACCACATCCGCATCCCCAACAGCTCTGGCGCAATCCGGAACCGAAACACTCCTACGACGTCGTGATCGTCGGCGCGGGAGGTCACGGGCTGGCCACCGCCTACTACCTGGCCAAGAATCATGGCATCAGGAACGTGGCCGTCCTGGAACGAGGTTGGCTGGCCGGCGGGAACATGGCGCGGAACACCACGGTGATCCGCTCCAACTACCTGTGGGACGAGAGCGCCGCCATCTATGAGTTCTCCCTCAAGCTCTGGGAAGGCCTGTCGGTGGAGCTCGACTACGATCTCCTCTTCAGCCAGCGCGGCGTCCTGGGCCTGACCCACAGCGAGCACCAGGTCCGTGAGGGGAAGCGGCGGGTCAGCGCGAACCAGCTGGATGGGATCGATGCCGAGTGGCTGACCCCCGAAGAGGTCAAGGCGTTCTGTCCGATCGTCAACATCTCGCCGGAGGTGCGTTACCCGGTCCTGGGCGGCACGCTGCAGCGTCGTGGCGGCATCGCCAAGCACGACTACGTCGCCTGGGCCTTCGCCCGCAAGGCGGACGAACTGGGCATCGACCTGATTCAGAACTGCGAGGTCACCGGCTTCGACCTCGACGGCGATCGTGTCATCGGCGTGCACACGAACCGTGGCCTGATCGCGGCCGGCAAGGTCGCGCTATGCGCCGCCGGCCACAGCAGCGCCCTCGCCGCCATGGTCGGCCTCGACCTGCCGATCCAGACCTATCCATTGCAGGCGCTGGTGTCCGAGCTGCTCGAGCCAGTCTTGAACTGTGTGGTGCTCTCGAACGACATCCACGTCTACGTCAGCCAGGCCCACAAAGGCGAGCTGGTGATGGGCGCCGGCATGGACGCCTACAACTCGTACGCCCAGCGCGGCTCGCCGCATGTGATCGAGTACCAGGTGGCCGCGGCCCTCGAGCTCTTCCCGATTTTCAGCCGGGTGCACGTGGTCCGAACCTGGGCCGGCATTGTCGACGTGACGCCCGACGCATCGCCGATCGTAGGCCTAACCCGGATCGAGAACCTGTTCATCAACTGCGGCTGGGGCACCGGCGGCTTCAAGGCAACGCCGGCGGCCGGCTGGACCTACGCGCATACGATCGCGCAAGGTCAGCCGCATCCGCTCACGGCGCCCTTCGCGCTCGAGCGCTTCACCGCCGGCGCGCTAGTCGACGAGCACGGTGCCGCCGCGGTGGCGCACTAGCGTGCTCATTCCCTGTCCCTGGTGTGGCGACCGCGAGGAAGTCGAATTCCGCTACGGCGGCCCGGTACCGATGGGGTATCCGCCCGACCCGCAAACCGTCGATGATGCCGCCTGGGCACGCTACCTCTATTACCGCCCGAACCCGAAGGGTGCCCTCGAAGAGCGGTGGGTCCATACGGCGGGCTGCCGGCGCTGGTTCACAGTGACCCGCGACACCGTGACCAACGAGATCACGCCGGCGACCGACGGCTCCGGATGAGCCGCCTGCCGCAGGGCGGCCGCATCGATCGGTCACGTCCGTTGCACTTCACCTTTAACGGAGACGCATACGGTGGATACCCCGGCGACACGCTCGCATCGGCGTTGCTGGCCAACGATGTTCGCGTCGTCGCGCAGAGCGTTACCAATCGCCGGCCCCGCGGCATCTTCACCGCCGGCATCGAGGAGCCAAACGCCCTGGTCCAGATCGGCCCGGAGCCGATGCTCCGCGCCACACAGGTCGAACTCGTCGATGGCCTCGGCGCGCTTGGCCTGAAGGGCAAGGGTCGGGTCAGCGCTGAGCCGGACACAGCGCGTTTCGACAAGATTTACGCGCACTGCGAGGTTCTGGTCGTCGGCGGCGGGCGCGCCGGGCTGACCGCCGCGCTCGAGGCGGGGCGATCGGGAGGTCGCGTGATCCTCGTCGACGAACAGGCTGAGCTTGGAGGACGCCTGCTCACGGCCGGCTGGAACGACTGGCTGGCTGGCGCGATCGGAGAGCTGTCATCGATGCACGAGGTCCGCCTGCTGACCCGAGCAACGGCGTTTGGTGTCTACGACCAGAACCTGGTCTTGGTCGCGGAGCGCCGGCCCGATGGGCAACGGCTCTGGCAGGTGCGTGCGAGCAAGATCGTCCTAGCCACCGGCGCGCACGAGCGCCCGCTCATCTTCGCGAACAACGACCGTCCGGGCATCCTGCTCGCCGGCGCGGTTCGCACCTACATCAACCGCTACGGCGTTGCTCCAGGTAAGCGCGCCGTGATCTTCACCAACAACGACAGCACGAAAGTGCTCGAGACGGACCTCCGGAGGGCCGGCATCAGCCTCGAGGGGGTGATCGACGTCCGCGAAGGTCAGGCGGTCCTCGACACGGTGACAGAGAGTGCGGGCTCCCTCAAATCGGTCATCACCGCTCCACTCACCGG